>Ga0306924_10002804_pt1 | contig 16546 bp, 11 predicted proteins | sample sta12Can44000111_FD_203756 | JGI IMG/M metagenome (GOLD analysis project Ga0306924, IMG submission 203756) | Lab enrichment of tropical soil microbial communities from Luquillo Experimental Forest, Puerto Rico - statanox.12C.anox.44.000.111 (v2)... | ecosystem: Environmental > Terrestrial >... | reverse complement strand
AAGACCGCGTTTGTGTGGCTGTTCCTGATGGGCTGGTCGATTTACGCCGCCGAGATATGCGCGACCTTCGCCCCCGAATATAAGGACACACGGCGGGACACGACTATTGCGCTGCGGTCGGCTGGGGTGTTCACGCTGATGGTAGCCCTGCTGTTCCCGCTGGGCGTGGGCGGGGTCACCGGCGCGCCGCCGTCGGCGGCGGCTATCTCGGGCGCGTTCTACGTCACGGCTCTCACCAAGATCGTGGGCTCCGGCCTGGCGAGTGTCGTCATCGTGCTGCTGATTGGCAGCCTGTTCCTGTCGATGATCTCCTCGACTGCCGATGGCTCGCGGGCCTTGTACGGGATCGCACGTGACGACATGACGATCAGGCAGCTTTACCACCTGAACCGGTTCCACGTGCCGGCCCGCGCGATGACCGTGGACCTGATCGTGAACGTGGTGCTGGTGCTGTTTTTCCCGAGCATCATCGCCATCCTCTACATGAGCAACATCGGGTACATCCTGGCCCACGTGCTGGCCCTGTCCGGGTTCCTGCTGCTGCGGAAAGACCGGCCGAACTGGCCGCGGCCGATCAAGGTGGGTCCCGTCTGGCTCGGCATCGCCGCGGTGCTCGTCGTGTACAACATCATCCTGATCGGCTTCGGCGTCACGAACCCCACGCTGACCGGGTACGGGACCTTCTTCGACATGTGGGTCGGCGTCGGTGTGCTCGTCGCCTCCGTGCTGCTGTTCTTCTACCGCCGGATCGTCCAGGACAAGGCGAAGGTCACCTTCCGCGAGGAAGTGCCGACCGAGCCGACTCCCGAGCAGATGGCGCTGCTGCGCGAAGAGGCCGCGGTCCCGGCCGACTGAGGTCAGCTCCAGGGGAACGGCGAGTTGCTGGTTGGGTGCAGCTCGCCGGTGCGGTAGCGGCCGAACCGGAAGGGCGCCAGCAGCGCCTGCGGCTCACCCAGCAGTTCCTTGGCCACCAGCGCCCCGACGCCGATCATCTTGTACCCGTGATTGGAGTCGGCGACGACATAGGCGTTCTGGCAGAACACGTCGAACACCGGGAAGCTGTCCGGTGTGAACGCGCCGATCCCGCCGGTGGGCTCGTGCCGGTAGAGATGCCCCTGGCCCTGGAAGCGCCGGTGACAGTGCGCCAGGGCGGAGGTCCACATCCGGGCGAAATCTTCGGTCACCGTGTATTCGGGGCTCTCCGGGCCGTAGGGGTCGACGGCGACGTCCGCGGCGGGCGTGGTCACGACGTAGGGCGCGGTGCCGCCCTGGACCCCACCGAAGTAGGGGTCCGGCTTGTAGTAGATCCCCCACATCTGGTCGGTGACCAGGGCACCGGTGCGGTCGTCGTAGAGCGGGGCGTCCGAGTCAACGTGCAGGACCGGCGGGAAGGCGCCCTGGTTGGTGGTGAACTCCCGGGGGTCCACCGCCAGCGTTCCCTCCTGCAGCGCCCAGTACGTCCACATTGGCCGGTCCGGGTGAACGGTGCCGTCCGGCGCCGTCACGGCGATGCTGGCGGGCAGGTCCAGCATCGCCCACAGGTCGCGGATCCACGGGCCGGCCGCGATCACCAGCTGCTCACAGCCGATCGTGCCCTGAGCTGTCTCCACCGCGGTCACCGCGCCGCCACTGGTGCGCACCCCGGTAACGGTTGACCAGGACTGGATCCGCACCCCTTCGGCCTCGGCCTTGGCTGCCAGGCCATGCAGCGAGCGCCCGTTGTTGGCATAACCGCCCCGCTGCTCGTGCAGGATCGCGGTGATGCCGGGCGCCTGCCAGTCATCGAACAGCGCGCGCATGTACTCCCGGCAGTTCCGCTCCCCCTCGGTGAGCACCGACGGGTAACCGATCGCCTGCTGCTCCGCGAAGATTTTCGCGACATCCTTGTGCATCGCCTCCGGGGCGATCTGCAGATAGCCGACCGGGTGGTAGGCGAACGCCTCCGGATCCGACTCCCACACGGCCACCGAGTGCGCCATCAGCTCGCGCATCGCGGGCTGGAAGTAGTTGTTGCGGATGACCCCGCAGGCGATGCCGGATGCCCCCGCGCCCACCCCACGCTTGTCCAGGACAAGGATGTCGCCGCCACCGCCGAGGCCACGGCTGCGCAGTTCGCGCGCCAGGTGCCAGGCGGTGGAGAGCCCGTGGATGCCCGCGCCGACGATCACGTACTTGCTGTGATCCGGATTCATCGCGTCCCGCCCCTTTCCCGGCGCCATCCGGCGTGTATTATTGCCCTAACGGCAATACCATTTCCATTTACTTAGGATCATATCGTGGCCAGGACCGGACAGCCAGCCACCCGCCAGGTCGCCGCCGTCCAGCGGGCGATTGCCATCCTCGACGAGCTCGCCGACGCACGGTCGGAGCTGGGTACCAACGAGATCGCCCGGCGGACGGGTATCAACGTCAGCACGATCTCGCGGATTCTGGCCACCCTCACCAGCGGCGGCCTGGTCGAGCATGTCGCCGTCACCGGCCGCTACCGGCTTGGCGTCGGGGTCATCCGGCTGGCAAGTGCCGTGGGCGACCGGCTCGACATCCGCTCCCTGGCCCGCCCGCACCTGGCGGAACTGGCCAGCCGTACCCAGGAGACGGCCACCCTGTCGGTCCCGGGCGGGCACGAGCCGATCACGCTGGACTACGTCCAGAGCCCGTTGTCCGTCCGCAGCGTCGCCGAGGTGGGCAGGGCCAGCGCCGCCCACGCGACCGCGGTGGGCAAGGTCTTCCTCGCCCACGGCGGAAGCGTCCCGGACGGCCAGCTGCAGGCCTTTACCGAGCGCACGATCGTCGATCACGACGTGCTGCGGGCGGACGTGGCAGGGGTCCGGGAGCGGGGCTGGGGCCAGGCACTCGGTGAGCGGGAAGAGGACCTCAACGCGGTCGCAGTGCCGGTGCTGGACCCAGCCGGCCAGCTGGCAGCGATCCTCGGCGTGCAGGGCCCGGCGGTGCGCTTCAGCCCGCGGGCCATGCGCAGCGCCGTGGAGTTGCTGACCGAGCGGGCCGAACGGATCTCCGCCGCCCTGTGAGGTGTCCGGCCAGCTCAGGCCGGTTCGTGCGGCAGGAACACGCTATTGCCATCAGGGCAATAGCGTTGCAGAACGACTGCTTCCTCACAGCGCGGCCGGCACCTACACTTGGAAATGACACGGCAACCATGTTGCCGTGAGGGCAATTCTCGTGCGGGAGAGGCCATGGCCGGACCCTCCCGGCTGCGCGCCGGGCAGCTCGACAGCTGGGACTTCAAGCAGGCGGTCGGCGTCTTCACAACCGGTGTCACCGTCGTGACGAGCTGCGATAGCGAGGGCAACCGGTTTGGCCTCACCGCGAATTCGTTCGCGTCGGTGTCACTTGAGCCACCGCTCGTGCTCTTCTGCGTCGACCACCGGGCGCCCAGCCTGGAAGGGCTGATCAGCGCCGGGCATTTCGCCATCAACGTGCTGGCGTCCGACCAGGAAGCGATCGCGAAGCGCTTCGCCCGGCCGGCCGCGGACAAGTTCGCCGGCCTCGACTGGCGGGTGGGCATTCTCGGCGACCCGCTGCTGGACCGCTGCATCGCCCACATCGAGTGCACCCTGGACATCCGGCATACCAGCGGCGACCACGACATCGTGATCGGCCGGGTGCACCGGGTACGGTTCTACGCCGGGGAACCGCTCATCTTCCACCGCAGCCGGTTCGGCACGGTGGTGTCGGACTCCGCGACGGGATGACCGTGGTCACGGCGGTGCTGCGGGCCATCCGTTACGAACGCGGGCGGGTCTTGTCCGGATCGTAGAACGGGAACCGGACGACGGCCGCGGGGATCCGCTTGCGGTGCCCGTCCAGCTTGCCGACGTCTACCTCGGTGCCGATCTCGGAGTACTCCACGGCCATCCGGCACAGCGCGATGTTGGTACGCAGCAGCGGCGACCGGGTGCCGCTGGTGATCACGCCTACCTGGGACCGGCCCACGTGCACGCAGTCGCCATGCCCGGCGGGCTCATTCCCGGCCAGCTCAAGCCCGACCAGCGTGCGCTGCGGCGAGGCCTTGCGCCGTTCCAGCGCGGCCCGGCCGATGAAATCATCCTCCTTGCTCTTCAGCGGGACGGTGAAGCCGATGCCGGCCTCGAATGGGTCCACCTGGTCGCTGAACTCATACCCCGCGAAGATCAGGCCGGCCTCGATCCGCAGGATGTCCAGTGCCTCCAGCCCGAGCGGGGTGAGGCCATACGGCGTCCCGGCCTGCCAGACCGCGTCCCAGAGCGCGGGCGCGTCCGTCGGGTGGCACCACAGCTCATAGCCGAGCTCGCCGGTGTACCCGGTCCGCGAGACGATCACCAGCAGGCCCTCGGGCCCGCCGATACGCCCGATCGTGAACCGGAACCAGGTGAGGTCACCGAAGGCCGGCTGGGTCGGCGGGGTCCAGATCAGCTCAGCCAGCAGCTCCCGCGACTTCGGGCCCTGCACGGCGATGTTGTGGAGCTGGCCGGTGGAGTGCTTGATCCACACCCGGTCGAGGCCAAGCCGCCCGGCGAGCTGGCGCAGCCAGATCCCGTCGTACTCGTCGCCGCCGACGAAACGGAACTTGTCCTGGCCCAGCCTGAAGACCGTCGCATCGTCGAGCATGCCGCCGGTCTCATTGCACACCGCCGTGTACACCACCTGACCGGTGGCCAGCTTCCTGATGTTCCGGGTGACCGCGGCCTGCAGCAGCGCCTCCGCGTCCGGGCCCACCACCTCGAACTTGCGCAGCGGGGAGAGGTCCATCACCACCGCGCCCTCACGGCACGCCCAGTACTCGTCGATCGCGCCGTGGTTGTCGAAGCTCGTCGGCAGCCAGTAACCGCGGTATTCGGTGACCTGCCTGGTCAGCTCCGACCAGCGGGGGTGGAACCCGGTTTCCTTGGTCAGCGTGGGCTCGCTGTCCGGGGTGACCCGGTGCGCTACCGCCATCGAGAACCTCCGCTCGGCTGGGTAAACGCGGACGTGGATGTCGGTCGGGTTCCAGGCGTTGGCCGGATCGATGTCGTCCGGGCAGGCGGATGAGGCACATACCAGGTCGCTCATGGCCCGCAGCAGGACGTAGTCGCCGGGGCGTGACCAGGGCTCGTCGAACAGCAGCTGGTTCGCGTCGTTAAAGGAGGTGTTGTAGAAGAAGTTGAGTGCAGGCCAGCCGCGGCGCGGCGCGATGCCATACCGCACCAGCTGGCCGTTGAAGTTGTCGGTGCAGTTCACATGGCCCGGGTACCCCATGTCCTCGTAGTACTTGGCGTTGCATGCCAGCGCGAACGTGTCATGGCGGCCGACTGTGTCCCGCACCACCTCCACCAGCGGGCGCATGTCCTGGTCGTAGAACTTCCCGAACAGCCCTGGCTGGGGGTAAGCGCTCCCCATCAGGTTGCGCGTGGTGGTCGCGTCCAGGCCGCGCTCGGAACCTTCGGCAAGCCGGCGGGCGTGGAAGGCGAGGAAGTCGGAGCACTGGCGGCCCTCGACGTCGATCACCTGGATGTACTGGCCCGCCGCCACCTCGTATGACCGTGCGGTGGCGGTGTCCACCCGCAGATCCAGCAGCGGGTCAGTGAGCGGTGGCGGAAGCTGTGGCTCGCGGGCGGGCCGCGGCGTCACCCGCCTGACCTCGATCACCAGGTCCGAGGGCGGGTTGTCCTCGGCCACCGACATCAGCCCGTCCGGCGCGGCCACCACGCAGGTCAGCCGCTGCAGCGCGGTGAACTCCGCCTGTGTACCCGCGGGCGACCACTCCCCGAACAGCCCGACCGCGCGCGCCTGCGCCGGATCGAGTCCCCTGGCCGCCAGCGGGCCGGTGACCGCGGCGGCCGCTGCCGCCGGCGGCCGCTGGCCATCGCGCCCCGCCCGGCCGGGTCCCGCCGGCACCGCCAGCGCGCGCAGCACCGTTGCCTCGGTGTCGGCCGCCGTCCCGAGCGCCTGGTAGTCCTCGCTGCCGCCGGCGAGCACGGTGAGCTCGCCCCGCTGCCGCCCTTCGGTATCGGTGACGGTGAGCACGTCGCCCGGGTCGAGCTCGATCGCGGTGAGGGCCCCCGGGCGCACCCGGTATCGTTCCAGCCGCGGGTCCGCAGGCAGCAGCCCGGGCAGGAGCAGGCGCGGCCGGGCCGCGGACACCGTCACCGCCGGATCACCTGCCAATCGGCTCCTTGGCCTCGTCCTCCGCCGCTTGCGTGAGCAGCTTCTCCGCCAGCGCGCGCTTGCCCTTTGCGTCGAGCTTCTTGGTTTCGTTGGCGATCGCGCGCTCGTTGACGTGCTGGTTCCAGTAGTCGAGCACCTCGAACCCGAGCAGCGTCGCCTTGCCCACAAACTGCCGCAGCACCTCGTTGGTCGGGCCCATCACCCAGCCGGCCTTAGCATCACGCAGGTACCGTTCCAGCTCCATGTCACGCTTGTAGCCGGAGCCGCCGCAGGCGTGCAGCATCTTGTCCACCACATGCGCCACGTTCTTCGCCGCGGCGAACTTGATCTGCCAGGCCCAGTGCAGGTACGCGGCCCGGGCGGTGGTGCCTGGCCGCAGCACCCGCCGGTTGCTGTCGGTCGCCCGGTCCATCGCGTCGGCTACCGAGAGCGAGAAGACCCGGCACGCGTTGGTGTCGATGACCGCCTCGCCGACGTAGTCCTGGATCGTCGGGTAATCGGCTACCCGCAGGCCCACGTCCACGTGCCGCTTGCGGGTGGTGTGCCGCTTCGCGATGTCAATCGCGCCCATCGCGATGCCGTTCCACACCGACGACGAGCCGACCAGGAACCAGGGATCCACCGATTCGTCGTTGGACTCCGCGCCGTCCCCGACCGGTCCGACGATCTGCTCGCCGGGGATCTCGCCGTTCACGTCGAGCCCGCCGGACTGGTTGCCGCGCAGGCCGAGCGCATCCCACAGGGCCGGCTGGGCATGCGCGTCCTCGGCGTCGACCACGAACACCGACAGGTCGTCGTACCCCTTGAAGTCAGGGCTGGTCGTCTGCACCACGTAGAAGTCGGCGAATCCGGCGGAGGTGGTCCACGACGCCTTTTTCCGCACCCGGTAACCGCCGTTGACCCGCTCGGCCCCAGACGAGATCGGGTACCAGAAGTGGCTGCCGGTCTCCGGGTCGGAGTAGGACAGGGTGCCGATCTTCCCCGAGTTGAGCGGCCGGATGTACTTCTCGATCAGCGCGGGTGTGGCCCGCAGCATGATGGCGTTCACCGCGCCGATGTGCATGACGTAGCACATCGCGGTGGACGCGCAGCCGTAGCGGGCGATCGTCTCGCAGACCATCGAGTAGGCGACGTGATTCTGGCCGAGCCCGCCGTACTCCTCGGGCACGGTCAGTGCCAGGAACCCGTGCTCGCCGAGCAGTTCCAGGTTCCGGCGCGGGAACTTGAGCTCATCGTCGGAGCGTTTGGCATTGTCCCGCATCTCCTGCTGGCAGAGCTCGATCAGCGTGGACCGGAGTTCCTTCTGCCGGTCGGTCAGCAGCCAGTCGGGATCCCAGTCATACCCCAGGCCCCAGTACGGCTCGGAACCCCACATCTTCTCCTCGCTCAACCCGGAACCCCTTTGCTAGATCTGTAACCGCGACAGTGGACGATGTTTACCTGCACTACACGATGCCGAGAGTACGCCTGAGACCTGCCCGGCGAAAGGGGCCGCCGCCACCGCTCAGCCGCCTGTCACCGCAGGTACCGGCCCTGCCCAGGCAGTTGCCGGATCCGCCACCCATCAGGACAGCCCCACGATCTCGCCCCGCTCATCGAGGTCGATCCGGGCGGCCGCCGGGCTGGCCGACAGCCCGGGCATGGTCCGCATCTCCCCGCAGATGGGGTACACGAACCCGGCGCCGACCGAGGCCCGGACCTCCCGCACCGGCAGCGTCCAGCCGGTCGGAGCCCCCTTGAGCGCGGGATCGGACGAGATGGACAGGTGGGTCTTCGCAATGCACACCGGCAGCGTGCCGAAACCGGCCGCCTCATAGGTGGTGAGCTGCTTGCTGGCCTGCGCCGAGTACTCCACGCCAGCGGCACCGTAGACGCGCGCCGCGATGGTCTCGATCTTCTCTTTCAGGCTCGCCTCGCTCGGGTACAGGAAGCGGAACTCGCTCGGCTCGTCGGCGGCCTCCGCCACCGCCTCGGCGAGCTCGGCCGCCCCCCGGCCGCCGTCGGCAAAGTGCGTGCACACCGCGGACCTGGCGCCGGCTGCCGCCGCAGCCTCGCGGATGGCCTCGTGCTCGGAGGGGTGGTCGGTGGGGAACGCGTTGATGGCCACCACCGCGGGTATCCCGTGCAGCCTGACGTTCTCGATCTGCTTGCGCAGGTTGGCGGCACCGGCCAGGACGTCGTCCGGGTTTTCCGCGAGCAGATCCGCGGGCAGCGGCCTGCCAGCGATGATCTTGTACTTGCCGGAGTGCGCTTTCAGCGCCCGGACCGTGGCGACCACCACCGCCGCGTCGGGGCGCAGGCCCGAAGCCCGGCACTTGATGTTGAAGAACCGCTCCGCGCCCATGTCCGCGCCGAACCCGGCCTCGGTCACCAGGTAGTCGCCGGTGTGGATGCCAATCAGGTCGGCGACCACCGAGGAGTTCCCGGTGGCGATGTTGCCGAACGGCCCGGTATGCACCAGCACCGGGGTGTTCTCCAGCGTCTGGAGCAGATTCGGCTTGATCGCGTCGCGCAGGATCACCGCCATTGACCCGGCGGCGCTGAGCTGCTCGGCGGTGACCGGATCGCCGGCCACCGTGTAGCCGACCACGACCCTGGCCAGCCGCGCCCGCAGGTCCGCCAGCGACGTGCTCAGCGCCAGCGTGGCCATGACCTCGGAGGCGGCGGTGATGTCGAATCCGGTCTGCCGCGGCACCCCGTCCAGGCGCGAGCCGAGCCCGATCACGATGTTGCGCAGCGCCCGGTCGTTGACATCGAGCACCCGGCGCCAGGTGATGTTGTGCGGGTCAAGGCCGAGCTGGTTGCCCTGGTACAGGTGATTGTCGATCATCGCGGCCAGCATGTTGTGCGCGGCGGTGACCGCGTGCATGTCGCCGGTCAGGTGCAGGTTCAGCACCTCCATCGGGACAACCTGGCTGTACCCGCCGCCGGCGGCACCGCCTTTGATGCCGAACGTCGGTCCCATCGACGGCTGCCTGATCGCGATCGTGGCCCGCTTGCCGATGTGGCGGAATCCCTGGCCGAGCCCGACGGTGGTGGTGGTCTTCCCCTCCCCCAGCGGCGTCGGGGTGATGGCGGTGACCACCACGTACTTCGCGGCCGGCCGGTCCGCCAGCGCGCCTATCGCCGCCAGCTTGATCTTTACCACGCTCTCGCCGTAGGGCTCGAGCAGGTGGGGCCCGATGCCCAGTTCGTGAGCCACGTCATCAAGTGGCTTGAGCAGCGCCGATCGGGCGATGTCAAGATCACTCGGGAACGCCATGACAACTCCTCAGATTCCAGGAAGGGTAAATCCGTCGGTCTCGATAGCGAATTCGCGGCCCGCCGCGAGCAGTTCGCCGAACAGGTAGGCACCGGATGAGCGCTCGCAGTGCAGCAGGTAGCAGCGCACGCCGCCGGTGTCGAGGCGGATCACGTCGGTGGCCACGGCAGCCACCGAGGACCGGAAGGCCGCGCCGTCGGGTGTGATGCGGTCGGAAAAGTCGATGCCGCAGACTTTGCGCAGCACATCGGCCGCAGCCGGGCCGGTGAACCTGATCAGGGCCCGGCCGTGGGTCACGTCGGTGGCCGTCACCAGCTCGCCGGGACTGCGGGCGGCCAGTTCCGCCGCCCAGCCGGCCAGCGCGGGCCCCTGGCCGGGCGCCGCCAGCAGCAGCCACTCTCCCGGCCCGGACCCGGCGACGACGGTGCGGTCGGCACGCCTGGCCGCCCGGCCGAACGGCACGCCGAGTTCGGCGGCGGCGTGGCCACCGGCCGGGGCGCGCACCTGGACCTTGGCCAGCGGAGTGAGGTCGGTGAGGGTGAGCCCGGCGGCCGCCCGGTGACCGCTCACCTCCCAGCCCTCGATCACGAGCACCGGCGGCGGCGGCGTGATCGGGCTGCGGGCAACCGGCTCGGTGCCAGCAGGCAGCCGCGACCCCCCGGAACCGGCCGGCCCGGGGCCGGCCCATACGTCTGGCTCAGACACGCATCCGCTCCCCCTCCGGGTCCACATGGGCGAGTTGCGGCATCACCGTCGCGGCAAGGAGGCGCCCGCTCGGCAGCCGGACCGTGACCTCGGTGCCCGGCCGGGCCAGCCGGGCCTCGACCTGGGCCAGGCAGATGGAACGGCCCAGGGTGGGGGACATCCGGCTGGACGTGACCCGGCCGGCGATGTGCCCGCCCTCCACGATCAGGCTGGCCTCTTCCGGCACTACCGAGCCATCGACCGGCTGCAGTCCCACCAGCCGGGCCCCGGAGCCGTCGGCGAGCTGCCAGGCCAGCTCCGGCTTGCCGACGAAGTCGTCCTTGTCCAGCTTGATGGCCCACTCCAGGGCCGCGCTGAAGCCGCGGGTCAGGCCGTCGGTGTCCTGGCCCACGATGAAGTGGCCCTTCTCGAGCCGGAGAATGCGCTGCGCCTCCACGCCGAAGGCGCCGATGCCCAGGTCGGCACCGGTGTCCAGCAGCCGCTCCCAGACGTACAGGCCATAGCTGGCCGGCACGTGCAGCTCATAGCTGAGCTCGCCGGTGAACCCGATCCGCCACAGCACGCAGTCGTCGACCCCGGCGATCTGGCCGGTCCGCACGTGCATGTAGGGGAAGGCCTCGTTGGACAGGTCCACGTCCTTGGTGACCCGCTCCATCAGGCGGCGGGCCTGCGGGCCGGCCACGTTCATGCTGGCGTAGGCGGTCGTCACCGGCGTGACGTGCACTCGCCATTCCGGGTGCTCGGTCTGCAGCCAGTTCTCCAGCCATTCCCAGATCGTGGCCGCCCCCGAGGAGGTCGTGCTCATCAGGTAGTGCTCGTCGCCAAGGTGGCCGGTCACCCCGTCGTCGAGCACCACCCCGTCATCGGCGCACATGACGCCGTACCGGACCCGGCCGATCTCCAGCTTGGACCATTTGTTCACGTACAGCAGGTTCAGCAGGGCGGGCACGTCGGGACCGCGCAGATCCAGCTTGCCGATCGGGGTGACATCGATGATGCCGACGTGCTCGCGGACGTTGGCCGCCTCTGCCGCGGCATCGCCGTAGCGGTCGGGGCGGATCCAGGCGCCCGCCACCAGCGGCGCGGCACCGTGCGCCTCGTGCCAGGGCTGCATCGGGGAGTAGCGCACCGGCTGGAAGGCCTGACCGGCAAGGGCACCCAGGGTGACCGGCACGTACGGGGGCCGCCAGGTGGTGGTGCCGGTCTCGGCGATCGAGGAGCCGGTGGCGGCGGCCACCACCGCTACCGTGTTGACCGTCTCCAGCTTGCCCTGCAGCGGGCCCATGGTGGCGGTGGTGAAGCGCTTGGCCAGCTCAGCGCTGTCGTAGCCCTCCGCGACCGCGAGCCGCAGGTCCTTGGCGGACACATCCTCGCTGAAGTCCACAAACCCGTTCGTGCTGCCGATGAACAACTCCGGGTGCGCATCCACCGGGAGATCAGGCAGCGAAACGGCGGCTGCTGGGCTGGCCGCGGTTCCCGGCCCGGGCGTGGGGAGGCTGGCTGCCTGCCGGGTCGGGGTGGCGGCCAGCCGGGCCGCGCCGATCCGCTCCGCGCGCCGGGCGGCCTCGGCGCCCACCGCGGCCGCGTGCGCGGTGAGCTCGCCCAGGCTCCCGTCCCCGGCGATGCCGCCCGTCGCGAGCACGTCCGCGGGCAGCCGAGCCAGGTCCGGCAAGAACCTGGCCGCGCGCGGGTTGTAGACGGGCCGGTCACCGGAGGCGTTGAGCAGCGATGTCGGCGCGGTCCAGCCGACCGCGGTGACAAGCAGGTCGCAGGCGATTCTGGTGCCGTCAGCAACCTGGACCGCCCGCACGCCGGTCCGGCCCAGGGCGGCGATGATGTCACCGCCGAGCCGCGCGTCTTCCACCCGGACAACCTCGACGCCGACCCGCTTGAGATCGGCGATGGCCGCATCGCCGTCGGGGTTGGCAGTCAGCACGACCGCCCGGTGCCCTGGCTTGACCGCATGCAGGTTGATGAGCCTGCGCACAGCGGTGGAGAGCATGACCCCCGGCAGGTCGTTGCCCGCGAACACGTAGGGCCGCTCGATCAGGCCCGGCGCCACCACCAGCGTCTTGGCGCGGGCCCGGATGAGATACTCAGACTCCGCGCCGCCGTGCCGCCGTGCCAGGACCGCGAGCGCGTTGCCGTCGTAGCGCCCGAGCACCACCGCGTCCGTGAGCACCTCTATGCCGGGCTCGGCACCGACCCGCGCGGCCAGGTCCGCCAGCGCCGCCAGGTCAGCGTCGCCGCCCCAGCGCAGATGGCCGCCGAGGCGGTGCTCTTCCTCGACGAGCAGCACGGATGCGCCCGCCCTGGCGGCGCTGACCGCCGCCGCCATCCCGGCCGGGCCGCCGCCGGCGATGACGACATCGGGATGGTCATGGCGCTTTTCCGGGCGGGCGGGTGAGGTGTCCGGCGACACCCTCCCCCCGTTGACGAACCTCTGCAGCACGCTCTCATAGGCCGGCCAGGCAAACCGCGGGCGCATGAAGGTCTTGTAATAAAAGCCCGCCGTCAGGAAACGGCCGGCCAGCTGGTTCACCGACTTGGCGTCCAGGCGCAGCGAGGGCCAGGTGTTCTGGGAGGTGACCACCATGCCGTCGGCCGCCAGCCGGTGAGCGCCGCGGACGTTGGGCTCGTCTCCCACCTGGACGACACAGCCCGGGTCGTGGAAGGAGGCGGTCAGCAGGCCGCGCGGGCGGTGATACTTCAGGCTGCGGGAGAACAGCCGCTCGCCGGCGGCGGCCAGCGCCGAGACGATCGTGTCCCCCGCGTAGCCGCGCACGGGCCGCCCGTTCCAGGTGAACTCCAGCGGCTCGGCGCGGTTGATCACCTCACCCGGCTGCGGTGGCAGCCGCATCTCCGGCCCGGGCCCGCTCACGAGGCCGCCTCCCCGCCCCGGCGATCGGCGGTGGCCAGCACCGACCGGACCTCATTGGTCTCGGTGTGCCGTTCCACGGTGATGAACCTGCGGCAGCCCATCCGGTGGTACCAGGTCTCGCGGGTCCAGCCGCACTGGTTGGCCCGCAGATACAGATAGCCCCGCCACTGTGCCGGGGTCACCCGAGCCGGGTCGGGGCGCGCCGGCACCTCGCCGATATGAGCGAACTCGGTCGCGTCCCGCGGGCCGCACCAGGCACAGGGCAGGAGAATCATCACCGGACCTTCCGATCAGTGGCCGACGGCGGCCGCGCCCTTTTCGCCCACCAGCACGCCATCGCCGAACCGTGCCAGGCCGAACGCGGCGATGATCCCGGGGGTCTCGCCGGAGGCGATGCACTGCGCCATGGCTTCCCCCGATACCGGGCCCGCCTTGAAACCGTAGGTGCCCCAGCCCACATCGACCAAGAAGCCCTCGACCGGCGTCGGGCCCATGATGGGTGAGAAGTCCGGGGTCATGTCGCACAGGCCCGCCCACTGCCGCAGCAACCGGACCTTGGTCAGGGCGGGCATGAGCTCGAGCACGTGCCCGGCCAGGCCCTCGATGAATTCGAGCGAGCCGCGCATCGAGTAGGACGTGAACGGATCCACGCTGGCGCCGAACACCAGCTCGCCGCGGTCCGTCTGGCTGATATAGACGTGCAGCGTGCCGGACACGATGACCGTCGACAGGAACGGCTTCACCGGCTCGGTCACCGCCGCCTGCAGCGGATAGGTCGTTACCGGCAGGGGGACCCCGGCCATGTCCGAGATCAGCGTGGCCCACCCGGCGGTGGCGTTGAGCACGACCGGGGTGGCGATGTCGCCGCTGCTTGTCTTCACCCCGCGCACCCGGCCGGAGACCACGTCGATGCCGGTGACCTCGGTGTTCTGGTGAATGTGCACACCGTGGGCGGCGGCGCCGCGCGCGTACCCCCAGACGACGGCATCATGACGGATGATCCCGCCCGGAGCGTGCCAGAGCGCGCCCAGGATCGGGTACCTGGCGGCCGGGCTGACGTCGAGGAACGGGGCCAGCCGCTTGATCTCGGCGGGCCCGATCACCTCCGAGTCCACACCCTCGACCTTGTTCACCTCAGCCCGCCACCGCATCGTCCGCAGGGATGCGTCGCTGTGCGCCAGCGTGAGGTGGCCCCGTTGCGAGAACATCACGTTGTAGTCGAGGTCGGTGGCGAGCCGCTGGTACAGCTTCACCGACCGGTCGTAGAACCTGACTCCCTCGGGGGTCAGGTAGTTCGACCGGAGGATGGCCGTGTTGCGTCCCGACCCGCCGCTGCCGATATAGCCCTTATCCAGCACCGCCACGTCGGTAATCCCGTGGTTGGCGGCCAGGTAATAGGCGGCCGCCAGGCCATGCACGCCGCCGCCCACGATGACCACGTCGTAGCTGCTCTTCATCGGGCGCGGTGACCAGGCAGCCGGCCATTCCCGCTGGCTCAGTCCGCGCCGGAACAGGCCCGCGGCCGAGTATTTCGCTGGGTAGGTGACGCGATGCTGGCCGCGCGAATGGCCGTTCATGCTGGCCGCCACGGGTCATCGCCTCCCGCAGACCTAGGAATGCGCGGTAGCCCCGCGGGACAGGCTACGCCAGCCATGAAACCATGTCCACTTAGAGGAAACCGTCCTGGGATAAACGTCAGCCCGCTGGCTGGATCGACTTCACCGACAGGAACTGTATCGGCAGTTCGATCAGCGTGCCCGGGCCGTGCGGCACCTCGCCGACAAACTGCATCGCATCTCCCGGCTCAAGCAGATACCGCGAGGATCCGTACAGGTACTCTATCCGCCCCGTGATCATGTAGATGACTTCTGTCCCTGGATGCTGGTAGAGCGGGAAGGCCTCAGCCCGCTCGGTCAGGGTGACCAGCAGCGTCTCCAGCGAGTTGTGCGGTGCGCGCAGTGTGCCGAGCAGCTGGTAGCGATGCCCGGGTCCCGAGCCCTTGTGCTCGATGTCCAGCCCGCGGCCGGCCTTGACGTGGAGCACGTCCTGCTCCTCATTGAGGCCGCGGAAGAACGCGGTGACAGGGACCTTCAGCGCCTCGGACAGCCGGGCCAGGGTAGCCAGGCTCGGCGACGCCTGGGCATTCTCGATCTTGGACAGCATGCCCTTGGACAGGCCGGTGAGCTCGGCGAGGTGCCCGACGGTCAGCCCGAGTTGGAGCCTGAACTCGCGGACCCGTTCGGCGATGACGGCACCAAGCTCGTCCTCAAGCGCCCCGGCCGGCACCGCGCCAGCCCGCCCGCCATCCTGGCCGTCATCGCCGGCGGTAAGGTCGATCAGCTGTGTCACCGCTCATCACCTCCCGCGCGCCCGGTCACGCCATTCGCCGGTCTGGGGCACGACGACGGCTTGTATCGTGTCATGATACAGGGTTTACTGTCCGTGAATCGCACGGCGTAGCCAGCGCCCAATCAGGCCACCCCGGGGCCGCGCCCCCGGATGCGCCGTCGGCCTAGGCGTTATGACCGGTAGGAGGCCCTGTGTCGACTGACCTTGAGCGGTTCCTTGCGACCGATGGCCGCGACGAAGCGGTGGCACGTGTCCGGTCGGAAATCGATGCCAAGGGGATCACGTACATCTATTACCAGTTCGTCTCGGTGACTGGCCGGATCATGGGCAAGGGGGTGCCCGCGCATCACTGGGAGCGGATCGCCACACGTGGCTTCCAGCTGGTTTACGGGTCCACCGCCAACCTCTTCACCGACCGGCACGGCAACTACATCGGCTACGGACCCGAGGCATGGGAGCTGGTCGGGCTGCCGGATGTGGAAACCTTCTGCCCGCTGCCGTGGGACCCGAAGACCGCGCGGGTGTTCTGCACCCTGTTCCGCAACCGGGAGGAGGAGACCAACCCGGGCGGGTACCTGACCTCGGACTGCCGCGGCAACCTCCGGCGCATCCACGAGGCCTTCGAGCGCGACACCGGGCTGCACCTGCGGGTGGGGACCGAGCCCGAGATGATGTGGCTGAAGGTCAACCCGGACGGCACGCCGTCGGTGGACGGCAAGACCAAGCCCTACTGCTACCACATCGATCAGTTCGCCGAGCTCCAGCCGCTCATCCACAAGGTCATGGAGTACGGCAAGGCGATGGGCCTGGACATGATCCAGGGCGATCATGAGGACGCTCCCGGCCAGCTCGAGCTCAACTGGATGTTCGACCGGGCCGAGCAGACCGCCGACCGGCTCACGACCTATCGCCAGATCTGCCGGCAGGTAGGGCGGGAGCTTGGCGCCTTCCCCTGCTTCATGCCCAAGCCATTCATGGGTGTCTCCGCCAACGGCTGCCACCACAACATCTCCCTCTGGCAGGGAGAGGAGAACATGTTCCTGCCCGACACCGGCAACCCGCGGCTGCCCAGCAAACTGGGGCTGAGCGCAATTGGCGGCATTCTGGAACATCTGGGCGGTCTCACCTGCATTACCTCGCCAACGGTCAACTCCTACCGGCGGTTCTGGGACACCGGCTTCTGGGCACCGCTGTTCGCGGACTGG
>Ga0306924_10002801_pt1 | contig 16551 bp, 19 predicted proteins | sample sta12Can44000111_FD_203756 | JGI IMG/M metagenome (GOLD analysis project Ga0306924, IMG submission 203756) | Lab enrichment of tropical soil microbial communities from Luquillo Experimental Forest, Puerto Rico - statanox.12C.anox.44.000.111 (v2)... | ecosystem: Environmental > Terrestrial >... | reverse complement strand
GCATGGCTGGCTTCATCATATCGTCGACGTTCCGCCGACTGAGGAACGGGTGACGTCGTATCGCTGGGAGAAGCCACATCAGCCCAATTTGACCGGCACGCCGGCTGCAAATCGGCCCAGCGGCTCGACCATGGCGCATGGCCGTAGGCCCATGGCAACAGGGGACTACAAAGCATGGAATCCCGACCGTTAGCGGTTCAGGTGAAAGCGGAACAGTAATCCGGTCCGAAATTCTAACGGCGAATCTCGATCCGGCGAACCGTGTTTTCGCCTTATTCGGCATGTTTACGGGAGCACGGCGCAAGGCGTCTCCAAATTGCACACGGAAGGAACGGCGCGGTACGCGACTATCATGGCTCGAATCGCCGCACTCGTTGCGCTGATCGGCGGGGTGCTTGCCGCTGGGTCGGCTGCGGCTCAATTCGGCGGCGCCTACGGAAATTCGCCGCCACGCCCGCCGGCTGATGTGCCGAATGGCCCGTTCCCACCTCAGCCGCCGCCGGTCCAATATCCCGGGCAAAATCCGGCGCCACAGCAATATCCGCGGCAGAACCCGCCGCCTCAGCAATATCCGCCCCCGCAGCCACAAACTGCAACGCGTTCGCCGAGCGGCATTCAGGCGCAGCCTTTGCCGCCGCCACCCGGAGCGTCGCTCGCTCCACCTGCACAAAATCCGCAAGGCGCGCGCGCTTTGCCGGGCCCGGCGAACGCTTCGCCGCAGCAGCAACCGCCGCAACCGGCTGACGCGGTGTCGCCGCCGTCGCAACAGCAGCAGCAGCAGCAGCAGCAGCAAGAGGACACAGTCGTCACGGAAACACCGACACAAAAAATCGAGAATGGCCGCGCCGTTTTCGCCGGCCTCGACAAGATCACCGGCCGCACCATCGTGTTTGATGCGGCGATTGGAGAAACGGTGCAGTTCGGCGCATTACAGGTTACCGCACGCGCGTGCTATACGCGGCCGCCCACCGAGGCGACTAACACCGACGCCTTTGTCGAAGTCGACGAAGTTACGCTTCAGGGCGAAATCAAACGCATCTTTACCGGCTGGATGTTCGCATCGAGCCCGGGACTGCACGCCGTCGAGCATCCGATCTATGACGTTTGGCTGACCGACTGCGCGCAGCCGGCAGGGGGCCCGGTGGCGCAATCGAGCGCGCCTGCATCGCCGAGCGCGGGCCCGCAACCCGCTGTCGGACGCAAGTCCGCCGCGCCGTCGCGCGCGCCGGTCGTGCCACCACCGAGCGCGCCCGCGCCGGTCACGGACGACTAAGCGCATCATCGTTCCACGAGTTTGGCCAGAATGACGTCGCCCGGAACCGGGCGATCCGGCGCTAACGCGCCAAAGTCGGCTTCGCCGACAAGCGCGGCATCGAGTAATTTGTGATAGATCGAGCGCGATACTTCGACTGCTCCGAATGTCCGCAAATGTTCGGTGACAAATTGGGTATCGAGCAGGCGGTAGTGGCCGGCCTTAAGCCGCGCAGCGAGATGCACGAGAGCGACCTTTGAAGCGTCGCGAGCGCGGTGAAACATACTTTCTCCGAAAAACGCCCGGCCGAGACTCACGCCATAGAGGCCGCCAACCAGTTCATCGCCGTCATATGCTTCCACGGTGTGACAGTCGCCGCGTTCGTAGAGCTTGCGATAGAGATGGCAAATTCGGCGGTTGATCCAGGTTCGTGTGCGCCCCGGTTTCGGCTGAGCGCAGCCGTCGATGACGCCATCGAAATCCCGATCGATGAATATAGTGAATCGGTTGGAGCGAACGGTGCGCGCCAGCCGTTCCGGCACGTGAAAGCGTTCCAGCGGAATAATTCCCCGGCGTTCCGGCTCGATCCAGTAAAGCGCCGGATCGTCGGCGCTCTCGGCCATGGGAAAAATGCCGCAGGAATAGGCCTTCAGCAGCACCTCGGGCGTGATGTCTATGAGTGCGGACTCGCGGTTCGCCATGGAATCGTTTAACCGGCTCACGCCTTTTCGTTCAAGAGGCAGCATCGGCCTCTCGGCTTGGTCCTCGATCCGGTGCCGAGAGACAGCCTGCGTTTAAGCGCTCCTGCGTGGGGTCCTCTTAAGAAACGCCGAAGTGTCCGGATTGTTCTAAATCGCGGCGCCGCTATTCCGTCAGTCCGCTGCGGCCAAGGAACTCCTCAAGCCAATGAATGTGATATTGGCCGTCGATGATGTCTTTTTCCCGCGCCAGCGCCCGGAATAGGGGAATCGTCGTCTCGATGCCGTCAACGACGAATTCGTCGAGCGCGCGCTTGAGACGCATCAAACATTCGCTGCGGGTCTTGCCGTGGACAATGAGTTTCCCAACGAGCGAGTCGTAATAGGGAGGAATCGTGTAGCCATGGTAGACGGCCGAATCGACGCGCACGCCCAGGCCGCCGGGAGGATGATAATGCACGATCTTTCCGGGCGACGGCCGAAACGAAACCGGACTCTCGGCATTGATGCGGCATTCGATCGCGTGGCCGTGGAATTTGACCTGGTCCTGCGTCAATTGCAGATCACCACCGGCGGCGGCGCGAATTTGCTCGAGTATCAGATCGATGTCGGTGATCATTTCCGTCACCGGATGCTCAACCTGAATTCGCGTATTCATCTCGATGAAGAAAAATTCGCCATTCTCGTATAGAAACTCGACCGTGCCGACGCCCAGATATTTTATCTGCCGCATCGCTTTGGCGACCGTCTCGCCGATCTGATCTCGCGTGTCGATATTGAGTGCGGGCGAGGGGCCTTCTTCCCAGACCTTTTGGTGACGACGTTGCAACGAGCAGTCGCGCTCGCCGAGATGTACGGCTCCGCCCTTGCCGTCACCGAGGACCTGAATCTCGATGTGGCGCGGCCGCTTGAGGTATTTTTCGAGGTAGAGTGTGTCGTCGCCGAATGCCGATTTTGCTTCGGCGCGGGCTGTCATGAGCGCGGTGGCAAGCCCGCCGTCATACTTCACGACTCTCATCCCGCGGCCGCCGCCGCCAGCCGCTGCCTTGAATATCAGCGGGAAGCCGATCTCGCGCGCTAAATGGCGCGCATCGGCTTCAGAGCCGACGTCACCGTCAGAGCCCGGAACCACGGGAATGCCAAGCTGCTTGGCGGCTCGCTTGGCGGCACTCTTGTCGCCCATCAGCCGGATATGTTCGGGACGCGGGCCGATGAAGTGCACGTTATGCTCGGCAAGAATTTCCGCGAACCGCGCATTCTCGGAAAGAAAACCGTAACCGGGATGCACCGCATCGGCGCCGGTGATTTCACATGCGGCAAGCAGAGCCGGAATGTTGAGATAGCTATCCTTGGCGGTGGGAGGGCCGATGCAGACGCTTTCGTCCGCCAAGCGGACATGCATTGCGTCTTCGTCCGCGGTCGAGTGCACGGCCACCGTGGCAATGCCGAGTTCCTTGCAGGCGCGCAGCACGCGCAGCGCGATTTCCCCACGGTTGGCGATGAGTATTTTGTCGAACATCGTGGCGGCCTATTGCGGCGCAGGCCAAGGAGCGAATGCCAAAGAGAAATTCGGCCCGGTTTGTGGCATGACAGACTCGCTACGCGCCGCAAACTCTCGCGTCATTCGATGATCATGAGCGGTTCGCCGTATTCCACCGGCTGCCCGTCCTCGACGAGAATTTGAATCACGGTCCCCGCCCGCGGCGCCGGTATCTGATTCATTGTCTTCATCGCTTCGATAATCATGACCGGGTCGCCAGCCTTCACGGTGGCGCCGACTTCCACAAACGGACGATCGCCGGGTGCGGGCGCGAGATAAGCAGTGCCGACCATGGGCGAGGCGACGACGCCGGGATGCTGAGCCGGATCGATCGGCGCCGGCGCGGAAGTGACCGCAGTCGGCGGAACAGCTGCCGTATCGGCGGACCGCGCGCGTCCGACCGGCCCGCTCGCGTAGCGCGCGACACGGATCGACACGCCGTCGCGTTCGAATTCGATTTCGGTAAGGCCGGTTTCGTCGAGCAACTGCGCCAGCTCGCGGATAACGTCGTGATCGATGGCCGGAAACGGCTGACTATCGGACTTGCGCGCCACGACTACCCCTTGACGCCGATCAGGCTGGCAAGGCCCGCGATTGCGAGCGCATAACCGTCGATCCCAAAGCCGCATATCACCGCGCGCGCCGCTTTCGATACATAGGAATGCCGGCGAAACTCCTCGCGAGCGTGGATGTTGCTGATATGAACTTCCGCGACCGGCGCCTTCATCGCCAGCAGCGCATCGAGAATGGCGATCGATGTGGTCGTATAACCGGCCGGGTTGATGATGAGGCCGGCCGCTTTCTCGGCACGCGCCTCGTTGATCCAGTCGACGATCTGGCCTTCGTGATTGGATTGCCGGAAGACCACGGCAAACCCGTGTCGCTGCGCCGCGGCCTGGCAAAGCTTTTCGACGTCGGCGAGCGTCGCGCGGCCGTAAATATGCGGCTCGCGTGTGCCGAGGAGATTGAGGTTAGGGCCGTTAAGAACGTAGATGGTTTTGGCCATGGGCACGGCAGCCGGCTCTCGTCAGCGGGAGAAACATCCCGCACCCGGCCCGTTATAGGGAAGGCCTTTAGAAAGGGGAAGCGGGATCGCGCCGAGATGCCGCTCGAGCTCGATCCTAGCCCGTCATGCGATGGCCGGAAAAATCGGCGCCTACTTCCGTTGGTCTTTGATTTTTTCGCGCAGTTCGTCCAGACCGACGGCTCCAACCACGACTTGATCCCCAACGACATAGCTCGGCGTACCGCTGACGCCAAGCTCATCGCCGAGCTTCATGCCCTCGTCGATCGTGTCCTTAACCTCGTCGCTGTTCATGTCCTTTTCGATCCGCGCCATGTCGAATCCGACCTCCTTGGCGACCGCCAGCGCGCGGGCTTTGTCGGCCGGACCTCGTCCGCCGAGCAGTTTTTGGTGGAACTCGATGTATTTCTTTCCGGTAGGATCCTGCATGCGAGCCGCGACCGCGACATGCGCCGCTTCGACCGAGCCAGGGCCCAGAACGGGAAATTCCTTGAGAACGAATTTGAGATCGGGGTCCGTCTTCAACAGACTCATCATGTCGGGAAGCGCGCGCTTACAGTAGGCACAGTTGTAGTCGAAAAACTCGACCATCGTCACGTTTCCTTCGGGATTGCCGAGCACGACTTGATGAGTCGAATCGAAAATGGTCGCCTTGTTGTCCTTGATCGTGACGCGCGCCTTTTCCGCGTCGGCCTCTTTCTGATGCTTGTCGAGAGCGTCCATCGCTTCCTGTAAAACCTCGGGATGTTGAACGAGGTAGTTCTTGACGATGTTCTCGATTTCATGGGTTTGATCGGCCGAAAATCCCTGCGCCGCGGGCATCTCGGGCGTCGGGGTCTGATTGGGTTGCACCGCAGGACTTTGCCCCAGCGCAGCCGACGCCAGCAGCGTCGTGGCTACGATTGGAAGTGCGGTGCGAAGGCTGAAAGCCATATCGATGGTCCTCTTATCGTTATTGACCGGGAAGAAGCGGATTCTGCTTCTGGTTTTTGTTGAAGGCAACAATATCGTCGGCGCGCACCCAGCCGGGCGATCCGACTGGAAATCGCTGCTTGGCGCGCTCGGCGAGTTCTCGCGCGGTCTTGTTGTCGCCGCGGGCGAAAGCCGCCTGGGCAGAAGCAAGGTCGGCATCGGCTAGATCGTTCTTGCGGCCATAGGCCATCGCCAAGGTGGTGTAAGCGTCACCGGATTCCGGCTCCTTGAGAAGCGCCGTGCGAAGCAGCGGAACGGCTTCTTCCGCCAACTTTGGATCGTTGGTGGCGACAAGCGCCTGTGCGAGGAGGATCTGAATGAGGGAGGGATTGGGCGCAAGCTGTGCCGCGTGCCGCAAAGGTACGACCGCATCCGCCGCGTGACCGCCCTCGAGCAGGGCCTGACCCTTAAGCTCATAGAAATAGGGATTGTTGGGCATGGACTGAATCAAACTGTCGATCTGGGCGATCGCGCTGCGCGGTTCGCCGAAACGGTACGCCGAAATAGCGCGTGCATAGCGCGCGGGCAGGCTGGTATCCGACAAAGGGTAATGCGCCAGCAGCGTGCCCGGACGTTCGATGAAGCCGTAAAGCTTCGCGCGCATCATGTCGTGGCGGAATTGCAGCTCCGGCGCATCCTTCTTGGCCCAGTAGGGCGTTTTCACCAGTTCAGCCAGGGCGGCCATGCGCTCCTCAGGCATCGGGTGATTTTGAGCATACGGATTGGCGCCTTGCGACGAGAACAGCGATTCGTCGGCAAAACGCTTGAACGTATCGTACATGCCCTTCGCTGACTGGCCCGTCAGCGTCAAAAAGCGCACGCCGGCCCTATCCGCCGATTCTTCCTGGGCGCGCTGGTATGAGAGTATCCGGCTCATACCAGCAGCTTGGGGACCAATCATTGCCGCCATGCCGACATTTCCCATGTCGACATTTCCGGAATGTGCGCCTGCGACGAGCGCCCCGGCGCCGAGCAGCATCCCGATCAGAGCGGCGGTCTGCACGTTCGCAAGTTCCTGGCGCATCTTGGAAAGATGCCCACCGACAATATGACCGCATTCGTGGGCGAACACGCCGATCAGCTGGTTCGGAGTCGTCGCTTCCATCAGCGCGCCCACGTTTACGAAAATGCGGTGCGCGTCCATGACGAATGCGTTGAAAGACTTGTCGTCGATGATGACGACATGGACGTTCTGGTCCGAGAGGCCGGCGACACGAAAAATCGGCGCCGTGTAATCGCGCATGAGCTGTTCGATTTCGGCGTCGCGAATCATCGGAATACCGGCATTGGCGCCGGTCTGTGCCCGTGCTGGCAAGCTCGACAGGGTCAGTGCCGCAGCCGTTACCGCCGCGATAGTGCGCGAAGCTGGCCTCGACAGCCATGTCTTGCTAGGAGATCGAGCAACCATCATGTGAGGCTGAACTGGTCCTTAGGGCCGGGAGGCAACCTATGGATTGAACGCGCAAGGGTCAACACACAGTGCCCCGATCCGCCCCGAGCATTCACGAGACCCGCTGAATACGGCACGAGCGGGGCGGGTGATGAAAGACCGGGCTGCATAGAACGAGGAATTGAAGGCATCTGATGCTGGAAAGGGCAAAAAGCTTGCTGCAGCCGTCCGTCCGCAGCGGAATTCCGCCCTTCATTGTAATGGATGTCATGGCGGCGGCGGCGCGGCTCGAGGCGCAAGGCCGCCGGATCGTGCATATGGAAGTCGGCCAGCCGGCCGCCGGTGCGCCTGCCGCCGCGATCGCCGCGGTCCGCACAGCGCTTGTCAATGGTCCGCATGGCTATACCGCGACTCTCGGTATCCCTTCGCTGCGGCAGCGCATCGCCAAGGCCTATGCCGAACGGCACCAAATCGATCTCGACCCCGAACGTGTCGTCGTCACGACCGGCTCGTCCGCGGCTTTCATGCTCGCCTTTCTTGCTGCTTTCGAACCGGGCGACCGTGTTGCCGTGGCGATACCCGGCTATCCACCCTACCGGCATATTCTTAGCGCGCTCGGTTGCGAGCCGGTCCTGATTGAAACGGATGCGGCGACGCGATGGTCCATGACCGGCGACATGTTAATCGCTCGTCACCGCGCGAAGCCGCTTAAAGGCATTATCGTTGGTTCGCCCGCCAATCCAACCGGAACGATGATGGAGGCGACGGCTCTGTCGGAATTGATCCGATCCGCCGAGGATGCCGGTATCGTCGTCCTATCGGACGAAATCTATCATGGGCTCGACTACGCTTTCGCGGCGCTGAGCGCGGCGGCATTGTCGTCGAACACAATCGTCGTCAACTCGTTTTCGAAGTATTTCTGCATGACCGGGTGGCGGATCGGCTGGATGGTCGTGGTGCCTTCGCTTCTTCGGGCGGTCGAGTGCCTGCAGCAGAACCTTGCGATATCCGTCCCGACGCTCTCGCAGATCGCCGCGCAGGCGGCTTTCGATGCGCGCGCCGAACTTGAAAGCATCAAGCACGGCTACGAGGAAAATCGCCGCATCCTTCTCGATGGATTGCCGCGGGCGGGCCTTGATTCCTTCTTGCCGGTCGACGGCGCATTCTATCTGTATGCCGACATATCGCGGTTTTCGAATGACAGTTTTCAGTTCGCCACGCGGATGCTCGAGGAGGCTGGCGTCGCGGCGACCCCCGGCATCGATTTCGATCCGATTTGCGGCCGGAAATTCCTCCGCCTCTGTTACGCCGGTTCGCGAGAAGAGATGCACGAAGCCGTCGAGCGGATCGGCGCTTGGCTTAAGGGATAGGCTCGGTGGACGTTTCGAACAGCGCGCTGGTCCTGTTCTCGGGGGGGCAGGACTCGACCGTGTGCCTCGCTTGGGCGCTCGAGCGGTTTGCCCGGGTCGAAACGATCGGCTTCGCCTACGGTCAGCGTCACGGCGTCGAACTCGACATGCGTCCGCGCATTCGCGCGGCTCTGACGTCGCAATCGCAAAAGTGGGGCGCGCGGCTCGGTGACGATCACGTCGTGCGTATCGATGCTCTTGCGGAGATTTCGGAGACCGCGCTCACGCGCGACGTCGAAATCGAGACCGCGAAAACGGGACTGCCGACGACCTTCGTTCCCGGACGCAATCTCGTATTCTTTTCGTTCGCCGGCGCCGTCGCCTATAGGCGCGGCATCCATCATATCATCGCCGGCATGTGCGAGACCGATTTCTCGGGTTATCCGGATTGCCGCGATGATACGATCAAGGCGATGCAGCTCGCACTTTCCCTCGGCATGGACCACAGGTTCGTCATTCACACGCCGCTGATGTGGATCGACAAAGCGGGAACGTTTGCGCTCGCCGAAGAAATCGGCGGAACGCCATTGGTTGATCTGCTTATCGCGGAAACTCACACTTGTTACCGCGGCGACCGCCAGCACCGTCATGCCTGGGGATTCGGTTGCGGCGAATGCCCGGCGTGCCGTCTGCGCGCGGCGGGCTATGAACAATGGAAGGCTGCGTCGTGACCGTGCTCCCGGAGCAGCAGCCAGGCGCGAAGGCGCATTGTTTCTGACAATGTTCGCCCTCCCGATTTTCGCGGCCAATTGGCTGATCGGGCATGTGGGGACGACCTGTGTCGTCCCACAGGGGCCCTGCGTCGTGCCGGTCGCTCCCGCTTTGATGGCGCCCTCCGGCGTGATGATGGCGGGAGTTGCGCTCGTTTTGCGCGATCTCGTGCAACGGCGACTGCGCACCGCGATATCGGCACTGGCCGTCGTTTTCGGCAGCGCTCTATCGGCACTTTTGACCGGCATCGCTTGTGGTGGCTTCGGCAACGGCTTTTTTGCTCTCGGAATTCGCCGATCTTGCGGTCTATGCGCCGCTGGCGCGGCGGCGGCTTGTCGCGGCCGTCATTGCTTCGAGCTCGGTCGGCTTGGTGGTCGATTCCATCGTGTTCTTATGGCTTGCGTTCGGCTCACTCGACTTTCTGGCTGGGCAAGTGGTGGGCAAGGCATGGATGATGCTGTTGTCGGTTCCGTTCGTGGCTTGGCTGCGGCGCCGCGATCAGAGGCTTGGTATCAAGCCGGCATGAACATTGAGGGCTCACGATGAACGACGCTCTATTCGAAATCTTGCGAAACGTAACGACCGCCACGATCACCACGATGCTTTTGAAAAAGGGCATTCGCCGCTGCTGGATGAACGGTCCGAAGCCGCTTGTACCGGGTGGCGAACGGCTCGTGGGTCCGGCGTTTACGTTGCGCTTCGTGCCGGTGCGGGAGGATTTGGCAACCCCGGAAAGCTGGGCCAGCCCGATTTCGACGCGGACGGCGATCGAAGACATGCCGGAAGGCGTGATTGCCGTCGCCGATGCCATGGGCGTGCCGGGCGCCGGCATATTCGGCGATATCCTATGCGCGCGCATGAAGAAACGAAACGTTGCGGCCTTGGTCACCGACGGCGTGATGCGCGACCGCACCGGCGTTCTGGCAAGTGGGTTGCCGGTTTGGTGTGCCGGCGTCGCCGCGCCCGCTTCGGTCAACGGCTTGACCTTCGTCGGCTGGCAGCAGCCGATCGGCTGCGGCGGCTGTGCCATTTTTCCCGGCGACGTCATCGTCGTTGACGGCGACGGCGCGGTCGTGATCCCCCAAGGCATGGTCGAATTCGCCGCCCATGAAGGCGCCGAGCACGAGCTTTACGAGAGCTGGGTCTTTGGCGAAGTCGAGAAAGGCGTAAAACTGCCCGGTCTTTACCCGCCGAACGATGACGCAAAGACTCGCTATGCTGCGTGGCGCAAGACACTAGAATAAGGCGCAGATGCGTTGCAGCGGTCTTGCCCAAGCGGCAGTTATGCCAGCATGACGATCGCCCTAGCCCGAGCATTGAATGTTCTTCGTTCTTTCTAAAACGCTAGGCCTATTCACGGTGCCGTCCAATCTAATGATGGCGCTTGGATTGATCGGCATTGTGCTTTTGTTCACATGGTTTCGGCGGCTTGCCAGTTGGCTGATCGTGACGAGCCTCATGCTCATTGCCTTTGCCGGCTATTCGCCACTCGGAAGAATATTGATACTGCCGCTGGAACAGCGTTTCCCGCCCTGGCATGCCTCGCGCGGAGACCCAGACGGCATCGTCGTGCTCGGCGGCGCGATCGATCCTGAAATTTCCCTGGCGCGCGGCGTGGTCGCTCTTAATAGCTCCGCCGAGCGCATTACTGTCACCGCCGAGCTGGCGCGCCGCTATCCGAACGCGCGCATCGTCTTCTCGGGCGGGACGAGTTCGCTCGATCCCAATGCAGCCATGGAAGCGCCCGTTGCGGTGAAGGAGTTGGTGGCGCTTGGGGTCGCGCACGACCGCGTTACCGTCGACGAACAATCGCGCAACACGATCGAGAATGCGGTTTTCTCACACCTGTTGGCCAATCCCAAGCCGGGTGAACGCTGGGTTCTGGTGACATCGGCCGCTCACATGCCGCGTGCGATCGCGGTCTTCCGAGCGGCCGGCTTTCCCATCGAGGCCTATCCCGTCGATTACCGCACACGCGACCGAAACGATGCCGCGCGGCTTCAAGCGTCGTTGCCCGAGGGCCTAGAGATGACCGATCAAGCGATCCACGAATGGGTAGGGCTTGTCATTTACAGGTTGACAGGGCGGACCTCGGAATTTCTCCCCACGCCGTAGACCCTGCCAAGCGGCGTCGATCTTATTCGTGCTGCACGACTTTTTCGCGCTGGTGACGCTGGCTTTCTTTGTTTACCGATCTTTTATGGCTGCCGCGCGATAATCCGGATTGTTCTTCGTGTTTGTGGGGATCTTGTTATGTCGATTGACATACCTATTACGTTGTCGAGCGAACCCACTGAAATCGCAGCCGAGGCCAAGCCGGCCACCAATGAATGGGCCGCGACCGCGCTGACCGCCATGTTTGCTGCTGCCGCCGTTCTGTTCGCCTCCTTTCTCGTCGTCGTCACCGGCTTGGCGTAAAGCCGGTTCCCACTCGTCCGCGCCCTTCCTCCGAACTATAAAGAGATTGCGCGATGCGCGATCCAAAAGAAAAAAACGCGCGACGACGATGCATCTGATTATCGGCAATAAGAACTATTCGTCATGGTCGTTTCGGCCGTGGTTGGCGATGAAGGTCGCGGGAATTGTCTTCGAGGAAACGGTGATTTCGCTCGACGCTGCCGACTTCAAAGCCCGCGTCACGGTGCCTGGCGGTTCCGGGAGAGTGCCGGTCTTAATCGACGGCGAGGTTCGGATCTGGGAGTCGCTGGCAATCCTGGAATATCTGGCGGAGAAATTTCCCGCCGCCCGGCTGTGGCCGAAGGATGCTGCGGCGCGGGCTCGCGCTCGCGCGATCGCATCTGAGATGCATGCCGGATTCTTGCCGCTGCGGCGTTACCTGCCGATGAACGTGGCGCGGCCGGTAAAGGCGCGCGCGCTTGACCACGGCGCGGCTGCAAATGTCAGCCGTATCGATGCAATGTGGAGCGAATGCCGCAGTAATTTCGGTGCCGGCGGACCGTTTCTGTTCGGTCCCTTCGGCGCTGCCGACGCCATGTATGCTCCAGTCGTGTGGCGATTCCACACTTATGCGGTCGAAGTCGGCGACGCCGCGCGCTCCTATATGCATACGATGATGGGACTGCCGGCCTGGAGTGAATGGCGCGAGGCCGCGCGCCGCGAGCCGTGGGTGCTTGCGCAAGACGAGGTCGATTGGCCGCAAGTGCCGCGAGACTAAAAGGCAGCTTTGATCTCGTCGCGAACCCGGAAAATTTCACTGGCGTCGATCGGCCGGCGCCACGCGTTCCGTGAGCTCCGATAAGAATGGGAGCTGATAGGCAAGTATCTTCGCTTTTGCGACCGAAAGGGCGAAATACGCGATACGGTCGATTTCGGGAAAGGTTTGTCGCTGGCCGGATTTTGGCGGCCACTCGATCTCGAAAGTATTGCTGGCGAATAGCGTGAGATCGAAGTCTGCTTCCAAGGCAAAACCGTGCACCAGCTTTCCGCTTTTTTGACGTACCGGCGCAAGCTCGACCATCTCGCCGTCAACGACGAGACCCGTTTCCTCCTGAAATTCGCGCCGCGCCGCATCGATAGGATCATCGCCGGGTTCGATGAGACCTTTCGGGATGGTCCACGCACTTGCGTCCTTTTTCGCCCAAAATGGGCCTCCCGGATGCGCGAGGAGGACTTCAAGCTCCTTGCCGCGGCGATAAGCCAGGATACCGGCGCTGATCTGTGCCGGGCGGCGCTTTCGCTTGCCTGCTATCATGTGCTGCGTCTCTCTACCGCAGGACATTTACGATAGGGCTTGGCAAATAGGCCCGCGTCTGCATGATTTTGTCACGATTACGCCGACAATGCCCGTTTCTCGCCCGAGCTCGTTAGAGCACGGATAGGGAAGGGGCGACGATTAAATTGCCTGTACGGGAGCCATGCCAATGCAAACTAGGTTTATTGCCGCCGCTGCGGCCGCCGTTGCCGTCTTTGCGGCACTGCTAACGCCAGTGGCCACTCTGCGTTCGAAGGCCGTGTTCATTTCCAAGGCGATGGCCGACGAGGCACCCAAGGACGTCAAGGGCCTTTTTCTCATGAGCGATTATCCGGCGGTGACACTGCGCCCCGGTGAGACATCGACGGTCGGCCTGAGATTGCAGAATTACGACATGACGCCCGAGCGCCTGGAGCTTTCAGTGACCGGAGTGCCGGCCGGCTGGACTGCGACGCTCCTCGGCGGCGGCCAGCCGGTTGCCGCGGCGATGCCGGCGACGGATTCCAGCGTGTCGCTTTCGCTGCGCTTGGACGTGCCGAAGAATGCCCCAATGGGTACGCAAACGATCACGGTCGCCGCGCAGGGAAACACCACGAATTTGGAACTGCCGATCGCGGTAACGCTGGCCAAGGATCTGCCCGCTAAGCTGACGCTGACGCCGCAGCTGCCGGAGTTACGCGGCACGTCGAAGTCCAGTTTCGAATATCAGCTCGGCATCAAGAACGACAGCGGCAAGAAACTGACGGTAAGTCTGTCAGCCCAAGCGCCGCAGAATTTCGACACCTCGTTCACCGAACAGTACGGCACGCAGGAACTCAATGCGGTGCCGGTCGACGCCGGTCAAACCAAGGACGTGAAGCTCAAAGTAACGCCGCCGAATACGGCCGCCGCTGGCGACTATAAAGTCACCGCTCGCGCGGCTGCGGAGGACGCCTCGGCCACCACCGACCTCGAAATGACCATCACGGGCCAGCCTCGGCTCGACATCAGCGGCCGCGAGGGTCTGGTGTCGACACGCGCTTCCGCCGGGAAGGAGACCTCCGTGCCGGTCGTCATCACCAATACCGGAACGGCGCCTGCCGACGACATCGAACTGACCGGGTCGGCTCCGAGCGGATGGAAAATTACGTTCGATCCGAAATCGGTGGATCGGATCGCGCCGAACGACAATAAGGAAGTGCAGGCGCTGATTACGCCTACGGACAAGGCGATCGCCGGCGACTACGTGACGACGATCCGGGCGTCGGCGCGCGGCGAAACCGCATCGACGAATTTCCGTGTCACCGTAACCACCTCGACCATGTGGGGCATCGCAGGCGTCGGCATTGTCGGCGTCGCTCTCCTGGTCATGGTCGGCGCGGTCGCAAGGTTCGGCCGCCGATGAGCGCCGATGCAGTCATCGAGGCAAAGGACCTCACCAAAATCTACGGCTCGACGCCTGCCGTCGATCACATCTCGTTCGATGTCGGACGCGGTGAGATTTTCGGCCTGTTGGGTCCCAACGGCGCCGGCAAAACCAGCACCATCCTGATGATGCTCGGCCTGACCGAAATTTCGGAGGGCGAGGTGCGCCTGCTTGGGTTCAACCCGACGCGCGAGCCGCTTTCGGTTAAGCGGCGTGTCGGCTATCTGCCGGACACGGTCGGCTTCTATGACAATCTGGCGGCCGCCGACAATCTGCGCTACACCGCGCGGCTGATCGGATTTCGATCGCTCGAGCGGGAAAAACGCATTGCCGTCGCGCTCGAACGTGTCGGGCTTGCCGAATTCGCCGACAAAAAGGTCGGGACCTTCTCGCGCGGCATGCGGCAGCGCCTCGGACTTGCAGAAATCCTGATGAAAGGGGCGCAGATCGCGATCCTCGACGAACCGACGTCGGGGCTTGATCCCCATGCCACTTCCGAGCTCCTTGGCATCATCCGCGGCTTTAAGACCGAGGGCGTATCGGTTCTGCTCTCGTCCCATCTGCTCGAACGGGTGCAGAGCGTGTGCGATCGCGTCGCGCTGTTCAGCTCCGGCCGCATCGCGCTCATGGGCTCGGTGGCCGATCTCGGTAGGCAAGTGCTCGGCGGAGGCTATGTGGTGGATATCGAGGCGGAGGGCGCAGGTTTGGCCGAGCGGCTTGCACTTATTCCCGGTGTCAGCGGGGTCGAGAAGTCCGGCATCGGCAAGCTTCGTCTACACGCCGACCGCGATGTAAGGCCTGAGGCGGCGGCGGAAGTCGTTGCGATGCAGGGCCGTCTAAAATTCCTCGGCGTGCAAGAGCCAAGCCTCGAGGCGATCTATACGCGCTACTTCGAAGCGAGAGCCGAGGAGGAGGGCACGCTGGAAAGGACACGCCATGCAGCGTGAGGGCTCTGCCTTTTCCGGCCTCGGCGTGGTCATGCTCAAGGAGCTGTCCGACCACTTGACCAGCGCACGCATGCGCGTGCTCGAATGGCTCGTGGTGCTGGTCGCGCTCGCGGCGCTCTATGGTGCGATCCAACAAATCAAGGACACCACTGCGGAGGACCCATTCCTGTTCCTGCGGTTGTTCACGACGTCGCGCGATCCGCTGCCTTCGTTTGTCTCGTTCCTGTCGTTTCTCGTGCCGCTGATGGCGATCGGATTGGGCTTTGATGCCGTCAATGGCGAACACAACCGCCGCACGCTCTCGCGGATCTTGTCACAGCCGATCTACCGAGACGCGCTTCTGTTCGGCAAATTCCTGGCGGGGCTCGTCACGCTTTCGATCAGCCTGATTACGCTGTGGCTGCTGGTCATAGGGCTCGGCCTGCTCATGATCGGCATTCCGCCGGGCGCGGAAGAAATTGCGCGCAGTTTCGTGTTCCTTTTGGTGACGATCGTCTACGCGGGCGTATGGCTGGCGCTCGCTCTGTTGTTTTCTATCGTGTTTCGTTCGGCCGCGACGGCGGCGCTTGTCACGCTCGGGCTTTGGCTGCTCGTGACCTTCATATGGCCGGTCTTGGCGGGCGCGCTTGCACAAATCTTCGTCCCGCCGGATCCGCGCTACATGGCGCTGGGGCTGCAGACGCCGGGTACGGTCGAGTTGGAGCAAATACTCGCGCGCTTCTCGCCGGCGACGCTTTACGCCGAAGTCGTGGTGGCGCTGCTCGATCCGACGACCCGCGCGCTCGGCCCGATCTATTTGAGCCAGCTGCAGGGCGCCGTCCTCGGCGCGCCGCTGCCGCTCGGCCAAAGCATCCTGATCGCGTGGCCGCAGCTGGTCGGGATGATCGCGACCGCGATACTGCTGTTCGTCGTCGGCTATGTGATATTCCAACGCCAAGAGGTCCGCGCCTAGCGCCGCGCGCCGAAGTGCGAGCGACAAAGAAGGAGGGCGGCGATTGGGCCGCCCTCGCGTTTTCTCGGTCTTTCATTTTGATTATACCGGCAGAACCTCGACGATCCTCATGTCGTGCGGATCGACGATGACGATCTCATCGTTGTAAACGAAATAGAGGAATCCACGCCATCCGGGGTCGATCCGTACCAGGGTTTCCGGAACGCGCACCAAGTGCAGGTATCCGCCCGGGATCGTCGTGCCAACGGTCACATCGAAATCGACGTTACCACGCGAGGTGCGCCGCGACCGTTGATGATCGTGTCGCGGATTTGGGTGCGCTGTTGCTCGTTAAGCGTGACATTTGCGCCTCCCGCGCCGCGCATCGGCACGGACGCATTGCCCTGCAGACCCTTAAACGACTCATTGCCTTGCGCAGTGCCGGCGCCCCGGCGATTCCGATTCTCCGGCTGAGTCGCGAAACGGCCATTCTTGGACCCCGTGGTCTTTGACCGGGCATTGAACTGTTGATGATCTTGCGCTGTCCGGTCGGTCGCACC
>Ga0306924_10002798_pt1 | contig 16560 bp, 12 predicted proteins | sample sta12Can44000111_FD_203756 | JGI IMG/M metagenome (GOLD analysis project Ga0306924, IMG submission 203756) | Lab enrichment of tropical soil microbial communities from Luquillo Experimental Forest, Puerto Rico - statanox.12C.anox.44.000.111 (v2)... | ecosystem: Environmental > Terrestrial >... | reverse complement strand
CCAGCCCCGACTGCAGGAGCGGGTTGTAGCTGTTCAGAATGCTGTTGCTGTTGGTGTGCGTCGACGACCAGGACACGCTGTAGGTCGTGCCGTACCACGGCAGCTTTTGCGCCAGGCTCGCGTTCGTCGTCACGACGTCGTTCGAGGTCGCCGTGGGGAACAAGAGGCTGGTCGGAGGCAGCAGCTGATTGTTCGAGTTCACGCCGGTCGCGAAGGTCGGCCGGAACGCCCCGACCGCCGCCGCGACGCGCATGTCGCTGATCTGCGGATCGATCCGGGCGGCACTGAGATCGACGTTGTTGTCCAACGCCATCTTCACCGCCTCGTCCAGCGACAGGCGAAGCGTGGCGGGCGGCGTGGGGCCGGGCGTGGTTTGCGCGGAGACGCCAGCCGCGAGGCCGAGCGCGAGAAGCAGGACGAGCGCGGTTCTTCGCATCATGACACCTGAGAAATTGAAGAGTCGGAGTTGCGCCGCATCGTCGAAGAGCGTGTACGCGACCGGCGTGACGACCAGCGTCAGCAGCAACGCCATCGTCTGACCGCCAAAGATCACGAACCCGATGGCATGGTTGGTGCCGGCGCCGATTCCGCGCGACACGATGAGCGGAACCATGCCGGCGACGAATGCGAACGTGGTCATGAGGATGGGCCGCAAACGATCGCGACTGGCTCGCACGACCGCATCGTGCGTGGAAAGGCCTGAGGCCTTCAGCTGGTTCGCGTGGTCGATTTGAAGAATCGAGTTCTTCTTCACGACGCCGAAGAGGACCAGCAGGCCGAGCGCGGAGAAGATGTTGAGCGACTGCCGGAAGACGATGATCGACAGGAGCGCGAACGGCAGCGTCAGCGGCAGCGAGAGCAGAATCGTCACCGGGTGCAGCCACGACTCGAACTGTGCCGCAAGAATCAGGTACATGAACACGAGCGACAGCACGAACGCCGTGACGAAATTCTGCGCCGCCCGGCCAAGCTCGCGGGATCGTCCGGTAAACGAGCCCCGATAGTCGCCGTTCGTGTTGAGCACCTTGAATTCATCGACGATCGCGTTCTGGACGGCTGCCTGTGACGCGGTCGGCAGAAGGTTGCAGAACACCGTCACTTGGCGCTGGCGAGCCAGCCGATTGATGTCCGACGGCGCGGCGCCCGACTTGAAGTCGGCGACATTGTCCAGCGAGACGCTGCCCAATCGCGCCGAAGGGACGGTCAGGCTGCCGACGGCCGCCTCCGTCGTCCGGTCCTCGGTCCTGGCACGCAGGTGCACCTCGTACTGCTCGCCGCCCTCGTTGTAGGTGGTGACCTGATCGCCGCCGACGAGCAGCCTGAGCGCTTCGGCGGCATCGCCGACCTCGACGCCCAGGTCGGCCGCCTTCGGGCGGTCGACTTGCACGGACAACTCCGGCTTGCCGACGTTCATCGACGTGTCGATGTCGACCACGCCGGGGATCGTCTTCACCTTGTCGACGAGCCGCCGGCTGATCCGCTCGAGCTCGGCGAGGTCCGGCCCGTTGATCAGAAACTGAATATCCGCCGACTGGGAGCCGCTGCCGCCGATGGTGGCGACTGGCTGGACGGAGGTCCGAAGGTTCGCCGCAAGCGGCGGAAGAATCTCATCACGAATGATGCCCATCACCTCGAACTGGTCGCGCGACCGGGCCTCGATCGGCTTGAGCTTGACGTAGATGTTGCCGAGATTCCGCGTCTTGGCCGGATCGCCGCCGATCGTCACCAACGTGTAGTCGACCTCGGTCAGGCGCTGCCGGACGGCGGTGCCGATACGGTTGGCAATCAACTCGGTCGCCTCGAGGCTCGTGCCCTCCGGCGCGCGCAGATTGATCTCGAACTCCGACTGGTCGTCATTCGGGATGAAGTTCTTGTTGGCCAACATGAAGAGCGGGACGCTCGAGCAGAGCACCAGCGCTGCGAGGCCGGCCACTATCGCGCGGTGGGCCATGGCCCACTCCAGGACGGCCGTATAGAAGACGTCGACGGCGTGGAAGATTCGCGACTCTTTCGACGCGTGGCTGCCGCCCTCGGGCGTCGCCTTGATCTTGAGCCACCGCGCCGACAGCATCGGCGTGAGCGTGAAGCTGACGACGAGCGACACCATGATCGCAAACGCCATCGTCAGGCCGAAGCTCTTCATGAAGCGGCCCACGATGCCTCCCATGAAGCCGACCGGCACGAAGATCGCGACGAGCGACAATGTCGTCGCCAGCACGGCCAGGCCGATCTCCTGCGTGGCGTCGACCGCGGCGTGGAAGGGGTCGTCGTGCTTTTCTTCGATGAATCTGTAGATGTTTTCGAGCACCACGATCGCGTCGTCGATGACGATGCCGACCGACAGCGTCAACGCGAGCATCGTCATGAGATTGAGCGTGAACCCCATGTACCAGATCAGCCCGAAGGTCGCGATGATGGATGTCGGGATGGCGATGGCGGAGATGATCGTGGAGCGAAGGTTCGCCAGGAAGAGCAGCACCACGAGCGCCGCGAGAATCGAGCCGACGACGAGGTGCTCTTCGACGTTGTGGATCGAGGCTTCGATGAACTCCGACGTGTCGCGGACCACGCGCGCGCTGTAGCCGGCGGGCAGCCGGGTCTTCAGCTCCTCGAATCGCGCGCGTACGGCGCGCACGACTTCGACGGTGTTCGTGCCCGATTGCCGGCGTACCTGCAGCAGAACGGTACCGGCCCCGTTGACGTTCGCGACCGACTCAGCCTCCGCCTCGCCGTCCTCGACCCGCGCCACGTCCGACACCCGAATCGGATGACCGTCCTTCTCCCTCACGACGATATCGCCGAACTCCGCGGCCGTCTGCACGCGACCCCGCGTGCGGAGCGTCACCGACTGCTGGCCCTGGTCCATCCGGCCGCCGGGGATTTCGACGTTCTGCGCCTGGAGGGCCCGCGCGACGTCGGTAACGGTCAGGTTGTAGGCGCGGAGATGGTTGCCGTCGAGCCAGATGTTGATCTGACGTTTGCGCCCGCCGAGCAGCAGCACTTGACCGACGCCGCTGACGCTCTCGAGTTGCCGCCGCAGCACTTTGTCCGCGTACTCGGTGATGTCGCGGATCGGCCTTTTCGCGCTGATCGCGAGGCTCAGGACCGGGGCCGCGTCAGGGTCGAAGCGGTCGACGCGCGGCTGCTGAATCGTCTTGGGCAGGAGCGGCAGCACGCCGTTGACCTTGTCGCGCACTTCCTGCGCCGCGACATCGGGATCCTTCTCGAGCAGGAAGCTGATGGTGACCAGCGAGACGCCTTCGGACGAGACGGAGCGCAGCTCGTCGATGCCGCTGATCGTGTTGACCCCTTCTTCGATCTTGTCGCTGACCTCGGTCTCAATCTGCTCGGGCGCGGCCCCGGGTTGGACCGTCGTCACGACGACCGTTGGGAAGTCGACCTTGGGAAAGCGATCCACGCCGAGCAGCGTGAACGCGAAGGCGCCCACCACAGTCAACGACAGGATGAGCACGCTTGCGAATACGGGGCGTTTGACGGAGAGAGCGGCGAGCCACTGCATATTAGTCCTTGGTCCCGGGCCCTAACGGACCGTGTTTCCGTCGTTCAGCTGTCCGACGTTCTTCGTCGCGACGCGTTCGCCGGCCTTGAGCCCGCTTGAAACCTCCACGAGGTCACCCACGGTCTGCCCGGTCGTCACCAGACGTTCTTCGGCTCTGTCTCCGTTGACGACGAACACGCGGCTGGTGCCCGCCGACGTGACAACGGCCGCCGATGGCACCAGGACGCCCGGCGTCCGATCCAGCCGCTCGATCCGTGCGGTCGCGAAGAGACCGGGCTTCAACTCTCCTTTCAGGTTCGGCACAACCGCCTCGATGGTCAGCGCGCGCTGGTCGGCCTGCAGCGACGGTGACACGTACTGCACCTTGCCGACGAACTGCCGCCCCGGGTACGCATCGACCTCGAAGTCGACCGGCTCTCCAGCGGAGACCGCAGAGATGAACTGCTCGGGCACCGTGAGCTTGACGCGCAGCGGGTTGGTACGGACGACAACCGCGACCTTCATGCCGCGCGTGACGTAATCACCGACCGACACCAGCCGCTCGGCAACAGCGCCGTTGAAGGGGGCGCGCACCACGGTGTCGGTGAACGCCTTGCGGGCGAGCGCCACGCGCGCGCGCGCCGCGAGCAACGACTGATACTGCTGGGCCGCGGCGTTCTTGGCGGCTTCGTACTGCTGGCGGGCGGCCTCCATCTGCGTCTGGCGCTGGTCATACTCCGACTGCGAGACGACACGCTGATCGAGCAACGACTTGATGCGGGTGAACTCGCTTGTCGCCAGGTCGTACGACGCCTTGGCGTTCTGCACTTCCGGCACGGCGGTGACGTCGAACCGGCGGCCCTCGGCGATGCCCAGACGGGCTTCGATCTGTGCGGCGTTTGCCTCCGCTTCTTTGAGCTGCGCATCGGTTTCGGTTGGAGAGATCCGGATGAGCACCGCGTTCTCCGCGACGGCGCTCCCGCGCTCCACGGGTGTGGCGACAACGCGCCCGGCGGTTTCGGCGGCGACGTCGGCCTGCTCCTCGGCAGTGAGCGAGCCGGTCACGCGGATGAATCGCGCGATGGGCTGTTCGATGGCAGCGACCGCCGAGACCTCGACCGCAGCAGCCTTCTGCACATCAGTGGTCTTGGCGTTGCCCGAGCTGCACGCCGATACGGCCACGACGACAATCGCGACGAGCACGGTCACGAGCGAGTGGAGACGTAGGTAGTTCATCAATGGACCTCGACTTCGCCCGCGGCTGACTCCTCGCCGAACGGACACGTGGGGCTGGTGATAGGTTGGAGGATGGTGCATGACTTCAGGCCGGCAAGGGTGAGCTCCAAGACGTTCGCGGCCATCTTGTCGGCATCCTCGCCCGGAGCGAGCCGATCCGAGACCTGCATGACGGCGACGCCGAGAATGCCGGCGCCGAGCGCCCGCATTGCCGCCGTCGCGTCGATCGAGGCCGGCAGGGCCCCGGACGCCATGCACTTCTCGATCTCGGCGATGACCTCCTGCTTGATCTCGCGGGCGAAGGCGAAGCGCTCGTACTCCCGGCTGATGCGCGGCACCGACCGATCGACGAACATGAGCGCGAAGTACTGAGGCTGCTCGCGGCTGAATTGATACAGGCGCCAGAAGATCGCGCGGAGGCGGTCGATCGGCGCGAGACCGTCAAGCGACGCGTGATCGCTCGGGTGCCCGAGCAGGTGGAAGCCTTCTTCAGCCAGCGAGAAAAAGATGTCGTCCTTGGAAGGGAAGTAGCCGTAAATCGCCGCTGGGCTGTACTCGATCCGCTCGGCGATCTTCCGAATGGAGACGTTCTGATACCCCTCGGCGACGAACAGCTCACGCGCGGCGTCCAGAATGGATCGACGAACCGCTTCGCGATCGCGTTCCTGACGTTCCCTGATGCCCATGGATCGTTTTGTCCTGTTCCTCGGGGTTCTTCCGGTCGCGGTACGGGTCACACCGTTCCGGCCGAGCGGCAACTGAACAGTGTTCAGCCGACTAACGTTGTTAGACGCTGAAAGGGCTTCGAAGTTTCACGATGGCCTAAAGCATTGATGTTGAACGAGTTCTGGAAGCGATCAGCATCGCGGCCAGAGCGATGATGTAAGTGGCGGCAGCGGCGACGAGTGTGGCCGCGAATCCCCAGTTCATCGCAATGAAAATGGCCAGCGTCGCCCCCAGGACCGAGAGCGCGCCGTTCATGCCCCAAGCCCAGGCCACCAGCTCCGGCGACTCCCGCGACAGCATGCGCAGCCCTGCTGGCATCGGCACACCCAGCGCCAGCCCGATCGGGACCAGCGTGGCGACAGCAATGCCCATCCGCGCGACGCGCGAGAAGGGGATGGCCCAGGTCACGAGAGGTGTCACGATCGCCACGACCGCCACGGCGGCGAGCGCGATCGTGACGAGCGATCGCGCGGTCGATCCGCGGAGCGTGCGCGCGTCGAACCGCCGGCTCCACGCCGCTCCGATGCCCGTGCCGAGCAGCAGCGAGAACAGCGTCACCGTCAGCGAATAGACGGGATGGCCGAGCAGGAGGACGAACCGCTGCAGGACTGAGACCTCGATCAGCATGTAGCCCGCGCCAAGCGCGCCAAAATACACGAGCCACGCGAACCATCCCGGCGGGTGCGTCAGGCCGCGATCAGCGACGAGGAGCGGACAGACTACGAAGATCACGACGAGCGCAACGGAGATGCCGAGCAGCGTTAAAAGCGCGCTCAAGCCGTTGCCGAACAGCATCGACCGTCCAAACGCCACGTCGAACTGGTTCTTCAGTTTCGTCGTGTGGAAGAAGAACGGCCGATCGTCGGTCGTCGGTCGAATATCCGCGATGTACGAATCGTAGAACCGCTCGCGATCGGCCGCCGTGATCAGTCGCGCGTAGTCGCTGGTTCGCGTGCCGTCCACCCATTCGTCTTCCGCCGGTAGGGACGGCGCCCCGACCGGGGAAACCGACGCGTGATCGCCCGCGGAATCCACGGCGTTGGCACCCTTCGAACCATCAGGGCCGGGGGCATACAGCACTTCAAACCCAAGACGAGCCGCATCGCCGCGGACGCGCGCGATTTCGGCAGCCGTGAACGGCGCTCGCTCGAGCATGAACGTCGCGATGCGCTCGTGCCGTACAATCATCAGTCGATCGGCAACCGGCCAACCGCGCCTGGCGCACGCCTCCTGGGCCAGCGACACGAGGCGCAGTCCGTCGAACACCCACCGCGTGATCGTCAGCACGCCATCCTCGGTCAGGTGATCGAGGTAGTCCTCGAACGCGTCCACCGTGTACAGCGTGTTCTCGGTCAGCGTGTACGCGCCGGCGGCGGTTGCGGCCCACGTATCCACGAGTGAGGCCTGGATCACATCGTAATGAGCGGTCGCTCTCCGCACGAAGCTCCGCCCGTCGTCAACAGCGATGCGCACTCGCGGATTGGTGTAGATGCCGCCCGAGTAGTCGCGAAACCGCCCGCGCATGACGTCGTCGGCGATGATGGGGTTGATCTCGACACCGTCGACCTGACTGGCGCCGAAGACGAGCGCGGAGGCGAGGTCACGGCCGCCGCCCGGGCCGATGACGAGCGCGCGAAAGCCGGGCGCTTTCAGGTGATAGGCCAGAGCCGTCAGCTCGAAGCGCAAATACTGCGCGTTGGACAGATCGTTGTTCAGCCGGAGAATCGGAGTGGACGCCGCCGAGTCGATGTCCATGAATCGCGAGTCGGGCCGAGGGCCCCGGTAGGCAGCGCTCAACGACCAGTCGCCATGCTCGCGTTCGTAAACTCCGACGCGCGAGAACGAATTCCACTTGCTGAACAGGACGCGGTCCCCCATGTGCCCTTTTGTGTCGACCACGTCGAAGCCGGCGACACCAGACAACTGACCCGCCAGGGCGACGAGAACCACCGCAGTTCCGGCGCACGCGACGCGTCCACGTGTGAGGGCGGGCCTCGCTCCAGGGGTCCCGAGCCCATTCACTCCAGGCGGCGCCGTCCGCCTGGCGGGGGCGAACAGCACGGCGGCGGCGACCGCCAGGATGGCCGCCGTCAGCACGACACCGGGCGCCCCAAGCTGGTCGAGGAGCGGAATCAGCGCCAGGCAGCCGGCCGCAGCTCCCATGAGATCGGCGGCGTACACAGCGTTGATCCATTGCGTCAACCGCGAGACCGCCAGCGTCACGACCGCCCCGCCCGTGAAGAACGGCAGAGCGGCGAGCGCGTAAATCGTCAGCATGAGCCTCAGGTTCTCGGGCGAATATCTCAACCCGACGCGCAGCCGGACAAGGAAGAAGAGCGCCGTGATCGTCGATGCCGCGTAGACGAGCGCGCCCAGGGCAAGGAGCGTATCAGTGGGCCACCGCTGAAGCGGCCGCCGGGCGACGTAGACCAGAACCCCGCTGGCGCTGATCCCGAAGAGGGCAATCGAGATCGCCAGAAACGCGAAATGGTAGTACATGATCACCGAGAAGATGCGCGTGAGCGCAAGCTCGGTCATCAGAAGCGTCGCGGAGACGAGGGCGACGCCACCCAGATGACGGGCGGACAAGCCCGGCGATCGCACGCGGAGAGTGTACCATTCCGCCAGAACATGGCTGATCCGTCCGGAGTGATTCGACGCGTGCTCGTCGGCGCATCCCTCGGCTGGGCCGTCGCTCTACCTGCCGCGACCTGGATGGCCACCCTCGCGCAGCCGGGCATCCCGGCATATCTGTTCGCCCTGTCGGTGTATGCCGCCGGCGGCGTCGTGTGCCACCAGCTGCCGGACCGCTCGTTCCTCCTCTGGGGCCACCAGCTGCCCGTGTGCGCGCGGTGCACGGGGATCTACGCGGGCGCGGCCGCCGCAGCTCTTGTCGCGCACGTCGCCCGAAGGTTCGCACGTGGCGCGTTCGCGAAGGAGACGAGGCTCTGGATGCTCGTCGGCGCTGCCTTTCCCAACGCCGCAACCCTGGCTTACGAGTGGACGAGTGGAGCCGCGCCCTCGAACGGGATTCGTGCCGCCGCGGGCTTCGCGCTCGGCGCCGTCGTCGCGTTGCTGCTCATTTACGATGTAGACTAGCGAACTGTGCGCGCCACTGCCGCCGACGAAACGCAATCGGGCGGGCTCGTGCTTTTGTGTCTTGCGTCGTGGGCCATCCCCGGTGCGGGCCATCTGTGGCTGGGCCGCCGGCAGAAGGGCGTCGTCTTTCTGATCGCGCTCCCGTTGATGTTCGCGATCGGATTGGCCATCCACGGACGCCTTTTTCCGTTCGATTTTTCCGAACCGCTCGTCGCCCTGGCAGCGATCGCGGATCTGGGGATCGGGTTGATCTACATGGTCGCGTCGGCACTCGGATTTGGCGCGGGCGACGTTCGCGCGGTCACCTACGAATACGGCAACGCGTTCCTGATCGTCGCGGGACTGCTGAATCTGCTCGTGGTGATCGACGCCTACGACGTCGCGCTCGGCCGCAAATGAGGGGCCTCGCGTGATGCAGAGTCATTTCGCCCTGCTCACGCTGTTCGCGTTCTTCGTCTCGCTCGTCTTTGCCGTGATTGCGAAAGACGACCGGCCGGAGCAGCTGCGATTCGGCGGGTTGATGTTTGCCGGCTTCCTCGTCTCGGCCATCGTGCTCGGCTGGCTGATGTATCCGTTTCCCATCTGACCTGACATGGCCTTCGACAACCTGCTGGTCGAGCGCGACGGCGCGGTCGCGACGATCACCATCAACCGCACGCACGTGTTGAACGCCCTGAACTCCCACACGCTCGAAGAATTGCGGCGGGCGTTTCTCGAAGTACAGGGCGACGGCTCGGCCCGCGTGGCGATCCTGACCGGCGCCGGTGAGAAGTCGTTCGTTGCCGGCGCGGACATCAAAGAGTTGGCGGTCCAGACCCCGACCGGAGGCCGGGAGCACGCCCTCAGAGGCCAGCAGGTATTCGACCTGATTGAGCATCTGGGCAAGCCTGTGATCGCGGCGATCAACGGCTACGCCCTCGGGGGAGGCTGTGAGCTGGCCATGGCGTGCACCTTGCGCATTGCGGCGGAGACGGCGAAGCTGGGCCAGCCCGAGATCACACTCGGCCTGATCCCTGGTTACGCCGGGACGCAGCGACTGCCGCGCCTCGTCGGGAAGGGCAAAGCCATGGAGATGATCCTCACCGGCTCGCCAATCTCCGCGTCCGAGGCGCTTCGGGTCGGGCTCGTCAACCGCGTCGTGCCTGCAGGGGAGCTGATGGCGGAGGCGCGCAAGCTCGCCGACCACCTGGCAAAGAGCGCGCCCGTGGCGATGACTTACATCATCAGCGCGCTGAACAGGGGGCCGGATATGCCGTTCGCCGCCGCGTGCCAATACGAGGCCACGCTGTTCGGGCTCGTGGGGGCCACTGAGGACATGCGCGAGGGCACGGCGGCGTTTCTCGAGAAGCGAAGGGCCGAGTTCAAAGGCCAGTAGCGCCCCAAACATGACCGTCATCGAATCGAACGGAGCTGGCGCCCACCGGCGGATAGCCGTGGTCGTGTCGAAGTTCAACAACTTCGTGACCGACCGGCTGCAGTCGGGGGCGCTCGCGGCGTTGACGTCCTCCGGCGTGGCGGCGAACGACGTCACGCTCATCCGCGTGCCGGGGGCGTTCGAGATTCCCCTCGCCGCGCAGCACGCCGCGGAGACCGGGCGGTTCGACGCGATTATCTGTCTGGGGTGTCTGATCCGTGGAGAGACGCCGCATTTCGAGTACATCTCGTCGGCTGTCGCGCAGGGATTGACCGTGGCAGCAGGCGCGACCGGCGTCCCCATTGCCTTCGGCGTCCTGACGACGAACTCCGCGGAGGAAGCGCTGGCGCGCGCGGGCGAAGGGCCGGGCAACAAAGGACACGAGGCGGCAGTTGCGGCGCTCGAGATGGCCGACGTCGTGGCCCAGATCGTGCGGCGCGGGTGAGCGCCCACGGGCCCGGCGACCATGAAGGCGAGGCGCGAGTCAATGCCGGGCGGTCGCCGGGCGACCAAGAAAGACCCGCGGCATCGGGCGCGAGAGGCGGCGCTGCAGATCCTGTATCACTGGGAGATTGGGCGTCGTGAGATCGGCTCCGCTGCGGACACGTTCTTCACGCACCAATGGCCGAACGCCGATCCGCCGCCAGATGAGCTTCGCGCGTTTGCGACGTCGCTGGCGGAGGAGACGGTGGAGCGGCTCGCCGCGATCGATGCGCTCATCGCGGAAAAGACGGAGCGGTGGAGGCCGGAGCGGATGGCTGTGCTGGATCGGCTGATCCTGCGCATGGCCACCTGCGAGCTCATCAGGGATCCGGCCACGCCGTCAGCCGTGGTGATCAACGAGGCGCTGGAGCTGGCGCGAACGTTTGCAACCGAAGAATCCGTCAAGTTCATCAACGGGATGCTGGACGGGATCCGGAAGACACTCGAAGGCAGCGCATAGGTCATGGCGACGTCCCAAGACGAGCAAATCCAGCAGCGGCGCACCAATCTGGCCGAGCTCGTGAAGCTCGGCATCGACGTCTACCCACGCAAGTTCGACCCCCGGGACACGATTTCCGCGCTCGTCGACCAGTATGGGGAGCGCACTCACGACGAGCTGGAGGCCGCGCGCGTGCCGACGGTCACGAGCGGGCGGATTCTTGGGATTCGGGCATTCGGCAAGGCCAACTTCCTTGTCCTCTCGGACGGCCGCGCGCGCATTCAGGTCTACATCCGGCAGGACTCGCTCCCCGATCTCGATTTCAAGATCTACAGACTCCTTGACTTCGGCGACTGGGTCGGCGTGGAAGGGCGTCTGTTCCGGACGAAGACGAACGAGCTGACCATCTGGGCGTCGCGCCTGCACTTCCTCTCGAAATGCCTGCTGCCGCTTCCCGAGAAGTGGCACGGCCTCACCGACGTGGAAATCCGCTACCGCCAGCGGTATCTCGACCTCATCGTCAACCCCGAGTCGCGCGGCGTCTTCGAGACGCGCAGTCGAGTGATCGCGGCGATTCGCGATTTCATGACCGCGCGCGGGTATCTCGAGGTCGAGACGCCGATGATGCAGCCGATTGCAGGCGGCGCCCTCGCGCGGCCGTTCGTGACGCACCACAACGTCCTCCACATGCCGCTCTATCTCCGGGTCGCGCCCGAGCTGTACCTCAAGCGGCTGACCGTCGGCGGGATGGAGCGGGTATTCGAGATCAACCGGAATTTTCGGAACGAGGGGATGTCCACGCAGCACAACCCCGAGTTCACGATGATGGAGTTCTACCAGGCCTACGCCGACTATCAGGCGTTGATGACGATGACCGAGGAGCTCGTCGATCATGCCGCGCGGGCGTCGATCGGCACCAACCTGGTCACCTTCGGCGAGCACGAAGTCTCTCTTCGGCCGCCCTATGCGCGTCTGTCGCTCCGAGAGGCGGCGGCCGAAGCGGCGTCGATCCGGCTGCGCCGCGCCGTCAGCCCGGACGATCTTCGCGACCGGGCGAAAGCCGCCCGTGTCGTGGGCGAGCTGAGCATAGAGTTGGCGACAGAGGACCCCGCAGAGCTCGGCGCCGGGAAACTGGCGACGGCCATCTTCGAGAAGCTCTGTGAAGACCGGCTCGTGCAGCCCACCTTCGTTTACGACTTTCCGACCGAGGTCTCGCCGTTGTCGAAGCAGAAGCCGGACGACCCTGACACCGTGGAGCGCTTCGAGCTCTACATCGGCGGGTTCGAGGTGGCGAACGCCTTCAGCGAGCTGAACGATCCCGACGAGCAGCGGCGCCGCTTCGAGGCGCAGCTCGCCAGCCGGGCGCGCGGCAACGCCGAAGCCCATGCGATGGACGAAGACTACATCCAGGCGCTCGAGTACGGGCTGCCCCCGACCGCAGGCGAGGGCGTCGGCATCGATCGGCTCGTGATGATCTTCACCAACAGTCCGTCCATCCGCGACGTGATCCTGTTTCCTCTCATGAAGAAGCGTTGAGGGCGCGTGAACAATCTGCCGTTCGAGCTTCACGTCGCCCTGCGATACCTGCTTGCCAAGCGCAAGCAGGCGTTCATCTCGGTCATCTCGCTCATTTCGACGCTCGGCGTCGGCGTGGGCGTCATGGCGGTCGTCATCGCGCTCGCCATCATGAGCGGGCTCCAGCAGGAGCTGCGCGACCGGATCCTCGGCTCGAACCCGCACATCTACGTCCTCAGCCGCAACGGCTTTCGCGACTACCAGGCTGAAATCGGCACGCTCCGCCGGATGCCGCACGTCGCCGGCGCTGCGCCGGCGATCCTGGGGCGCGCTCTGGTGTCGGCGCAGGGACGCAACGAGCCGGTCCAGATTAAGGGAATCGATCCGCAGCTCGAGCCAACGGTCACTGACCTCGAGAGGGCGATTCGAACGGGCCGTATCAAGGCGCTCGACCCGACCGACGATCGTCACAAGAGCGGCGACGGAGCGGATCTGCCAGGCATCCTGATCGGGAAGGACCTGGCCGCGACGCTCGGCGTCGGCGAGGGCGACTCGGTGAACGTCACCACGTCGGAAGGCATTCTCACGCCGAGCGGCCGGCTGCCTTACCCCCGGCGGTTGCGCGTGGCAGGGACATTCAGTCTCGGGCTCTACGAGCTGGACACAACCATGGGCTTTGTCTCGCTCAAGACCGCGGAGCGGCTGTTCGCACGAGACCAGGTGGACGTCATTCAGCTGCGCGTGGACGATATCTGGCGCGCGCCGGAAGTGGCGCGGCAGGTCGAGTCGAGCCTGGGGCCCGAGTACAGCACGCAGGACTGGGCGGAAATGAACCGTTCGCTCTTTTCCGCCCTTTGGCTCGAGAAGATCGCGGTCTCGCTGGCCATCTTCCTCATCGTGATGGTGGCCGCCCTCAACATCATCGCGTCGCTCATTCTCCTCGTCATGGAAAAGAGCCGAGACATTGCCATCCTCAAGACCATGGGCTCGAGCGCGAAGAGCGTGACGCTGATCTTCATGATGCAGGGGCTCATCATCGGCATCGTCGGCACGTCGGTCGGCGCGGCGCTCGGCTATCTCGTCGCGCGCGTGATGGATCGCTACGAGCTCATCCGTATGCCGGTCGATGTGTACCAGGTGTCCCACCTGCCCTTCAAGGTCCTTTCGACGGACCTGCTCGTGGTGGTGAGCGTCGCCGTTCTCATCTGCTTCGTAGCGACGATTTACCCGTCGCGCCAGGCCGCGCGCCTCGACCCCGCCCAGGCGCTCCGATATGAGTAGCGGTGTGCCCGCGTAATGGCGTTCGTGGCCGTGCGCGGAATCGTCAAGAGCTACACAGTGGGCGGCCGAGCGCTGATCGTGCTCCGCGATCTCGATCTCCACGTCGACCGCGGCGAGATGGTCGCCATCGTCGGGGCGTCAGGCGTCGGCAAGAGCACGCTCCTGCATCTGGTTGGCGGCCTCGACCGCGTCGATGCCGGTGACATCGCGATCGGCGACGCTCAGGTGACGGCGATGGCGGACGGCGATCTGGTGGCGTTCCGCAATCGACAGGTCGGCTTCGTGTTCCAGTTTCACCACCTTCTCCCGGAATTCAGTGCCCTCGAGAACGCAGAAATGCCGATGCGCATCGCCCGCCTGCCGGTTGCCGAGGCGCGGCCGCGAGCCGAGGACCTGCTGAAGCGCGTCGGTCTTGGAGAACGGCTGACCCACCGGCCGGCGATGCTGTCCGGGGGAGAGCAGCAGCGCGTGGCGGTCGCGCGCGCGCTGGTCATGCACCCGGCGGTCCTGCTGGCGGACGAACCGACCGGCGACCTCGACGAAGCGACAGCCGAGGCCCTCCACGGGCTCTTGCGAGAGATGCATCGCAACTTCGGGCTGACGTCAATCATCGCGACCCACAACCCTCGTCTCGCTGCGGCCTGCGATCGCGTGCTGCGGCTGCAGGAGGGGCGGCTCGTTCCCGCGTGACTTCGACCGCAAGCCACGAGCCCTCGACTGTCTCCCACCCGGCGGGCACTGTGGGGCGCGAACCCTAAGGCCGATAGGGAGTTATAGGAGGGAATCCGTTGGGTTTGAAGAGACCGATGCCTTATACTGTGGTCATAAGTTCCGTGACCACAACACAATCGGCTTTCACCTAGGTAGCTCGGATGTTCGAACGGTACACCGAAAGGGCCCGACGAGTACTGTTTTTCGCTCGTTACGAGGCCAGTCAGTTGGGCAGCATCTCCATCGAGACTGAACACCTCCTGCTCGGACTCATTCGCGAGGGTAAAGGACTGACGAGCAGGATTTTTGCGCGCTCGCACCTCTCGCTCGAGAACATACGCAAGGAAATCGAAGGACGAACGGTCTTCCGGGAAAAAGTCTCGACCTCGGTCGAGATCCCATTCAGCGCCGAAACGAAGCACGTCCTGCAGTTTGCGGCCGAGGAAGCCGATCGCCTGCTGCACAACTACATCGGGACCGAGCACCTGCTCCTGGGCATCCTGCGCGAAGAGCGCTCTGTCGCCGCCTCGATCCTGATGGAAAAAGGGATGCGCCTCAACACGGTGCGCGACGACATCGTGCAGTTGCTGAACGAGAAGACCACGCTGACGCGCGTCAAGGAGACGCCGCTCCTGGCGGAATTCAGCCGGGACCTGACGGAGTCGGCGATGAAGAACCACCTCGATCCGCTCGTCGGCCGCGAGCACGAGGTCGAGCGGGTGCAGCAAGTCCTCTGCCGCCGGACGAAGAACAACGCCGTGCTCATTGGAGAGCCTGGCGTCGGGAAAACAGCCATCGTCGAGGGCCTGGCGCAGAAGATCGTCTACGGCGACGTGCCGCACTTCCTCGCCGACAAGCGCATTCTCGCCCTGGACATCTCGCTCATCGTGGCGGGCACGAAGTACCGCGGTCAGTTCGAAGAGCGCCTCAAGGCGATCATGAAGGAGCTGACCGACAACCCGAACATCATCGTGTTCATCGACGAGCTGCACACGCTGGTCGGCGCCGGGTCGGCCGAGGGCTCGCTCGACGCCGCGAACATTCTGAAGCCGGCGCTCAGCCGTGGGGAAATCCGCTGCATCGGTGCGACGACGCCTGCTGAGTACCGCAAGTACATCGAGAAGGATCGGTCGCTCGAGCGCCGTTTCCAGGCGATCAAGGTCGACCCGCCCGGCGAGCGTGAGACGATCGAGATTCTGCTCGGCGTCAAGGATCGCTACGAGAATTTCCATCACGTCGAGTACACGCGCGAGGCCATCGAGGCGGCCGTGTACCAGTCCAACCGCTACATCACCGATCGCTTCCTGCCCGACAAGGCGATCGATCTCGTGGACGAGGCCGGCGCGCGCGCGAAGCTGCGCGAGGCGGGCTACAGCGAGGAGTTCGGCGAGATCAACAAGAGCATTCGCGTCGCCGTCGAGCAGTGGGAGAGCGCTTCGTCGCAGAAGGACTTCGCGAAGGCCGAGTTTTACCGCGAGCAGGAGATGGCCGCGCGCGAGAACCTGCAGTTCGTGCGTGAGAAGTTCGACGTCAAGTCGTCGGCCCGCAAAGTCATCGTCGGCAAGGCCGAGATCGACGAGGTCGTGTCGAAGTGGACCGGCGTGCCAATGGCGTCCATCAATCAGGACGAGGGCGACAAACTCCTGAGGATGGAGAGCGAGCTTCACAAGCGCGTCATCAGCCAGGAGAAGGCCATCTCGGCCATCTCGCGGGCGATTCGACGCTCGCGCGCCGGGTTGAAGAATCCCAACCGTCCCGTCGGGAGCTTCGTGTTCTTGGGTCCGACCGGCGTCGGCAAGACGGAGTTGGCGCGGGCGCTGGCCAACTTCCTGTTCGGCAGCGATCACGCGCTCATCCGCTTCGACATGTCCGAGTATATGGAGAAGCACTCGGTGAGCAAGCTGATTGGATCACCGCCCGGCTACGTCGGGCACGAAGAGGGCGGGCAGCTCACCGAGAAGGTCAAGCGGAACCCGTATTCCGTCGTGCTGCTGGATGAAATCGAGAAGGCGCACCCGGATATCTTCAATATCCTGCTGCAGGTGTTCGAGGACGGCCACCTCACCGACGGCCTCGGCAACCGTGTGAACTTCAAGAACACCATCATCATCATGACGTCGAACATCGGCGCTCGCTTCATTCAGAAGAAGAGCTCGA
>Ga0306924_10002796_pt1 | contig 16572 bp, 14 predicted proteins | sample sta12Can44000111_FD_203756 | JGI IMG/M metagenome (GOLD analysis project Ga0306924, IMG submission 203756) | Lab enrichment of tropical soil microbial communities from Luquillo Experimental Forest, Puerto Rico - statanox.12C.anox.44.000.111 (v2)... | ecosystem: Environmental > Terrestrial >... | reverse complement strand
GCCATCGGGGTCTTCTCGTTCGCCTCGGACCACCTCGACGGCGTGCTCCACCTCGGGTTCGTCGCTCCCGTCTACGGCGCGCTGCTCGGCGGCGCGCTCGTCGGCACCGGGCTCCTGATGCTCTTCCGCCACGACGCCAGCCTGGGCGGCCTCAACATCCTCGCGATCCACCTGCAGCGCCGGTTCGGCGTGCGGGCCGGGGTGTTCCAGATGGTCGTCGACGCGTCGATCGTGGTCGCCTCGGCGTTCGTCGTGTCGTTGACGACGCTGCTCCTGTCGATCGCCGGAGCCATCGCGATGAATCTCGTCCTGGCGGTGAATCACCGGCCCGGCCGGTACCTCGGGGCCTGATGGCGCGCGTCGGCCCCGGCGCGTGTTGCCGGGACGCAACAGGGGACCGTGTACGAGCGGCGCAAGCGCCTGATCTCTCGAAGTTCTCGCCGCTGGCCCGGAAGCTGCTCGGGGAGATCGGATGTGGGCCGGGCGAATCAAATCGCCATCTCGCCCGTCACCTGATCGAACCGAAACGGAGAACGAAATGCGTTACCTGCTTGCCCTCTCGCTGGTGCTCGGCTCGGTGAGCCGGGCCGACGCCCAGGTCGGCGTGCACGTCGGCGTCGGCGTGGCGCTGCCCGGCGTCCAGATCGGCATCCAAATGCCGGCCTACCCTCGCCTCGTCGCGGTCCCCGGCTACCCCGTCTACTACGCCCCGGGCGCGAGCTCGAACTACTTCTTCTACGACGGCGCGTACTGGGTCTATCAGGGCGACACCTGGTACGTGAGCAGCTGGTACGCCGGGCCCTGGTACGCGGTCGAGCCCTACGACGTGCCGGCCTACGTGCTGCGCGTCCCGGTGCGCTACTACCGCTACCCGCCGCCGTACTTTCGCGGCTGGCGCGGCGACGCGGCGCCGCGCTGGGGCGAGCGGTGGGGCCACGACTGGGAGGCTCGTCGCGGCGGCTGGGACCGCCCGGACCGCCGCCCGGCTCCGCGCCCCGCGCCGCTGCCGGTCTACCAGCGGTCGTACGTGGGCGACCGGTATCCGCGCGAGGTGGAGCAGCAGCGCTCGATCCACTCGGCGCGCTACGGCTACGAGCCGCGCGAGCAGGTGACGCGGCAGCACTACGGGAACCCCGGGAACTGGCGCGGCGAGCACGAGCGACGGGACGCGGGCGAGCAGCGGGCGCCCGGTCATTCGCCGCACGGCGAAGGTCACGGCAGGCACGAGGGGCGCGGCGAAGACCACCAGTGATCGCGCCGTCCGCGGTCCGGTAGATGGAGGCGGGGGCCATCGTCCCCGCCTCCTTCTCTGTCACGCCCTCACGCCCAGAGAAGCTCCTTCACCCCGTCTCGATCCATCGAGCTTCCGTCGCCACGCTTCACGATCTCGCCGCGCTCCATGACGAGGTAATGATCCGCCAGCGAGCGGGCGAGGTCGTAGTACTGCTCCACCAGCAGGATGGCCATCCGGCCGCTCGCGGCCAGGCCGCGGATGGCGCGCTCGATGTCCTTGATGATCGAGGGCTGGATCCCCTCCGTGGGCTCGTCGAGGATGAGGAGCCTGGGCTCCGCGGCGAGGGCCCGCGCGATCGCGAGCTGCTGCTGCTGGCCGCCCGACAGGTCGCCGCCGCGCCGGGAGAGCATCGACGAGAGCCCTGGGAACATCGCCAGCGCGACCGGCGGGAGCGGTCTGCGCCCGGGCTTGCCCGCCATCCCCATGAGCAGGTTCTCCTTCACGGTCAGTCGTGGAAAGATCTCCCGGCCCTGCGGCACGTACCCGATGCCGGCGCGGACGCGGCGGTGCGAGGGCTCGCGGGTGAGATCCCTGCCGTCGAACGACACCGTGCCGCTCGCCACCCGGACGAGCCCCATGATGCTCCGGAGCAACGTCGTCTTCCCCACCCCGTTTCGACCGAGGAGCGTCGTCACCTTGCCCGGCGCGACCTCCAGCGAGACGTCCCGCAGGATGTGGCTGCCGCCGTAGTACTGATCCACGTGATCGAGGACGAGCATGGCTAGCGGCCCAGGTAGACCTCGATGACCTTCGGGTCCGCCTGCACCTTCGAGAGCGGCCCCTCCGCGACGACCGAGCCCTCGTCCAGCACGGTCACGGTGCCCCCCAGCGTCTCGACGAAGCTCATGTCGTGCTCCACGACCACGATGGAGCGCTTCCCCGCGAGCGAGCGGATCAGCTCCGCGCTCCGCTCGGTCTCCTCGTCGGTGAGGCCGGCCACGGGCTCGTCCAGCAGGAGGAGCATCGGGTCCTGCACGAGGAGCATGCCGATCTCGAGCCACTGCTTCTGCCCGTGCGAGAGGAGGCCGGCGAGGCGGTGCGCCTCGTCGGTGAGGCGGATCTGCTCGAGCGCCTCGTCGATGCGTCGCCGGTCCTCGGCGGTGACCTCTCCCAGCAGGCTGCGGCGGGCGCGGCGGTCCCGGACCCCGGCCAGCTCCAGGTTCTCGCGGACGGTGTGCTCCGGAAAGACCGCCGGCTTCTGGAACTTCCGCCCGATGCCGGCCCGCGCGATCTCCGCCTCGGAGAGTCGCGTGAGATCGAGCGTCTGGCCGAAGAACGCCCGGCCGCTGTTCGGGCGCGTGCGGCCGGTGATCACGTCCATCATCGTCGTCTTGCCGGCGCCGTTCGGGCCGATCACGCAGCGGAGCTCGCCCACGTCGACATAGAGCGTGAGCCGATCGAGGGCCTTGAAGCCGTCGAAGGAGACGGTGACGTCCTCGAGGTAGAGGACGACGCCGTGCGAGGTGTCGACCTCGAGCGGGGCGACGGGCGTCGCGCTCACGCCACGACCTCCTCGACGGCGCGATCGGGGTCGGCGGCGCCCGGCACCTGCGCGCGACGCCGCCGGCGGACCTTTCGGACGAGCCCCACCACGCCGTCGGGCACGAACAGCGTCACGGCCACGAAGAGGAACCCGAGGAAGAAGAGCCAGAGCTCGGGCATCGCCTGGGTGAACCAGCTCTTCGCGAGGTTCACCAACACCGCGCCCAGCGCCGCGCCCACGAGCGTCCCGCGGCCACCCACGGCCACCCAGATGGCGATCTCGATCGAGTTCGCGGGGGACATCTCCGAGGGGTTGATGATCCCCACCTGCGGCACGTAGAGCGCCCCGGCGATCGCGCATAGCACCGCGGAGAGCGTCCAGACGAGGAGCTTGTACCAGAGCGTGTCGTAGCCCAGGCACACGAGCCGCGACTCGCCGTCGCGGATGGCGCGCAGCACGCGGCCGAACCGTGAGACCACGAGCCAGCGACACACGACGAGGGTGACCAGGAGCACCAGCACGCTCGCCGCGAACAGCGCGACCCGCGTTCCGGGGGCCGCGACGGGGAAGCCGAAGATCCGCTTGAAGTCGGTGAACCCGTTGTTGCCGCCGAACCCGGTGTCGTTCCGGAAGAACAGCAGCATCGCGGCGTAGGTGAGCGCCTGGGTGATGATCGAGAAGTAGACGCCGCGGACGCGGGAGCGGAAGGCGAACCAGCCGAAGACGAACGCGACGATCCCCGGCACGAGCACCACCAGCGCGAGCGCCCAGCCCGGATGCTCGGTGCCGCGCCAGTACCAGGGGTAGGCCTTCCAGTCGAGGAAGACCATGAAGTCCGGCAGATCCGACTGGTACACGCCGTCGTGGCCGATGGCGCGCATGAGATACATGCCGAAGGCGTAGCCGCCCAGGGCGAAGAAGAGGCCATGCCCGAGGGAGAGGATCCCGGCGTAGCCCCAGATCAGATCGAGCGCGACCGCGACCGTGGCGTAGCACGCGATCTTGCCCGCCACGGCGACGGCGTAGTCCGAGACGTGGAGCGGGCTCGACGGAGGAACGAGCAGGTGCAGCGCGGGTACCACGAGGAACGCGATGGCGGCCGCGCTCGCCAATCCCCACCAGCCGGCGCGGGGAGTGGCCGCGAGCACGGGGCGGAGCAGGGAGCGTCGCGGCGGCCGGACCTCCATGGTCAGCTCTCCACCGCGCGGCCCTTGGGTGCGAACAGGCCCTGGGGCCGCCGCTGGATGAAGACGACGACGAAGGCGAGCACCGCGATCTTGGCGACGACCGCGCCCGTGACGCCCTCGAGGAACTTGGACGCGACGCCGAGCCCGAGCGCGGCCAGCACCGCCCCGGCGAGCTGGCCGACCCCGCCGAGCACCACCACCATGAACGAGTCCACGATGTAGAGCTGGCCCATCTCCGGGCCCACGTTGCTGATCTGCGAGAGCGCGAGCCCGCCCAGCCCCGCGATGCCGGCGCCCAGCCCGAACGCCAGCGTGTCGACGCGGCTGGTGGGCACGCCCACGCAGCCAGCCATCGCCCGGTTCTGGGTCACCGCGCGCACGAACATGCCGAGCCGTGTCCGGGTGAGGAGCAGCCACGTGGCGGCGAGCACGGCGAGCGAGAAGCCGACGATGACGAGCCGGTTCCAGGGAAGGACGGCGCTCGGGAGGAGCGTGACCCCGCCCGACATCCACGACGGGTTGGCGACCTGGACGTTCTGTGCGCCGAAGCTCACCCGCGCCGCCTGGATGAGGACCAGCGAGAGCCCCCAGGTGGCGAGGAGCGACTCCAGCGGGCGGCGATAGAGGTGGCGGATGACGGCGCGCTCCATCGCGACGCCGACCACGAAGGCGGCCCCGAAGGCCACCGGGATCGCGGCCACCACGTACCAATCGTGTCCACCCGGGAAGCGGGCGCGGAACAGCGACTGGACTGCGTACCCGGCGTAGGCGCCGATCATGAGCAGCTCGCCGTGGGCCATGTTGATGACGCCCATGATCCCGTAGGTGATGGCGAGCCCGAGCGCGGCGAGGAGCAGGATGCTGCCGAGCGACAGGCCGGAGAACGTCCGGTTCACGGCGTCGGCCAAGAGCAGCCGGCGATCGACCGCGGCCAGCGACGCGGCGGCCGCCTTCCGGACGGCCGCATCGGGCTCGCCGGCCGGATCGGCGGCGCCGGCGAGGAGCGATCTCACCGCGAGCGTTCCGCCCGCGCCGAGGGCCTTCACCGCGGCGAGGCGCAGCGCCGGTTCCGAGCTCCCGAGCTGAGTCCGCGCCCGGACGATCTCGAGCGTCTCTCGAATGGCGCGGACCTTCTCCTCTGCGAGCGCCCTCTCGAGGAGCGGGAGGAGCTCCGGAGTGACCGTCCCGCCCAGCGCCTCCGCCGCCTGGGCCCGGACGCTCCGGCTGGCATCGAAGAGCCGCAGGAGCGCCAGGGACCCTTCGGCCACGCGCCGCACCCGGTTGTTGATGGTGATGGCCTCGACGTCCCCGGGAGCCCGGGCCAGCGGCTCTCCGGTGGCGGCATCGCGGAGCCGGTCGCCCTCGTCGATCAGGATCCGCTCGCGCGAGACCTGCAGCCGGTCGTCGGCGAGCGCCTGGAGCACGGTCGCGGCCTCCGGCCCGCCCGCCAGCGTCAGGGCGCGGATGGCGGCGATCTTGTCGCCCGAGTCCTCGGCGGCGAGCCCCTTCAAGAGCGCCGGATCGAGCGACGCCGCTCCGGCGGGTCTCGCCGCCAGCGCGAGCGCGAGGAGGGGCAGGAGGCGAGGGAGGAGCATGGCCGGGACGCCGAGATCGCCGCGATCACATGTTCTGCTTGCTCTCGTTGCCCGTGATGAACGGGCTCCACGGCTGGGCGCGGATGGGCTCCCGGGTCTTCCAGACCACGTTGAATTGCCCGTCGGCGCGGATCTCGCCGATGAACACCGGCTTGTGGAGGTGGTGGTTGGTCGGGTCCATGGTGAGCACGAACCCGGAGGGCGCGTTGAACGTCTGGCCGGCCATCGCCGCGATCACCTTGTCCGTGGCCGTCGAGTGGGCCTTCTCCACCGCCTGCTTCCACATGTGGATGCCGACGTACGTGGCCTCCATCGGGTCGTTCGTCACGGCCTTGTCGGCGTTGGGCAGGTTCCGCTTCTTCGCCCAGGCCCGATACTTCTGCACGAACGCGGCGTTCTCGGGGTTCTTGAGCGACATGAAGTAGTTCCAGGCGGCGAGGTGACCGACGAGCGGCCGCGTGTCGACGCCGCGGAGCTCCTCTTCACCCACGGAGAATGCGACCACCGGGACGTCCGTGGCCTTCAGCCCGGCGTTCCCCAGCTCCTTGTAGAAGGGCACGTTGGAGTCGCCGTTGATGGTGGAGATGACCGCGGTCTTCCCGCCCGCCGCGAACTGCTTGATGTTCGCGACGATGGTCTGGTAGTCGCCGTGTCCGAAGGGCGTGTAGACCTCGGCGATGTCCTTGTCCTGCACGCCCTTCGAGTGCAGGAACGCGCGCAGGATCTTGTTCGTCGTGCGGGGATAGACGTAGTCCGTCCCGAGCAGGAAGAAGCGCTTGGCGCCGCCGCCGTCCGGGGACATGAGGTACTCGACCGCGGGGATCGCCTGCTGGTTCGGCGCCGCCCCGGTGTAGAAGACGTTCTTCTCGAGCTCTTCCCCCTCGTACTGCACCGGGTAGAAGAGCAGCCCGTTCAGCTCGCTGAACACCGGCAGCACCGACTTGCGCGAGACCGAGGTCCAGCAGCCGAAGACCACGGCCACCTTGTCCTGCGAGATGAGCTGGCGAGCCTTCTCCGCGAAGAGCGGCCAGTTCGAGGCGGGGTCGACCACCACCGGAACGAGCTTCTTCCCCATCACGCCCCCCGCGGCGTTGATCTCCGCGATGGTCATGAGGGCGGTCTCCTTCAGCGCCGTCTCGGAGATCGCCATCGTGCCCGAGAGCGAATGCAGGATGCCGACCTTGATCGTGTCCTCCGAGCGCGCGGCGATCGGCAGGGCGAGCGCGAGGAGCGCGGCAAGGGCGGCGAGTGTGCTCAATCGGAAGCGCATCTGGGTCCCCTCCTTGATTGACGAAACGCGCGGCATCGACGAGCGAGAAGCGTGCCACCATCGCCGCGCGGCAAATGCTCGCGCGATTGAGCGGTCGTTGCGTGACCGGCGCGCACGCGGGCTCGCGAATCGCGCAGGCGCTGCCCGCGCGGCGAGCAGCGTTCACATCGAGTCAGCCCGGCCGAGGTCGACGCGCGCTCGAGATGATTGCCTCTCCTCCGCGCAAGCCGCCGAGCGCCGAGGGCTGACCCGCACGGGCGCTGCACGGTCCGGCGTCACCTCGGAATGGATTCAAGCAGCCATCCGCGGGAGCGCGCCATGCAGACCTATCGCTACCTCGTCGTCGGCTCCGGCATGACCGGGCACGCGGCCGCCAAGGCCATCCGCGAGATCGACCGCGGCGGCTCGCTGGGGATGATCGGCGACGATCCCCTTCCGCCCTACGCCCGACCGCCGCTCACCAAGGGGCTCTGGGCGGGAAAGCCGCGCGAGAAGGTGTTCCTGCCGGAGGTGGAAGGGCTCGTGCTCCACGCCGGGCGGCGGGCGGTGGAGCTGGACCCCCGCGCGAAGGAGCTGCGCGACGACCGCGGCGAGGAGTACCGGTACGAGAAGCTCCTGCTCGCCACCGGCGGGCGGCCGCGTCGCCTGCCGTATGACGGCGATCACGTGATCTACTTCCGCACCCTCTCCGACTACGACCGGCTCCGCGCGGTGGAGGGGCCGGAGGTGGTGGTGATCGGCGGCGGCTTCATTGGAAGCGAGCTCGCGGCCTCGCTCGCCTCGGTGGGCAAGCGCGTGACCATGGTCTTTCCGGAGGAGGCGATCGGCGCGAGGGCGTACCCGCCCTCCCTGGCGCGCTTCGTCACCCGTTACTTCTCCGACCGCGGCGTGCGGGTGCTCGCCCGCGCGTCGGTCGCCTCGGTGCGGGCCGACGGGGGGCGCACCGTGGTCGAGGTGACCGGGGGCCAACGCATCCTCGCCGACGCGGTGGTGGCCGGCCTAGGCATCACGCCGGACACCGCCCTGGCCGAGCAGGCGGGGATCACGGTGCAGGACGGCATCGAGGTCGACGATGCGCTCCGCACCAGCGCCCGCGACGTCTGGGCGGCCGGAGACGTGGCCCGGTTCCCCTCCGCGGCGCTCGGCGAGCGCACCCGCGTCGAGCACGAGGACGCCGCGCTGAGCATGGGACGCGAGGCCGGTCGGTCGATGGCGGGGGCCGCGGTGAGCTACCGGCACCTCCCATTCTTCTACTCGGACATGTTCGACCTCGGATACGAGGCGGTGGGAAAGCTCGATTCCCGGCTCGAGACGGTGGAGTCGTGGAAGACCGAGGGTCGCGACGGCGTCGTCTACTACCTGGAGGACGGCCGGGTGCGAGGCGTGCTGCTGTGGGGCAGGTTCGGCCAGGTGGACGCGGCGCGAGAGCTCATCGCCCGCCAGACAGCGGTCCCGCGCGACGAGCTGCTCCGCGCGATCACGTAGCGCGTCCTCGCGGCCCGAGTGACCAGCGCGGGGAGCGACGTGCTCGGGCGCGCTCCGCCTCCGCGCACAGCGCGACGGGGAACCGCACGGCCGCTCCTCTCCCGGTGCCGCCTTGCGTCCGATGCCCATCACCCTAGGTTGGGAGTCAGGGGGACGCGTACCGACGCGGGTGGTCGCGCATGCGGGAGCCGTCAGGAGGGAGGACGTGGCAATGAGGATGTCGCCGATGCGGTTCCAGTTCGGCGGTCACGAGGAGAGGCGCTCATGACCGCTCCGCTCCACTCGGATTCGCTGGTCTTCTTCGGCGCCACGGGAGATCTCGCCTACAAGCAGATCTTTCCGGCGCTGCAGGCCCTGGTTCGTCGGGGCATCTTGAACGGCCCGATCGTCGGCATCGCCCGATCGGCCTGGACCGACGAGCAGCTCCGCGCCCGCGCGCGCGAGAGCATCGAGCATCACGGGACGCTCGATCGCGCCGCGTTCGACAGGCTGAGCTCGATGCTGAAGTTCGTGCAGCTCGACTACGCCAAGGCAGATGGCTTCGACGTCTTGCGCCGCGCGCTCGGCGCGGCGGTGCAACCGTTGCACTACCTGGCCATCCCGCCCAGCGCGTTCGCCGCGGTGCTCGGCGGGCTTCGCAGCTCGGGCTGCTCCGAGCACGCGCGGGTCGCCCTGGAGAAGCCCTTCGGCCGCGACCTCGCCTCCGCGCGCGCCCTCGACCGGATGCTCCACGAGGTCCTCCCCGAGTCCGCGATCTTCCGCATCGACCATTACCTGGGCAAGGAGCCGGTGCTGAACCTGCTCTACTTCCGCTTCACCAACCGTCTGCTGGAGGAGGTCCTCGACCGCGACAGCGTGAACAGCGTGCAGATCACGATGGCGGAGAGCTTCGGCGTCCAGGGCCGCGGCGCCTTCTACGAGGAGACGGGCGCGATCCGCGACGTCGTCCAGAACCACATGCTGCAGATGACCGCGATCCTGGCGATGGACCCGCCGGTGGGAGATCGCGACCCGGAGGCCATCCGCGACGAGAAGGCGCGCGTCCTCAAGGCGATCGCCCCGCTCGACCCCCAGCACGTCGTCCGCGGCCAGTTTCGCGGCTACCGCGACGAACGGGGCGTCGCCCGCGACTCGACGGTCGAGACCTTCGCGGCCGCGAGGCTGCACATCGACAGCTGGCGTTGGGCCGGCGTCCCGTTCCTCCTCCGCACCGGGAAGTGCCTCCCGGCCCACGCCATCGAGGTGCGCGTACAGTTCAAGCGGCCGCCGCGTGACATCTTCCACGAGGGGGCTTCACCGCCCGAGTACTTCCGCTTCCGGGTCGGGCCCGACGTGACCGCCCTGGCGGTCGGCATGCACGTCAAGCGTCCCGGCGAGGCCATGGCGGGCCAGGAGGTCGAGCTGCTGGTATCCGAGGACGAGGCGGGCGAGATGCTGCCCTACGAGCGGCTGCTCGGCGATGCGATGCGGGGCGACGCCGGCCTGTTCGGGCGCGAGGACGCCATCGAGGAGCAGTGGCGCATCGTCGACCCCGTGCTGGACATGCCCACCCCGCCCTATCCGTACGAGCCGGGCACGTGGGGACCCGTGGAAGCCGATCGGCTGGTGGCCGAGGTGCCGGGCGGTTGGCAGCGACCGATCGATCCGAGAAAGTGATGTCGAGGACGAGAAAGTGATGTCGAGGACGAGCTGGAGGCGCTAGCGTCGGCAGCACGTCCGAGCGCGTCTCCGACCGCCGTCACATCGCCGCGGTCAGCTGTCCGACCTCGATGAGATAGCCGTCGGGATCCCGCATGTAACAACGGATCTCTTGCTCGTGCTGCTTGGGGGGAGTGAGGAACTCCGCGCCCCTGCGCCGCCATTGGTCGTAGGCGGCGTGGATGTCGGCGACGCGGATGTTCAGGAACGAGCTCGTTCTGTGCGGGTCTCGCGGTGGCTCGAGGACGACGTCCGGCTTGTCGTCGGTCGGTCCACCTCCGACGTTGATGATGATCCAGGCGTTGGCGAGCTTCACGGCCGTCGGCTCGCCCTCCAAGACGACCTCCCCGCCGAGCACGTCGCGATAGAAGGCGGTTGAACGAGCGACGTCACGGCTCGTGATGAAGTGCGTCAGGACGAACCCTTCGCGGGGCGCCGGAAAGTGCTCCTGCAGTGGCTCCATATGGCCTCGGCGGCTGATCAGCTCAGCCAGAAGTGGTCAGGGCGCTCGAACGGCTGGCCTCAGGGGCGAAATCTCGAACGCACTCCCAAGATGTGCCTCCTGGCTCGAGCAGCCACGAGAGTGGGTCGCGAACCTCGTCGCTGTTCGCCAATTCACATACCAGCGCGGCGAGGAACCGTGCGGCCGCTCCTCGCCTGGTGCCGCCTTGCGTCCGCTCCCCGTCACCCGCATCCGCAGTGACTCATGAGCGGCTGCTCTTGAGGCTCCGGTAGCGCCGGATCAGCGCGTTGGTCGAGGCATCGTGGGAAAGCTGCGGCTCGGTCTCGCTCTCGAGCTCGGGGATGATTCGCTTCGCGAGGACCTTGCCCGCTCGACGCCCCATTGGTCGAACGAGTCGATCCCCCAGATGACGCCCTGGGTGAAGACGCTGTGCTCGTAAAGCGCGACCAGGGTCCCCAGCGTGCGCGGCGTCAGCTTCTCTGCGAGGATCACGTTGGTCGGCCGGTTGCCTTCCATGACCCGATGCGGAGCGATCGCCGGCGGCGTCCCCTCGGCACGCACCTCTGCCTCGGTCTTGCCGAAGGCCAGCGCCTCGGCCTGGGCGAACACGTTCGACATGAGGACATCGTGGTGATCGCCGAGGGGATTGAGCGGCTTGCCGAAGCCGATCAGGTCGAGCGGGATGAGCTTGGTGCCCTGATGAATCAGCTGGTAGAAGCTGTGCTGGCCGTTCGTTCCCGGCTCGCCCCAGTAGACGCCCCCGGTCTGGTAGTCGACGGCGGTTCCATCCAACGTCACGTGCTTGCCGTTCGACTCCATCGTCAGCTGTTGCAGATACGCAGGGAACCGTTTCATGTACTGCTCATAGGGCATCACGCCGAAGGTTTGCGCCCCGAAGAAGTCGCCGTACCAGACCGCGAGCAGCCCCATGAGGACGGGCAAGCTCTGCGCAAACCGAGCGGTGCGGAACATGCGCCGCTGGACCGGGAGTCGTTCGACATATTGCGCCATCACCCAGCGACGCCCTTCTGTGAGCGGCGGTGTGCCAGGAAACAGCGAGGCGGTGTGCCCGTCGTCGCCCATGCCCAGGAGGACCTGATCGAAGCTGCGATCGGGCGGCCCCTCTGCCTGCCCGAAGAACCCGCGCAGTACCCTCTCGTAGGCCTGGGCGGCGTGGTGCGGCTCGTCTTCACCGTGGATGCGAAAGACGTTTTCGTTCGGGATCGGCACGCGCTCGAGAAGCGCTTCGCGCGCCATCCGGTAGTTGGACTGCGGGTCGTCGGGCGGAACGCATCGTTCGTCGCCCCAGAACACGCACACGCGCGACCAGTCGATGCCTTCGAGGAACGGCGGCTTCGCGAGGAGCTCGTACAGCCTGCGCGGCGTCGAACCTCCCGAGAGCGCGAGCAGGAAACGCCCACGCGCCGCGATCGCAGCGCGGGCGAGCTTGGTCACGTGCTCGGCCTCCGCGCGCATGAGGGTGTCGTCATCGGAAAAGACCGCAACGTCGACGGGGCGGTCACTCGTGGGTCCTTGGTCAGAAGCCATCTTTGCGTCTCCACGGTGGCCCCGAGACGAGCTCATCGAGCAGGCGGAAGCCGTTCTGCACGAGCAAGAGCATGATGCCCAATCTCACCATGCGCGCCGCCCCTTCAACGGCAAGAGACGTGCAGCCTTTGCTTCGCTCGCGCCAATCACGAACGAGAGCGCGCCCGTGCGGCGGCAAGGCCACTGTGGATGGAAGCCGGATGGGCCCACCTCGAATGGCGACTGAGGGCGTCGCTGCTCACTCTTCGCGAGCGCTGGCTGGAGGGAAGCCGCCGGCACGCCGCTCGGGGTTTACGGAGCGTGGTCGGACCGCCGCTTGAACACGATTCGCTCGACCGAGTCGCCCCGCGCGACGAACGCCTCGCTCACGAGCGACGGTGGAAAGAGGCCGTGCGCGACCAGGCCCGGGGTGGCCTCCAGCCACGTCGCCAAGACCGCGGGATCGTCGAACGATCCCTGGTAGTCGGCGATGACCCCTCCGTCGGGGCTCGGCGGCACGTCGCGCAGGGTCGTGGGCCGGAGTCGGCGCATCGTCGCAGGCAGCCCGAACCGGAGCAACTCCAAGGGGACGGGGCCATGAAGCTTCGGCACCGGCTTCCTCGAGTCGGCGATGACCACGAACCGATCGCCTGCGGCCGCCACGATCTTCTCGCGCGTAAGCGCGGCGCCGCCGCCTTTGACCAACCAACCATCGGGAGCGATCTGATCGGCGCCGTCGATCACGAGGTCGAGCCGCTCGAGACGATCGAACGACTCGACGTGGAGACCCAGATCGCGAGCGAGCTGCTCCGTGGCCGGGGACGTGGCGACACAACGCAGGGACAGCTGGCGCCGCACGAGCGCCGGCAGGAGAAAGGCGACGGTCGAGCCGGTCCCGAGGCCGACAGTCATGCCAGGCTCGACCAGCTTCGCTGCAGCCTCTGCGGCGAGCTGCTTCTCGTGTTCGATGCTCATCGTCCTCACGACTTGGCTGCGAAGGCGACGCTGACGCGATCGCCCACGACATCCTGACGACCGGCGGCACCTTCCGCCGTCCGGCCGCTGACGCTGCATCGCCTTTCGACCAACATGTGAACCGTGCCCACCGGACGCAGCCGCCCGCGGCCTGGCGTGCGGGGGGCCGGGTGGGGTGAGATTCCAGCTCGGACGCCGGCCCCACGATCGACACGGAGTCGTACGAGTCGTGCCGCAGCGGGCTGCTCCGCCGATGGAGGAGCAACAAGAGCGGCGTCGACGACGACGACCTCCGCAGCGAGGAGTTCACGGGTTACTATCGGAGCAGCTCTGCTAAATGATTCGCGGCGTCGACGAGCAGAACTCGATGATGACCACCTCCTCCGTGCTCGGGAGCTTCGGCGCTCCGTCGCACGCGGACCGAGTTCCTGACGGCCGACGGCACCTGCAGGGAGGGGAAGATGGTCCGGATCAAGCGTGCATACGAGGAGCCGGCGCACAGCGACGGCCACCGCGTCCTCGTCGACCGGCTGTGGCCGCGAGGCATCAAGAAGGAATCGCTGCGGCTCGACCGCTGGGAGAAGGAGCTCGCGCCGACCACCGCGCTGCGGAAGTGGTTCGGACACGACCCCGCGCGCTTCCGCGAGTTCGCCCGACGCTACCACGCCGAGCTGCGCCACGAGCCGGCCCGGTCGCTCCTCGCCGAGCTCGCGCGGAGCGCCGCGCACGGCACGGTGACGCTCATCTACGGAGCGCGGGACCACGAGCACAACGAAGCGGTCGTGCTGCGCGAGGCAATCGAGGACGCCCTCCGATCGCACGCCCGGTAGCGCCCGCGCGAGGAGGGGACATGGATCGGATCGCTATCCGCGCCCCGATCCTGGTCGCCCCGTCGATTCTGTCGGCCGACTTCGGGTCGGCTGGCGGACGAGGTGCGGGCGATCGAGGCGGCGGGCGCCGACGTGGTTCACGTCGACGTGATGGACGGCCGGTTCGTCCCGAACATCACCATCGGCCCGCTCGTCGTCGAGGCGGTGCGGAAGGTGACTCCGCTCCCCCTCGACGTCCACCTCATGATCGTGGAGCCGGAGCGGTACGTGGACGCGTTCGCGCGCGCGGGGGCTCGCGCGTCGGCGAGCCCGCGGAGCAGCCGGACCTTCTCGGTGCAACGTCGGCGTCCACGTCGCCTGCGGCGAGCTCGCGGGCCCCGCCTCGGCGAAGGCGTCGACGGTCACGGACGGCCGCCGGGCTCTTCGCGATGCAAGGCCTCCTCGCGCGGACCTTCCGCCGTCGCCGGGTGGATGAGTCCGCGCTCCAGGAGCTGTGCTCCGAGCGAGTAGAAGTACAGGTAGCCTCGCCTGTCGCCGAGGCGCTCGACGAGCGGGGCGATGGCCACCTTCGGGCCGAGGATCCGCCGCAGGCCGCGCAGGACCCCGACGTCTCCAGCTGGAAAGACGTCCATCCGCCGGAATCCTCGCAGCAGCACGACCGCGGCGGTCCAGGGCCCAATCCCCGGCAGCGCATCCAGGTGGCGCAGTGCGGCCTCTGTGGGCAGGCGCTCGATCTCGTCCTCCGCCAGCTTCCCGGTGGCCACGAGCGCTGCGATGTTCCTCAGTGACTCGATCTTCTTCTGGCTGAAGCCAATTCCGGCGAAGCTCTCGAGTGGCGCCGCGGCTACGTCGGCGGGCTCCGGGAAGGCCCAGGCCGATCCGGCCGCTGTGTCGAGGCGCCTCCCGAACCGCTCCACCAAACGCCTCACGAGCTCGCCGCCGGCGTCCAGGCTCAACTGCTGGTAGGGGATGATGCGGCAGAAGGACTCGAACAAGGTGGGGAAGCGCGGGGGCCTCGCGCCCCTCAGCGCTTGCTCCAGGAGGTGGAGCTGCGGGACGCGCGCTCCGGGCAGCGCGAAGCTCGGATCCTCCTCGAGGCCGAGTATGGTGGCGAGGGTGCGCGTGATTCCGGCGAGGCCCGCGCGTGAGATGGCGCGAGGCTCGGTGGAGAGTTCCAGGGACGGAGCGTCGATCGAGCCCACGTTACGGACGGTGCACAGGATGTACTTCTCGTCGGCGCGGAGGACGCGACGATACCCGCTCGCGTCCCAGCCATCGATGAGGCTCGACGGCCGCCTCTGCAATAACCGGACGGTCGCTTCGAGGTGAAACGGGCGTCGGACCGGCAGCTTCATACCTCGCCCGAGAAGGATCTCGCGGCGTCGTTTGGAACGTAGCGAGATGAAGAACGCGGCGCCGCCGTGCACCACATCCTCATCACCGTGACGCTCCACGGCGATCCCGTGGCGTTGCCACTGTCGGTACGAACGATGGATCGGCACACGTGGCTCGATGGGCGGGCGCGGTACTCGGAACCTTCGCGGGGTAGGCTCGTAGCGCGACGCCTGGGCCCCCTGCGCGCCCGGAGGGCATCGCGCCGGCTGCGTGGGGAGCTGGCGCGAGCGCCGCGCGGCACGAGCGGGCGCGGCGCCCCATCATGTAGAGCACAGCCGCCGCGCCGCGCGACCTGCGCGGACCACGGACCGGCGACGAGAACGGGAGGAGCCCGTGGACTTCGACGCGATCATCATCGGCAGCGGGCAGGCGGGCGTCCCCCTCGCGACGCGGCTGGCCCGGCGCGGCAAGACGGTGCTCCTCGCCGAGCGCGGCCCCCTTGGCGGCACCTGCACCAACACTGGCTGCACGCCCACGAAGACGCTCATCGCGAGCGCCCGCGCCGCCCACGTCGCGCGGACCGGCGGCCGGCTCGGCGTCCGTGTCGACGCCGTCGAGGTGGACTTCCCGGCCGTGATCGCGCGGAAGGATGCCATCGTCGAGCTGTGGCGGGAGGGCGTCTCCTCGCGGATCGCCGCGGCGGGGCCGAAGCTCCGCCTCGTTCGCGGGCAGGCCCGCCTCGTCGGCGATCGGACCGTCGAGGTCGCGGGCGAGCGGCACCGCGGCGGCGTCGTGATCCTGAACGTCGGCGCCCGCCCCGTTCAGCCGCCCATCGCCGGCCTCGCCGGCGTGCCGTGGCTCGACAACCGCCGGGTGATGGAGCTGCGCGAGCTTCCCGCGCACCTCGTGGTGATCGGCGGCGGCTACATCGGGTGCGAGTTCGCCCAGGCCTACTGCCGCTTCGGGGCCGCGGTGACGATCGTGGAGCCGGGCAAGCATCTCCTCGGCCGCGAGGACCCGGCGGCCTCCGAGGCGATCGAGGGCGTGTTCCGCGAGGAGGGTGTCGCGCTGCGGTTAGGCGTGCGCGCGGAGGAGGTCTCGGGTGGCGCCGGACGAGTCTCGGTCCGCGTCTCGACGGGCGCCGCCCTGGAGGGCTCGCACCTCCTCGTCGCGACCGGACGGCGCCCCAACACCGACGACCTCGGCGCCGACGCCGCCGGCGTGAAGCTCGATCGACACGGGTTCGTCGAGGTGGACGACCACTACGCCACGAGCGCGCCCGGCGTGTACGCGGTCGGCGACTGCGCCGGCGGACCCCAGTTCGCGCACGCGTCCTGGGACGACCATCGGCTCCTGTTCGAGGTCCTCATGGGCCGGCCCGGCCGCGGTCGGAGCGAGCGGCTCATCCCGTACACGGTCTTCACCGATCC
>Ga0306924_10002795_pt1 | contig 16574 bp, 15 predicted proteins | sample sta12Can44000111_FD_203756 | JGI IMG/M metagenome (GOLD analysis project Ga0306924, IMG submission 203756) | Lab enrichment of tropical soil microbial communities from Luquillo Experimental Forest, Puerto Rico - statanox.12C.anox.44.000.111 (v2)... | ecosystem: Environmental > Terrestrial >... | reverse complement strand
TACAGTGACCCTGGCATCTAGGAGAAAGCCATGTCCGCACCGGTTACCCGGCGGCGCCCGCAGGGCGGCCCGCCTCCGCTCGCGCCCGCCCTCGCCTACGGCGCCCTGCTGATCGCGTCGGTCGCCATCTGGATCGGCGGGCCGCAGCCCGGGACCTCGGCGGCCAGCACGCTGAGTTACGCCCAGACGCACACCGGCCAGTTGCACGCCGAGGCGGTGCTGGTGTTCGGCGCCGCCGTGCCGCTGGCCATCTGGGCGGCCACCATCTACCGGCGGCTGCGCACGCTGGGCGTGACCGCCCCCGGCGCGGTGATCGGGCTGGCCGGCGGCATCCTCGCGGCGGCCTCGCTGGCCCTGTCCGGCCTGGTGACCTGGGTCGCGGCCGACACCGCGCACATCGCCGGGCCCGGGCTGGCCAAGGCCCTGTTCGACCTCAGCTTCGCGGCCGGCGCGGCGGGCTTCGTGGTGCCGTTCGCGCTGCTGATCGCCGGCGTGGCCGTGCCCTCGCTGATCCTGCGGCTCACCCCGAGGCCGCTGGCCTGGGGCGGGCTGGTGATCGCGGCGATCGGCATGCTGTCCACGCTGACCCTGCTCACCTCGGCGCTCGACGTCACCCTGCCCATCGCCCGGTTCGGCGGCCTGATCTTCATCGTCGCCGTCAGCGCGCTGCTGCCGGCCACCCGGCACCGGCTGACCGCCGCCGTCCCGGTCGCGGCCTAGCGCTCAGGGTCGGCTCGGGCGCTCGTCCCGTCCCGCACCGCGATCGCCTGGTCCACCCCCAGCAGGCTCAGCGCCCGGGCCACCACCGGCTGCGGGTGCGCCAGCTCCAGGCGCCCGCCCCGCTCCCTCAGCGTCCGGTCGGCCAGCACCAGCGCCCTGATCACCGAGGAGTCGGCGAACCGCAGCCGGGACAGGTCCACGGTCAGGTGCCGCGCTCCGCTGGCCACCTGGGCGGCCAGTGCGTCCCTCAGTTCGGCCACCGTGGTGAGGTCCGCCTCGCCGGACAGCATCAGCACCGGACCGGACTCGCCGGCGGTTACCGAGATCTCGAGCAGGCCCACATGGTGGTGATTACCACACGGCGCAGGGGCGTCACAACCGTCGGCCGTTCGGAATTACCGGGCCTCAACCGGAATGGCGGCGCGCCCGGCGGGTAGAAGAGCCCCCGCGGTGCCTGGGAGCCGTGGATGATGGGGGTGATCTGCGTGAGCGTGACGGGCCTGGCCGCGCGGGCGCGCTGGTGATAGCCGTGCGGCAGGTACCGAGGCCGCGCTACGGTTTGCACCGTAGCGCGGGTTACGGCCGCGCCCGGGGGCGCGGATGCCGCGCTGAGGGAGGTGGCGCGGTGGCGGTCGGCGCTGACGCTCAGATCACGGACCTGAGGGCGGACGGCCACGCGTGCCTGACGTTCGGCGAGCCGGACGAGCTGTTCGACCTCACGGCGGCGTTCGTCCGCGACGGGCTGGCCTGCGGGCTCAAGGTCGTGTGGGTCAGCGATTCGGCGCCGCAACGGGCCACCGCGGAGCTGGCGCGGCGCGGGATCGCGGTGGAATCGGCGCTGGCCGCCGGGCAGCTGACCACGGAGGAATGCGAGGGCGGCCTGCTGTCCGGGCAGGAGTTCGACGCGGGTCGCGCGATGAACTGGCTGATCAGCCAGATGGCCGCGGGCCGGCGGGAAGGATTCCCCGGCCTGCGGGTGGCGGTCGACATGAGCTGGGCGCTGCGCCCGGTGACCGGGGTGGAGCAGCTGCCCGACTTCGAGGAGGGCGTCGCGGCGGCGCTGTCCGGCGCCGCGGTCTCGGTACTGTGCCAGTACGACCGGGAGGGGTTCGATCCGGTCACGCTGGCCACGGTGTCGGCCTTCCACACCCTTTCGGTGGCGGCGGCGACGTACCACGCCGACGCGGTGCTGCGGATCTGCCGCCAGTACGCGCCGCCCGGCATCCGGCTGGCCGGGGAGATCGACTACCAGCACGCGGAGCAGCTCGCCCTGGCGCTGACCGAGGCGATCAGGCTCGACGGCGACATCACGGTCAACATGACCGCGCTGACGTTCATCGACGGCTCGTGCGCCCGGATGATCCTGAACGCCGCCCGGGGGCTGGACGCGTCCCGGACCGTGGTGCTGCACTGCCGTCCCGGCATCGCCGCGACGTTCGGGCTGCTCGGTGCCGATCACATGGCTGGCGTCAGCCTGGTGGTCATGCATGACCGATGATGCCAGACGCCGACCGCGGCCGGGCGTGGGCGTGGCGGCCGACCACGGTGAGTCCCTCGCCCTCGATCAGGCCTTCGACGGCGATTCGCTCTACGCGCTGCGGGCGGCGGTGGCGGCGCACGGCTCGCAGGCCGGCCTGTCCGAGGGCCGCACCAGGGATCTCGTCCTGGCGGTGCACGAGCTGGCGGCCAACGCGGTGCGCCACGGTGCCGGGCAGGGCCGGCTGCGGCTCTGGGCCGCGCGGGACGCGGTGCGCTGCGAGGTCACCGACGGCGGCGCGACGGGTAAGGCGGACGGCGCCGGCGCGGAGCCGGGCGAGGTGGCGCGGTGGCGGGCCGAGCCCGGCCACGGGCTGTGGCTGGTCCGCCGGATCGCCGACGGGGCCAGCGTCAAGTCCGGTCCGTCAGGTACGGTCGCCGCCGTGATCTTCCGGCGGGTGCGGTCATGACCGGTTGATGACGCCGGACGACTGGATGCGGGCCGCGCTTGCGCCGAAGTCCGCCGCGCTCAGCCGCGCGACGAAGGAGATGGCGCCGCCGCCGGGTACCGGCCGCCCGGCCCCGGCGAGCTGGACCGGGTAGAGGCGGGCCTGCTCGAACCGGCCGGACGAGGACAGCCGCACCCGGAGGATCGCGCTCATGGTCAGGTCGCCGTGAATGGAGAAGTTGTGGTACCCGGCGAAGTTTCCCAGGCTGTAGGCGATCAGGTGGCCGCGGTAGAACTGCCTGCCGCGCAGCACGTGCGGGCCGCTCGCGATCACCAGGCTGGCTCCGGCGTCGATCGCCATGTGCGCGAACGCCTCGGGGTTGCCGCGGTCCTCGCCGAGGTAGACCTCCTCCCGGCCGGTCACGTGATCGGCGCCGGCCCCTTCCGCGCCGGCGTGCATGTACACCACGACGATCCGCGCCGTCCGGGCGGCCTGCTTGATCAGCGCGCGGGCGGCGGGCAGGTCGAGCAGGCTCGCGGTGTAGCGGTACGGCGCGAACGCCACGAACGCGACCGGGATCCCGTTGGCCGTGACGCGGGTGATCTCGCCGGGCAGGCCGGTCTGGGCCATGCCCGCGGCATGAATGGCCCGAACGGTCTGGGCCTGACCCGCGGCACCGAAGTCGTGGGAGTGGTTGTTGGCGTCGTTCAGCACGCTGAATCCGGCCTTCTTGAAGTAGCGCGCGTAGCCGGGCGGATTGCGGAAGGCGAAGCAGCCCGCGTGCGGCGCGGCCCCGCATTTGCTGGCCGTGGCCGTGGTGAGCGTGCCCTCCAGGTTGCCGAAGACGATCTGGGCACCGTGCCTGAGGGCCGGCTCGACCGCCGCGAAGTAGTGTGCCGGATCCGGCGCCAGGTCCGGCGTGATGCCGAGCATCATGTCGCCGACGGCGGTGAGGGTCACCGAGGCTCCGGCCCTCGACGTGCGCGGCAGCGCGGCCGGCCGGGGGGTTGGGGCGCTGGTCGCCCGCGTGGCGGCAGGGTTGGTCGCGGTGGCGGTCGCCGTATCCCCGGGGAAGGAGCAGGCGGAGATGACCAGCGCGACGGACGGGCCGAGGACCGCGAAGAGCCTGCTGCGCCGCATGCGACCTAACCTAACCCCGGACGGGCCTGCCCGCGGGGACGTTGAGCCGGACACGACGGCACTATATGGTGGCGTCCATTGACAAGGAAGCGCTGCGGCGCAAGTACGCCGAAGAGCGGGACAAGCGGCTCCGCCCGGACGGCAACGACCAGTACCTCAGGCTCACCGGGGAGTTCGCGCACTACCTGGACGATCCGTACACGCCATGGACCGAACGGGCGCCCAGGACCGACCACCGGACCGTGGTGTGCGTGGGCGGCGGGTTCGCCGGGCTGGCGGCCGGGGCCCGGCTGCGGGAGGCCGGCGCCGACGTCCGGATCATCGAGAAGGGCGGCGACTTCGGCGGCACCTGGTACTGGAACCGCTTCCCCGGGGTGCAGTGCGACACGGCGTCGATGGTGTACATGCCGCTGCTGGAAGAGACCGGGCACATGCCGACGGAGAAGTACGTCCACGGCCCGGAGATCCTCGAGCACTGCCGGCGGATCGGCCGGCGGTTCGGCCTGTACGAGGACGTGCTGTTCCATACCGAGGTGACCGGGCTGGCCTGGGACGAGGCCCGTGCGCGCTGGGTCATCGAGACCAGCCGGGGTGACCGGCTGACCGCCCAGTTCGTGGTGCTCGGTACCGGCCCGCTGAGCGTGCCGAAGCTGCCGGGGATCCCCGGCATCGGCTCGTTCCGCGGGCACTCGTTCCACACCAGCCGGTGGGACTACGACTACACCGGCGGCGACTACGCGGGTCAGGGTTGCACGCCGATGCGCAAGCTCGCCGGCCAGCGGGTGGGCCTGATCGGCACCGGGGCCACCGCGGTCCAGTGCGTGCCCCACCTGGCCAGGGACGCCGGCGAGCTGTACGTGTTCCAGCGCACGCCGTCCTCGGTCGACGCGCGGGACAACCACCCGATCGATCCGCGCTGGTTCGCGGAGGTGGCCACGCCGGGCTGGCAGCAGCGCTGGCTGGAGAACTTCACCGCCAACCAGTCCGGCGGGACGGCGGACGAGGACCTGGTGCAGGACGGCTGGACCGACATCGCCCGCCGGATCCGCGCCAGGATCGCCCAGTTGCCGCCCGAGGACCTGAACCCGGCCGCCATGCTCGCCGCCTACGAGGAGTCCGACTTCGAGAAGATGGAGGAGATCCGCGCCCGCGCCGAGGCCATCGTGCGGGACCCGGATACCGCGGGCAAGCTCAAGGCCTGGTACCGCCAGCTGTGCAAGCGGCCCTGCTTCCACGACGAGTACCTGCAAGCCTTCAACAACCCGAACACCCACCTGGTCGACACGGACGGCCAGGGCGTACAGCGGATCACCGAGACCGGCGTGATCGTCGCCGGCCGGGCCTACGAGCTCGACTGCATCATCTACGGTTCCGGCTTCGAGGTCGGCACCCCCTACGCCCGGCGAGCCGGCTTCGAGGTGACCGGCCGCGGCGGCGGCACGCTGTCTGAGTACTGGGCCGACGGGATGCGCACGCTGCACGGCATCCACGTCCGCGGGTTCCCGAACCTGCTGTTCGTGCAGCCCACCCAGGGCGCGAACCTGATCTCCAACGTGCCGCACAACATCACCGACTCGGCCCAGACCATTGCGCTGACCGTAAGGCACGCCCTGGACCTGGGGTTCCGCACGGTCGAGCCGTCGCGGGACGCCGAGGACGCGTGGGTCACGCTCGTGCTGTCCGGACCGGGCAGCATGATCGGCGGGCCGGACTGCACGCCGGGCTACTACAACAACGAGGGCCAGGCCGCGGGCTCGTTCCTCGGCTACGGCTACCCCTACGGGCCCAGCGCCTACTTTGCCTACATCGACAAGTGGCGCGCGTCCGGCACCTTCGACGGCCTGGAGTTCCGGTAACGACGGCCGCGGGGCGGCGGCGCGCGCCCCAGCGCTGGCTTCTGGTGCTGCTGCGCTCCTAGCACGCTGTCGTGACGCGTGATACCCGTCTCCGGTCCATAAGGCGTGGATGTCCCGGCCATGCTGCTCATACGACATGGATGTGGCATCCAGATCGCATGATGGGCGGCTCGCCAGGACCGGGCGGCTTTGCGAGCGGCCAGAAGCGTGAATTCCGTGCCGCGGCCAGACCTGGAAGGTGCATGTGGTCGCCAGCTGAGCAGTCACCCCGGGTCCGTTCGGGATTATTGACCGGCGTACAACGGGATCGTTTCGACGGTGCCGTCCAGCCGGGCTCGTTCGGCGGCGAAGACGGCCAGATGGCTGGCCAGCGATTCGCGCGGCCCTGAGGAGATCAGCTCGCGGTTCCCGGTGGCGACGGCGGCGGTGAACGCGTCCATCAGGCCCGCGTCGCCGCCGGCGTGGCCCTCCGCGGGATTCATCGCGCCCGCTGGTGCGGGGGTGATCAGCCGCTCGGCCCGGGTGAGGAAGTCGTAGACCCGGATGGTGTCGCCGTCACCGGTCAGCTCGGCGCGCGTGCCGAACAGCCGGGTGCTGCGGTCGGCGAACCGGCTGAACGCGGTCATGGTGAACGTGGCCGTGGTCCCGCCGGGAAACTCCAGCGCGACGACCTGATGGTCGACGGCGTCGTTGTCGCAGGCGTAGACGCACCGGCCGTACGGGCCGTTCCGCAGGGCCTCGTCCAGGGCGCCGCGCGAGAAGTCGTCGACGACGACGCTCAGCGGCCAGCGATGCTCGCCCCGGTCGAGCAGTTCCCGGTACAGCCGCGGGGCCGAGTAGGGACAGCCGACCTCCACGGCGCACGCCACGCAGCGGTCCGCGGCGCCCGCCGGGCGGTTCGCGGCGGTGAAGTGAGTCAGGCGGCCGAAGCTCGAGACCCGCAGCGGCGCCCGGCCCAGGATGTACTGCAGCCAGTCCAGGTCATGGCAGGACTTCGCCATCAGCATGGAGGTCGCCAGGTCGCCGCGCCGCCAGTTGCCGCGGACGTAGGCGTGGGCGTGATGCCAGAATCCGACCGGCTCCAGGTGCTGGACGGTCATGATCTCACCGAGCTGCCCGGAGTCGACGATCTCCTTGACCGCGCGCGTGTACGGCGTGTAGCGCAGCACGTGGCCGACGGCGAGCATGACCCCGGCCTTCTCCACCGCCGCCACGATCCGCCGGCACCCCGCCTCGTCCGGCGCCATCGGCTTCTCCAGCAGGATGTGGTAGCCGAGCGCGGCGAACGCCTCGGCCGGCTCGGCGTGCATCCGATCCTGCGTGCAGATCAGGACGGCGTCGGCGAGCCTGCCGCGGCCGGCCAGCTCGCGCCAGTCGGCGGCGGTGTTCTCCGCCGCGACGCCGTGCTCGGCGGCGAACCTGGCGCGGCGAAGCTCGATGGGTTCGGCGACCGCGGCGACGGACGCGCGATCGGGGTGACGCCGGGCCCAGCGGGCGTAGCCGGCGCCGCGCTGACCTGCTCCGATGACGACCAGGGAGACCGGTGCCATGCGAGTGACCCTCCTTGCGTCGACCGCGTTTCCGCGGAAACGCGGAGCCTGGCCCGCCCGGAGAGGCGACGCCCGATCCGCACCTTCGATGGACCATACTCCACCTGTGGCCAAGTGGATCGTACCTGTGTTCTAATGATAGGCACGGGCCGGATGCGCGAGCCAGGCCCCCGGCCAGACCCCGTTCGGTCGGGCCGGGCGGCTGCGGCGGCCCGGGGCAGGTCATGCGTCAGGAGTGATCACGACGAACGAGCAATTCGAAAACTTTATCGAGAATGACGATGATTGGTTCTCCGATATAGAAACCAAGGTCCTGGACCTGGAGAAGGAGATTTCCGAGTGGCGGGAGTCGCGAACCCGCGAGCTCGGCTACGGGTCCGAGCCGTCCCGGAGCCGGGAACGCGAGCGGGAGCCGCCGGAGACCGGATACCCGCGGCCCCGGGAGTTCCCGCGCGCCACCGGGAACCCGGGGCGCGGACACGATCGGGGCCGCGCCGCGGACCGGGCCCAGGCGCTCATCGACCACGGGCGGCGCACGGCCCGGCGGCGCACGGCCCGGCGGCGCACGGCCCGGCGGCCTCGCTCGCACCGCGGACGCACGATCGCCATCGCGGCGGCAGGCGTGGTCCTGCTTAGCATCGGCGCGATGATCGTCCTCAGGAAGGGCCCGTCGTGGCCGCCGAGCGTGGCGACCGTGCGAAGCGAGATCGCCACCGCCTGCCAGAACCCGAACGTCGTGTCGGAACCGAGCCAGGTCAACTTCGCCTGCGACCAGGACACCAGCCAGATCCTCTGGGTTTTCGCGTTGATGACGAGCAGCAACAACCCCCGCTACGCCGACGCCACGACCGGCCGGAAGGGCCTCGAGCCCATCACTCCCACCCAGGGCGGCCAGATCGCGTGGTCGCTGAACCTGCATCACCCCTACGACCCGTTCAGCCCGGTCGACAGCCTGGCGGTGGCGGCGCGGGCCATCAACAACATCATCGCCGGGGCGACGCTGACCGGCGCCAACGGCAAGCCCGCGGTCCAGCCGGGTCTGGAGAGCAAGCCGGAGAACTGCGCCAGGTACACCGGGTCGCCTGCCATCGTCTCGCACGCCGGGTTCCCCAGCCTGTGCGCCAGCCCGGTGATCAGCCCGGAGGGCCGGGCGGCGCTGGTCGCCGACGTGTACCAGCGGTGGATGCCCGGCGCCACCCCGGTGGCCGCGCAGAACGTGAGCGTGCTGTTCCAGAACGCCGGTAACCCCGGTGACCCGCAGGTGCAGGCCATCCTCAAGACCCTGCCGAACTCCGGAGGGTAAAGACGCCTATTCAGCATCGGCGGGCGACCGCGCTGGTGAGCCTGTCCACCTGCGGGGCGATGACCGGACTCACCTTCGCCCACGGCACGGTCGCCGACATGACGTCACCGACGAGCGGGCCGGCCCACCTGCTGGCCCTGGACGAGCCGGCCTCGTCAGGGGACGGCGCGCTGCGACCGGCCATCGTCAGCGTGGCCAGGCACTACCTGCAGATGGCGCGGACCAGGACGCCGGCCGAAATGGAGGCGCTGATCTGGCAGGAAAACAGCATCGACGGCGTCGACCACGGGCAGTCGTGCGCGGCCTTCGCCAGCCTTACGCTGGCGCTGGGCGCCACCGCGGCGGGCCAGCAGAGCTGGGTGACCGGGGGCGGCTCCTATCCGTGGCCGCTGCACCAGTGGGCCGACGTCCGCGTCCAGCCCAACCCGGCATCGCCGGACGTGGTGTCGATGCTGCAGGACGCGCAGGCGCACCACCGCTGGATCCGCTGGGCGACGGCTACCTGCCCCAGCCGGGAGACTGGGTGCTGTTCGACGGGCACGTCGAGGTGCTCATCAGGTACGCCGGCGGCGCCCTCTATACCGTGGGCGCCGATTCGCTGCCGGACCTCACGGTGAACGCGCACAAGTTCCCGGCTCCGTTCGGCGCTCAGGGGGTGCTGGGGTTCGTCAACAACGGCGAGCTGGCCGGCCCGTCCACGGGGGGTGGCACGCAGGTCGCGGGTAGCGCGGCGGAGGTTCCTGGGCTGGCAGGTCAGGGTGTCTCGAGTCAGGCCGGGGCCGAACGGGCTGTGCCGGGGAGCACCCCGGCCATCCCCGGGGTGCTCGCGGACACCTCCGGCGGCGCGGCCGGGCCACACGCTCCCGCGTACCGCAGGCACGATCAGCCGCCGGCCGGCCTGCCGGGCACCGCCGCCCAGCAGGCGTTCATCAGCCTGGTGGTGCCGGGGGCGATCGCGGCGCAGCAGCGGTACGGCATCCCGGCCGCGGTGACGATCGCCCAGGCCATCGACGAATCGGGCTGGGGGCACAGCGAGCTCGCGACGGCGGACCACAACCTGTTCGGGATCAAGGGGGCCGGGCCGGCCGGCAGTGACACGCGGCCGACGCGCGAGTACGAGAACGGCGTCTGGGTCACCCGCGACGCCCCGTTCCGGGTGTACCACAACATCGCCGAGAGCATCGAAGATCACAGCCGGCTTCTGGCCACGGGCGCGGCCTACCAGCACGCCATGGCCAGCCGTCACCTGCCGGACGCGTTCGCGACCGCCCTGACCGGCGTCTACGCCACCGATCCCGGCTACGGCCCCAACCTGATCGCGCTGATGCGGCTCTACCACCTGTACCGCTACGATGCCGCTACGCCGACCTCCTCACCGGTCTCCTCGCCGTCGGCGGCACCGGAAGTGGCGCCGGCAGCGGCGCCGGAGGCGGCGGTGCCGGGCGTCCCGACCGCGGGGGCGCCGGGCGGCGGGGCGGGTATTCCTGGGGTGGCGGGCGCGCTGGCCTTCGGCGCGGTGCGGGCAACGCGACGCGGGCCGGGGCAGCGGCCTGGGCCGCGGATCGCGCCGCGGGGATCGCTCACGAGCACGCGCCGCTACGTCTCGCGGATCCCGTACGCGGTAGCCGCCGACTTCGCGGCGACGGCCAAGGGCCCGCTGGCCCGGGCGCAGCCGCTGTATCAGGACGTGGCCGGCCGTACCGGCATCCCGTGGGAACTGCTGGCGGCATGCGACTGGATGCAGTGCCAGGCGCTGCCGCGCTACTCACCGGTGCACGGTGAGAAGCTGGGTACCGTCAATCCCGACGGCACGGTCTTCCGGACCAGGTCAGAGGCCTTGGCGCAGTGCGCCAGCGAGATGATCGAGCTGGCCGACGCCGTGTACCTGATCGACCTGCCCGGACGGCGAGCCCTCTCGGTGCGGGAACTGGCCAACGCGTTCGCCGCGTTCCGCTGGGGCGGGCTGCTCGAGGCGCACGGCATCTCGGCCATGGAATTCCCGTACTCGGTCGCAGGCCTGACCCTCCAGCACCTGAAGATGCGCTGGCCCGACATCGGCGACCCGTATGCGCCGGACAAGCCCGGCGCGCGGTTCCGGCAGCCGTTCGGGGCGGTCCCCGTGGTGCTAAGCCTCGGTTACCGGGCCACGGCCTAGCGGGTCCGCGGACTCCCCCAGCGACGCGGAGCCGGACCCGGCGCCGTCCAGGCCGGCCGGTGACTGGTCGCCGGGCGCCTGGCCGGACCGGCCGACCAGCAGCTTGGCGCTCACCTTGATGGCCTTCACCGCGCCGGTGGCCCCGGCCTCCAGCATCAGGCCGACGACGAGCAGCGCCACCCCGAGCGGGAAGAGCGCGCTGCTGCCGAGGAGCAGGAGGCCGCCCCGGGCGATGGCATACGGCGGCGTGCACACGATGGCTCCGAACAGGCCGGTAACGGCGGTCCCGGCCAGCTTGGCGGTGCGCCCGGACTGCGCCGTCCCGGCCGGCTTCGCGGTCCGCATGCCGACGATGCGGGCGGGCACGGCGACATAGCACAGCATCATGACGGCGAGAACGATGCCCAGCAGGAGCGCGAACCAGCCCAGCCCCCACCGGGGAGCCAGCATCGTGGCGACGGCCAGCCCCAGGCCGATGCCGGTGCCCCAGGCGGCGACCGTCCTGACGTGCCCGCGCGCCTGGCGGAAGCCGGCTCGCAGGTCCGGGGGGCCGGGCTGGGAGATGGCGAAGGCGAAGGTCGCGTTGAGGTAGAACGCGGCGATGGTGATCAGCACCACGGCGGCGAACAGCACCAGGACGATCGGCCCGCGGATGATGTTGAATTCCTTGCCGTGCAGGACGTGCGCCTTCAGGTCGAGGGTCGCGAGCCAGATCCACATGGCCGGCAGGGCCTGGATCAGCATCAGCCGCCAGTTCGTGACGAGCAGGCGGAGCCCGTTGAACAGCATGACGAACGCGCCGACGGCCAGGGCCAGCGGCGCGAAGATCTTCCTGGTCCTGGCAAGCTGGAGGACCGCCTCCTCGACCTGGCGCTCGTCGTTGTCCCTGATCGCGGCGATGAGCCGCCGGACGAGCTGCCCTGCCGGTCGGCGCCGGCTTCGAGTTATCTGATCAGCACTCGTACTGTCCACGTAGCCAGAACACCCTCCTGAGACGCGCTCCTCCTATAGTGGAACGTACCCGGGCTCTTTGCCCGGTTTCGCCACACCCGGCAAAGCCGTGCGGTCTGGGACCGAGGCGGATCTCAGCGATGGGCCGCGGGCGGGCCGGTGTGACGGGTCCACAGCTTAACCATCTGCATCGCTACCGCGGTGAACCCCGCTCCGGCAGCGACGCCGATGATCACGTCGTGTGCGAACACTGCCACGGCCGCACCGAGGACGACTCCGGCACCGGCCAGGATGGTAATCAGCACCCGGTGCGTGGCCAGATCCGTTCCCGTCATCTCGGTACTCTCTCGCGCAGTGACGTCAACCGGTTGCCGCCGGACCTCGGCGTCATGCGCGCTCGCCTCGATCGCGCCGGCCGATGCCGTCCGGCGTCGCCACACGTCGCGCAGGCTCAGCGCCGGCCCGGTGTGGAGGATGGAACTGGTGTAAATACGCCCGGCCAGGTGCACCAGCCCGGCGATGGTCGCCACGGTGAGCACGGCGGCGGCGGCCGGCTCCCACCACGCGGTCGCGCCCATGGCGATGCGCCCGGGCATGGCCATGGGCGCGGTCAGCGGGAAATAGGAGATCACCTTGGCGGCAACGCTGCCGGGCTGTCCGATCATCGCGAACGAGGCGAAGTAGGCCAGCACTATCACGACCATGACCGGTCCGGCCACGCTCTGGGCGTCTTCCACCCGTGAGCCGAGCGATCCGAGGGCGCCGTAGACGGTCGCGTACAGGGCATAGCCCAGCACGAACCAGACCAGAGCCCAAGCCAGCACGGCGCCACGGACCGCGGGGACATCGATGGCGGGCACGACGGCCACGGCGACGAGCGCGGCCAGGGCGGTGACGCCGATCTGGGCCAGCCCGAGCAGCCCGATGCCGGTGATCTTGCCGGCCAGCAGGGTGCGAGGCGGGATGCGGGCCAGCAGCACCTCCACGACGCGGCTGGCCTTCTCCTCCAGCACGCCGGTCAGCGCCATCTGGCCGAAGACGCTGATGCCGAAGAACAGCACGGCGGTCATGATCAGGACCGCGGTCTCGTCGCCGGGTCCATGGCCTGGCACCGATCCGAGTTGGACGCTGGTGACGGGCACCGGGGCCAGCAGGGCGGCCAGGGCGCCGCGGCTGATTCCCGCGGCGTCGGCCCGGTCGCGTACCGTGGCCAGCTGGATGGCGCCGGTCACCACGGCCTTGAGCTGGTCATCGGGCTTGCCCCTCCACTCCAGCCGCTGCGCGTCAGCCACCAGGACATCGAGATGCCCCTGCCGGACGGCCCGCTCGCCGGCGGTGAGGGTGGGGTAGCGGTGCACCTCGACGGTGGTTCCGGCGGCGCGGGCCTGCTGGACGATCGTGGCCGCCAGCGCCGCGGGCGCCGAGCCGGTGACGCCGACGTTCCTGGTACCGCCGGGCTTGATCAGGACGGGCAGGATCAGCACGGCCACCACGGCCACGATCATCAAGACCACGGATGCCCGGAAGGCGGGCGACCGGCTCCGTTCGCGCAGCTCCCGCCTCGCCACCAGCCAGCCTTGCCGCAAGCCGTTCATGCCGCCACCGCCTGGCGGAACAGCTCCGACAGCGTCGGCGGCTGGTAGCTGAACGAGACGAGATCGGCGCGGTCCCGGGTCACCGCCAGCAGCGCGGCCACGTCGGTGTCCCCGCCGACCCGCAGCCGCGCCTGGCCGTCTTCGGCCTGCTGGACGACCGCTCCCGGGGCCAGCCGCGACCAGTCAGGCGCCGGCCCGCGGTACCGTACCTCGACGAGCCGCTCCGGCACCTTGGCCCTCAGCTCCGACAGGTCGCCGGCCAGCACGATCCGGCCGTGTTCGATGATGACGACGTCCTGGCACAGGTCCTGGACCAGATCGAGCTGGTGGCTGGAGAACAGCACCGTCGCGCCCTCGGCGCTGAGGCCGGACAGCAACTCGCCCATAGCCCCCATGGCGATCGGATCGAGGCCGGAAAACGGCTCGTCCAGCACCAGCAGGTCCGGCTCGCCGACCAGCGCGGCGATCAGCTGAACCCGCTGCTGGTTGCCGTGCGACAGCGCGTCCAGCCGGTCCGCGGCCCGCCCGGCCAGGCCGAAACGCTCCAGCCAGGTATCCACGCTGCGGGCCACGTCCTTCGGCCCGCGCCCGCACAGCTGGCCGAGGTACACCAGCTGATCCCGTACCCGCATCCGCGGATACAGTCCCCGCTCCTCCGGCATGTACCCGAACCGGGTCCGATCGGCGGCGCGGACCGGCGCGCCCCGCCACCGGACCGTCCCCACGTCCAGCTCGACCAGCCCGAACACCGCCCGCATGGCCGTCGTCTTGCCCGCGCCGTTCGGGCCGAGGAAACCCGTGAGCCGCCCCGGCCGGACGGCGAACGTGCACCGGTCAAGGGCCGTCAGGGCACCGAACCGCTTTGTCGCCCCGTCGAAACCGAGCATTCCCATCACCCTGACCCCGACGATGGCCGGCCCTGGCAGCGGCGAGTAGGGGCCAACGAACTGGGAGCGCGGGACCAACGGGCCGTCACGGGCCGTGTGGCGCCGCCGCGTCGGTGATGATCCCGGCTGACCCAGGCCGAGTTCGGGCAGCAGAAGGCCTGCATCTTGAGCGGGTAACAGGCTCATCGGCTCGGCGCCGGAACGGACGGTTTCGACCGTGCGGCGATCAGGGAAGACCTGATCGTGCCGGGAGCCATTCCGGGAATCGAGGAGGACAGATGAACGCGTCCCTTCTGGCGGTCCTCAATGACGGCGAGCGGTTGCTGGTGGCCCAGACCGGGAGGGCGGAGCTCGCCGCGCTCGACGAGGACGCGGCGATCGACCTGGAAGCCCGGATCAGGCGCGCCCGCAACAAGTACGTCGGCCAGTACCGGCGGAACGCCAGTGCCCGGGTAGCCGAGCATGGCGCGCGCGGCGCGGCACGGCCGGAGAACCAGCGGGCCGCCATGAAGGCCGAGGCGTTCGAGGAGGCCCTGGCCCGGGTGAGTCGCCGGGTCGCCGCCCTGGCGCGGCAGGCCGCGGCGGAACTGCGGGCCGAACGGCTGGCGGCGGCCAGGGCCGCACGGCACGGTGGTGGCCCCGAAGCACCAAGGCCGGTGCCGGCCGCCAGCCGGCCGGCCCCCGCGGTCACCGGCGAGCCCACCGGTGACCGGGCGCTACGCTCGCCCAGGACCGAGAAGCAGCGGGCCGGTACCCTCGCCGCGGGCGCCCGCCGGCAGGCGAAGCGCGACAGCCGATGAGCATCTCCCCGGTAATCGCCGTAGCGGCTTCATTTCCGGGATCGCCGCCCTGGCGACCGGCGCGATCACCATCTAGGGAGAAATCGAATGAGTGATACCACTTCGTCCCCGGCCAGCCAGTACGGCGTGCATTCCGAAGTCGGCCGGCTGCGGAAGGTCCTGGTCTGCGCCCCGGGGCTGGCGCATGAGCGCCTGACCCCGTCGAACTGCGACGACCTGCTGTTCGATGACGTGATATGGGTGCAGAACGCCCGCCGTGACCACTTCGACTTCGTGTCCAAGATGCGCGACCGGGGCGTGGAGGTCGTCGAACTGCACAACCTGCTGACCGAGATTCTCGCCAACCCCGAAGCCAAGGCCTGGCTGCTGGACCGCAAGATCACCGCCAACGAGGTGGGCCTGGGTATGGTCGACGACACACGGGCGTTCCTGGAGAGCCTCGAGCCGCGGAAGCTGGCGGCGTTCGTGATCGGCGGACTGGCCACCACCGACCTGCCCAACGATTTCCGCCCCGGCTACCTAGCCCTGGCCCGCGAGCACACCGGGGTGCGCGAGTACCTCATGCCGCCGCTGCCCAACACCATCTTCACCCGCGACACCACCTGCTGGATCTACGGCGGGGTGACCCTCAACCCGCTGTACTGGCCCGCCCGGCACGACGAGACCCTGCTGATGAAGGCCATCTACACCTTCCACCCCGACTTCACCGGGGCCACCGTCTGGTGGGGAGATCCGGAGAAGGACTGGGGCCTGGCCACGCTGGAGGGCGGGGACGTGATGCCGGTCGGTAACGGCGTGGTGCTGATCGGCATGAGCGAGCGCACGTCCCGGCAGGCGATCACGCAGGTCGCGGCGGCGCTATTCGAGCACGGCGCGGCCGAACGGGTCATCGTGGCGGGCATGCCCAAGCTGCGCGCGGCGATGCACCTCGACACGGTCTTCACCTTCGCCGACCGCGACTGCGTGACCACGTTCCCGGACATCGCCGACGGCATCCACCCCTTCACGCTGCGGCCGGGGGACAAGACCCCGGTCGACGTCATCGCCGAGAAGGACTCGTTCGTTGACGTGGTGGCCGCCGCGCTGAACCTCCCGCGCCTGCGGGTCATCAACCTCGGAGGCGAGGCCTACGTGGACGAGCGGCAGCAGTGGGACAGCGGCAACAACCTCGTGGCCATCTCACCCGGCGTGGTGTTCGCCTACGACCGCAACACCCGCACCAACTCCCTGCTGCGCAAGGCCGGGATCGAGGTCATCACGATCGTCGGCGCCGAACTCGGCCGCGGCCGAGGCGGCGGCCACTGCATGACCTGCCCGATAATCCGCGACGCCGTGGATTACTAGCGGGACGGGACGCCACGGTGAAACCCGTCGTCGCCGCTGTCCCGGCCCCGGCCACCGCGCTCGCCGTGCTGGCGATCATCTGGGTCGCCCCCGTGGTCGGCGTCAAGAACAGGGCCTGCGAACAGGACCCCCTCACATCCAACTGTCGCTGACATGGCCACCCGGACCACGGAGCAGGAGGCGCCGGCGCCGAAGGCAAAGCGGTCCTTCCAGTTCCCCTCGGCGGTCACGACCCTGGTCATCGTCACGCTGCTGGTCTGGATCGCCGCCTTGTTCATCCCGTCCGGCGCCTACAAGGAGACGCCGGACGGGGCGCCCATCCCGGGCAGCTACCACCGGGTCCCCTCC
>Ga0306924_10002793_pt1 | contig 16576 bp, 14 predicted proteins | sample sta12Can44000111_FD_203756 | JGI IMG/M metagenome (GOLD analysis project Ga0306924, IMG submission 203756) | Lab enrichment of tropical soil microbial communities from Luquillo Experimental Forest, Puerto Rico - statanox.12C.anox.44.000.111 (v2)... | ecosystem: Environmental > Terrestrial >... | reverse complement strand
GTTAGGCGAGCCATTCGCGTCCTCCTGTTGGCCTTTCAAGGGGAGAATGCTTGCGCGGCAGACAGGCAGCCTGCCGGGCTTTTTCCGGGGGGCATTCTGGACCAATTCTAACGTGGAAAATGCAGCTCCGCGAGTTCAATTCTCGGTGTAACCGCGGGGCTCGGTAGGGCGGATTAGCGGAGCGTAATCCGCCATCCACGGAACTGGCGGATGCGGTGCGTGTCGAATGGCGGATTACGGCGCGCAAGCGCGCGCCTAATCCGCCCTACCGGCTATTCCGCCGCCTCCTGGAACACGAGCATCTCGTCGCGGGGCTCGAGATCGACGATCCGGCCGTCCTTGATTACCCAGGACAGATGCCTGCCGCCCTGCAGCACGGTGATGTCCGCGAGCGGGTCCTTGCGCTGCACAATGATGTCGGCGAGCTTGCCGGCGGCCACTTCCCCTACCGCTCCCTCCAGGCCGATCGCATAGGCATTGTCGCGGGTGGCCGCGACGATCGCCTGCATGGGCGTATAGCCGCCATGCTTGACGAAGATCTCGAGCTCCTTGGCGTGCAGCTCGCCGTGCCGCGTGAAGGAATTGTTGCCGGTGTCGGTGCCGACCAGAAGCTTGATGCCGAGCTTGCGCGCCTTGTGCATCAGCTCGCACAGGAGATCGAAGTGCCGCTTCATGCGGTTGATGTCGAGCTGCACCTGCTCGGCCCCGACCTTGTTGCCGAGCTCCACCACCATCGCCAGGAAGGTGGCGGTGGGGATGATCGGCATGCCGGCCTTTGCAACCGCCTCGAGATCGCGATCCGTTGCGAGATCGGCGTGGATGATCCAGTCCACGCCCGCTTCCGCGGCGGCGCGGGTCGATCCTGCCCCGCGCGAATGAATTCCAACCCGCAGGTTGCGCCGATGCGCTTCGCCGACCACGGCGGCGATCTCCTCCTTCGCCAGCATCTGCGATTCGCCCGAGCGGCTGTCAGCCATCTTGATGAAATTGACGCCGTGCTTGCCTTGCCGCCGCACCTCGGTGACCATCTCGTCGGCGGTATTGCAGAGCTTGCCGATCGAGTGGTCGGGGGTGCCCTCCCATGATGGCTCGTCGTCCTCGATGCAGCCATAGGTGACGATCATCCGCCCCGCGACATACATGCGCGGCCCGGCCATCAGCCCGAGCCTGATCGCGTCGCGCACGCCTACGTCGGTGAACCAGGTCCCCCCGGGCACCGAGATACCGGTCACGCCGGAGCGCAGCACCTTCTGCACGCTGCGGGCGGATTTGAGCGTGGAGAATTCCGGCCGGGTGGTGCCCCTGCCTTTGCCTTCGCCTTTGATCAGGGGATAGCCGTACGAGACATGGCAATGGGCATCGATCAGCCCCGGCATGATCCACTGCCCGCCGGCATCGATGACTTCCACATTTCTGCGATCCTCGATCGCGATGTCCGGCGGCAGCGGCCCGACGCTCCTGATGCGGTTGCCTTCGATCACGATCGCTTCGTTGCGCGAGGCCTCCCGGCCGGAGCCGTCGATGAGAGTGCCGTTGCGGATGACCAGGGTCTTCTGCGAGCTCATCGCACCTTCCTTAGGTCAGTTGGTAGGGGTGAGGCATAGCGTGTCGCAGACGTGCGTGAACGCGCTGACGCCTCGCCCCTACATGGAAAGAACCGCGCTACCATGTAGCCAACATGGGATTCTAAGGCCGATGCGTCGTGCTGGAAAGGCCGTGCCGCCATTGAGAGCGGCGTGCGGATGCGATTAAATTCGTGCGACCGCACAAGAACGCGCCGAGGACATGACCATGGCCGACCAGCAATATGATCGTACGACACAGGACCTCGGCAATATTGTTAATCTCGGCCACGTCAACGTGCGCATCACCGATCAGCACTGGGCAACGCACTACTACGTGACCGGCCTCGGTCTCACGCGCGATCCGTTCCTCAACACCGGTGCGCGGTTGATGTGGGTGAATGTCGGGATGGGCCAGTTCCACCTGCCGACCGGCGAGCCCGATGTCCTGCGCGGCGTGACCGGGCTGGTGGTGCCCGATCGCGCGGCACTGCTGGAGCGCCTGGCTCAGGTGCGCAAGCACCTGGAGGGAACGAAATTCGCATTCCGCGAGAGCAACGATTGCGTCGAGACCGTCTGTCCGTGGGGCAACCGCATCAACGTGCATGCGCCCGACGAAGACCGCTTCGGTCGCATTGTGCTCGGCATGCCCTACATCATGTTCGATGTCCGGCCCGGCACGGCGGAGCGCATCGTGCGCTTTTATCGCGAGATCATGGGCGCGCTTGCGGGCATGGTCGAGAACGGCAGCGGGCGCGCCGCCCGTGTCCAGGTAGGCGAGAAGCAGTACTGGTATTTCCGCGAGACGGATGCCCCCGAGCAACCGTATGATCGTCATCACGCGCAGATCTATATCTCGAATTTCTCCGGTCCCTATCGGCGGCTGCAGCAACGCGGCCTCGTCACGCAGGAGGTGAATGATCACGAATACCGTTTCAAGGACGTGATCGATCTCGACACGCGCGAGGTGCTGTTCACCGTTGAGCACGAGGTGCGCAGCCAGACCCATCCGCTGTTTGGCCGGCCGCTGGTCAATCGCAACCCCGCGCAGAGCAACCGCGACTACAAGCCCGGCCATGACGCCATGTCCTGGGCCATGCTGTAACGCATGCCCGCTCGACATGCCCTGATCATCGGCGGCTCGCTTGGCGGCCTGCTGGCCGCGCATCTGCTGCGCGACGCCGGTTGGGAGGTCACGGTGTTCGAGCGCAACACCGACGACCTGACCGGTCGCGGCGCCGGGCTGAGCACGCATCCGCAGCTCCTCGAAATTCTCCGGCGCATCGGCATCGATTTCGACGAATCAATGGGGATCAAGGTCGATACCGTGCTTTGTCTCGACCGCAGCGGGCATGTCTTTCTCGAGGAGAAGACGCATCGCGTGATGAGCTCGTGGGGGAGGCTTTATCGCTCACTGCGCGACCCGTTGTCGGGAGAGAGCTATCGTCTGGCTGCCTCGCTCGCCCGCATCGAGCAGGACGCGCAGCGCGTGACTGCCGTCTTTGCCGACGGCGCCCGCGCGTCGGGCGATCTGCTGGTCGGCGCCGACGGCATCCGCTCGACCGTGCGCGAGCAGTTTCTGCCCGAGGTCGAGCCGCAATATGCAGGCTACGTTGCCTGGCGCGCCATGCTGGAGGAGAGCGAAATCCCCGCAGCGATCAGGGAGGAAATTTTTGAACGCTATACGTTCTGTCTTCCGGAAGGCGAGCATCTGCTTGCCTATCCGGTGCCCGGCATTGCCAATGAGACGCAGCCCGGACGGCGCGCCTACAACATCGTATGGTACCGTCCTGCCGACCCCGAGAAGACGCTGGTCGATCTCTGCACCGATGCGGCGGGGCGCTATCACGGCACCTCCATCCCCCCGCCGCTGATCCGGCCCGACGTGACAGTCGCCATCAAGGCGACTGCGCACCAGCTGGTGGCACCGCAGATCGCTGAAATATTTGCCCGTACCGAGCAGCCTTTCTTCCAGCCGATCTTCGATCTCGAATCGCCGCGCATGGTTTTCGGCCGCGTTGCGCTTCTGGGCGATGCCGCCTTCGTGGCGCGTCCGCATGTGGGGGCGGGCGTGACCAAGGCCGCGCTCGACGCCGCGAGCCTTGCGGAAGCGACAAGCAGCAACGATGTGGCTGCCGGCCTCTTGCGCTATGAGCGCAGCCAGCTGCCTTTCGGCAAAGGCCTTGTCGCGCTTGGCCGCCGGGAAGGCGCGTATCTCACGGCGCAGCTCAAGCCGCGCGAGCAGCGCAGTGCAGCCGAGCTCAAGCGCGACATCCGCGACGTGCTCGTTGCGCACAATTCACGCAGCGAAAGCCTGCGGAGCGTGCTTGTCGCGGCACGCGCAGCGGCAGGGTGAGCCGCTGATGGTCAGCTTCGTTTATCGCCGGCAATTGACGGTGGAATGGGGGCATTGCGATCCGGCGGGCATTGTCTTCAACAGCCGCTTCTTCGAGTTTTTCGACAGGAGCACATGGCTCATGTTCGAGGCCGCGCTCGGGATGAGCTCGGCGGAGTTCAAGAAGGTCTTCGGCGTCGTGGGCATTCCCCTGGTCGAAGCCAAGGCGAGCTTTCTGCGGCCTGCCAAGTTCAATGACGGGGCCGAGATCGCCTCCGATGTAAGCGAGTTTCGTCGCTCCAGCTTCGACGTGCGGCATCAAATGTTCATCGATGGCCAGCTTGCGGCCGAGGGCAGCGAGACGCGAGTATGGGCGGGCCGCGATCCAACGGATGCCCTGAAGCTCAAGAGCAAGCCGATCCCGACCGCCGTCATCGAGCGCTTCCGTGCCTAATTCGTCCCCACCGAACTCGGGCCTGCCCGAGTTCGGCACTTTAAGGTCGGCCCAAGTCGGATAAATCCGGCTTGGGCCGGGGAGGGTGGTCTCGCGTAGCGAGACCGGGTGGGGTTTCCTTGAGGAAATCGAACTTTGCGTTTGCCGCGATTCCCCCACCCGGCCGCCTTCGCTTCGCGCGGCGGCCACCCTCCCCTTCGGGGAGGGATCGAAGTCCGCTGATCGGGTGAGGACAATCTGGCGTTAGTGACGACCCGATCCCAGCTTGCGCTTGTGCCTCCGAAACCCGATTTGAATGGGGTGCCGGAAGTGATATTGGACGGCAAATGGCACGCCTTGTCGGCATGATGCTCAACGGCCGCGCGCGCGTCGACGCGGTTCCGGACAACTTGTTGCTGCTGGATTACCTGCGGGAGGTTGTCGGACTGACCGGGACGAAGACCGGCTGCGACGGCGGTGAGTGCGGCGCCTGCACTGTCCTGGTCGATGATCGGCCGCGCCTGTCCTGCCTCACGCTGGCTGCTGCCGTGGACGGCAGCCGCGTCGATACCGTCGAATCGCTTGGCCGCGATGGCCGTCTTTCCGCAGTGCAGCGCGGCTTCCACGAGAAGCTCGGCTCGCAGTGCGGCTACTGCACCCCGGGATTCATCATGGCCTCGGCCGGGTTGTTGCGCCGCAATCCGCGCCCCACGGACAATGAGATCTGCGAGGCGCTCGGCAGCAACATCTGCCGTTGCACCGGGTATGTGAAAATCATCGAGGCCGTGAGATACGCGGCCGAGCTCCACGCCGCCGGAACCTCGCCGTGAACGAGCTCGTGCCCGCGCGCAATATCGGCAGCTACGTGCCGATGATCGACGGGCCCGAGAAGGTCTCCGGCAGAGCCAAATATACCGCCGATCTGCTCGCTCCCGGCATGCTCGCCGGGCGCATCTACCGGAGTCCTTATTCGCACGCCGAGATCATCGAGGTCGACGTGTCGGAAGCGCTGCGGCTTCCCGGCGTCAAGGCGGTCGTCACCGGCGCCGACTGTGCGGCGACCTTCGGCGTCCTTCCCATCGCGCGCAGCGAGCATCCGCTGGCGCGCGACAAGGTCCGCTACCGCGGGGAGCCGGTCGCCGCCGTCGCTGCCGTCGACGACGCCACAGCCAATAAGGCGATCTCGCTGATCCGGCTGAAGGTGCGGGAGCTTGAGGCCTATTACAACAGCAAGGAGGCGCTGGCACCGGGCGCGGTCGAGCTCCATGCCAATCGCACCGGAAATATCGAGCGGGATGTTCTCTTCGAGCTTGGCAGCGTGGAAGAGGGATTCCGCACAGCCGATCTCGTGCGCGAAGGGCACTACGACTGTGCCGAGGTATGCCAGAACCAGATGGAGATGCACGCGGCGATCGCCGATTACGACGCCGAGCGTGAGCGGATGACCGTGCATGCGAGCACGCAGGTGCCCTATTACGTGCACCTGATGCTGGCGCGCATACTCGACATGGACATGTCGCGCATCCGCGTGATCAAGCCCCATGTCGGTGGCGGGTTCGGCTGCCGCACCGAGGCGCTCAATGTCGAGCTGATTGCCGCGCTGCTCGCGCGCCGCGCAGGCGGCTGCGTGCGCCTCTCGGTCAATCGCGAGGAGACCTTCATCACCCACCGCGGCCGCCCGCAGACCGATATCATTCTACGGCTCGGCATGCGCAGGGACGGGCGCATCACGGCAGTGGAATGCGAATGCTGGCAGCGCGGCGGCGCGCATTCAGGCTATGGCGTGGTCACGATCCTCTATGCCGGCTCGATGCTGTACGCCATCTATGACCTGCACAACGTCAAATATGTCGGCAAGCGCGTGCTCACCAACACGCCGCCTTGTGGCGCGTTCCGCGGCCACGGCACCGTCGACATTCGCTTCGCCTTCGAGAGCCTGCTCGACCAGATGGCGCATGAGCTCAAGCTTGATCCCATCGCGGTGCGGCGCGTGAACTATCTCACCGCCCCGACCTTCACCGATAACGATCTGATGGTGAACAGCTATGGCCTGCCGCAGTGCATCGATTGGGTGGAGACGGCAAGCGGATGGAAGACCCGGAAGGGCAGGCTGGGCCGGGACGATCGGGGCAGGCGCAGGGGGCTGGGCTTTGCCTGCTCGCATTATATCAGCGGCGCCTCGAAGCCGGTGAACTGGACCGGCGAGCCGCATGCCACGGTGAAGATAAAGCTCGATTTCGACGGCTCCATTGTCGTGCTTTCGGGCGCAGCAGACATCGGGCAGGGTTCGACCACCATCCTGGCGCAGACGGTCGCCGAGGTGCTGGGGCTTGAGCTTCCTCGCGTTCGGGTCGTGACCGGCGACAGCGAGGTCGTGCCCAAGGACAACGGCTCCTATTCCTCGCGCGTAACCTTCATGGTCGGCAATGCGGCGATCGAGGCGGCGCACAATCTCAAGCGCGTCCTGGTCGCTGCCGCCGCGCGCAGGTTGGAAGCGAAGCCCGAGGAAATCGAGTGCCTGGGCGAGGTCTATCGCGCCGGCGCGCAGGACAAGGGTCTCGCCTTCAACGAGGTCGTGACCGAAGCGCTGAAGGATACCGGCACCATCACCGTGACCGGCAATTATTCCACCATCCCCGAGTCCCACGGCGGCAAGAAATATCGCGGCGCCGCCATCGGCGGGACCATGGGCTACAGCTACTCCGCGCAGGTGGTCGAGGTCAGCGTGGACGAGGAGACCGGCGAGGTGAACATCGACAAGGTGTGGGTTGCACACGACTGCGGCAAGGCGCTCAATCGGCTGACAGTGGAGGGTCAGGTGCAGGGCTCGGTGTGGATGGGCATGGGCCAGGCGATGAGCGAGGAGACCGCCTATCACGATGGACTCATGATCACCGGCAACATGCTCGATTATCGGGTGCCGACGATTGCCGATTCGCCGCCGATCGAGGTTGGCATCATCGAGAGCAACGATCCGCATGGTCCGTTCGGCGCCAAGGAGGCAGGCGAAGGCTCGCTTGCCGCATTCCTCCCGGCCCTGACCAACGCGGTGGCCGACGCCATCGGTGTGCGCTTCAACGAGCTGCCGGTGACCCCCGACCGTGTGTTCGCCGCGCTAGAGAAGCAAAGGCGGGGGCGCAACGGGCGCAAGTCCGGTAATGGGTCGGAGGGAACATCTGCGAGCCGCCGGCCCGGCTGATGGATGCGCTGCCGGAATTCCAGTTTCTTCGCCCGAGGACGCTTGCGGAAGCTGTGGAGGCGCGCACACGTCATCCCGATGGCGCTCTGCTCGGTGGCGGCACCGATCTCCTGGTCAACATCCGGCGCGGCATTGTCGCCCCTGCTGCGCTCATCGACATCAGTAAAGTCGCGGAGCTGCGCACCCTGCGCGTCGATGCAGCTGCAATCGAGATCGGTGCTGCAGTCACTCTGGCCGAGCTTGCTGCGCATGCGCAGGTGGCTGCGCACTATCCCGTGCTGGCGCAGGCCGCCGCTCACATTGCCGGCCCCACCCATCGCAACATGGGTACCGTAGGCGGCAATCTGTGCCTCGATACGCGCTGCCTGTTCTACAATCAGAGCGAATGGTGGCGCTCGGCCAATCATCACTGTCTGAAGACAACGGGCGACATCTGTCACGTCGCGCCGAAGAGCCGCGGCATCTGCTTTGCCACCTTCAGCGGGGATCTTGCGCCGGCGTTGATGGTGCTCGGCGCCGAGGTGCATCTTGAGAGTGCCGAGGGAGCGCGCACGCTCCCATTGCCGGAGCTCTATATCGGCTACGCGCGGCAGGACCGGCCGATCACCGCCACGCAGGGCGACGGCAAGCACTATCTCTCGCTGCGCCAGGGCGAGTTCATCACTGCCGTGCGGGCGACGAACACGCCGGGGCTCTACTCGGGCTATGACAAGATCCGCATCCGGCGTTCGATTGAATACCCCGTGACCGGGGTTGCAGTCGCGCTGCGGCGCGAGGGCGATATCGTTGCCGAGCTGCGGGTGGCATTCACCGGCACCAATCCGCGGCCGGTCCTGCTCGAAGGGACCGGCGCGCTCTGCGGTCGCCCGCTCGATGCGCGGGTGCTCGATGGCCTCGACGCGCTCGTTCGCGATCAGATCATGTCCATGAAGACCACCTTCACCCCCGGGCACTACCGCCGTCGCGTTGCCGGCGTGCTGGCGCGCCGGCTGGTCACCCGGCTGTTCGAACAGGCTTCGTAGACTGTATGTCCCTTTCCTAGCGGAGGCGACTCACCCTCGATGCGGTAGCGAGGGTTACCCGGATAGGCCGGGCAGAGCCTCAAGCAAGGAGGGTGAGTCATGAGCGAGCATAGCGAAGCTTTCGTGGCTTTCGATACGTCAAAGTTGCGTAATGCGGTTGCGATTGCGGACGCTGGACGAACGGGCGAGATCCGGTTTCTCGGTGAGATCGACAACACCACGACGGCGACGGCCAAGCTGGTGAGGAAGCTTTGCGCCAGGCATCGGCGGCTGATGTTCTGCTACGAGGCGGGACCGACCGGGTACGGGCTCTACCGGCAGATCAAGAGCCTCGGTCACGAGTGCATCGTGGTAGCGCCCTCTCTGATCCCGAAGAAGCCAGGCGAGCGGGTCAAGACCAACCGGCGCGACGCGCTCAGCCTGGTCAAGCTTCTGCGCGCCGGCGAGCTCACCGCGGTGTGGGTTCCGGACCGGCATCACGAGGCGATCCGCGATCTGACGCGGGCACGCGGAGCGGCGGTGCTGGACCTGCGGAGAAAGCGTCAGCAGCTGTCGGCGTTCATGCTGCGGCAGGGCCTGCACTATCCGGAGAACCGGCACACCTGGACCAAGGCGCACATGAACTGGCTTATGAGCCAAAAGCTCGCGCACGCGGAGCAGCGCCTTGTGTTCGAGGAGATGATGTTGGCGATCCGCCAGGCGCAGGAGCGCATCGAGCGATTGGAACAGGCGATCCGCGCCGCGGTGCCGGACTGGTCATTGGCCGAGATGGTGATAGCGCTAATGGCGATGCGCGGCATGGACTTGGTCTCCGGCCGTGGTCGGGTGAAGCGGGCTGAATGCAAATAATGCGGTTTGAGGTTCGCCCCTGCGTGCCTCGGCGGCTCGGTTACTATTCCCGCAGTTTGTATCGCTGAATCTTCCCCGTCGCCGTGCGCGGCAGGTCGGGGCGGATGTCAATCCAGCGCGGGTATTTCCAGGCTCCCGCGCGCTCTTTGACGTGCAGGCGCAACCGCTCCAGCAGCTGCTCATCCGCGCCATAGCCCTGCTTGAGCACGATGAAGGCTTTCGGCTTCATCAGGCCGTCGCCGTCCGGCTCTCCGATGACGGCTGCCTCGAGCACGGCCTCGTGCGAAAGGAGCGCGGCCTCGACCTCGAACGGCGACACCCACATGCCGTTGACCTTGAACATGTCGTCGGTGCGCCCGCAGTAGTGATAGTAGCCCTCGTGGTCGCAGACGAACTTGTCGCCGGTGCAGGTCCATTCGCCGGCGAAGGTCCGGCGGCTCTTCGCGCGCTGATTCCAGTAGCCTTCGGCGGCGGTCGGCCCGCGCACCATGAGCTCGCCGATCTCGCCGCTCGGGAGCTCGTGCCCGTTCTCGTCGACGATCTTGACCTCGTAGCCCGGCACCGGCTTGCCGGTCGAGCCGTAGCGCACGTCGCCGGGCCGGTTGCTGAGAAACGTCTGCAGCATCTCGGTGGAACCGATGCCGTCGAGCACGTCGATGCCGACGACCGCGCGCCAGCGTTCCCCGAGATTGGCAGGCAGCGCCTCGCCTGCGGAGATGCAAAGCCGCAGACGGTCCGATCCCGCGCCGCGGCCAAGATCGGGCTGCGCCAGCAAGGCGGCGTAGAGCGAGGGCACCGCGTAGAAGATGGTGGGCTGGTGCTCGCGCAACACCGCCTGCACCGCGGCCGCGGTCGGGCGCTCCGGCAGCAGCACCGTGCTGGCGCCCACAGACATGGGAAAGAACAGCGCGTTACCGAGCCCGTATGAGAACGAGAGCTTCGCCGCCGAGAACGCTACGTCATTCTCGCGGATGCCGATCACCCCCTGACCCATCAGCAGCGCCGACGCCATCGGGCTGGTGTGGACATGCTTGACCGCCTTCGGATCCCCGGTCGAGCCCGACGTGTACATCCAGAACGCAACCTCGTCGGACAGCGTCGCGGCCGTGAGCGCTTTGGGCTCGGCAGCCTCCAGCAGGTCCTCGAAATAAAGAACGTTCCCCAATTGCATCCGTTCTGCACGGCTCGCTCCCACCACGATCACCGTGCGCAGGAGTTCCAACCGGGAGCGGATCGACAGCACGGTCGGCGCAAGTGATGCAGCCACGACGATTGCGGCGGCGCGGCTGTCGGCCAAGAGGTAGGTGTACTGCTCGGCCGTGAGCAGCGTGTTGACGGGAATCGGAATGACGCCTGCGCGAATTGCACCCCAGAAGGCGACGGGAAACTCGACCGTATCGCGCAGCACGAGCAGCATCCGGCTTTCCGCGACCAGGCCCGATGCTCGCAGCGCCGAGGCGAACCGATGGCTGCCGTCCTGCAGGTCTGCATAGGAGAGGGAGCGCCGATCATCCGCGAACGCAATCTTGCGCTTGCGACCGCGGGCGAGGTTGGCGTCGATGAAATCGGCGGCAGCGTTGTAAGGCCGCCGTTCGAGGAGAGCCGCAAGCGTCGAGGCCGATGGGTGTGTCATGGCGAGTCGATGAAGGAAACTCGTAGCATGCTTCGGTTGCGTGGGGGCGATTGCCGGTCTCACTCGAAAAACAGCCAGGCGCCTTGGCCGATCTCTGGGGGGAATTGAACGATCAGGACTTGCCCGCGCTCTGATACACTCATCCCTGCTCGCTCCAACATATCGCGAAGCCTGGTCAGCGAGGCCACCTTGATCTCGCAGGCGGCCATGAACGGCAAGGCAGGGATGGGAATATCCGGCAGCATGTGTTGCAAGCCTTCGCCGCTCACCAGCTCGATGCGCCCGCGGTCAAGCGTGATGGTGTGACCGAACTGGGAAAGCGCCGCTGCGCGGCCCGTGAAGCGGGCGAATCGTGCCGCGGCCTCCTCGACATCGGCGACGGCGATCACCACGCCGGTCAGCGCAAGCGCCCCGTTCGGATGCGAGAGCCAGCGCGGTTGCCAGACCGTTTGCTCGGTGTGGTGCGTCAGTGCCTGGATGCGGCCCTCGGGCATTTCTCCCGGCTCGACCCGTGCAATGGTGAATGCCGCAGTACCGGACGCCGCCTCCGTCTCCACCGGCCGCTGCATCTTTACCAGCGGCCGCACGCGAAAGCCGTGGCCGGCAAGCCGGTGGTGGAACACGGCCGCGTTGGCCACGGCGAAGGCGGTGAGATGAATGCCCGAGTAGCGCGCCATGGCCGCGTCGAGCTCGCGGGCAAGCGGCGTATCGGTGGTCCGAAACAGCACCTCGACATAGCCTTGCGAAAGCATGGCGGTCACGTTGCCGGTGCCGGTTGGCCGTGAAGCGCCGCCGGGCTCGGGGTTCACCTGGATGGAGACCGGGGTCGGCGCAAACCCCGCTCGAATGAGCGCGCGCCTTGCGGACTCCACATCGGGCACAAAATGCCCGATGTGATCGAGAAATATTTCGTCGCCCTTCGGAAGCTGCCGGTTCATCCGCAAACCGTTGTTCACCCTCGCGCGCTGCCGGCGCGCTCCGCGGCCAGACGGCGCAGGGTTCCCCGATCGAGCTTGTTGGTGGAAGCGAGCGGCAACTCGTCGACGAACCAGACAAAGCGGGGATGCGCGTAGGCCGGCGCGTTGGCGAGCGCGAAGCGCTTGACCTCCTCCGCGCTCGGCTTCTGTCCCGGCTTGGCCACCAGGAATGCGACCGGCTTCTGCCCTTTGATCGCATCCTCGATCGGCACCACGGCGGCTTGGGCTATGTCGGGATGGCGCTCGAGCATGCGTTCGATCTCGGCCGGATAGATGTTCTCGCCGCCCGATACGAACATGTCGTCGGTGCGGCCGACGAAATAATGAAAGCCGTTCGCGTCCCGCCGGAACACATCGCCGGTGATGTAGAAGCCATCGGCGGTGAACGGGGAGGCAAGCGCGGGGCGGTTGTGGTAGCCGCTCATGAGCGCGGGGCATCGCATCTCGAGCACGCCCTCGGCCGCATCGCGCTGCTCCCCGGCGACCAGCCGCAACTCGACTTGCGGATGGGGATAGCCAACCGACATCTGCGGCTGCGGAAGGCCCGCAGGATGCGGCCCGAAGACCACCGGCCCGGCCTCGGTCGTGCCATAGGCGTTGGTGACGGACGCCTGCGGAAGCGCCTGATGGATCGCATGCATCAGGTTGCGGCTCACCGGCGCGGAGCCCATGCGCACGGCCTCCACGCTGGAAAGGTCGGTGGCTGCGAGCCGCTCTTTTTCCTGCAGCATCATCGCCATCATGGGTGGCACCGCGGTGAGCCAGGTACAGCGCCAGCGCCCGATCGCATCGATGTAGGCGCACGCATCGAATTGCGGTAGCAGAACGATGCTCGCATGGGCGGCGCAGGCGAGCTGGCCAAGCGCAAGCGCGTTCATGTGATAGAGCGGGGCGGCAATGAGGTATCGATGCCGGTCGAGGCCGGGCGCAAGCCGCGCCTCGACCACCCAGATATGGCTTTGATGTGAAAGCACGACCCCTTTGGGCGGCCCGGTCGAGCCGGAAGTGTAAAGAAACATCGCGGGCTCGTGCGGAGCGGGCAGGATCGCATGGAACGTGCCGGGATCGAGGAAACGGTCGAATCCGGCCGGCCCGTCTTCCCCGAAGCGGATGGATGGAAGAGCATCGGGCGCATCGGCTGCTCGCGCATTGTCGCAGAACAGAAAATTGGCCCCGGCATCGCGCAGGATGAAATGAATGGCATCGCGGGGCAGCTTGAAGTTCACCGGCACCGCGACGAGGCCGGCGCGCATGATGCCGAAACAGGCCGCCAGATATTCCCACCGGTTGGCGGAGAGGATGGCAACACGGCCGCCACGCGGCAGTCCGCGGTTGGTAAGGGCGCTCGCGACGGCGTTCGCCGTCCCGTCGAGCTGCCCATAGGTGATCTCGCGCGGGGCGTCCTCGCCGCCGAGATCGATGACGGCGACCTTACCGTGATCGCGATTGCGATCAATGAGGTCGCCGAGGTTGGTGAAGCGCGGCATTGCAGTCTTTGCACGGAATGGGTAGGCCGGGCATCCTGTGATTGCGGGCGGCGGACTTTCGTGCGTTGCTCCCAGCCAAGGACAGGAACGGGAAGCCGGCACTCGTGAGCATGCGAATTGGAGCGTTCGGAACGGGATTCGGATCGAAGGCTAAAATCCTTCAGGTCGCGGCATTTCTCATTGCCGCGCTCATCGCATTTGCACCGACGCTCGACATTGCGCCGGCGCAACCGGCTCGCAAGGTCGCCGTCATTTCGTTTGGCCTCTACGGCGGCCAGGAGGTCTTTCGCAACGAAGCTACCGGTGCGGCGGCCGTGGTTGCAAGCCGGTTCGGCGCCGACCCGGTTATTGTGCGGTTCAATACCCGCAGGATTGCCGATGCGACCGCTGAAACGCTCGCCGCTACCCTGGAAACGGCGGCGAAGGGGATGGACCCGAGCACCGACATACTCTTTCTCATCCTCACATCGCACGGCTCTCCGGAGGGGCTCGCGGTCAATGCCGGTCGGCGCAACCGGACGCTGACGCCGTCGCGGCTTGCCGGCATGCTCGATCGAACAGGCGTGCGACACAAGGTCGTGGTCATCTCGGCCTGCTATTCCGGCGTCTTCATCCCGCGCCTGGCCAGCGCCGATACGCTCGTGATCACCGCAGCTGACGCCAATCATTCCTCGTTCGGCTGCGAGGACAAGAACAAGTGGACCTATTTCGGGGACGCCTTCTTCAATTCTGCGCTGCGCGAATCCGGAACGCTCAAGGAGGCATTTTCGCGCGCGAGCTCGCTGGTGCTGAAATGGGAGCAGCACAACGGCTTCGATCCGTCGCGCCCGCAGATGGCCGGCGGGGAGAATGTCGAGCCGCTGCTGGTCGCGCGCCCGTAGGGGCGAGGCATGGCGCGTCGAAGACGCGCGTAAACGCGCTGATGCCTCGCCCCTACAGACCAGCAAGGCTCTCACGCATCTGCTCAGGTCTTCGGCGGCGCGGTCAGATAAGTACCGCGGCCGCTGGCCAGGAGCCTGCCATCGGCATCGAAGACGCGCGCCTCCGAGGTCGAGAACTGGCTGCCCATGCGCACGATTCTGCCGCGGATGGTGAGATCGCCGGGCATGGCCGGGGCGTGATAATCGACGTGCAGATTGATGGTGGGAACGCCGCGGCCGGTCTTGCTGACCATGGCCCAATCGGCGCCAAGGTCGATCAGGGTGGCGAGCACGCCGCCATGGGTGTAACGCCGGTCCGGGTTGACCACCCATTCCTCGCGCCAGGTGGCCTTGAGCTCAATGCCATCATCGTGCAGCGCGACGACTTTCAGCCCCAGCCACTGATGATAGGGGCCGCGGGTGACCAGCTGCTGCACCCGCTCCAGGGTGATGGCTTCGCTCATGCAATTCTCCAAAGGTCGCATGCACCGCCCGAGCCGTCGGTAGGGCGGCTTTCAAACCCGCCCTTGTCCGGCAGACGCGGTATGTCGGCATGGATAAATTGCCGGCCAACGCTCGATGAGATGACCGGCCATGGAACTTTGGGTTCGTTTTGCAAAATCGAGGCCGTTCACGTGTATTAATTTATATTTACAACCTAAGATTGCTCTAGGCAAACGCGTAAGGGGCAGGTTTGAAACCCGGCCCTACACGATCGCCCATTGCCGCCATCACGGCACGACCACCACCTTGCCAATGACTTCACGGCTCTCGATCAGCCGCAGTCCCTCGCGTGCCTCTTCCAGCGGCAGCACCTTGTCAACCACCGGCGCGAGCCTGCCTTCGGCAATGAGCTTCATCAGGGCGTGCAGGTCCTCGTCGTAGAAGCTGTTGGAGCCGATCACCTTCAGCTCGAAGCTCCAGATGTAGCGCAGGTCCTCCTTGGGGTCGTAGCCCGCGGTCGCGCCGCAAACGAGGAGGCTGCCTCCGCGCTTGAGGCAGCGCAGCGAAGGATGCCACGTATCCCCGCCGGTGAAATTGATCACCACGTCCACGCCGCCATCGTAGCTGCGCCGCTGCGGCTTGCCGTATTTCTCGATTGCCCACCGGGAGAAATCGATCTCCTTGACGTTGATCGCCTCATCGGCGCCGAGCGCCTTGAGCCGCTCAATCTTCTGCGTGCTGCTGGTGCAGGCGATCACCTCGGCGCCAAGCAGCTTCGCCAGGATAATGCAGCCGGTACCGACGCCGCCGCTGGCGCCCAGGATGAGCACGCGGTCGCCCTTCTTCACCGTCGCGTGCGTCACGAGCATGCGGTGCGCCGTGCCGTAGGCGACGGGCAGCGCGGCGGCCTGCTCGAAGCTCACGCCACTCGGCATGGCCAGCAGCTGATCAGCGGCAACCCGGCAGTATTGCGCCATGCCGCCGTCCAGCATCTCGCCCATCAGCCCCTTTTGCCTGTTGAGCGGGTTGACCAGCACGCGGTCGGCGGGCTTCCACCCGGTCACCCCTGCTCCCACCTCGACAATCTCGCCCGCCATGTCGAGCCCGATCACGACCGGCAGCGGCACCTTGATGCCGGGCATGCCGCGCACCGTGAACACATCGTGATAGTTGAACGAGGATGCGCGTACTCGGATCACCACATGTCCTGCATCCGCCCGCGGCAGCGGATGGTCGTTTGCGACCTCGATCGCGTCGAGGCCGCCGTGCCGCCGCAGCAGCAGGGCTTTCATGGTGCTGGATTGCTGGACCATACCGGCCTAGGTAGCTTAGCCCACGCCGCCCAACAACCTTCCGACGCCCTCCGGAGCGCGCCGATGCAAGAGAATTTCCGCCAGTTCCTCGACCGCCTGCGGCAGAGGGGCGAGCTTCTCGACTTGCACCAGCCCGTCGACATTCGCCACATCGCGACGCTGGTCGACCAGTCGAGCGCGGCGCTCTTCTTTCATAACGTGATCGGCTACGAGATGCCGGTGGTTTCCGGGCTTATCCGCACGCGCGAGCGCGCCATGATGGCGCTCGGATGCGAGAGCTATCGCGAGATCGAGGACCGGCTCAGGGAGGCGATCGAGCGCCCGATTGCGCCCAAGCACATCAAATCGTCCGCCGCCCGCGAGGTCGTCCTCACCGGCGACGACGTCGACCTCTACAAGCTG
>Ga0306924_10002782_pt1 | contig 16599 bp, 11 predicted proteins | sample sta12Can44000111_FD_203756 | JGI IMG/M metagenome (GOLD analysis project Ga0306924, IMG submission 203756) | Lab enrichment of tropical soil microbial communities from Luquillo Experimental Forest, Puerto Rico - statanox.12C.anox.44.000.111 (v2)... | ecosystem: Environmental > Terrestrial >... | reverse complement strand
GATCGTGGTGGAAAGAGAGGTCATCGGCGGGATCGGCGTCAGCGGCGCAACCAGTCCGCAAGACGGTCAAGTGGCGGCGGCAGGGCTGGCGGTATTGAAGGCAATGGCATGATGGGCGCGGAGCTGTCGGCTGCTGCCTTTTCCGTCAGGTCCCGCTACGGGTAGAGGCGGCGGTAGAGGTCGGCGTTGCGCAGAACGGCTTGCACGTATTCGCGGGTTTCGGCGAAAGGAATGGATTCCACAAACTCCGCCGGTTCGCGGTAAGTCCTCCACGCCAGCCACTCGGCGGCACGGTTGGGGCCGGCATTGTAGGCCGCCAGGGTCTGCTCCAGGCGGCCGCCATTCTCGTTGAGCAGGGACCGGAGGATGGTGGCCCCGATTCTGAGATTGGTGACGGGCTGGAACAGCGCGCGATCGGTGAAACCCAACACGCCTGCACTGCGCGCGAACAGGCGTCCGGTGGCCGGCCTGACCTGGGTGAGTCCGTAGGCGTTGGCGTGCGAGAGGGCCTGCGGATCGAACTCCGATTCCTGACGAATGAGGCCGGCCAGCAGATACGGGTCTAAGCCGCGCGCCTGCGCCGCGGCAACCACGTCACGGCGATAGGGCAAGGGAAACAGCAACTCCCAGAATTGACGAGGCGCGGCAGCCAGCGCGAGGTTGAGATAATCGCCTGACATGGACTTCATGATGCGCAAGCCCAGGTAAGGTTCCTCCGCGGCGGCGGCCATTTCCATGGCGAGCAAGACCGGCTGTCCACCGTTGCGAGCGCCAAACCGCAGTTCGGCGTCCGCCAAGTCCGCGAGGCCAGCCGTCCGCAGCAGCCGCGAACGATCGATGCGAACGGTGGTCGCGGTTCGTGGCTCAGCCACCACGTGTTGCCCTCCGGGCAAGGAAAGAGTCGCCAAATACTGCTCCACCTTCTCGGGGGCGCTGGCCGCTCGAAGTTGCGGACCCTCAAGGCGAGCGCGTGCCAAAGTGACATAGTAGGCATTCGGGAAAGTCTGGGTTAAGCGCTGGTAAAAAGCACGTGCGGACGCAGCATCGCCGGCCGTTTCGGCGTGGCGCCCGAGGAAGTAGAGCGCCGCCGCTGCGGTGGCGGCACCTGGATATTTGTGGAGATGCTCCCGCAGAAGATCGGTGGCATCCGCTTGATCCGTCAGATAGGCCTGGAAAGCCACCTTCCAGTGGGACGGAGCAGCCGCGGCGTCGTCGGGGAAATCCTCATACACGGCCCGATAGAGCGACACATACTTGTCGGGGCGGTTTTCCAACAAGAAGCGATTCCCGGCAGATAAGAGGGCCTTCAATCGCCAGGAAGAGCGGGGATAGACGCTCGTCAATCGCTTCACGGCCGCGAGCATTTCGTCATCGTCGGTGAATTTGCGGGCGCATTCGGCCAGGTAATAGAGGCGTTCGGCATCGGCCTCCGATTGAGGGAGTTCGAGAGAAGTCAGGTACGGATAGGCGGCGCCGGTATTGCCATTCAGATAATCGGCGACACCGATGCGGACTCGGGCTTGGTCGCGTTCGAGTCCGGTGAGCTGGCCGAGCGAGGACTGATACTCATGGCCGGCTTCCGGATATTGGCGGGCGTCAAGCAGACGGTCGGCACGCCGCAGCATCTGGCGCGGCAGGGCCGGCGGGTAGTTGGCGCCCATGGCGTCCTTCAGCATCGCCAAGGCGGCGGCCGCCCGAGAAGCGGCATCGCCGGAGACATACTCGTAGTAGACGCGCTGGTAGAAATCGGCGGCTCGCGGCTGATCGGCGGCGGCGAGATAGGAGTCGGCGAGAGTCAAGTCACCGACCGGCTGCGGAAGTGCGGCATAGTGATCGCGCAGCAGGCGCACGGCCAAAGCCGCATCTGTCGGTTCGAGAGCGCGCGCCTCGAGCACCCATGCGCGCCCCGACCAGGGAGACGCCATCTCCCTTCGATGGGTTGGAGCGAGATCTTGTGTCACCCCGGCGAGATCATTCGATTCGACCCGGGCGGCACCCAAATAATAACCGGCATAGTCGGCGATTTGGGGGAGCCGGGCGGCAAGGCTGTGGAGCAATGCGATCGCCGCCGGATAATCCTTCTGCTCATATGCCACGACTCCCAACGCCAACTGCGCCAGGCTGCCGCCTATGTCGTTGGCGTGAGCGGCGGCGTATCGATCTACGGCGGCCCGCCGCTCCGGGGACGGCGTTTCCCGATAGACGCGAACCAGGGCCGCCAGCTCGCCGGACTGGGAGGCAGGCGGTTGAGAGGCAGGCGGTTGAGAGGCAGGCGGTTGAGACGCGGCCGGTTTGGAGGCGGCTCGGTTCGAAGCGGCCGAGGCGCCGGCGCGGGTGTGCTTTGCCGCCGCCAGCGAGAAGGCGGCGGCCAACCCGGCCACGACAAGCCTAGGCCATAGGGCCCGGATAGTCCTTACCCAGTGCTTGCGGATCATCATGGGCGAGCGTCTTCAAAAGCTCGAGGTGCAGATAATCGACCATGCTCGAGCCAGGGACCAAGAAAGAACGGCGAAACGAATCGCGGGCCGCATCGATGCGTGTGCGGAGCGCACTGTACAAGTCCTGACGCGAACGCCCGGACTGCACAGCATCGGTTTCAAACAGGCGCATCTGGGCCACCTGCACGCGGGCGAAGCGTTGAGCGCGGAGGTGAAGCTGCTGCTCTGGAGGCGCGAGCGTGCTCCAGTCGGTCGAAGGGGAGGCGGCATCAGTCACAATGCTGACCAGTTCGACCGGGGCGGGCAGCGCGGTCCAGACGGCGGCGGCGAGTTGGGTCAACAGCTCCAGCGCCGGACCCACGACACTTCCCCAGGCGTACAACAGTGCGACGGCGCGGCCCCGCACAACCAGCGGATAAATGAAGGCGCGGCCGCCCTCGGTTTGACCAGTGAACACACTCAACTCGGTGGAGATCTGAGCCGGAGCGGTCACGGCCGTAACCGGTTCCGCCGTTCGGGTGGCTTCCTCGAGCGCAGCGGCCGACCCGAGAGGGATCTCCAAGCCTCGGAAAGCACGCGCCTGTTCCACGGCCACACCGCGTATACGTTCCCCACGGAGTGTGGAATCGTTGACCACTAACAAAGCGGCTGCGCTGGCGATGGGCGCAGTGGCATCGACGAGCGCGGCGGTGAGGTCAGCCGAATCGATCGCCTGACGGATGCGGCGAGCACCCTGATTCAACTGGTCGGCCAACTCCGAGCGAGTCCGCTCGCGGGCCTCCGCAGTGGCCTTCTCCACTGTGGGGCCGAGGCGGTGTTCCAACTGCGTCACCACATGCGCATCCAGCAGCCCTTCGAGTTCCACCGACAATTGCGAAAGACGCTCTTCGAGGATCTGTCGTAACAAAATAGATGGTGGGCTGGAGGCCATCTCTGTGTCTATTTTAACAAGCGGCTTCGGCGCTCCCAAGCGAATCACGTAGAATTCGGTTATGGAATTGCTCACGGGTAAAGTCGCCGTCGTGACTGGCGGCACACGCGGCATCGGGCGGGCTATTGCGGGCCGTCTCGTCGCCGAAGGAGCGTCGGTGGCGATTTGCGGCCGCACGTCGGAATCGGTAGATCGTGCCCTCAACCAACTGAAACAGCACGGGAAGGTGTGCGGCTGGCCGGCGGACATCTCGAAACCCGACGCTGTGTCCCAATTTTTCCAGGCCGTCGACCAGGCCTTCGGCGGCCTGGACATCCTCGTCAATAACGCCGGCGAGGGGGTCTTTCGCAAAGCCGGGGAGATGACGGTCGAGGACTGGCATCGAAACATCGACCTGAATCTGAACGGGGCGTTTTACTGCTCGCACGAGGCCCTAACTCGTTTTCAAAAACGCGGTGGGGGATTCATCGTGAATATCTCGAGCCTGGCCGGCAAAAACGCATTCAGCGGAGGCGCCGGTTACAACGCGTCGAAATTCGGGTTGAACGGGTTTACCGAAGCTCTCATGCTGGACCACCGGTACGACAACGTCCGGGTGAGCTCGATCATGCCGGGGAGCGTGAACACGGGCTTCGCCGGGGGCCCCGCCAACCGCAGCGGTGACAATGAGTGGATGATCGCGCCCGACGACGTGGCCGAAGCGGTGGTGATGGTTCTTCAGATGCCAGTGCGAACCATGGTCAGCCGTGTGGAAATGCGCCCCTCGCGCCCGAAAAAGTAATTGGTTTGATACAATTCGGCTGCGAGTGAAAGTTCCCCGCGAAAAGCAAAACTCCCACCTGATGCGGGCCATGTTCCACACCATCGCACCTCACTACGATTTCATCACGCGAGTCTTTTCTTATGGAATGGATGGCCGATGGAAGAGAACCGGCGTGGAGCGGGCGGGGCTTCCCGAGCGACCCGTGGTTCTGGACCTTGCCTCCGGGACCGGGGACTTTTGCACTCTCGTCAGCCGGCACCGGCCTACGGCGAAGACGGTAGCCGTGGACCTGACCGAGCGTATGCTGCGACTGGCGCGGCGGCGCGGCATTCCGCACACCGTGTGCGCCGACGCCGGCCGCCTTCCCTTCCCTGACGGCTTGTTCGATGGCGTGTTTATCGGTTACGGGCTACGGAACTTTCCGAGTCTCTCGCTGGCGCTTGGCGAAATCGAACGCGTCACGCGACCGGGAGGACTGCTGGTCAGCCTGGATTTCTTTCTGCCGGCCAACCGGCTGCTGCGCCGCCTTTATCTGGGGTATCTCTACACGCAGGGCGCGTTCTGGGGGTTCCTGCTTCACGGCAGGCCTCGTATCTACACGTACATTCCGGATTCGCTGCGCAGCTTCTTGTCGATCGAGGATTTCTCTTCGATGCTGAGAAACCAGGGCTATCACAGAGTGCAAACCCGGCGCTTCATTCTGGGGGGGATCGGTTTGCACTGGGCCGCCAAGGAATAAGCCAGCATGGCCGAGCGGCTGCGCGGTTCCGACTACCGCTTCATCGCCATCTGTTTGGCCCTGCTGGCGGCGAGCACGTGGTTTTCGGTTCGTTACTTTTATCTGGCATTTCCCGAGGCCTCGATCGATTTTCGAGTAGGCCGCGCGGAGGCGCAGACGCTCGCGGAGCGTTTCCTGGCCGGACTTCGCCACGATGTTCGCAACTACCGCACCGCCTCCAGCTTTACCTTCGATGACGACGCCAAGACTTTCCTGGAGCGAGAGGCGGGCGTCGATAGCGCCAACCAGATCATGGGCTCGCAGGTACGGTTATGGCGGTGGTCGTTCCGCTGGTTCCGGCCTCAACAAAAGGAGGAATTCCGGGTCGACATCACGCCGCGCGGCGAGATGGCGGGATTCGAGCACCTGATTCCGGAGCAAGAAGCACGTGCGGCGCTGACTGACAGCGAAGCCCGCGCGGCCGCAGAGCAGTTCCTGCAGGACACCCTGCGACGAGACCCGGCGACGCTCGACTTCGTCGAAGTCTCCACCATCAACCGGCGGTCGCGGGTCGACCGCACCTTTACTTGGAAGGAGCGCGACTTCCAGTTCCGCGACGCAACCTACCGACTGGGGGTGACCCTCCTTGGCAAGGAGGTAGGCGGCTACCGGGAATACCTCAAAATTCCCGAGCAGTGGACGCGGGATTACGAGCGGCTGCGCTCGCGGAACGAGGCCGCGCAATTTGCAGACACGGTCGTCCTTCTGGCGCTGGCGGCAGCGATGGTGGTGGTGATCGTGCTCCGCCTGCGCGGCCACGACATACGCTGGCGCCGCGCGGCATGGGTCGGCGTGGTGGGGATGGCGCTCTCGCTGTGCGCCTCTGCCAACCAGTTTCCGCTGCAGGAGTTCCGGTTTCCTACTACCGATTCCTACGCCAGTTTTCTGGCGCAACAGACGCTTCAGGCGATTCTCACCGCGCTGGGCTCGGGCGGGCTGCTGTTCCTGATCACCGCAGCTGCCGAACCGCTGTATCGGGAGTTTCTGCCAAGCCAGATATCGCTGGGCAACCTGTTCCGCCCGCAAGGAGTGAGGACGAAAGCGTTCTTGCTCGGGTCGATTCTGGGACTTTCGCTGTGCGGGATCTTCGTCGCCTACCAGACCGCGTTTTACATGGTGGCGTACCGTTTCGGAGCTTGGTCGCCGGCCGACGTTCCCTACAGCGACCTGCTCAACACGCGCTTTCCCTGGGCCTTCGTGCTGTTCGGTGGATTCCTGCCGGCCGTATCGGAAGAATTCATGTTTCGGATGTTCGCCATTCCGTTCCTGAGAAAGCTTGTGCGATTCCTTCCGGCAGCGGTAGTCCTGGCGGGATTCACATGGGGTTTCGGACACGCGGGATATCCACAGCAGCCGTTTTACATACGCGGCGTGGAAGTGGGGATCGGCGGGGTGGCGTTAGGTCTGATCATGCTGCGATGGGGAATCCTCCCCACGCTGGTATGGCACTATTCGGTCGACGCCATGTATAGCGCCATGCTGCTGCTGCGTTCGCCGAGCCCGTACTTGATATTCTCGGGAGCGGCGAGCGCGGGCATCATGGTGCTGCCCGTGGCCCTCGCGCTCATCGCGTACTGGCGGCGCGGGAGTTTCGAGCCGGCCATGGGCCTGACCAATGCTCAGGAGACAACCGCCGTGGAGCAGCCGCTCGAGGTCGAGCGCGAGGCGGAGCCAGGCCCGATCTCCTATCACGGGCTCGGGGTCCGCGTCCGGGTTTTGGGGGTAGCAGTATCGATCGCCGGCCTGCTGGCCATGCTAGTCGCGGTGAGCCGCTTCGGATCGTCACCGAACTACCGGATTGGAATGGCCGAGGCACGCGCGGATGCGGACCAGTTCTTGCGCGCGCAGGGCCTGGATCCAAGCTCGTTTCGCGAAGTGACGTATCCCGCCGTGCATTGGGGCGGCGACGATAGCCTGGCAGGCAAGTATTTCCTGGAACGGGTCCCGACGCCTGCGGCCTCGGCTTTATTCGAACAGAATCGTCCCGTCCGCTATTGGGCCGCCCGCTATTTTCGATCGCTCGACCAGGAAGAAATCCTGGTTTCGGTGCATCCTGAAAGCGGCTCAGTTCTAGGATTCGCCCATACGCTTCCCGAAGACCGGCCCGGCGCAGAGCTTGCTGACGATGCTGCGCGCCAAATCGCGGCGCAATTCGCCCGATCCCGCGGTATAGACGTGGACGGGATGGAACTGAAGGAAAGCTCGTCGGAAAAAAAGAGGGCTCGGCGCGACTACACGCTAATCTGGGAAGCGCGTCCCGGTGACCACCGGAACGTCGACGACGCGCGGTTTCGGGTGGAGATCCAGGTAAATGGCGATCGTGTCGCAGCATGGCGTTCGTACTGGAAGATTCCGGAGGCCTTCGCGCGGCGGCGGTCCGGGCAAAACGCGCTCTCGATCGCGCTTGTCGCCTTGCGTCTAGGGATGCTCGCCGCGCTAGCGGTGTATGGGATCCTGTTGTTGATTCGGAAGATTCGCGAGGGAACGGTGCCGTGGAGAGGCGTGATTCGCTGGGCCGTGCCGGCTGCGCTACTGACGGCCATCGGACCTTTGCTGTCGCTGTCCCAACTGCTCAAGGACTATAACACGGCGATCCCTTTATCTACCTTCCAGGCGGTAGGCTACACGACAATCGGGACCTCGGTGCTGGCGGGCTTTCTGGTGCTTGCGGCCGCTGTGGCGTTCGTCACGTCACATTATCCCGAGAGCCGCGCCGCCTTGCTGGTCGCTAACCGGCGCACGCTCGGACTCGATGCGAGCGTGGTGGTGCTGGCGGCAGTTGGGTTCGCGCTGCTGCTCAGCCAGACCGAAGGCTGGCTGATGGGCCGCTTTCATCGAGTCGCGCTCTATTCGATTGGCATTCCCAGCGTGGTGGCCAGCTCGGCACCTGCAGTGGCTGCTGTGGCCGAAGCGGTGCGCACGACGCTACTCTCCGCGGCCGTGCTGGCTTTGGCAGCCTTGTTGGTGAAGCGCGTGCCGAGGCGCTGGATGCTTGTTGTCGTCGGACTCGCCTGGCTCACCGTAGCCGTGCCGTCGGCGGTCCGCACGATGGGTGAATTCGTACTTGCCTACGGCATCGAGTTGCTCTGGGCGGGAGGTGCACTGTTGTTCTGCGTGGTATTTGCCCGCTCGAACTACCTGGCATATGCGCTGGTGTTGTGGATCGCTGCGCTGCGCCCGGCGATGGTGGCCCTGTGGAAGACCGGCAATCCGGCGTTGGAGGTGCACGCACTGGCCCTGGTGGCGGTTATGGCGGCGAGCTGGTTTTGGGCGAGCGCACCAGCCTGGGCATCCCGCTCCGCCTCGCACGTTGGGCCGCCCTTTCCTTACTCCGGCCGGCGATAAGTGCTCAAGCCATCGGTTCCGGTCCTCAAACTAAGACGAAAGTAAGCACCTTCAAAGTCGTCTTTATTCGCACGAACCTGCTCTTTTGAGACGTGGAGATCATCGGGTGGGTGGGCTCGGGATCGCCTCCGAAGTGATGGCGTGTCGTTGCGCCCCGCCCGGGTGGCCCGTGAAATTGCCCTACGCGTCTCGAAGGCTTTGCCTGGCTTTTCGACAACGACCCGGCCGTGGTGAGTGCTGCTCCGTCACCTGTCTCGGATCGCCTGATCCCCGTCATTCGTCGACCGAAGCAGAGGGTCGTAACGCGCCGCCCGGTGGCAGTTGTGCGGCTTCCGGAGATTCGCTCAAACCGCTCGGTGATCCGTGGTCAGATCCGCAACCGTCATCGTTCGCCCTTTTTCCAGTGTCGGACAACCTATGTCAGAGCCTAGAGAGAGGGGGCGTCCTCACGGGATGATTGCGCCTGAGTACCCAACAGTTTTCCAGGCACCGGCACGAATTCCCGTTCATCGGGCGTGCTCGAACGACGGTTCACCCGTTAGGAATCCCGAACGTCGCCGCTCACCCGTTCCAACACCCGATGTTCCTCAATCTTGGTTCGGTTGGCGACTGCGCCGGGCGGCCGGCACTTTGCGCGGGCCGACCGTGGCGCCGTGGCCGGTTGGCGGGTCGCCCTCGGAGTATGCAATTATAAAAATCGAAAGTCTTTTTGCTGTAGAGCCTGCGGTCTGGCCCTGCGCATACCTGGAGAAAAGCATGCCTGTGATAGCCGGTGTGGTTCGCGAGTCGGCGCCTGGGGAACACCGTGTGGCCGTGGCGCCGAGCGCTCTCTCGATCTTGAACAAGACCGGCGCTCAGATTCTGATGGAGGCGGGAGCGGGCGCGGCCTCCGGTTTCTCCGACTCCGAGTACGCCGAAAAAGGCGTGCGCCTGGTGAAATCGCGAGTGGATGTTTTCGCTTCGGCCAACGTCCTGTTGCAAGTCCGCGGTCTGGGCGCCAACCCGGAGGCCGGCGCAGCGGATCTGCCGCTGTTGAAGAAGGGGCAGGTGGTGATCGGGTTCGGCGAACCTCTCACCTCGGGGGCCGCGGCGAAATCGCTGGCGGCGACCGGCGCCAGCTTTCTGGCCATGGAATTGATGCCACGTATCACCCGCGCGCAGAGCATGGACGCCTTGTCATCGATGGCCACGATCGCAGGATACAAGGCGGTTTTGATCGCCGCTAACGCCTTGAACCGAATGTTTCCGATGATGATGACCGCCGCCGGCACGCTCACCCCGGCGCGGGTGCTGGTCATCGGCGCAGGCGTAGCGGGTTTGCAAGCCATCGCCACCGCGCGGCGCCTGGGCGCTGTCGTGAGCGGGTACGATATCCGCGCGGCGGTCAAGGAGCAGATCGAAAGCTTGGGCGCGCGCTTTGTCGTCTTGGAAGTCGAAGCCGGCTCCGCCGAAGATCAGGGAGGCTACGCCAAGGCGATGGGAGAAGACTTCTACCGAAAGCAGCAGGAGGCGCTGGCGGCGGTGCTCGCCGAACAGCAAGTCGTGATCACGACGGCGGCCGTGCCCGGGAAAAAGGCGCCGGTCCTGATCACCCGCGCCATGGTGCGGCGCATGGCTCCTGGCTCGGTGATCGTCGACATCGCGGCGGAGCGCGGTGGCAACTGCGAATTGACAACCCCGGGCGAGGTGGTCGACGAGGACGGGGTGCGGGTGTTTGGCCCCATCAACCTGCCATCGAGCGTCCCCTACCACGCCAGCCAGATGTACGCCAAAAATATTCTGACTTTGGTGAAGTACCTCATCAGCCGAGAAGGCAATCTCACGCTGGACCGCGAGGACGAGATTATCAAAGAGACGCTGGTGACGCACGGCGGAGAAGTGGTCCACCCGCGCGTGCGCGACCTGCTCGGGCTGCCCGAGCTGCAGACCGTGGGACAGGAGAAATAGATGCCGACCGACGTGGAACTGGAATTATTCGTTTTCATGCTGGCGACCTTCCTTGGGCTGGAGATCATTCGTAAGGTTTCGCCGCTATTGCACACACCCTTGATGTCGCTCACCAACGCCATCTCGGCCATCTCGGTGGTGGGCGCGATTCTCGTCACGGGCGCGGAAGGCGCCACCTTCCTAAGCAAAGTACTCGGCTTCATCGCGATTACGGCCGTGGTGACCAACATCGTGAGCGGCTTCCTCATCACCGACCGCATGGTGAAGATGTTCAAGAGGCGCGAGGAGAAGAAGTAATGACGCACCTGACGCAGTACATCTACATCATTTCGGCGGCGCTTTTTATCTTGTCGCTGAAATGGATGAACCATCCGGCCAGCTCGCGGCGCGGCGTCATCGCTGGCGGAACCGGAATGGTCCTGGCGATTCTAGGTACCTTCATCGGGTTCCCCGGAGCGGACGGCGTGGGAATCGGCTTCGTTCACAATTGGCCGTGGATTATCACGGCATTCGTGATCGGCACGGTGGTGGGCGTCCCCATTGCGTACATCATGCCCATGACGGCCGTCCCGCAACGAACGGCGTTGTCCCACGCCTGTGGCGCGCTGGCCGCGGCGCTGGTCGGCACGGCCGAGTTTTATCAGCGGCAGCCGCACGCGGACACCGAATTGCGCGCGTTCATCATGGTAGCGCTGGTGATCGAAACGCTGCTCGGCTACCTGACATTTACGGGCAGCTTAATGGCTATGGGCAAACTGCAGGAAGTGTTGCCGCAGCGACCTATCACGTATCGCAATCAGAATGCGGTGAACTTTCTCCTGTTCGCGATCGCGGCAGGGCTCGCCATTCGCCTGGCGATCGTCCCCACCGATACGTTTCTGTTCCCGATCTTCGCCGCCCTGGCCCTGCTGTTCGGAGTGCTGCTGATCATCCCCATCGGCGGGGCGGATATGCCGACGGTCATCGCGATCTTGAACTCGTATGCCGGTTTGTCGGCGTGCGCCATGGGATTCGTTTTGAACAGCCGGCTGCTGGTGGTGGCCGGAGCGCTCGACGGATCTTCCGGCCTGATCCTATCGATCATTATGTGCAAGGCGATGAATCGCTCTTTCACCAATGTGCTGTTTGGAGCTTTTGGCCAGGTGCAGATGAGCACCGGCAAGGCGGAGCACCGCACCTACCGCAGCGCGAGCGCTGAGGAAGCGGCGTCGGTTCTGGAGGCCGCATCGAGTGTCATTATCGTGCCCGGGTATGGCCTGGCCGTCGCCCAGGCGCAGCACAAGATCCGGGAGCTGTACGACAGCTTGACCAGACGGGGCGTGGATGTGAAATTCGGGATCCATCCCGTAGCGGGGCGGATGCCCGGCCATATGAATGTCCTGATGGCGGAGGCCGACATCCCCTACGACAAGCTGGTCGAGATGGACGAGATCAACGGTGACTTTCCGCAGTGTGATGTGGCGCTGGTGATCGGGGCGAACGACGTGACGAACCCGAAAGCGCGCACCGACAAAGGCAGCCCGATTTACGGCATGCCGATTCTGGACGTGGACAAGGCGCGCACGGTCATGGTGATCAAACGCTCCATGAACCCGGGGTTTGCCGGCATCGACAACGACCTTTATTACATGGACAAAACCCTGATGCTGTTCGGCGACGCCAAGGCGTTCGTCTCCGAACTCATCAAGGAACTGCCGGCTCGCGTCGCAGCGTAGAAATACCGAAGAAATCTTTCTGAAATTCGTCCAATAAGGAGAATTTCCGAGGATGGTGCTGGAAGGGACGGAGCGGGAACTGGTTCGAGCATGTCAGCGGGGGGACCGCGACGCTTTCCGCGCGCTGTTTGAAATCCATAAAGACCGGGTGTATTCGGTCGCGCTCCGCTTTTCCGGCGACCCGTCCGATGCCATGGATATCGCCCAGGACACCTTCCTGAAGCTGTTTTCGTGCCTGGGTAGTTTCCGCGGGCAGGCTCGCCTGGATACCTTCATCTACCGGCTCGTGGTGAACCGTTGCCTCGACCGGAAACGGAAGCTGCGGCGCCTGCTGCCGCTGGCGGAGGACTGGGTCTCTACCCTGCGGGCAACCGGCGACGGCCCCGTCGAGGCGTTGCTGCGAACCCAGATGCGTGGCTCGATCCGGGCCGCGGTCGAGAAGCTGCGGCCGGAGTTGAGGATGGTCATCGTGCTCCGGTACACCGAAGGATTGGCCTACGACCAGATTGCCGAGGTTCTCGGGTGTTCACCGGGCACGGTCGCTTCCCGTCTGAACCGCGCGCACAAAACCTTGGAGCGGAGCTTGGCGCATCTGGTCTCTGAAAAAGGGGGTGGGCGTGTCTGATTGGCTGAAACGGGAACTGTCGCGTCATCTGGAGCCGGCCCAGGCGCCGCACGCTTTGTGGGAGCGCCTCGAGCGACGGCCGGAAAGCCTGGCCGGCAAGGCAAGATCGTGGACGCGCTGGCCTATTGCTGCGATGCTCACGTTGGCCGCTGCGGCCGGTGCGTACTGGCTGCCGGCGAGACCTCCGAAATCGGAATTTCCCTCGCAACTGCTTGCTGTCCAAAGCGCGGGCCGGCCGGGGCCATCCGGGGACTGGGCGTTGCGATGCACGTTGCCGGCCAGAAAAGTCGTCTATCAAGTCGCCGCGTTTTCTCCCCAGCGGATCCCAATCTCCCCGATGGTGATTGCCAGTGCACCCGGCGATGGCATCGGCTGCCGCCAATGTCATTCAACCATCGTGAATTAGCGCCCCAGCGGCAGAACACCACTGTTCAGAGGTTGTCAACCGGGCAAAGCCGTGGTAGGGTGGAAATGGAATGGCTCAGCCGGTCACGGCTTCCGGGCTTACTACAGGCCATGCCCCCTTCGTCGAGGAGGCCCGCCATCGTGGTGAACTGTACATTGAACAAAAGTATGAGCTGTACTCCGCGGAAAATCACGAGTCGTGGAAGCGGCTCTACCAGCGCATCCAGTCGCGCTGGGCGCGTTATGCCAACGATCATTTCCTGAAGGGAATCGAAGTCCTCGATCTCCCGCCCGATCGCGTCCCGCGGCTCACCGAGATCAACCAACGCCTCGAACCTCTGACCGGTTTCCAGGCCAAGCCGGTTAGCGGGTATGTCCCAGGGTTCCTGTTTTTCGACTGTCTGCGAAGGCGGGAATTTCCAACCACCATCACCATCCGACCTACGGACCGGATGGACTACCTGCCGGAACCTGACATTTTCCATGATGTGGCGGGACACGTTCCAATGCATACCGAGCGCGCGTTCGCGGACACGTTGGTGCGCTTTGGCGACTGCGCCCATACGGCCGTCGAAATGACGGCATCGGTGCGCGACCCGCGCGAGCGCGCCCGGCGTTTGACCAATATCGTCAAGGCGATGTCGCGGTTTTTCTGGTTTACCGTCGAGTTTGGACTAATGCGCGGCCGTCAGGGCACCTGCGCCTACGGCAGCGGGTTGCTCAGCTCTTATGGCGAACTGGAACACGCCATCGAATCCGACCAAGTCCAGCGCTACCCGGTGCAGTTGGAGTGGTTGATCAACCAAGGGGCGGAAATCGACCATTACCAACCGCTGCTGTTTATCGTAGACTCCTTCGACCACCTCTTCGGTCTGGTGGATCGCCTGGAACATTGGATGCGGCAGGGCAAACTCGACAACGTGGCACCGGGTTTACCGGAGATTCAAGAATCGGATCTGCAGAGTTTTCTCGATGCCGCGGCCAAGGTCTGAGCCAAACCGCAATTCATGACCTAAATTCCCCGTCTGAAACCACCCCCTGTAAACCGGCCGCACGTGACGTGGTCGAGAATCGTCTGTCGCATTCGTTTCGCTTCAGGCGGCTTTCAGCCGCCATCACAAGCCCTCGCCTTTAGGCGAGGGTGGTTTACCCAAGCTTTTCACACGTTTCCTGCGCCGTGTGCTATAGTCATCACAAATCCATCGAAGCATGGATCTCAGTGTCCCCAGCAGTTGGGGCGGGGATTGGACTGCAATGTGTGGAATAGCAGGGTTTACGCGCCTGGGAATGGATGCGGAACCAGGCATTGCCAGACGGATTACTGAAGCGCTGTACCATCGGGGACCTGACCAGCAAGGGTTTTTCGAAGGCAGCGAGGCGATTTTGTGCGCCGTTCGGCTCAAGATCATCGACCTGCAAGGCGGCGACCAGCCGGTGGTCAGCGACGACGGCGACACGGCCATCGTTTTCAACGGAGAAATCTACAATCATCGCGAGATCCGCGCGGAACTGGAGACTCGCGGCTACCGCTTCCGCTCCCAGTGCGATACCGAAACGGTGCTTGCCGCATTTCTCGCCTGGGACGTCCAGTGCTTTTCACGGATGCGGGGCATGTTCGCGGTGGCCTTCTGGACCGAGTCCCGCAAGCGGCTGGTGCTGGCGCGGGACCAGATCGGCGTCAAACCGCTGTATTACTGCCGACGGGGACAGAATCTCTTCTTCGGATCGGAACTGAAGGCCATTTTGGAGCATCCCGATCTCCCACGGCGTCTGGACCTGGAAGCACTGGCGTCCTATCTTTCGGTCAACTACGTTCCGGGCCCGCGAACGCTCATCGAAGGGATCCGCAAAGTACCTCCCGGATGCTGGTTGGAGTGGCGACTGGGCGAAGTTCGGATGGAGTCTTGGTGGAGCCTTCCGAGGCCGAATCCGCGACGCATTTCCCTTCGTGAGGCCACCGAGGAACTCGACCGTCTGCTCGAGACGGCGATCGGCGAGCAACTGGTGGCCGACGTGCCGGTCGGCGTCTGGGCCTCGGGCGGCTTGGATTCCTCCACGATTTTGCATTACGCCGCGCGCGCAAATCCGGGGCGGCTGAAGACGTTCTCGATTTCCTTCGCTGGTCGCACGTTCGATGAGAGCCGTTATTTCCGCGAGATCGCCAACTTTTACGGAACCGACCATCACGAATTCGACCTGAATCCGGATTTGGATTTGGCCGACGCCATTAGCGACCTTGCTTTCTACTCCGATGAGCCCAGCGCCGACGCCGGCGCTCTTCCCGCCTGGTATCTGTCACGGATGACTCGCGAGCACGTGACCGTAGCCTTGTCGGGTGAAGGCGCCGACGAATTGTTCGGCGGCTATCTCACGTATGTCGCCGACCAGATGGCGCAACCGTTGCGCCGGCTTCCCGACCCCGCGCGCCGCCTGATCCAATCCACTCTCGAACGATGCCTGCCGGTGTCCGATGAGAAGGTCGGCCTCGAATACAAGCTCAAGCGCTGGCTGGAGGGATGCGGGCTTGACCGTGATGAAGCTCATTTCTTCTGGAACGGGACATTCTCGGTGGAACAACGGCGGCGAATCTGCCCAGCCACCAACGGAAATACCCTGCGGGAGTTGGTAGAGTCGCTCGAGCTCAATCCGCGCTGCAGCACACTCGAGCGCTATTTGTCGGTCGACCAGACCTACTATCTGCCCGACGATATTTTGTACAAGGCCGACCGCATGAGCATGGCTCATTCGCTCGAGGTGAGGCCGCCTTTTCTGGATTGCCGGATCGTCGAGTTTGCGGCCTCCCTGCCCGCGGCATTCAAGATCCGCGGGCTTCAGCAGAAATTCATCTTGAAGGAACTGATGCGCGGCAAGCTGCCTCCCGCCGTCATTGATCGCAAGAAGACGGGATTCGATATACCGACTCATGACTGGTTCCGGGGACCGCTCCGCGGCTTCCTGATGGACATTCTGTCGCCGGATGCGATTCGCGCGGCGGGCATCTTCAACGCCGAGGCAATCGAATCCTTGATACGCGATCATATGGAGAGGCGCATCAATGTCGGATATCATTTATGGGGTCTAGTGACCCTCTTCCTGTGGATGAAGCGATGGAAGGTGGAGAGCCTTCCACGCGCGGAAACCACCCGGCCAACGCCCCTCACCGTTTTGGCTACTACCAGGTAGTCGTCGCCTGTGTCGCCGCCCTGATTTTTGGGATTTCCGTCGCCAGTCCGCCCTCCTTGATGGATGACGTGGATGCCGTCCAGGCCCAGATCGCGCGGAACATGCTGCAATCAGGCGATTGGGTGACCGCCCGCCTAGACGGCATCGCCTACCTGGAAAAGTCTCCCCTGAAGTATTGGTTGATTGCGATTTCGTTCCGGCTGTTCGGCACGCATGATTGGGCGGCGCGTATCCCCCTGGCGCTGGGCACGGTGTTGTTGTGCTGGGTGACGGCCCGCTTCGCGGCCTGGGCGTTCGGACCGCGTGCGGGACTGTACGCGGGGCTGGTGCTAGCCACCTGTGTTGGCTTGTTTCTGTTCACGCGGATTCTGATTCCGGACGCCTTGCTGACCTTGGTGATCGTGTTGGCGATGTGGAGCCTTCTGCGGGCGCTCGAAGAGGGCGAACCACATCCCGGGCGCTGGGCGCT
>Ga0306924_10002779_pt1 | contig 16603 bp, 19 predicted proteins | sample sta12Can44000111_FD_203756 | JGI IMG/M metagenome (GOLD analysis project Ga0306924, IMG submission 203756) | Lab enrichment of tropical soil microbial communities from Luquillo Experimental Forest, Puerto Rico - statanox.12C.anox.44.000.111 (v2)... | ecosystem: Environmental > Terrestrial >... | reverse complement strand
GAGTAAGTCCGCACCCACAGACGTGCCGGTCATCGTCGCCGTCGTGAAGATGCGCGACAGATTCCAGTGACATTGGCAATCAACGCTGGTCGAGAGGGTACCGGTTTGACCGAACTCCACCTCGTAGAGTTGGAACCGGCGGGCCGTCGCGCCGACCCACAACGCACCGCTGGTCTTGAAGGTGGTCGTGGTCGCCGAAACCAAGACGGGCGCGGTAAAGCCAGCCATCTGCTGAATCTGCAACGCGAGTTCCCACCATACCCGCGGCTTTTGCTTCTGCATCTCGTAGCGCATCGCGTGCTCCTCTTACTATCCGTCCCTACGGACAGTTATCCAATATCGCGCAGCGCGCGATCAATGTAGTCTTGGAGATCGCAAAGCTTGCCCCGCATCTGCTGGACATAGTCGCGATCGGCTTTGGTCCGCGCTTCGAGCCTGTCAACGGCGGCCTCGGCGAGCTTGACCTCTTCGTCTGCCTGCTTGGCAGAAACCATGAGGGCATCGGCTTGGGCCTTGGTCTCGGTCGCCGCCTTCATCAGCGCCTCGGCCTCGGCCGTCATCGCTGCGGCGTTCTGCTGCGCCTCGGAAATCTTGGCCTCGGCCTCTTTCGTCGCCTGCTTGCCGATCTGCACCGCAGCCGCGGTCCCCTTTTCCTCGATCTCGGCGCCGCGCTTCTGGGCATTGGCCAGCGTGCGCTCGGCCTCGGCGAGCTTCGCCTGCGCTGTTTGGTTGGCTGTAACGACATCCTGCCCCAGGTTCAAATCGGACAAAGCCTGCTGATGCCGTTCCGCGGCATCGTCATGCAATTCCTTGGCATCCGCGAGTTGCTCCAGCCGGGCCGCGAAACGCTTCCCGCCGCCCATGGCAATCTCAAGATCGCTCGGACCTCTCGCCGCGCCGCCGCTGGTGCCGACAGGTTCGCTCATTCGATGATCCAATTCGCCCCGTTGCAGGTCACGCCGACCGTCACCGCTCCGGCGCCAGCCACGACCGCCAGCGCAACCGGAGCCGCCGCCTGATCGGTCACCATGTACATCTGGCCGCGCTGGGCGGCCGTGCAGGTCGTGCCCAACACCGCGACCGAGCTCGTGGGACGGATGGCCAGCGTCGTGTTGGTGCCGATCGGCTGCCCGCGCACGTAGGCTACGAACCCCAGAATGACCAGCCCCGCCATGACGGCGGCGACAACCAACCCGATGATATGTCTATCCATAATCATCATCAGGCTCCCGAGGCACTCAGGCCGGATTCGATCCACTGCCCGCGCACGAGTCCCGTCCCGCTGTTTACGGTGAGACGCACCGCGGCACAAGGATCATTCATCGGGCCATCGAGCGAACCCGTCTGGCTGTTGAGCGTCGGATGATTGTACACCGCCGGGAAGGCGATGCCCGCCGGCAGATTGTTAGGATCGTCGTAGGTGTACTGCCAGGACCAGTTCACCGTGACGCCCGTCAACACGTAGCCCGACAACTCGATGTTGAACGGCATCGCATGCCAGTTGACGAGCTGCCAGGGCGTCGAGCCCACGGTGTTGGTGCCGATAGTGACCGTGGTGGCGACCGAGCCCGTGTGCGTCACGCTCGTAATGGTCTTGAAGTCGAGGTTCGACTGCGCCGCCGCGCCGCTGGCGCCAGTAAACGTGTCGCTGATCGCGTTGCCGTTGTCGCCGGCCCCGTTCACCGTGAAGGTGATCCCGGTGTCGACGCCGCCGCTGGTGACGATAACGCGGCGCTGCGTGTCGAGCGTCGCCACCGCGGCCGTGATTGTCGCCGGAGACACCGCGAAGCCCGAGCCTCCGGTTGTCCCAGGCAAGCTCAAATTCGCAGCGCTGACGCCGAGCGTGTCGCTGGTCAGATAGCCGGTGCCGGTCTGCGGCACGCCAAGGAGCGCGGCCGCCGTATTCGACGAGATCGAGACCGATTGAACGCCGCCGCTCGCGTTCACTATGAAATTCGCCATGGCGCCGGTTCCGGTGCCGCCCGTCAAAGGCACATTGCGATAGACGCCTGGGGAGTAGCCCGAGCCGGCCGTGACCGCGCCGAACGACGTGATCGCACCAGCGCCGGCAGCCGTCGCGCCATTCAGCAAGATCGCTCCGGCCCCCGGCGACTGCGATAGGGCTATATTATTGGCGCTCGACGCAGCCAATTGCTTTGTAAGCGAATGAGGTAAGCCCATGGCTCAGCCTCGCTTTTCTACATAGTCAGCAAGAGACTTAGACGATCACCCCGCCAGACACGCCGGAAGCCCGCCAGGGCGCTTTACGCCCGGGGCGCTGTGGGACACCATCCGGCGCGAAGAACGCATGGGCGAGCTTCCTACGTGGTTTCCTAGCCGCCGCTCTGGCCGATACCGGGGAACTTGCGGTGCACGGCTGCCCTGACCTTGGCCTTCTCGGCCGAACTGCCGTGCTGTGAGACGCGGGCCAGGGCATTCCTGGCGTGGGACTTGTCCGGGATAGGATAGGACCCGGCGCCGGCGCCCTTTGGTCCCTCGCCCTTCCCTGGGAGCGCAAAACTCGACTTGGGGAGCGACTGCCGCCTGGCCGCCGTCAACCGGCCACCGCTCGCCCTGCAGTACTCCGGAACCCCTGGTCTATGTCCGCGTATTTCCTGGGACGCCTCCCTCACCGTTCCCGGTGGTGCGCTCCCGGATGGGCCGTGTGCTCACTTACATGCCCGCCTCGGGCCCGACGCGCCTTGCCGCCGCGCTTGTAGTGATGGTGCTCCTCGTGGTGCTCGATGTCGCCGTGGTGCTCGTGGTGGTGTTTGACGCCGCCGCCACGCTTGAACGCGGACAGCCCGCCCTCTTCGGTCTTGGGCTGCGGCCCCTCGTTCTCGCTCGAATAATGAGCCTCGGTCAAAGGCGACTTGTCGGCACCGACGCGACCGCCGCGTTTGCGCCCAGGACGATCGAACCGATGGCGCATATGCTTGCCCTCGACGGGGCCGCCGCGCTTGCGCTTCACCTTGCCGCCGCGCTTGTGCTTCTCGGCTTCCCTGATGACCGGCGGGTTGCCGGAGACAACCGGGATGTTCTCGTGCTCGCTGACGCCGCCTCCACGCGCGCGCCTCATATGGGCGGCGTGGTGCTTCTCGTGGGTCTTGCCTCGCATCGGAGAGGTCCTTTCCTTACGCCTGCACGACGCCTACGAGCGGCACCGGATTAAGAGGCGTGGCGAACAGATCATTGTAGAGCGGCACGGTCATAGCCATCAACAAACGCGTTGTCGTGCCATTGCTCGCCGCCCCGCCGCCGCCAGTCAGCGTCCCGGCGGACCCGGTCTGAAACGTCCCGCGCACGTCGCCGGTCAAGGTTGTCGCAGGGCTGGTCTTCACTGCCGCGACCCACGCATTGGCCCCGGTCGTGAAATAGGTCCCGTTCCAGAACACCTGGACATATTCGTATCTGTCGCTGCGCACATTGAAGCCAAACGTGTCGGAAAGACCGACCGAATAAGTGTGCGTCGTGTCGGTGAAGGTGCCACCAGACCCAACCGAGGTCAGATATTTCATCGCCTTCGGGAAATAGACAGTGGTCGCACCGACAGGACCATTGATGGTCGTAGTCATCGGTTGGCCAAAGACATCAAAGCCCCTGGCGATGAAAATATTGCCGGCGCCACCGACGCCGCCCGCGACCCCAGTGACAGACAGGCAGCGAGTGACCGCTTCTGGCGGGTTGAAAAAGTTTCCCAGACCGCCATTGAGGTACGGCTGCACACTGTTCGGTATCGACCCAAGCGGCTGCACAGCACCGTCCGGCCCCGCCATGTTGCCGATCGGCGCGTTGGTCACCGCGGCCGCGGCGATACCATTGAGCGAACCACCAGCCATCGTGATGACGTTGGTGGCGATATTGATAGCCGAAACATACGCCACCATCGGCGCGGTCTTGCCGGCATTGCCGGCGCCGCCGACTGCAACCCATTGGCCGGGCGAAAACAGCGTCGCGTCATTGACGGTGATATTTGCCGAGGCGGCCGTGGTTGTCCCAGTCGTGAAGCCGAAATCGAGCGCCAGCGCCGTCGTCGGCACTCCCGTCCAGTTGAACGAGCCGATAGGCGTACCTGCCGCCGTGGCCTGTACCAGCGGCACAAGAGGCACACCAGGAGCCATCGTTGGATTGCCGGCGGTCGTTCCGTTCGCTTGCGCAAGCGCACCCGCGGCGAGCGTAAAATTGGTGTTGATGCCAGCGAGCGTCGCCAGCGCAGCGATGTTCGCCGTACCTGTCGCCTGCGGGATATTGTCAGCCAAAACAAAATAAGGGCTGTTGAGAAACACCGGCACGCGACCGGCATACAAACCGTCCTTGCGCGAGGGCCAAAACCGCGGATCAGGCAGACCATCGCCCTGGTAGGTCAGGCCCGGCCCGTCCATCACCTCAACGCGACCGTCGATGACGGAGCCAATGGAGTAGGCCGGGCCGCGAAAGACTGACTCACCCATGTCTTATGCGTCCTTTGGCTGTCATCTCGGCTCAGTTGGTCGGGAACGAGAAATACATCACGCGGGGGTCGTTGTAAGCAAATACGTAGCGTTCATAGCCCTTAACCAGCAGATTGTCCGTGATGTTATCGACCCACATGTCCATCTCGAACGGGATGCGCAGAATGTGCAGCAATCCTTCGATGTTGGTTTTGACAAACCACGCGAAGTTCGAGGTGAGGAAGTCCAACGCTATGTAGCCCTCCGGCAGGCCGCCTCCGGTCGAGAGGATAGCGTTGACATCGTTGTCCGCCGAACCGGGCCGCAGCTCCGTCTTGAGCAACCGGATCGCAACAGGCTCCAAAGCCGGCGGCACGATGAGCTGTCGCGCCCTGGCCAAAATCTTGACGTTGCGCTCGTTGACGAAGCCAGTGCGGACGTTGACCTGAGCCTGCAGAAGGCTCGCCTCATTGAGCGAAGCGTCAACCGCGAAACGATTGGCATAAGTTGCGCCGTCAACAGGATGGGACACCGAGGCGAACGGCACGTTGTCGCCGCCGAGCCCTGGGATGACCACGGTCGCGGTATTGAGGACCGACGCCGCCTGGATTTCTTTGAACTGGGCAAAGACCTCCTGCATTTTCAGGTTGGTCGGATTGAATTGGGCCCGGTATAGATTGTCGTCGATGACCTTGCGCGTCATCGCGTAGCCAAGCCCGACCTCGAAGGCCTCGATATTCCACGCCCAGCGCTCGCCAGCTTGATTGTCGAACTGAGTGGCTGCACCCTCGCCTTTAAGGAACGGCAACCCCAAAAACGCCATCTGGGTCGAACGTTCGACGGCCATGTTCGACCGCCGAGTCTTGTAAATTTTATCCCACTGCCGCGGGATCATGTCGTATGAGCCGCGAACGTCGAATAGTCCCGGCAGGAGTTCGCTGCGAAGGGCACCAAGGGCGATAGGCATGGGTCAGTTCCCCGCTTTATATGCCGGTTAGATGCCGGTTAGATGCCGGTCAGCGACTTAGAGTCGACGTTGTTGAACGTCACGATCGCCATGTTGAAGTTCGTGTTCTGGTCGGCGCCGTTGAACTGCGTGCCGCCCAGCGCCGGGTTGCCAACGACCATGTCGTCCGAGAACAAGCGAACGATTCGGAACGGTAGCGTTGCCGTCGTCGCCGGCTGGCCGCCATTGGTGTTGGCTGAGTCAAGCAGCGAGCCGCTGATTTGGTTGACGGTGTTGCCCTGGCCAGAGCCGGCGACCGGAGCCGTCGAGCCGCCGGTAGCAATGAAAAAGCCGACGTTGTTGCCTACGCTAGTCAGCAAAATCGGGATGCCGTTCGCCTGCGCCTTGAAATACGCACCGGCCGCGTCGATGATATAACAGTCAACGTCGAACTGCGCGTCAGACCCCGGCCAATACCAAGATCTGATTTTCCTTTGCTGACTGACGCTCACATATTCGCAGCTCTCAAAAACACCGGCGACCTGCACCGTGTTCGACGACGCCTGGGCAATGTAACCGGTGCTGAGCGAGACGACCGGATCGCCGTGAAAAATCGGGTTTGTATTGCCAAGCGCGATGCGGCGCTTACGAAAGCCGTAGGACGGCGTGACGCCCTCCATATAACCGACGTGCTGGAACCCAAAGGGCGTGAGGACATTCGCCATGAGCGAGGGCTCCCTGTGTTGTCAGGGTGCGTCCTCGCCGGTCGAGCCTCCGCTCGGGTTGGACTATCAGAGGGTGGTGCTCGACCCGGCATCGTGCGGGTCGACTCGCTCGGCGCATCGCGCGCTTATGAGCGGAGGAGCCACGTCTACCTGTCACGCCGCTCGGGCAGCGCCTATCGAGGTCAGGCTGAATTGCCCTTTACCTAATCGCCCCTACGCCTGTCAAGCGCGCATGTCATACGGTTTCATAAGAGGGCGGGTCGATGTCGGCCGGCATCCGCTCAATGGCGCGCTTCGCCGTCAGCCTCGTGCCGCGATATCGATCGCTCCGGGCGCCCGGCAATCCCTTCGGCTCGAACTGCTCATTGCGGACCCGAATGAGGTCATCCGCCTTGCGCCGATCGTGATCTTCGGCATCGAGACTCAGCACCTTGGCCCGTTCCATGAGCATCAGCCCGTCGATCACGATCGCCGCGTCGCCTGCGCTCGCAGGCGCGAACCGGCCAGGATAGCGTGATGCCGGGACCATCTCCCAGCCGTTGGCCAAATAACTGTTCATATGGCCGAAATCCCGGCCAATGACGTTCAGGTCCTTCCAGTTGTAATCCCATCCATCCGGGATTTCATCACGGTCAATGTGGAACTTGTCCATCCCATCCGACTGGGTGCGGCTGACCACCTGACCGGCGCGGTTGAGAGCGGTGACCCGCCGCGGTTCAACGCGAGACTCGACCCTCGTGGGACCACGGTAGGCAGGCGCCACCTTGCCGTCCTTACCGATCAGCCCCGTCTGGCGCAGCACGCTGAGCATGCGCTCCTCGATCGAGGTCTCCTTCTGCGCCGGCTTCGGTGCCGGCGCGGGCCTCTTACGAGGACGCTTGGCCTTAGCCAACTCCGCCCGCCGCGCCGCCGCCTGCGCGCGCGTCAGCCCCTGCGGAGGCATAGCTGCCGCGTTCTCCGGCCCACCGTCGCCGATGACCTTCGCCGCCTGCGCGGACTCCGGCGGAGCCGTCGCATTGCCGTCGATGTCCAGTCCCTCACGTTGCACCGCCTCACGAGCTTCTTGCTTCGCCACCTTGGCGGCCCGAAGCGCTGACATCTTTTCGTCCATTGTCATAGTCATCGCAGCACCTACGCATAGGGCGTGTTGTAACGCCCTTCCTTCATCATGATCGCCTTACGCCGGGCGTACTCCCGGACACCGATCGGATCGCCCTTCTTGAACTTCTTGTCAGGATCGTCGTAGTTCCAAACGAGCGTGCCATCCGTCGCCCGCGCTTGCTCGGCCTCGTTCAGCGACACCCTGTTGTTGTCGCCGCCCCCACTGCCGTTGCCAGTGGTGCCGCGCGATACGGGCGCCGATACCGGCATGCGCCTCTCCTCTTGCTGCTGCTTGCGGCCGCGATCGTCATCGGTGCCGCTCCCGTCATTGGTGTGGCCGAGCTTCTCGTCGAGAAACCGATAATAGGCATCGCTGTCGAACACATAACCGTCGGCCTGGGCAAAATGATGGGCCCGCATCAGCAACGCGCGCTTGTTGTCGTCCTTGACGTATTCCGGATGATCGCGAATCCAGCGCTCGGCGCGCGGCGGCAGCCGCATGTTACGTACATGGGTGTCGAACGCTTCCTGTTCGGTCGGCTGAACATCATTTCTCGGAGGAGTCCTTTTCGCTGCCGCCTCTTCGTCCTCCAGCGCCTGCTTGCCGGCATTGAGCTGGTGGAGTTGCGCCGCCGCCTCCGCCATCATCCGCTGCGCTTTCGCTGCGTCCATAGCCTTGCCAGCATCGAACGCCGCCGCATAGGCCGCCTCTGCGCTGTCGAGCGCCGCTGTCGTCGTCGCGATCGCGTTGTCGAGCGCCACCCGCTGCGAACCGGCGCTGTCCTTGCGCGCTGCATCGGCGTCGGCACGAGCTTGCGTCGCGGCCGCGCGTTCTCGGCGTTCGCGCTCTTCCGCTTGCCGCCGGCCATCCGTCTCAGCCTGGACACGCTTGCGATCGTCTTCGCGCTCACGCGTCAGCGTCGCAATCTGGTCCTGCAGCGCCTTCAGGCCTTCGGGCGGGCTAGACTCCTTCGGGCGCGGCGCCTCGTTGCTGTCCGTCACAAAGTCGTCGGCCGGAATCGTGAACGTCATCTCAGGCATGAGCCGTCACCATACGTAATCGGGGCTCGGTATCCGCATGCGGATGTCTTTTTCGGTCATCACGCGACATAAGACATGATCCTTGGGGCCATCACCACGAACCAGCGTGATGGGCCACCCGTCGCTGGCGCGAAACACGATCCAATCACCGACATTGACGCTCATGCCGGCGAAATCCGTGTCATCGCCCGGAACAAAAGCACTCGGCCCCTTACCGATAACGAGACCGACCTTGCCTTGATATTCGTCCTCCTTTCGCGTCGAGTCGGTCAGCTCGAACTCTTTGCCGCCGAGCATGACCGTTTTAGGCCGCAGATAGATCGCTACCATAACCGCGTTATGGAACAGCTCATGGTCCGAAATGTCGCCGACCTGCTTCATCAGGTCCTCGCGCGGGTCGGTCTTATGGACGGCACGGAGCGCGGGCATCAGGACGGATTTCCTGCAGTTGCGGCCGCCGCTGTTGCTGCTGCTTCTGCCTTGGCGGCTTGCCCTTTTTGGTAGGGCATCCATTCGCAATACGACAGCGCGGTCTTGGTGCTATCCGAATTGATGACAAAGGGCGGCTCATCGCCGTCCTGTATGATCTTGACGCCTTGGGCCCCCAGCACAGGCTCGCCGGCCGGCCCAATCACCATCACATTGACGGCGCCGTCCTCATTGACGTGGGCGACATGGGCCGCGAACGGCGGCTTGTGTGCCTTGAATATGCTCGGATGAAAGTCCGGGCCGGGCGTGAACCATACGACCCGCCCAACAGTCGGCTCAATTGTGCTCATGCTTTCTCCTCTTTCTCCTCTTTGGGATGGCGACCAACGCGGGCCGCAATGTCGTCGAAAGACTCCCCCTCCGTGACGACGCCGGAGACCGAGCGCATCAATGCGATCTCGTGCAGCACCTTTTCGAGCAATCGGCGTGATACGAACACCTCGTCACCGGCAGGCGCCTGTGCCAACACGTCTTGCAGCTCGTCCTCAATTAGTTTCATGCAACGTTTCTTTCCCGTGGGTCAGGATGCGACAACGACTTTTGCGTGGCGTCCATCAAGTCGATCACATAGGTCAGTGCCTTCATAAACTCGACTTGTCCACGGTACTCGGCGAGGTCCTGGGCCTTGCCATCAAGCAGCACAGCCGTCCGGCGGATTCTCTCCGCCTCGATCTTGCCGTAGAGACGCCGCGCGAACGTGCCGTCGAAGTTATTCATTACGGCGCAGCTCCGCGTGAGGCCATATGAGCCTTCTCCAGCCGGCCGACGCCTGACTTCGAGCCAGCCCTCATATGCGGCACTTTAGGCGAGACCTGTTTCTGCCCGTAAGCTACGATGCCGCTCCCCGTCACAGGCGCCGACATTGGCTTCGCCGGCTTTTGTCCATAGGGCACGATCGGGCCACCTCGGGCCCTGGTGATGACCGGCCCGCGCCCGATGTCCTTGCCGTCCGTCTTGCCATCGGTATGCGCAACCCGTGTCTTGCGCTTCTCGCCCTCTCGCCATCCAGGCGGCTGCTTCGGCATCTTGTCCCCAGGACCTTGATCGCGAACACCGTGATCGCGAACACCGACGCGCCCGCCTTTAGCTCGAACCGGCACAGGGGGACCGCCAGGAGGAAGCATCGGCGGACGCATCGGCATCGGTGGACCTCCGGCCGGCAAACCAGGAGGCGCCGCCGCCACAGGCGCAGGCATAGGCGCGGGCGGCGGCAAGTTGGGAGCTGGTCCGAGCCCCTGGGAGAGTCCTGGATGTCCCATGGATATGTTGACGGTGGTGTGACCCTTCTTGCCCCCAGCACGCCCACCACGGGCCCGCTTAAGCGCCCCAGGCTTGACCATGCCCTTGATCATAGCGCGGTCCTCGGCCTCGTCACCGTGCTCCGCCCGGCCACCACGGGCCCGTCTGGCGCGATCCATCCGGTGTTTAGCGCGCTTGCCGTCGGCATGACCGCCGCGCTTGAGGTGCGCCTTGGCCGTCAGCTTGCGGTGCATCTTGTCCGAGGCAACCTCGCGGTCGCTCTCGTGGCTCGCATCCTCCTCGCCGGAGGGAACGCCACCACCACTGGCATACTTGAGCTTGCCCCCGGCAAGACGGCGGGCACGATCGTGCTCGACTTTATGCGCGCGATGCGCGTGGAATTGATGCGCCATAGTCTGCCATCTCCATTCGACAGTACGATGATAGGCGTGCGGACCAGACTCCCGTAAAACGTGGCGGGTACGGTCTCGCTTGATCATTGCTGAGGCCCTGGCGGCTGGCTTGCTGCGTGAACGTCCATCACCGCTTCGTGCGCTGCCTGTGTAGCATCGAGCGCATGCTGGCGCAACGCAAGGTCGTGGCCTGCCATATCCATCGCCTGCTTATGCTGCTGGCCGACAAAATCCATCTGCTGCCCGGCGAGTTCCATCTCGTGCTCACGCTGCGCCGTGCCAACGTCGTTGGCATGAATGACCAATTCGCGGGCGAGGTCGGTGTCCGCGATCTTTTCCTTACTCTGCCGGTCGAGCGCCTTACTCGCCATGTCCTGCTGCTTGCCCTGCGCGTCGACGGCGGCCTGCTGCGCCTTAGTCTGAGCATCCTTGAGCTTGGCCTGCGCGATAAGGTCCTGCGGGCTCGGCTGCGGCTGGGCATTCGGGTCGGGCGGCGGCGCAAGGTACTTCTCCGGCCGCGCATCGCCGAGCACACGTAGCGCCTCGCGGTAGACCTCCATCAGATTGAACACACCAGGGGGAGCCCCCTGGGCGAGCTGCAGACGGGCGACCGCCTTCATGATGCGATGGAAATGACTCGGCGTGTTCGGGTCAGCCTTCGGCACGAGGTCATAGTCGTCGAGCGCCTGCAGCAGCTTGGCGCGGTCCCATGTCGTCGTCATCTGCTTGCCGCGGCGCTGGCGCTGAAATCGCCAAAGCGCCTCCGGGTCCTCGCGAAACCGCTCGACCAGCAGCTGGAACTCTTCACTCTGTGCCTGATGCATCCCTTTATGGGCGGCAGACTCGACCTTCGTCGCTTGCTCGATCAGGGCCAAGGTTGTGCCCACCGGAGCATCCTGCTTGCCCTCGCCGATCGGCAAGTCCGCCGTGCCGCCGAGCTTTTGGGCGTAGCCGCGCGTCATCCCAATGACCTGAACGAAGCCCGGCGTCACGTCCTTGTACGGAAATGGCATGATCACCTTGCGAATATCGTCCACGCTGCCAAGGTCAATCGGGACGAACTGGCCGGCACCGGCAACAATTTGATTGGAGTCCTGCTTAGCGGCTGGTGATTTGGCCGCGACCCCACCAGGGAAATTGGCCATCTGCCCGCAGTCGATCGCCTCGCGCAACATGGCGGTGCAAGCATTCGTCAGGTTGCCGATCAAGTGCAACATGCCGATGCCGTAAAAGCCGAGCCATGTCACGAAATCCCACACGACGTAACGGCGCCGGATCGTGCAATATTCGTCGTCCTCGTCCCAATTGCGATTGACCGCCAGGATGCGCCGGCTGTCCTTCTCGATGGTCACAAGATAAGGCAGCGGCACGCCCTTGCCCTTGAGCGCAAAGGTTTCTGGCTCCAGGTCCGGCAGATCACGATCGCAGCAAACTTCGTACAACGTATAAGGCTGATCCTCGGGGCGCGTCTGGTCCTTGCGCACCCCTTGGATGTCCTCGATCTTGCCTGTGACAGGATCGGTCGTCCCAACTGGTTGCGGCGCCGCGACATCGCGATAGTGCCCCATCGCCACCATGCGCCGGAAGGTAGCTTGCCGCATCTCGACGATATGCGTGACGCGATCGGCATTGAGAATGTCGGTGGCCGCGTTGGAGACCAAGAAGTTCTGCGCCTCGATACTCTCGGAGACCGGCCGGCGCCTTAAGGGGCAATTGTAGACCTTCTTCACACCGAACCCGCCAAAATACACCCAGGCCAGCATGCGTTTTGTGTCGGGGTAATATTCCGTCGCGATCTGCGTCAAGTAATGGTTGAAATCCTTTTCCAGTACGTCAGCGAGATCGTCACGCGGATCGTCGCCCGTGTCCTCGATCTTGACTGGCCCGGCCGCCGGCAGGAACTCACCGATCGCGTTGGCCTGTCCGCGTACGATCGCCTCCGTCAAAACCGGATCGCGCACCTTGCTCATGCCCTCGACCGGAGCTGAACTGCCGCTAACATCGGCCTTGGGGTCCTCGATCTTCAGCCCGAGCAGCTCCAGGCCACGCTTGCGCGTGTCCATCCACTCCTTACGCGACTGCTCGTCCGCGTCGATGCCCTCCAGCAGCACTTCCGCCCACCGGGACAACTCATCATCGTCGATCTCATCAATGATGTTGTCGACAAACTGGGCGGGCTGCGGCTTGCCGTTGGCACCGATCGGCTTGCCTGAAAAATCAACCGTGATGGTGCCATCGTCATTCTTGATGACGAGCACCCTATCCCGTGGCTGGACCGGCGCCTCGTTGCCCTCGACCTCGACAAAGATTGGGCCGCCAATACCCGCGTCGGCGCCCAGTCCGCTCGGCTTGTGCCAAAACGCGTCTGGCGCCCGATAGTCAGCGTCGGCCATTGCTGTTTCCTTTTTCCTTTCACGCCGGATAGAGGACCATTGGCTTCTTGCGCTTTTCAGCAACCGCGCGGCGTTCACGCAGCAGCTCCTCATTGCGCCGGAGCAGGCCCTTATCGCGCAGCCATTTCGCCGCGTGGGTCGCCGAGTCGGTGAGGTCCTTGTACCGCCCTTTCGGGAACATCGCCATCTCGCTGCGCACCATCTCCGCCCAGTCGCGGGCCGGCGCCCACACGACTTCCTGGGCCCAGATCGGTTGGACCGCGAGCGCTCTGGAAACCTTGTCTTTCGGCGCCGGCATGCCAACGATGCCCCAGCGCTCGTCCGCATAGAGCCGCCGCATCTCGTGGATGACATCGAGCCCCGAGGCCTTGGCCTCGATCAGGAGCGTATCGGCGTTGAACCGCCTCGCAGTGTGGGCGACCCATTCGCAAAGCCCCCATCGCGGCTGGGCGCGCTTTGTCCATGAGGCGACGCTTTCGTCCTGGCGCTTGGGAATGTCCTCGCCGTGGATTTTGAGGTGCTTGCGCCAAGCGTGCATCAGCATGAGGCGCGGCACCTCGTCTTCGCCGCTCAACTCATCGGGTAACCACGGCTGGCCCGTCGGGCGCCACACGCCCCACACCGTCAAACCGCTAGGATCGTTTTCCTCTCGTTCCGTGAAGGCCGAGTCGAGCGACACAAGAATAAAATCCATGTCCGGGAACTTGCCTGTGGGACTCTCCCAGAGCTGCCACCACCCCAGTTCGAAGATACCGCCCTTCCGCGGCATCGGCGCCTGCTGGTACTGACCGGCATAGGCGAACGGGCCCATGTCGATCTTGAACTCCTCGACTTGGGAACGGGGAAATCTCTTGTCCCAGGCAAGTTCGCCGGCCCGTTCATCCATAGCGGCCGCATCGAGCAGGTCCCCGTCGTCATCGGTTGCCCGGGGGTCGATCCAGCCGATCTCGTTGCCCTCATAGTCGGCCGGAAACCGCTCGGGCTCGAACTCCATCGGGATCATGAGGTGGGTGTAGTTCAACTCAGCCGACAGGATGAAGCCAGATACATCCTCCTCGTGCAGCCGCTGCATGATGACGACGATCGCGGTGTTCTCGTCGTTCAAGCGGTTCGACATACTCTCCCGAAACCAGCGCACTGTTTCCTGGCGGACCTGTTCGGATTCGGACTGCTTGACATTGTGAGGGTCATCGAGGACGAGGCGGTCGCCGCGCTCGCCGGTCGAGACGCCGCCGACCGAGGTCGCCAGCTTCCATCCGGTACGCGTGTTGGCAATCTTGCGATCTCCGATCCGCTCCAGGGTGAATCGCTCACCCCAGAGGGATCGGTACCGCTCGGACTCAAGCAGGGCCCGAAACCTGCCGTTGTCGCGCTCGGTCAGCGTCGCCGAGTAGCTGAAGGCCACATAGCGCAGGTAAGGCCTGTTCATTGGCCCCCATTCCCAGGCGGGCCAAAAGACATCCACTAGCAGCGACTTCATCATGCCCGGCGGCACATTGATAAGCAGACGTTTGATGTCGCCGCGGGTAATCGCCTCTAGATGCTCGCACATGGCATCGAGAGGCCATCCCTCAACCATCTCGCGATCGGGCTCAAGCGCGGACCAGCAGTAGCGGACGAACCGGATCAAGCCGCCACGGCGCGCCTGGGCCTTGCGCTCCTTGTTGAACTCGGCCTCGGTCCTGACCGCATATTCGGCGTGCCGGCGCCTTTCGATTTCACGGTCGATCTCGCTGCGGGCTGTCGGCATCCGCGCCAGCATGCTGATGTCCCGAAGCGTCGTACTCATTTACCGCCTCCCTAAAACGTAGGGGAACATTAGGGCCCTCCGTCAGGAAACAATTTGACCGTGATCCGCCGGAAGAACACCAACTCGGCGTCGGTGAGCCCGGACAGGTTGAGCGGGGCGTTCGGATCGCCCGCGACCTTCACGGCGGACAGCTGCGGGTGCTCATAACGCGCTAAATCACGTAACACACTGTGAGCATAGAGCATTTGCTCCGCGACGACGCGCCGATCGGCCTTATCGCCGCGGTCAATTTCGGCCTTTGCACGGTCCATGAAATATTTAGCCACCAGCCTCATTTGATCAATGCTGTCAAAGCCTTGCGGGATTGTCTCGGCCCTTGTTGCAGCCTTTGCGACCTGTATGCTGGCTAACTTTTCGGGTATTGTTACTCTTTTTTTGCCGAAAATCTTATTGGGGGTGCCTTTTTGGCGGCCTCCGCGGCGTTCTCCGGGCCTCGAACCTCCTCCAGGCATTGAAGAATTTCCTTTTATAGCGATCGAATAGCCACGAGTGGCTAGGTATAAGGCGGGAGTTGACAAAAAATTAGGTAATGCGGTCTACGAACGGTGGGCGGGGTCGGCAGCGCGGCTTAATGTGACTGCCCGACCCTATTCATTGGAAACCTGATGGGAGATCAATAACATGCTGGACATCACTGCTGCCAACACCGCCCGCTTGCCGAATAGCACGTCTTCGGTAGTGAGGGCAACCACCGGAGAGCGGCGGCGCGGCGGTCGCTCATGCTGGCCTCCCATCGCCCAGAGGGAGGGACCATTTGCGCTCCCAGTCGTTGCAGCCGTCGTCGAGGTTGAGCGGCTTGTAGCCCAAGAGGCACCGCGGGAACGTTTGGAAGCTTTTGTAGCCCGGCGTGCCTGTTTCCTTGCCGTCGCGCCATCGGCACGATTTGCAGATCATGGGCGGCCGGCGCATGGCGTCGATCTGGTTGAGGACGGCCAGGATTGGCGCCAGGAGGGCGGCGTTCTCGGGCTTAAGGGTGGCGATGTTACGGGTGGCTTCGGTCATTTCACCAGCTTTCGAGTGCGCCGTCGGCGCTGTTCCGCTTTTATTCGTTTCAAATTTTCGTTGACGGAATTGGTGTAGAACTCTGCCAGTCTGTTTCTCACCGGTTTGGGAACACGGCACAGGAGGTAGACCCAGGTCATGACCAGAATTTCACCGAATTCCTCGCCGTTTTCGCACACTGTTTGGCCCCAGCTGAGGAGGTCATTGATGAGGCGGGAGGCGCGCTCGACCTCGGTTTCCTTGATGCATTTGTCGCGTTTTGGCATGGCGCCTGGGAGCAGTATTTCGAGGATGCCGCGGCGCTGATCAATTCCGTCGCGGCGATGAAGGCAATCCCTACGAGATACTCGGTTCGACCGCGATGGGTCTCGACATGATGGCGGTAGCGCCCGGCGCGGTCGTCGCGGCGATGGACCCTGAGCCGGAAATCGGATTGGTCGACCATTGGAATAACGGCATGTCAGCTTCGCGCACGCAATGCGGCGACAACCATAGCCGTTCGCGGTGCTGCTGGTCGCCCATGCCGCCGGTCAAATGCCCGTCGGTGAACCATTCCACGACGCTCCAACCGCGCGCCTCCAATGCAACGTGCTCGGTGTCAAAGCCTGCCAGCACAATGCGCAAGTCGCGGTCGTCGCCGTTGGCGACGCACCACTCGCGCACGGCGTTGGCAATGCCGTCGGTATCGTGTCCGTAAAGGCCGTCGGCGCGCTCGCCGAGACTGTAGGGCGGGTCGAAAAAGACGCCCGCTTTGCCGCCGTTGCGCACAGGTAGGGTTTTGATTACGCCTATCGTGCACACCCGGCGCCAATCGCCATTGACGATGCGCACGTGACGGATACGCGCCGACAGCCATGCCATCCAGCGGCGCAGATTGGGCATGACGAGCGGATGAAACTCTTCGGCGTCGAGTTGCGACACGCCCGGCTCGCGGAGCTGCGGCCGGTTCACGCCTTGGCCATCGTTCGCCACATGCGGCAGGTCGCGCGACACGCCAGGCTCGCGAAGCCCGGC
>Ga0306924_10002777_pt1 | contig 16609 bp, 12 predicted proteins | sample sta12Can44000111_FD_203756 | JGI IMG/M metagenome (GOLD analysis project Ga0306924, IMG submission 203756) | Lab enrichment of tropical soil microbial communities from Luquillo Experimental Forest, Puerto Rico - statanox.12C.anox.44.000.111 (v2)... | ecosystem: Environmental > Terrestrial >... | reverse complement strand
CAACCGATCGTGGAACAGGTTCCGCGACGCGAGCCGGTAGATCAGCGACATTGGCGGACGCGGTTGCTCGGCGTTCAAACTGATAATGATGAAGGGTCGAAGGTATCGAGCGCAGCCATCAAAGGGTCGCGCATGATTGCCTCGCGCGCGCGGCAAAACAAGGCTCCGTCTTCGACAAAAAAGGCGGATGGTTGACCGGTGATCGACCCCGCGGGGCGGCCCCTCGGCCGTGGAAGGGGGACAAACCGCCGCAAGGCGCGAGATTTTCGCGGATCCGCGGGCTTATTGCGCCAATGCGCCGCTCCTCGAAACCCCATGGGTATGACGCGGCGGCGCCCTGAAATGGGCATATTGTTGGGCGAATCCGTAGACCATCACGCTGCTGCTAGACCGGGGGGTCACTCCATTGAGAACACGATTGTCGATGCTGCTCGTCGCGAGCCTCGTGGCGTTCACGAGCGCCACGCTTCCGATCCAAGCCGCGGAGCCGACCGTCGCCGGCCTGTGGCAGAAGCAGGACGAATCCGGAAAGTCGATGGGATGGTTTCTGTTCGTCGAGCGCAACGGGGTCTTCGAGGGCGCGTTTGCAAAGCTGTTTGCGCGGCCCGGCGACGCTCCCAATCCGACCTGCACCGGATGCACGGACGATCGCAGGAATGCGCCGCTGCTTGGCATGTCCTTCATCCGCGGCATGAAACGCAACGGATTGCGCTACGATGACGGCAACATCGTCGATCCGCGCGACGGCACCGTCTACCGCGCCATGATGACGCTGAGCCCCGACGGCCAGGTGCTGACCGTGCGGGGTTATCTCGGCATTCCGCTGCTCGGCAAGGACGAGGTGTGGCAGCGCCTGCCCGACAGCGCCATGGCGCAGGTCGATCGCGCCGTCGTCGCCAAATACCTGCCCGGGCGCGCGCCGGCGGCTTCGGTGCGGCCAGCCCCCGCCGCCGTTGCGAAGGGAAGCGCCGCCGCGCAGTGACGCCGCCGGTATTCTCTTGGCATCGCGTTAGGGAGAGTTAAATTCCTAACCGGGGAATCGCCTGCCGTCACGGAATCTTCTTCACCGGCTTGGGGTCGAGCCCGAACACCTTGGCGGCGGTGCCGCCGAGGATGTTGCGGCGCCCGGTTTCGCTCAGGAACGGCAGGTCGTAGATCACGCTGGGCAGGTCGAAGTCCCAGTGCGGGTAGTCCGACGACCACATCAGCTGGGTCTCGGCATTGATCATCTTGAACGTCGCCTCGAGGATCGAGCGGTCGCGCGGCTTCTCCATCGGCTGCGAGGAGTAGTACATCTCGCGCATATATTCGCTCGGCTTGCGCTTGAGCGAGGGACAATCTGACGTGCGCATCATGTAGGAGTGGTCGAGCCGCTGCATCAGGCAATAGGCCCAGGTGAGCCCGCTCTCGATCCACATCACCTTGAGCTTGGGGAAGCGCTCGGGTAGGCCGTTGATCACCCAGTTGGTCATGTGGACCATGTTGAACCACATGAAGCCGAGGGCGTGCACCGAGATGAAGCGATTGGTCAGCGACAACGATTGGTCGTGCCAATTGTAAGCCGCATGGAAGGCGATGGGCTTGCCCATCTCCTCGAGCAGCGCGTAGGTCTTGACGTAGGCGTTGTCGTGCACCGGCTTGTAGCGCGGCGACGTCACCATGAATCCGACCACGCCCTTCTTGTCGCCGAAATCCTTGACGGTCTTGTATGCGGCGTCGGGGTCGTTGAACGGAAGATACAGCATCGAGACGATGCGCGGCTCGACCGCGAGGATGCGCTCGCAGAGCCAGCGATTGTAGGCGCGGCACATCGCCACTTCGACCTCGACCTGCGGATGCAGGCCGAGGAACAGCATCGGCGTCGGGAACAGGCAGGAATAATCGACGCCCATGGCGTCCATCCATTCCAGCGTCATGGCGACGTCGCGGTGGTTCCCGCCGCCGAGCTTGTCGTGCCTGCGGATGTCGTGCCTGCGCAGCTCGTGGCGGGTGATGCGCCCGCCGATGTCCTGGTAGCCGATGGTGCCACCGAGCATCGAGGCACGGGCGCCGCGCTTGGCCGATTCGACCGCCTGACGGCGGATCACCGGGCTCTCGATGTATGCGAAGACCTCGCTGTAGGATTCGCTCTCGTAGTGGTGCGCGTCCACGTCGACGATGAGAAAATCCTGGTAGTTGCGCTCGCGCGCCTGCCGCGAGGCATGCTCGAGGTGTTGCGTGGTCGAGTAGTCCTCGGCGGCGAGCTTGCGCACTTCGCTGCGGGCCATGTCCATGTGCGCCTTCTCCTCGGCTTTTGGCGTGACGCGCCTTGTACCGTTCCTAAACGACGACGAAGATATCGTCGCCGCGCCGGACGACGTCGAACTTTTTCAGTCGCAGCCGCCGGTCGCCGACGCATTCGCCGGTTTGCAGCTCGTATTCATAACCATGCCACGGGCAGACGAAATGAACCTCGTCCGAGAACGTCTGGCCCTGATAGGTGCGGTCCGGCGCGATCACATCGACCACGCGGTTGATCATGAGCCCCTCGCAGGCCGGCCCGCCGGCATGGACGCAGGTGTTGCTGTAGGCGAAATAGGCGCCGTCCTTGTAGAACACGCCGATTTCCGCGTGTCCGGCAACGACGATGCGCCGATCACCGTCTTGCATCTCGGACGCCTTGGCAACGAAGCATTCCGGCATGGGGCAGCTCCCTCGCGCGCAGCCTAGCATGGCGGCGCTGGGATCGGTGGCGCAAAAGCGTGGCATCAGACCGGATCGAGCCAGGCTCAAGCCGCACGTCTTCCATGGGAGAATGACGCTTGCCATGGCGGCACAGTGCGCTCAGCGCTGGGAATCCCTCGATCCATCGCGGGCGGCGCGGATCGCGCTCCAAATGCGTTGCGGCGTCGCCGGTGTATCCATGTGCTCGATGCCGATCCCAGAGAGCGCGTCCAGCACGGCGTTCATGAGCACCGCCGAGCTCGGCGTGATGCCGGCCTCGCCGCCGCCCTTGACGCGCAGCGCATTGCCGTTGGTCGGATCTTCCGTCAACGCGACGTCGAGATGCGGAAGGTGATCCGCGCGCGGCATGCCGTAGTCGAGAAAGCTTGCGGACAAAAGCTGCCCCGAGCCCGGCTCGTAGACCGCCGCCTCCATCATCGCTTGGCCCACGCCCTGCGCCACTCCGCCGTGCACCTGACCGTGCAGAATGAGCGGATTGATCGGCTGGCCGCCATCGTCGATCGAGGTATAGCGGCGGATTTCGATCGCGCCGGTTTCCGGGTCGACCTCGGCCTCGCACACGGCGGCGCCGGTCGGATAGGCCGGGATGCGCCCGGTGAAGCTCGCTTCGGCCGCGAGCGGCGCGCGCAGATCGTCGGGCAACGAGGCGAGATCGTCGATGGCATGGGCGATATCGAACAGAGTGAGACGCCGATTGCTGTTGGGCGCCACGAACAATCCATCGGCGAATGAAATATCGCCTTCGGCAACGTCGAGCATGACGGCGGCGATCCGCCGCGCCTTGTCGATCACCGTGCGTGAGGTCTCCACCATCAGCGCGCCGGCCAGGCGCATGGAACGGTCGGAATGAGTCCCGCCGCCGGAGGCGAGCGCTGCGCTGTCGCCGCTCACGAAATGGATCGCCTCGGGATCAACGCCGAGCTGATCCGCCACGACCTGCCGAAAGCTCGTCTCGTGGCCCTGCCCGCTCGATTGCGTTCCGACGATGAGAGCGATGCTGCCTGCGGCCGACACCTTGATCGCGACGCGCTCGTGCGGCATGCCCACCGGAGTTTCGACGTAGTTGGCGACGCCGATCCCGAGCAGCCGGCCGCGCTTCTTCGCCTCCCGGCGGCGGGCGGGAAAGCCGTCCCAGTCCGCGGTTTGCAGCGCGCGGGCGAGGTTACCGGCGAAATCGCCGCTGTCGTAGGTAAGCCCGGTCGCCGTGCGATGGGGCAGCGCGTCGCGCCGGATCAGATTTCGGCGGCGCAGCTCCACGCGGTCGATGTTCAACCGTTTCGCCGCGATGTCGATGAGCCGCTCCATGACGGTGGTGGCTTCCGGCCTTCCGGCGCCACGGAACGGCGCCGTCGGCACCGTGTTGGTCATCACCGCGCGCAAGCGCACCCATGCCATCGGCACGTCGTAAACGGTTGGCGCAACGCGGTAACCATTGCTGAGCGGAACGTAGGAGACGGTGTGCGCTCCGGTATTGGCCGTAAGCTCCAGCGCGAGCGCGAGCATACGGCCTCTGCGGTCGAACGCAAGGCGCGCGCGCGTCACGACGTCGCGCGCGGTATAGTCGGTGAGAAACGCTTCGCTGCGATCGCCCGTCCATTTCACTGGCCGCCCGACGCGGCGCGCCGCCCACACCACCGCGACCTGCTCCGGATAGATATTGAAGCGCGATCCGAACGCGCCGCCGACATCGGGACAGGACACGCGCACGTGCTCCTGCTGCACTTTGAAGCAAGCCGCGAGCGCATGCCGCAAACGATGCGCGCCCTGACATCCCGAAATCAACGTATGCTGCTTCTGCGCCGCGTCATAACTGCCGATGGCCGCGCGCGGCTCCAGGAACGCGCTGGCGGTGCGCTGGTTGCGGATCGTCTGCTCGATGACGAGATGCGCATCCTTGATGGCGGCCTCCACCGCGGCGCGGTCGCCGAAGGCGCAATCGAGCGCGAGGTTGTTGGGGGCATCCGGCCAGATCGTCGGCGCTGCATCCGCGAGCGCGTCCACGACGTCGGTCACCGCCGGCAGGACCTGGTATTCGACCGCGACCGCTTCTGCGGCGTCGCGCGCGGCCACGGGACTTTCCGCCACGACCACCGCGACCGCCTCGCCGACAAAACGCACGCAGCCGACCGCGAGCGGCAGCTGCAGCTGGTCGAGGATTTTTCGTTCCGGCGTCGGCGCGAAAGTCGAGATGCTGACGTCATTCGCATCGGCCGGATTGGGAAAGTGCGCCATGCCGATGTGACCGTCGCCGACATAGTCCTCGCCGGTGAGCACGGCCAGCACGCCCGGCCGCCTGCGCGCGGCTGAAACGTCGATCGAAGCGATGCGGGCATGGGCGTGCGGCGCGCGCACGAAGGCGGCATAGGCCTCCCCCGGCACCGAGACATCGTCGGTGTAATTGCCGGCTCCGCGCACGAACCGCAGATCCTCGAAGCGCGGCATGGCGCGCCCGATAAAGGCACCGTGTCCATGGGGCGCCGAAACGCCGTCGTTCTTCGCCATTGCGCTCCCACCCCGCCACAGCGGTCCGTCCACTCGCCGATCAGCCTATCCAAGCACGCACGCCGTTGCCAATTGGCCGCGGCCGTCGTTTATGATCGGGGTGGGGCTTTGCGGTATAGTCCGCCGTGCCGCGCACGGGCCGATGGGCGTGACAGCAATGGGCATCGTAGCAAAGACGCAAGCGAGCGCACCCGTGGCGGATTTCGGCCGCTTTTCGATCGCGCCGTTTCGTCGAAGGGCTGGGCGACGGGCTCGAAACCCTGCGCATGGCGAGCGATGCGTTGCGGCAGAAAGACCTCGATCGCGACGGCGAGGGGCGCTATTTCATCAAATTCGAATAGCGCGTTCGCGCGCGATGGGAGAAATCGCATGACGGTTCAGCGCATCTTGCTTGCGTGTCTCGCCATCGTCGGCGGTGCGAGCGCGGTTTACGGCCAAGAGGTCACCGTCAAGGTCGGCACGGTGCGCTCGATCTCCACCGCCACGATTCTGTGGGCGGTCGAGAAGGGCTACTTCAAGGACTACGGCATCAAGGTCGTGACCGAGACGCTCGACACCGCCGCCAACTCGATCGCGCTGTTGGCGCAGAACCAGCTGCAGCTCGTGGAGGGGGGAATTTCGGCCAGCTATTTCAACGCGCTGGAAAAGAACCTGCCCATCACGATGGTGCTGGATCGCGTCTCGAGCCCGCTCGGGCACAACCTGATGCTGCGCCCCGACCTCAAGGGCGAGATCACGCAGCTGCGCCAGCTCAAGGGCAGAACCATTGCCACCAACGGCCAGGGCGCGGTGTCGACCTATGAAGTCGGCAAGCTCCTGGAGAGCGACGGGTTGACCATCAACGACGTCGACATCAAGGTCATCCCGTTCACGCAATATGCCGTTGCGTTCAACAACAAAGCGATCGACGCTGCGATCACGATCCCGCCCTTCACCGCGCAATTGCTCGACGGCGGGCATGCCGTGAACTTCAAGGACCCCGACGACGTGGTCAAGCCGTACCCGCTCACCATCGCCGTGAGCATGGTCAACACCGATTTCGCCAACGCCAACCGCGAGCTCGTGCGCAACTATTACGTCGCCTATCTGCGCGCCATCCGCGACTATTGCCAGGCCTATCACGGCGGCGCGGAGCGGGCGGCTATGATCGATCTCGCGATCCGCACCGGCACCGAAACGCGCCCGGAATTGCTGCACAAATATCCGTGGCCGGCCCGCAGCCCGAACGGCACTATCAATGTCGAGAGCATGCTCGACATGCAGGCTTGGTTCCTCAAGAGCAAGATGAGCAACGCCGAGTTCCCGGCCGATCGGATCGTGGACAAGAGCTCCGTCGACTACGCGCTGCGCAAGCTCCCCCCGTTCGTGCTCGAGAACAAGGAGAGCAAGCTCGCCGGGTGCCGCTGAAGTCAACGCATCGGCGGGGGGAAGATATCAATGGCCGTCGAGCGGCGCGGCGCGGCGATCGACATCGTCGGATTGCGCAAGGAGTACCTGAGCGGCCCGGGTCGCGTGGTTGCACTCGACGACATCAACCTGCGCATCGCGCCAGGCGAATTCGTCTGCATCGTCGGACCATCGGGCTGCGGGAAATCGACGCTGCTGCGCATCCTCGCGGGGCTTACCGTCCAGACCAGCGGCACGATCAAGGTCGAGGCGTCGGGCTGGGCGGTCGAGAACGCGATGGTGTTCCAGGAGAGCGGCCTCTTCCCCTGGATGAGCGTCGAGGCCAATGTCGGCTTCGGCCTCATGACGCGCGGCATTCCCGCTAAGGAAGCGGCGGCGCGGGTCGAGGGCGCCTTGAAGCTCGTGGGGCTGACCCGATTCCGGCGGCATTATCCGCACCAGCTCTCCGGCGGCATGCGCCAGCGCAGCGCGATCGCGCGCGCCTTCGTCACCGACCCCGGCATGCTGCTGATGGACGAGCCGTTGGCCGCGCTCGATGCCCAGAACCGTGTCATCCTGCAAGCCGAGCTGGTGCGCATCTGGGAGCGGACCCGCAAGACCGTGATCTACATCACCCATTCGATCGAGGAAGCGCTGCTGCTCGGCGACCGCACCGTGGTGATGACCGCGCATCCCGGCCGGATCAAACAGATCATCGACGTGCCGTTCGCACGCCCGCGCAACCTGATGACGTTGTCGGCATCGCCGGAATTCGGCCGCCTCAAGCTCGACATCTGGCAGGTCCTGGAGGCCGAAGTCACGCGCGCGCGCAGCGACGAGGAGAATCATTCATGAAGATCGAGATGTCCACCAAGGCGCGCGAGCGTTTGCTTTATCTGATCTCGCCAATCGGGCTCATCATCATCTGGCAAGTCCTGCTGATGGTCGGCATCGGCGATCGCCGGTTCGTCCCCGCGCCGAGCGACATCGCGCAGCGTTTCGTCAAGCTCGCCGGCAACGGCGAACTCGAATGGCACGTCGCCGTCACGCTCTACCGCGTTGTCCTCGGCTACATCATCGGTGCGGTGCCCGCGGTCGCGGTTGGGCTGCTCATGGCCATGTTCAGGCCGGTGCGCATCTTCGTCGATCCGCTCATCGCCGCGCTGTTTCCGATCCCGAAGATCGCGCTGATGCCGCTCCTCCTGCTCGCCTTCGGCTTCGGCGACGCCTCGAAGATCGCGCTAGTCGCCATCGCCGTGTTCTTCCCCGTCGTCGTCAACACCTATGTCGGGGCCGCCAATATCGAGACGATCTACTGGGACGTGGCGAAGAATTACGGCGCAAGCCAGACCGTGATGTTCACCCGCATCGTGTTCTTCGGCGCGCTGCCGACGATCTTCGCGGGGCTGCGCATCGCGCTCGCGGTCTCGTTCATCGTGCTGGTCGCGTCCGAGTTCGTCGCCACCAAGAGCGGCATCGGCTACCTGATCTGGAACTCCTGGGAGCTGCTTCAGGTCGACGTCATGTTCGTGGGGATCGTGACCATCGGCATCCTTGGGCTGATCACCTCGGTGCTGTTCCAGGAAATCGAGCGCAAAGCCATTCCGTGGAAGACGGAGTGAGCGAAACGCTACAACCCCGCGAGCGGATAGCGCGAGAAGTCGTAGCCTTCCTTGACGACGATCTCCAACAGGAACGGCGCACCCGATTCGGTGACGCGCACGGCGTCCTTGATCGCCGGCGCGATATGAGCCGGCTTCTCCACGCGCGCCGCCGCCACGTTGAGCCCCTCGGCCACCTTGGCGTAATTGCCGCCGACGGTCAGCGCTCCGTATTTCTTGGTCGAGAGCTCGAGCACGTCGCGCTCGGCCGCCATGACGCCGTTGTTGAACACGACGGTGAGGATGGCGATGCGGTTGCGCGCCGCGGTCTCGATGTCCATGCCGGTCATGCCGATGGCCGCGTCGCCCATGATGTTGACGCAAAGCTTGTCCGGCGCCGCGAGCTTCGCGCCCATGGTGATGCCGAGCCCGTAGCCGAGCTGGGTTGACTTGCCCCACCCCATATACGAGCCGGGCGCGGTCGTTTCCCAGAACGGGATGAGCTGTTCGCGCGGACTGCCGGAATCGTGGGTGATGATGACGTTGTCGCGGTCCACCGTGCACATGAGATCGCGGATCACGCGGTACTGGTTGATGGGCACTTCCTCGGAGTCGAGATGTTTTCCCCATTCCGCGAGCCATCCCTTCTTGGCCGCCGCGACTTCCTCCTTGAGCGCGGCGAGCGCATTGGCGCCGCCCGCCCCCTTTTGGCGGCCGACCTCGGCTATGACCGCATCGAGCACCAGCGCCGCGTCGCCGACCACGGCGTGATCGACGCGGTACTCCTTGTTGATGTCGGCGGCGTCGTTGGTGGAATGGATGATGGTCTTGCCGGCCGGCACGCCGGGCCCGAACGGGGTGCGGGTGAGGCTCGAGCCGATGGCCAGCACGAGATCGGCTTTGGCCATGAACTCGGTGAACATCTTCGGCCGCGAGCGCGTGGACGCCCCGAGGGCGAGCGGATGGCTTTCGGGAATGGCGCTCTTGCCCGGATTGGTGGTGACCACCGGCGCGGGAATGAGCTCGGCCAAGGCGCTGAGCCGGTCGCTCGCTTGCGCATAGAGCACGCCCTGCCCGGCGAGCAGCAGCGGATTTTTCGCCTTGAGCAGCATGCGCACCGCGGTCTTGACCGCATCGGGATCGGGGGCCGCGCGCTGGACCTGGACCGCGGCGTAATCAAGCTCGCCCTCGTACTCGGCCTCCCATACCTCGGCCGGAATCTCGATAAGGACGGGCCCGCCCTTGCCGCTGCGCATGGCGTGGTAGGCGCGGCGCATCAGGTCGGGGAGCTCCTGCACCGAATGCGCGAGCGCGGACCACTTGGTGACGGGCCGGTAGACATCGGCGGCGCGGAATACCGGCCGGACATATTGCCGCGCCAACGGCAGCCCGGCCGGAATGACCAACAGCGGAACGTTCTCGGAAAAGGCCTGGGCAACGCCGGGAAAGGCGTTCTCGATGCCGGGTCCGGCCTGGGCGGCGAATACGCCGTTGCGCTTGCCGCGCTTGATGCGGGTATAGCCGTCCGCCAGGCCGACGCCGACGCGCTCTTGCCGGCATAGAATCGGACGGATGTCGAGCGCGGCGCAGGCCTCGATCAGCGGGTTGCGGGGGTAGCAGGGGAGAAACTGCGTTCCCTCGCGCCTGAGGATTTCGGCGATGACGGCGGCACCGTTCATGGGCGTATCCCGCCTTTGTATATCTGTTCGCAGTCGCTTGCTGTCGTACGGGACTGTCCGTTTTGTGTTTGTATCACAATGGGTTAGAGTCCATGGCCGTTCAGGTCGGTGCGTCGGGTCCCGCCGAATGCCAGCAAACTTGTTGCGACAGCGTTGCGACGGACGGAACAAAAGAGGGGTAGCAAATGGCTTGTGGCTCGGGACTGACGCGGGGAACGGTATCGCTCACGCATCGTTCGGTCGAGGCCTTGCGGCCGGCGGAGACCCCGTATCGGGTGTCCGATCAGCGCTGCATCGGGCTGGCGGTCCGCGTGGCGCCGAGTGGCGTCAAGACGTGGGATTTGGCCTACCGCATTCGCGGATCGGGGAAGGTGCGACGGCTCTCACTCGGCCGCGTGACCGATGTGAGCCTCGAAAAGGCACGCGAGCGCGCGAATGAGTTGACCAGCGCGGCAAGGGCCGGCCGTGATCTGATCGCCGAGGAAGAGGAAAGCCGAGCAGCGGCGGCTTCGCGGCTCACGGTCGAAAAGCTGATCGAACTTTACGTGCGGCGCCGGGTTACTGGCCGCCTGCGGACGGCAAAGGAAATCGAGAGCCGTTTGCGGCGGGCGCTTGCTCCGATCCTGCCCCGCTACGCCGACGATGTTCGCCGACGCGACGTTCGGGAATTGCTGGACGCGGTGGCTGACCAGGGGATCGAGCGGGAAGCCGAGAAGCGCCGGCAAACTGTCGGCGCCATGTTCCGGTGGGCCTTGTCACAGGACATCGTGGAGACCGACGCCACCGCCGGATTGAAGGCTTACGACCCCGGCACTCCGTGTGATCGCGTGCTCACCGTGGAGGAAATCGAAGCGCTCTGGAAATGGCTCGATTCCGGCGCCCTCCCATCCGAGCCGGCGGACATCATGAAGCTCGAGCTTTTGACGGGTGCCCGTTGTGGCGAAATCAGCGGCCTCTGCGCCGAGGAAATTGATCGCGACGAATGGACCTGGACGCTACCTGCCGCGCGCTCGAAAAACAAACGGCCGCGCGTGACACCGCTCGTTGGGCTGGCACGACAAATCATTGAGGCACGGCTTTCCGTGGTCCAAGCCGGACCGTTGTTCACGGCCGAGACAGGTACCGTTCTGACCGCGGCCCACATCGGTCATTACCTGCTGGCGCGTCGGGACAAGCTGCCGATCGACAAGTTCACCACGCACGACCTGCGGCGCACGGTTGCGACTATGCTGGCGGAGATGGGCATTGGCCTCGATCTTGTTGCCGCGGTGGTCGGCCATGAGGCGGGCAGCAAGGAAACCCGTACTCTGGTCCGTCATTATGTCCGCACCGATCTGATCGAGCGCAAGGTCCACGTGTTGCGCACTTGGGATGAGCGGTTCCAGAACATCGTGGCGGGCCGCGAGGCCCGCAAGGTCGAGCGCCTTCTGAGGGCGGGCTGATCGGCCGCCGACCCTGCCCAAGTTTTGCGACCAGTGGGCACATCCTGCCTTGTCTTGCGCGCGATCGGCTTAGCTGGTGATGGCTCTCCACGCAGTCGCAAGGGGGAGCCAGAGGGTGAAGGAGCACCAAGCAAGAGCAACGAGGGATAAGGGTCGGGGTCAGCCCCTATCCCCGACGGATCGCTAAGTTGGAAGTTTGAGACAACATCTTCGTCGGTTTCTCAAAGTGCAAAGGTACCAGTGCCATGCTTCGTCACTTGAAATATACTTCGCCGGCAGCCGTGACGGACTTCACGGCGAGAGGGTGAGAGGGCATCGCAGGGTTCCACAGCAGCGGTTGGTACAGATGCACGTGAAAACGTTACGATCTCTAGATGTTTGAGGCCGATTCGTGAGCAAAGATTCCGACCGAACTCCCGTCGCTCCCGAAGGCAGCGGATATATGCCGCTCACGCAGGCCGCTTACTGGATTGCCACAAACGGAGGGATCAAGTCTGTTGACGTGAACGACCAAGCCGCTTGGAAACATGCGTTTGACGAACTACTGCCCCATATTGCCTCGAACGACGTCCAGATTATCGGCCAAAGTAGCGGCGGAATGAATGAAAAAATTGATGGTCTTCTCTTCGCAGGAGTGCGCGTTTCATACCCCTATCACGACACACCGAGCGAACTCTTGTTCGGTTCAGAGCCGCACATCGAAAGTTTTCCATTCATCGATGATGAACATTGGCGGAAGGGCTTTAATGACAAGCTTGTGCCACCGCGCGGCGGAAAGCGACGGTGGTCCCGACTACAAGTTAAAAAGGAAGACGTAAGGCGAATCTGGAGATCTGCAGGCGACCCAGGCGCAAGCATGGCAGGATCGAATAGCCATTTGGCTAGACCGAACAGGCGTCGCGGCCGCCGTCCGAAAATTGAGTGGGATAGGGTAAGAGACTTCGTTCACACAAAATTAGAATATCATGGTTTGCCTCAATCGGGTGATCCAGAGTGGAGCTGCCAGGCCGATGTGGAGCGCGCTGTGGCCGAATTCATCGAGAAGCGCTTTGACATTCATCTGGCTGTCAGCACCATCCGAGCAAGGACTGCTAAATTCATTGCTGAATGGCAGGCCGGAAAAGCCGATAATTAATTATCGGCCTTTTCCGGCGTTTCCGGCCGACTTTTACGCTTCGGGGCATTAAGCAAGCCGCCGGCATTCGCGATTGTCGCGGATGTGGTTGCCGGAACCATCCCGGCCAACGGCGGAAAGATTTATACTCATGAACTCGCCGCTTGCTTACAGCATCGCTGAAGCGTGCTCCGTCGCGCGTGCCGGTCGGACGGCCCTTTATGAGGCGATTCGTTCCGGCGCACTGCGTGCCGTGAAACGCGGACGCCGCACACTCGTCCTTGCGGACGATCTGCGCCGCTATCTCGAAAGCCTCCCGGCAATCGAGCCGAAGCGAGACCGAAGCAATCAGCCAGCGCGCACTAATCGACATTTTGCGCGGCCGACTTGACGCTCTCCTACCATAGACGCTGCCGCGCGTTTTAGCACGTGAGGCGCGTCAATGGCGACACCTAACCAAATTGTTGAGGTCCGCTCCATGATTGCCGATCTCCGCTCACTCGCCCGCGCAGTTGGTGGTGAAATTTCGGGCCGCCAAGTCCTAGCGCTCGGTCTCGGTCATAGGCCGCAGGACCGATCACTTTCGATCCGTATTGAGCCGGGCGCGCCAGATGGCTTCATCGTCTACTCTTTCCGGGCGACGAACCCGTTCGCCTGCAAGATTATGTGCGCGAACGTCTCGGCCTACCTGAATGGGAGCCCGGCGACGAGCAAGACCGGCGCGTCGAGCCATTGCGGCGAGCGCGGTTCGACCGCACGACGATCGACCGTGAAGCAACGAAGCGGCCGCGCACCCCCCGTTTTACTAAGAAGCAGTGGAGCGAGAGGGCCAGACCCACACCGGCCCTCTTGTCTGTTTTGTCATGCAACTTCCGTCAATTAATGACATTGCTTTGACTCTTGGCGGCAATGTGGTCAACAGCGAAGCGCTCGTACCGGGACCGGGACATAGCGCCGAGGACCGCTCGCTCTCGATAAAGCTCGACGGTAAGGCACGGGACGGTTTCATAGTCCACAGTTTTGCCGATGACGATCCAGGCGTGTGCCGCGATTATGTGCGACGCAAACTTGGATTACCGGAATTCAAACCGAGGAAAACGAAGACCAGCGGCGGCGCTAGGCCCTTCTCGCCCACGGTTGCGAAGTATGTTTATCGCCTAGCGGACAGCACACCCTATCTGCAAGTCCACCGCCTCGCCGACAAGTCCGGCTTTCCGCAATACCATTGGGACGGCGAGAAGTGGATTGCCGGAAAGCCGGGGGGACCGAAGGTCCCTTACATGCTGCCGCAACTAATCGCAGCTGCAGCCGCGACGCCGATCTATATCGTCGAAGGCGAGAAGGATTGCGACAATCTCGCTAAAGTCGGCTTCGTGGCCACGTGCAATTCCGAAGGCGCCGACGGCGGCAGCGGCAAGAAGTGGACCTCTGATCTGAACCAACATTTCAAGGATCGCCACGTCTACATCATCCCGGACAACGATGCGCAAGGCCACAAGCATGCGGAGCACGTTGCTCGCAATCTCAAGCCCATCGCGAAGAGCGTGCGCATCGTCGAACTGCCCAGCTTGCCGCCCAAGGGCGATGTGTCGAATTGGCTCGAAAGCGACAGCGCAGGCGTGAAGCTCGCCAAGCTGGCTGCAGCAGCACCATTGTGGGAACCGACGCCCGCGTCGGAGCCGCCGGAAGCAGAAGCCGAGGATGAAGCGAAGCCGGTTAGCGCGCTATTGCCGTCGCCGAATATGCCGATGGCGGTGGCCCGGCTATTCGTCGCCGAACGCTGTCTAGATGACGGCGTGCTCACGCTGCATCACTGGCGCGGAGGCTGGTGGCAGTGGCGACGTTCGCATTGGGCTGAGGTCGAAGACCGCGAGGTGCGTTCGCTGCTCTACGCCTTCACCGAGAATGCGCGTTATCGCGACGCCGAGGGCAACATGATGCCGTGGGCGCCGACCCGCAAAAAGATCGGCGATCTATTGGAGGCACTCGCTGCCATCACCATCCTGGTCGCCGACATCGATCAGCCGACATGGCTTGATGGCCGATCGACCGGCATCATCGTCGCCGTTGCCAATGGTCTGCTGGAAGTCGAAACCCGGCACCTCCTCCCGCACAGTCCGCAATTCTTCAATCAGACCGCAGTGCCGTTCGATTACGACAAGAACGCACCAGAGCCGAAACGCTGGTACGATTTTCTCGACGCATTATGGCCCGGCGAACCGACCGCCATCGACATGCTCGGCGAGTGGTTCGGATACGTGATCAGTGGGCGGCTCGACCTGCACAAGATCTTTGTCATGGTCGGGCCAACGCGTGGCGGCAAAGGCGTGATCGCGCGCATCCTCACCGCATTGATAGGCAAGCAGAACGTCGCGGGGCCAACGCTGAGTTCACTCGGAACCGAGTTCGGGCTGGCTCCGCTGCTTGGCAAGAGCTTGGCCATCATCAGCGATGCGCGTTCCGGCGGCGGCAAGAATTCGCCCGCCGTGGTCGGCGCCTGCTTTCGATCTCGGGCGAGGATACGCTGACGGTCAATCGCAAATACCGCGAGCAATGGACCGGCAAGCTCCCTGATCGGCTGCACATTATTTCCAATGAGCTGCCTCGCCTTGGGGACGCGTCGAGCGCGATCGTTGGTCGCCTTGTGCTGTTGCTGACGACGCGCTCATGGCTGGGCAAAGAAGATTACGAACTGGAGAGGAACCTTCGCGACGAGCTGAGCGGCATTCTCAACTTTGCGCTCGATGGCTTGCAGCGGCTCACCCACGATAACGAGAACCGTTTCACCCGTTTCGCGGCCGCCGAGGAAGCAATCACAATAATGCGCGACCTCGCGTCGCCGGTGGGCGCTTTCGTTCGTGAGAAGTGCAAGCTCGACGCTAACGCGGAGATTCCGGTCGATGTGCTTTACCCCGCCTACAAGGATTGGTGCCAAATTTGCGAGTACCCGAAATCTCCCAAGGCTCATTTCGGCCGCGACCTGCGGGCCGCCTGCCCCTCGGTCAGAAAGACCCGGCCGAGAGATGGAACCAATCGTCAACATGTCTATGCAGGCATCCGCCTGCGCACGGAGAAAGATGAGGCGGATGAAGAGGTTGAGGCGGCGGAACCATCGCCCTTTAGTACACCCAACAATCCGCCGGTCACTGTGACCACTATGACCAGCAGCCGGGCGCGGTCACGGTCGGGTCACGGTGGTCACAGTGACCAGCTAAATGTAGCTCCCAATACGGAAGGCGGCTCTAGCCCCGCGCGCGAAAGAGAGCCGGGCACCGATCGCGGCAAGTCCGATGACTTCCACTATCGCGGGCCGATAATCGATGTGCCGGATCTCGGGCCGGACGCCCTCGACGAGCACGGCGCGCCGCGGGCGGCCACCCTGACTCAGGGCCGCATCCGTGAGCTCGCCGCTTGGTATCTCAGCGAGGCGGCGGCCCGGCAGGAGGCGAGCGAGACCCGCGACCCGGACCAGGCAGGGCTGAACACCGAGCTGCGGGCGATCCTGCGCCAGGAAGTATCGTCCCCGGAGCAAGTCGAGATCGAGTTCAACAGGGTGACGGCGGAGGTGTTCGCAGTGTCGTTTTAGGGCGCCGCCGCGGGGGGCGTCGGTGGAGGAGCAGGAACTCAATGCCATGGGCATTCGAGCATGAGGACATAGCGAATGAACACGAAGAAGCCTCCCAAGGCTGAGGAGAAGCCGCCCAAGTCTGAGCCCGAGGTGCACGTCCATGATGTGTCAAAATTGCGTGGGCACCTGAAGGTCATCGGGGGTTCGATGTCCGACGACTGGAACAACCTTGTCGCTAACCAGACAACTCGGACGCTTTGGTTTTTTGCAGATTCAGACCCGCAAGAAAGCCGGCGGGAACGCCATGCGGCGGTCGATGCGTTGATGGGCATCAAGCCAGGGGATGAACTCGAAGGCATGATCGCGGCGCAGCTTATCGCATGCCATAACGCGTCGATGGAATGCTACCGGAGGGCCATGATCCGCGACCAAATCTTCGAGGGCCGACGGGAAGCTTTGAGCCAAGCGAACAAGCTCTCCCGCACCTATGCGGCTTTGCTCGATGCGCTCAATCGCCACCGCGGCAAAGGCCAGCAGAAGGTCACGGTGGAGCACGTCCACGTCCACGAGGGCGGTCAGGCCATCGTCGGCAA
>Ga0306924_10002763_pt1 | contig 16641 bp, 16 predicted proteins | sample sta12Can44000111_FD_203756 | JGI IMG/M metagenome (GOLD analysis project Ga0306924, IMG submission 203756) | Lab enrichment of tropical soil microbial communities from Luquillo Experimental Forest, Puerto Rico - statanox.12C.anox.44.000.111 (v2)... | ecosystem: Environmental > Terrestrial >... | reverse complement strand
GAAAGCGATCACACCCGAGGAATTGCGTAAGCTGATATGATCAAACGCACCGCCCTGTCCCTGCCCCGCTACGTGCGGCGCAAGCCTTCCAAAAAAGGATGGTCCTACCACTTCGACTTGCCGACGTGGGCGCGCAGCCGCGGCGATTGCCCGGTGAAGAACGAGGCGCTCGGCCACGACTATCATCACGCGGTCGAGCGCGCCCAAACCATGTTGCTACCCGCCTTCGATGACTGGGTTTCCGGTGGCGCTGTCGATAGCGACGCCGTCCAGGTCGGGACGATCAACTGGCTGTTCAACGAATACCGGGATGACCGGCGCTACAAGAAGCTGAGTGCCAAGCAGAAGCGCAATCACGAGCGCGGCTTCTCGATGGTCGGCATGTACGTGCTGAAAAACGGACGCCGTCTCGGCACGATGCACTTGTCCGCGGTCACCACCGCCGTCGTCGATGCCCTCTATGATGCGTTGCTCACCGTCACTGAGATCGACAAGGACGGCAACACGGTCGAGCGAGCGCGCCGCACCACCGTCAATCACACGATGAAATCATGCCGCCGCGCATGGAATGTCGTTTTCCGCCGTCACCCGGACAGGGTGCCGCACGTCAATCCGTTTGCCAGCATGGGCTTGGAAACCTCCAGTCACGAAACGCCGACCGCGACGTATGAGGAACTGCAAGACTTCCGTACGAAGGCGAAGGAGATGGGCCTTCCGTCGCTGGCAACCGCCGCGCTCATCGGCTGGGAATGGCTCCAGCGCGCGGCCGATATCTTCGGCACCTTCAATGTCGCCCACTACCGGCCGAAGGACAAACCGAACGCGGTTCGGGTGCTACACGAAAAGACCGGCGAAGAAAATTGGATACCGCTGTTCGACCCGGAAACCGAAGCCCCGCTCTATCCCGAACTGATGGCCGAACTCGATGCGATCAAGCGGCAGCGGATCGGCGGACTCATGATTCGCCGAGACTGGGGCGACAAGGGACCGTGGCCCACATGGCCGCAGCCGGACGTGATCGACCTCACGCACCTGTCGCGCAAGGTCAAGGAAGTCATCCGCGCGGCGGGCCTGCGCGACGAACTGACCTTCACATCGTTCCGGCATGGCGGCTTCACCGAGGCTGGTGATGCCGAATTGACCGATCGCGAGATCATGGCGCAGGGCCGCCACAAGTCGCCGAAGGTGCTCCCTAAGTACGTCAAGCGGACCATGCGGCAGGTCGCCGAAGGCGCACGCAAGCGGCGCAACAGCCGGTCGCCAAAACCTTCAAGCGAGTGAACGAAAGTCGCACAGAACAACAGCCTTGTCGGAAAATCTTGTCGGAAAATTTTGGAGGGTTGCGAAAAATGGTCTGTAAGTCACTGAAAGCACTGGAGCGGGTGAAGGGAATCGAACCCTCGTCATCAGCTTGGAAGTTTGCCACGGCTGTTGCGCAGAAGAATGCAGGAGCAAGCAAGAGCTTGACATTTGTGCTACGTCAACAATCTATTGCGGCAAGAGGGTGCACGAGATTGCACCCGCGCTGTCCCCCAGTTGTACCCAAGCAGAGACCCCATGAAGCTCACCGAGAAGACCGTCGCCGGCCTGAAGCTGCCGCCCGGCGTCGACGAGCGGCTGTTCAGCGACGACGATCTCACCGGACTGAGCCTGCGCCTGCGCCGCGGTGCCAACGGCGTCGCCCGGAGTTGGGTCTACCGCTACGCGATTGCCGGCGCGTCGCGCAAGGTCACGTTCGATTTTGCCGGGCACAACCTCACGGCTGCGCGCAAGCGTGCTGGTGACTTGCAAGCGCGGCTTCGGCTCGGGCACGACCCGGCCCAGCAGCGGGCGCGCACGCGCGCCGATGCCGAGCAGACCGTCGTCGCCACCTTGCAGACCTACCTGCCGCAGAAGCGGCTCACCCTGCGGCCGCGCAGCTATACCGAGGTCGAGCGCCACCTGCTCACCTACTGGAAGCCGCTGCACCGCCTGCCGCTGCGGACGGTCACCGCCCGCGACGTGAACGCGCGCTACCTGGCCGTCGCCAAGGACAGCGGGCGCACCACCGCCACCAACTCGTGGCGCTCGCTGTCGGCATTCTTCGGCTGGTGCTTGCGGCAGGGGCTGGTCGAGCGGAATCCGACGCTCGGCGTCGAGCGCTTCCCCGACCGCAAGCGCGACCGCGTGCTCAGCGCGGCCGAGATCAAGATGGTGTGGGACGCCACGGCCGGCGCCGACGACTACTCCGCCGTCGTGCGGCTGCTGCTGCTGACCGGCTGCCGCGCCAGCGAGATCGCCGCGCTGACGTGGGATGAAATCTATAGCGATCGCATCATGCTGCCGCCCGAGCGGACCAAGAACAAGCGGCAGCACGTGATCCCGCTCACCATCACCATGCGCGCCATCCTCAACGGCCGCGAGCGCCGCCCCGGCAAGAAGCACGTATTCGGCCGGCACCACGACCGCCCGTTCACCGGCTGGGGCGAGAGCAAGGCGGCGCTCGACGCGCGCATCAAGGCGGCGGGTGTCACCATGAAGCCGTGGACTAATCACGACGCGCGCCGGTCATTTGCAACCGGCCTGGGCGAGCTTGGGGTCGAGCCGCACGTGATCGAGGCCGCGATCAACCACGCCAGCGGATTTCGGCACGGCGTCGCCGGCAACTACAATCACGCGAAGCTCGAACGACAGGTGCGGCAGGCGTTCAACCTGTGGGACGCGCACGTTCGTGAGGTCGTCGAGGGTCGCGTCGCGGGCGACCGCGTCGTGCCCTTGCGCGTTTGAAATTTAAGCGGGCCGCCCGGACGCTGAGAACGTCGCGGGCGGTCCTGACCGAAACGCCATCGAGTGGTTCGATCCAATGGCGAAGGCTGCGCCGGAATCTGCACTAACTTTTGTCGCGTTGAAAGTCGTCCTGGCCGAACTCGAAGCACGGCCGCTCGAATCGCCCGAGAGCGCGCGCCGGCTGGTCGCCCAGGTCTGCGACGCCGACCGCGACCGGAATTACTGGACCTGCCGCGAGCCGGCCGACCCGCCGGCGACGTTCTGGCGCAACCCGGCGCAGCTCACCTTTTCCGGTTCTGACGTGACCAATCCGGCGGCGTCGCTGGCCGAGGGGGATTTGGACTCCCTTCCGGGGATCGGTCCGGCCTTCATGTTCGGTTTTGTCGCGGTCACCTTGCGCGGCGTATCGGTGGCGTGGGAGGCCATCGCGGCGCTGCGGCCTGAGATCGGCCCGCCGCCTGAGACGGCTGTGTTGCCAGCCGCGACGCCGGTCGCCCCCGCAATCGTCGATGCTTCTACGGCGGCGGACTTCGTCTCCGAAGACACGCTCTCTTCACCCGCGAGAAAAAGGCGAAACCGACATCAAATACGCCGAGCGGCTGCTGCGCGATTTTGCGCCTAAGCGGTGGGAAGTGCGCACGATCACCAACGAGTTTGCACGGCTCAGGCAGGCCAAACCGAAGTTCAAATTCTAAGTCTTTGATCTCTTTGTGCACAAATGTGCACTTGGTTTGTGCATCGTGTGCGCCCACGCTTGCACAATGAGCATTAATACTGTCCGTACCGACTTGCCGCCCTCGCCCGATTCCATCGAGTACGTGGCGTGGTGGTACGAAATCCTTCGTATCTCCGAGGCCGCCAAGGCGCGCAAGGTGCACGTCGCCACGATCACGCGCGATGGCAAACGTAAAGGACAGCTTATCCAACTATCCGAGCGTGCCTTGGGCATGCGGCGAGGCCATGCCCTTATGCTCGAACCGCCGCCGGGGTACGGCGCCGGGATAAGTCCGCGGCGGCGCCGCGGAGCGTCGCCAGCCTAGAGCAAGCCGAACAACCTGAAAGCTTTGTGACCGCCGGCCGTGATCGCTGCCGACGACCGGCGGGATTGTGTCTGAAATTGGCGGCGGAAACCGACCGGGGCGCACCGGCGCGTCGAAAGCAAAGGCGCGTCCCGGCCTCAACAACAGGAGCCGTGTCATGCACGGTCTTGTTCCAAACGTCAAGCTGATGATGCCGCCGACTTGGCGGCAATTCCCGCTCCACACGCTCTGGGCGCTTCGTTTGAAGCTCCTGGGCGCGGGCGAGCACCGGCGGGCCGAACTCGTGCAGCGGCGCATTCAAAAGCTGCAAGCACGCGAAGCCCGGCGCTCCACGACCCAACCGAATCGACGCGCTGAAGCGTCCGATCCCGCCGGGATCGAGCATCGGTTGGCGACCGAAGCCGAGCGATGGCAGGCGAAGGGCACCGCGCGTCGCCAACGAGGCGCACATCATGCGGTGATGACCATCAAAACCTAACCAGCACGCCTTCACTCGGGTCGCCGGTGTCCGCCGGCGACCCTTTTTCACCCCCAACGCCTGACGAACGCAAGACCCGACATGAGCCCAACGACCATCAAGATACGAGCGTCAACCGGACGAGGTCTACGAGACCCCGGCCTGGGTGGTCGCGGCTTTGCTCGTCAACCTCCCGGTTATGCCGCGCTTGGCGTGGGACCCGTGCGACCGCGCGTCCGGTCGGCTGGTGGCCGCGTTGCGCGCTCAAGGCGATCGGCGGCGTCGTCATTCCCGTTTGATCCAAGTTGGCGCCGCGGGCGCGAGCCCGGCGGCGCCGCTTTATCCGGCGAGCGCGAGCGCGCTCACCCGACAAGGCGGCAACCGATCGGAACATGCCAATGAATCCCGCGCTCGAACTCGCGCGCAAGCTCGTCGATCGCTTGCTGCAATTCGAGCTGATCGAAGATCACGGCGAGCGCGCACCCGATGGCGCGACCATCTGGCACCCGACGGAGAGCGGCCGCGAGCTTCAAATCGAAGCGCAGATCGCCGATCGCGCGGGGCTGGTGAATCTCTGCGACGAGCACGTCCACCATCTCATCTGGCGCGGGTTGGTCGAATTGGACCGGCACTATCGTTGGAAGCCGACCGAGCTCGCCGAGGTGCTGCTCAAGCTTCCGTGTGCACTGCCGCCGCCCGTCCGTACCGCATCCGACACGCTGCATTGAAAAAGAAACCCCATGCGCGTCTTTCAACATCTTCGCGTCTACGTGGCCTCGTCCTGGCGCAACCCGCTCTATTCGAGCGTGATCGACGCGTTGCGCGCCGCCGGCCACGCTGTTTTCGATTGGCGCGAATCCGGATTCCACTTTCCCAACTGCACGACCCGCCTCGATTACGTTCAAGCGCTCGGTCACACCTATTTCCGAACCGGATACGGCGATCGCGAGCGGCCGTACCTGCTCAAGATCAAGGAGTGGGTGAAGCTCGGTCCTGATCGTGCGGACTCGGTGACACTGCCGGCACCAGACACCCCCGTACTGTCGGGGCGGGGCGCACCGGCCGACGCGAAAATCGTCGCGCCGCCGACGGCGAGCGAGATCATTCAGGACAAAATCCCATTCTGAGTGACGGATTGTTGCTCGATGCTGCCCCAGGGGGGCGGGGCGGCATCGGGAAACGATCTTCAAAGGACCTGCCATGATTATCTTCGACGCCATCGAGACATACTCAGACTGCGATCTCAGTGCGCATGGCGCGTATCGCTATGCGACCGATCCAAGCACTGATGTGTTCTTCGTCTGCTTCGCGATCGACGACGGCCCGGTGCAAACATGGCGGCCGGGCAATCAAGTGCCTTCGGTGTTCGTCGAACCGCTCGCAGACAAGTACGTCTGGGATAACTGGTCGTTCGAGCGCTACATTCACGAATTTATCCTGACGTTGCGCTACGGGTTTGCGCCGATCCCGCTCGAACGTACCGACTGTGCGGAACGATTGGCGCTGGCGAACGCTTACCCCGCCAAGCTCGGTCTGCGCTGTGAGGCGCTCGACCTGCCCTACCGCAAAGACCTGGAAGCGCACAAGGCGATGCTGCGCCTGTCACAGCCGCGCAAGCACAAGTACAAGACCGCGGAGGCACGCGAGCGCGACCTCGCTCTCCTGTACGAGCGCTGCAAGACGGATGTCGAGAGCACGCGCGCAGCCTACAACGACCCGCGATTGCAGCCGCTGTCGCCGAAAGAGCGCTCGATCCTGTTGCTCGACGCGAGGATCAACCGCCGCGGCGTCCGCCTCAATGTGCCGTTCGTCGAAGCTGCCCACGCGCTCGCGATCAAGGAACCCAATGCCGTCAACATCCGGCTCAGCGAGCTGTCGAGCGGCGTGATCAAGAGCGTCTATCAGCGCGACAAGATCATCGCAGCGGTCAACGCGTGCGGCCACAACATGACAAAGCTCACCAAGCGCGCGGTCGCGGCGACGCTGGCGCACAAGCCCGAAGACCACGTGCGCAAGTTGTTGGTGCTACGTCAACGCGGCGCGTTCAATAGCGCACAGAAGTTCAAGAACATGCTGGCGCACGCAGACCCTAACGAGCAGCGCATTCGCGATGTGCTGCAATTCTGTGGCGCCCATACCGGTCGCTGGTCGAGCATTGGTGTGCAGGTTCACAACATGGGTCGCAACGACAATGAATTGCCGGTAAGCCTGGTCGACGCCGTGATCAGAGGCGACCGTGCGGAGATCGCGCGCTTTGGCAATCCGCTCAACCTGCTTACCGCACTGACGCGCGCCTCGATCTGCGCCGCCGATGGCCACACGCTTTGCTCGGGCGATTTTGCCGCCATCGAATCGCGCGTACTCGCCATGCTCGCGGGCGAAATGTGGAAGGTCGCCGCGTTCCGCGAATACGACGCTAGCGGCGACGAACGCCTGCACCCCTATCGCCAGATTGCCGCCCGGATGCTGCACAAGGACGTGCTCGCCATCATCAAAGTTGAACGTCAGATGGGCAAGAACGCCGAACTCGCCTGCGGCTACGGCGGAGCAGTCGGAGCTTGGCGACGCATCATTGAAGACTCCCGCACCGACGCCGAGATACAAGCCAACATCCGGCAATGGCGCGATGCACACCCGCAAACGCAAATCTTCTGGCACCGGTTGATGCGCGCCAGCTGCACCGCCATCCGCAACCGCAGCGCGGCGATCAGGGTCAACCCGCCGCCGCAGCCGTCGATCGTCGCGAGCTTCGACGGCTACACGCTCGCGCTCGAATTGCCGAGCGGTCGGGCCATCCCCTATCCCGGCGCGCGACTGGTGCCGAACAACAAGTTCGAGGACGGCGATCCGGACATCGAGTACCTCGACAACTCCAAGGGTCTCTGGCGCTACAAGCGCGCTTGGTTCGGTGTTCTGGTCGAGAACGTGGTGTCCGGAACCGCCCGCGACCTGCTCGCCGCCGCACTCCTGCGCGTCGATGCCCGCGGCTGGCCGATCGTGCATCATTGCCACGACGAGATCACGATCGAAGTGCCGGACAACACCGTCAACAAGCAGGACGTGCTCGCGGTGATGTTGGAGCCGCCCGCATGGGCCGTGGGCTGGCCGCTCGGCGGCAAGGTGCATAGTGGGCGAATCTACTTCGAAGGGCCGGCGACGGCCGAACCGCCGGCCAAAACCGTCGAATCCGTCGAGTCCGCACTCGACACGTTCGTCGCCGGCGCCCCCGAACTGCCGAACACGAAAGAGGTCGAACAAGGCGCGGCGGAGATGTTTCTCGCCAATTTGGATCGCAACACCGCGCCATTGCCTGCGTTGGTTTCACTACCACTGGATTCCAGCAGCCGGGTGTCGTGCCCGTTCCACGACGATCCGAATCCGTCATGCAGCATCTATCCCGATCACTATCACTGCCACGCCTGCGGCGCGCATGGTGACCGGATCGATTGGCTCATGCGGGTCGAAGACATGACCCGTGCCGAAGCTTTGGACGCGCTCTACGCCTGGGACGCCCCGTCGACGCAGGAGCAGCAACAGAGCGAGGACGAAAAGCGCGACTTCTTCCGCGACATCTGGAACGCGACGCAACCGCTCGCTGGCACCATCGGCGAGCGTTATCTCGCCGAAACCCGCGGTATCGACGTGAGCAAACTGCCGCCCACGATCAAGAGTGTGCTGCGCTTTCACCCGAATTGTGTCTTCGGCGCTGGCGAGCGGCACCCTTGCATCGTCGCGCTGATGCAAGACCCGCTCACCGACGCAGTGACCGGAATTCATCGCATCGGCCTGCGCCAAGACAACGGCGCGGTACTCAAGATCGGCCGCCGGGCGCTTGGCCACATGGGCGTGGTGAAACTGTGGCCGGGGCAGCGACCAGCTCGTCGTCGGCGAAGGAATCGAGACCGTGCTCGCCGCCGCTACGCGGATTCCTTATCGCGGCGCGCCGCTGACGCCGGCCTGGTCGGCGGTGGCGCGCGGCGGGCTCGCGCGCCTGCCGGTGCTGCCGGCGATCGCAACGCTCATTCAACTTGTCGACCACGACGCCAACAACGCCGGACAGAACGCCGCCACGCGCGGCCGCCAAGCGTGGATCGTGGCCGGGCATAAGGTGGTGCCGCTGATCCCGAAACAAGCGGGCTGGGATTTCAACGATGTGGTGCTTGGGAGGAAAGCATGACGGTCGATTTCGCGGATCAATTCGAGGAACTAACGTCGCAGTCATCCAGCACGACGCTGCCGTCATCATGCGCGCTCGAAGACCTTGTATCCTACGCGCAAGGCCGTTCGTGCATCTATCTGCCGTGCAAATCGTCGTGGCCAAACGCCAGCGTCGACGATCGATTGCCGCGCATGCCAGTGCTCGACGCCAACGGCAATCCGGTGCTCAATAAAAAGGGCGGCGTGACGACGATCCCGGCGAGCATGTGGCTGGCGCAAAACCGCAGCGTCGAGGCGCTGACGTGGGACCCGGGCGAGCCGGAATTCATCCGCGGCCGCTTGGCGGTTGACGGCGGCTACGTCGAGAAATCGGGCGCGACAACGCTCAACTTCTACCGTCCGCCGCCTGCGATTGAGCGCGGTGATTCGACGCAAGCATCGCGTTGGGTCGAGCACTGGCGCATGCTCTATCCCGAGGACGCCGAACACATCATCGCGTGGTTGGCGTGTCGCGTGCAGCGACCGGGCGAGAAGATCAACCACGCGCTCGTGCTCGGCGGCGCGCCCAAGATCGGCAAGGATACGCTGCTCGAAGCAGTCGTACGTACAATCGGAGAGTGGAATTTTCAGAACATCAAGCTCAACCACCTCGGTCAACGCAACAACGGTTTCCTCAAATCGCTGATCGTTCGGCTCAACGAGGCGCGCGACGTTGGTGAACAGGGCACCGTCGACCGTTATCGGCTATTCGATCACATGAAGGACCTGCTCGCGGCCCCGCCCAACACGATCCGGGTCAACGAAAAGTACATCAACGAATATTTCATCTTGAATCGCTCCGGGATGGTCATCACCACCAATTACCGCGACGCGCTCTATCTGCCGCCCGACGACCGCCGGCACTACGTGGCGTTCTCCGAGCGCCGCGGCGAGGAGTTCCCGGCTGCATTCTGGAACGACTTTTGGGGCTGGTACGAGGCCGGCGGTTTTGCCCATGTCGCTGCGCTGCTCAACCAATATGACCTATCGAACTTTGACCCCAAGACTGAGCCGGTGAAGACGGACGCGTTCTGGTACATGGTCAACGCCGATCGCAGTGGTGAATTCAGTGAGATTGCCGATGCTATCGACCGTTTGAAAGATAAGGACGGCAAGCGGCCAGACGCGCTGACGATCACGCAATTGATCGTTGCAGCCCCCGAGCTCGAATGGTTGCGTGCCGTAAAAATGCGGCGGCTCATGCGGCGGCGGCTTGAGGACAACGGCTACGCCGTCGTCGTCAATCCTAACGCTAAGGCAAGCGACGGGATGTGGGTTATCGATGGCAGACGGCAGGCAATCTATGCCCGTGCTGCATTAGACCTGAAACAGCGGTTGACCGCAGCGGAGCAATTACAGGCCGGCGAGGCCACGAAGCCGTGAGCCGGTCGAATTGGTGTAATTGGTAAGGTTTTAAACTTTTACAGGATAGATAATCTGGCTTTTTTCACGCACAGAAGTTATAGACCCTACCAACATCACCAATTGGTTGGTGAAATTGGTGACCATTTTGGGTTCCCCCGCCGTCAGAACCACCAATATCACCAATCGCCTTCGTCATCGTTTTGCCTGCCCGTCAAACCACCAATATCACCAACGGGGATGTGTCCCTCTATGACGAAGCGCACGAAAAAACACGATCACTGGTACAAGCTCGCGCGGTGGCAACATTTACGGAGCCATCAACTGCGTATCGAGCCACTGTGCGCGTTCTGCCTTCAGCGAGGTGTCGTGACGCTAGCTACGATTGTCGATCACGTCGAGCCGCATCGCGGAGACGTCAATCGGTTCTGGCTCGGCAAGCTTCAATCGTTGTGCAAGTCTTGTCACGACAGTACGAAGCGGCTCGTTGAGCAGCGCGGCTATCTTCCCGACGTGGGTCCCGATGGCTGGCCGCTCGATCCGCGGCACCCGGTTTATAATCGCTGAAAGTCGGGGGTGGGGGGATATTGAAAATTTTCGCGCGAGCCCCGGCACGGAGCGCGGCGGCCCTGCGGCACAACCAAAGTGCGTTCGCCTCGGGTCCTCGTGTTAACATCCACGCGGAGGTTTCCAATGCCTCGTGGTCGTAATCGCTCCCCTGCCGCGCTCTCGGTCGTTTCTGTGGTCATGCCGGGTCAGGGTCGCCCGGAGCCGCCTGCGGAGCTGGACGCGCTTGAACAGCGGGCTTGGCGCGAGGTCATCGCCGCGTTGCCGGCGCATTGGGTCGACCCTGCCGGGCAGCTGATCCTCCGCCGCCTGGCTGCCCAGGCCGCGATCGCGGAGAGCCTTGAGGTTCGGATTCGCGATCTGCGTGCGCAGGGTCAGGAGGCCGGCAAGGAGGCCGGCGCGCTTGCTGCCCGGCATGGCATGGCGTCGAAATCCGTTGCCGATTTGCTCGCGCAGTTGCGGGCCGCGCCGAAGTCGCGCACTGTACCGCGTGCCGCGGGTCCGCGAGTCCTGCAGGCTCCCGAATGGCGTCCGTGGGAGATCAAGGGTGACCAGGCGCAAGCCGCAAAGCCCGAAGCGTGACGATCCGGTCACCGCCGCCGACGTCATCGCGTTTATCCAACAGGTCTGTCTTGTTCCCGAGGGTAAGCTCGTCGGCCAGCCGCTGGTGCTGCAGGACTGGCAGCAAGAACTAATTCGGCTGATCTACGACAATCCGCACGGCACCCGCCACGCCATCATCAGTGTTGGCCGCAAGAATGCGAAGACTTGCCTCGCCGCGTGCCTGCTGCTCAATCACCTCTGCGGTCCATCCGCAAAGAGTCGGCCTAATTCGCAGCTCTATTCCGCGGCGCAGTCCAGAGATCAGGCGGCCATCATCTTCAGCCTGGCCGCGAAGATGGTGCGCCTCAACCCGGCATTAGCGCGCATCGTGCACGTGATGGAGACCGCAAAGACGCTTGTCTGCAGCGAGCTCGGCACCCGTTATCGCGCGCTGTCGGCTGATGCTAGCACCGCGTACGGACTGAGCCCGTCGTTCATTGTGCACGACGAATTGGGCCAGTGCAGAGGGCCACGTTCATCGCTCTACGAGGCGTTGGAGACGGCGACCGCTGCGTCGGTCGATCCACTCTCCATCGTCATCAGCACGCAGGCCCCGACCGACGCCGACCTGCTCTCGGTGCTGATCGACGACGCGCTGGCCGAGCACGATCCGCGCACGGTGCTCAAGCTCTACACCGCGCCAGCCGAACTCGATCCGTTTGAGGAAGCGACGATTAAGCTTGCGAACCCGGCTTACGGCACCTTCCTCAATCCGCGCGAGGTCTTGGACATGGCCGCTGCGGCTCGGCGCATGCCGGCGCGGCAGGCCGAATATGAGAACTTGATCTTGAATCGGCGCGTCGAGGCGACCAACGCCTTCATCGCGCCCGCGATTTGGAAGGCGTGCGGCGAAGAGCCGGGACCGCTCGACGGCTTGACGCTCTACGGCGGCCTCGACTTGTCCGAGGTGGCGGACCTGACCGCGCTCGTGCTGATCGGCAGGCGCGACGGCAAGTGGCGCGTGCAGCCGACATTCTGGTTGCCGTCCGAGGGGCTGGTCGAACGCGGTAACCTCGATCACGTCCCGTATGGTCTTTGGCGTGTGCGCGGCTATTTGCAGACGACACCGGGCAGGACGGTTTCATATGAATTTGTCGCCAATCATCTGCGCGGGTTGTTCAATCGCTACAACATCGCCAAGATCGGCTCTGACCGGTGGAACATGCGCCACTTTTAACCGTGGTTGCTCAAGGCTGGTCTCAACGAGCAATTCATCAAGGACCGCTTCGTCGAGTTTGGTCAGGGTGTGCAGAGCATGTCGCCGGCGCTGCGCGATCTCGAGCAAGTGATCTTGGACGGTCAGCTTGCGCACGGCGATCATCCGATTCTGAACATGAATGTAAATAATACAGTGATCGTGCTCGACGATGCCGGCAATCGCAAGCCGAGCAAGAAGCGTTCTACGGGGCGGATTGATGGCTTGGTGGCGCTGGCGATGGCGATCGGCGTGGCGCCGCTGCGCGCGCCGGCGATCGACGTAGCCGCTCTTATCGGATGATGGTGTGCATGGCCGACATGGAGCATCTCGACTGCACCGCGCGTGAGCGCCAGCTTCGTGAGCGCCCGTTGTGTAGGTTTTGTATGGAATGGGGTCGTGTTACTCGGGCCGCTGTCGTCGCGCGCGGCGATGACGGTCGCACGCTCGTGAGCCTGTGCGCCGAGTGTCATGCCGACCCGCTCGACCCGCGCCACCCGGCCTATGGTCGCGGGCGGTAAAGAAAAAGCCCCGGCGCGAGACCGGGGCTGAGTAGAATCGTTGTTGGCGCTTCCGACTCTAATCTTGGGGGCGCCTCAATGTCGACAATTCACGCATCCTGCGGCGTCCGACCTGCGCGCGCGATCGTTCTTCTGCGGCGGCTCTTGCTGCGTGACGAGCCGCGGCGCCGACCGGCGATCACGCTTCCGGGTCGGCCGGCGGCGGCGCCACCGCCGTCAAAACCGCGAACACCGAATCTGGGCTGGGTGCGGTTACCCGGCGGTCGCAAACCGGGTTGGGCGGATGGTGATGCGCCGCGCTGCCGCGAGCAAGAGCGACAAGTCGACGACGTTCTGCCCCCGTATACGCGCGACCAGCTCGCGGCGATGAATGATCGCTTCGTTCATCGCCTGGAGCGCGCATTCAAGAGCGGTCGCGAGCGCCGCGCTTCTGCCGCCTCACACATGGGAGGACACCGTATGGCACCGATCGCGTTGACCGACGACCAGCTCGCGACGCTTCGCCAATTCGCCACGCCGATTCCGCCGCGGCTGCGCGACGCATTTCTGCGAAGCGTGGCGCGGCGCCTTGCCACCGTCGAGGTCGGCGACGGTGCCGTGCACGCCGCCTGTGTGGCGGCGCAGCGAGAGGTGATCGACGGCGCGCGGGTGTGTGAATGAAAGATTTGCAACTGCCGCAGCGCTCAGCGCTCAGCGCTGAGGTGTCTAGCATGCTCGCGCTTACTGATGCCGGTCTTGCTCGTCTCGCCATCGCCGCCAGCAACCCAATCTGATCGTGCAGCGGGCTACCAAAATCCTCCCCCACACACTGCCTTGCGTCCGCACGAGCGCGTGCTCGTCCTGCTGCAGCTGCTGGGCGGCCAGCAGCGGGTCGAGCTTGCACGGGGCGCGATCGAGGCGATCAAGTAGAGCCAGCTTCTTGCACGCTTCTACGGCTTTGTCTTGCCCGGGCGTCATGAGTCGCGATCGGCACTTGATCTCACTCACAGCGATCCGACTTACGAAAGACAATCCAATGCGAGGGCAGCCGGAAACGAAAAGAGCCGCCGGGTGTCCCCGGCGGCTCCGTTCGCGGAGGCGCTCCGCTTTACTGAGCCTCACCATCGCCGTCGATGATGTCGTCCACCGCGGCGTTGAACTCGGCCAGATCCTTGGCCTGGCCGTCGGCCAGCTTGTCGCTGGCGCGGATGTGCTTATCCACGTCGCGCTCGAGTACGCGGTTGAGCTCCTTCTGGCGCTCACCGCGGCGGGCCAGCGACTGCAGGATGTCGGCCCCCTTGCCGGCGAAGAAGTCGACGATCTTCTCGACATCGACGTTGCGGCCCAACGCCTTGGCGTCGTGCAGCTTGATGACGACGGCGCGCAGGAGCTCCATCTGCTCCACCAGGCTCGCCGACGGGCACAGGAGGACGCCTTCGTAGATGCGCATCACCAGCGGCAGCTTGGCAGGGAAGACGTCGGTCACCAGCACCGCGAAGTCGGCGCCCTTATCCTGCTTGTCCTGGCGCAGTTTGCCCGTCCACGACCAGCCCCAGCTCATCTCGGTCTTCACCTCGGCGATGATGGTTCCCTTCTTCTTGCCGTCGTGGATGACCTCGAAGATGATGTCGGCACCCGGCTTGCCGGGCGCAACGCGGGTGATGTTGTCGCCCGCGAAGGCGGTCCTCAACATGTTGAACGCCTCGACCTCCCCCATCTTGCCGAGCGCCTGGGGCGTGCGCCCCTCGGTCATCCGCTTGGCCTCGTCGATCTTCTTGGTCAGCCTCGCGATCTCGGCGTCCTTGAGGCTGAGCGCTCCGCTATGCCGCGCCTCGATCGCCAGCCGCTCGCGCTCGACCCGATCGTTGACGGTGGCGTCCTGACTCTCCTTGAGGTCGAGGATCTGGTTGTTCAGCGCGGTGATCTGCGGCTGGGCGGCGGCGATGCCGTCGCTGCGGGCGGCCAGGCGGTCGGCTTCCCATTGCCGTTGGCGCGCCCGCTCGTCGGCTTCGAGCTTGGCGCGGATACGCACCGCCTCGGCGCCGTTGGGGAGCAGTTGGCCGCACAGCGGGCAGTTCTCAAGTTCGGAAGGAACGGACCCGTGTCCGTTGTGGGGATGGATATCGTAATCCATATTGATCTCCTTTGCTTGCACCGGTGGCTTGGATGTGGCAAAGGAGGCTGCGTACGAGCTCATTGCCACTCCGGTGTGCCGGTGAGTTTCTAGGCCGGACCCCAGGTGGCACCCTGCGGTCCGGCCTTCTTCATAACTTGGCCTGGAGCCGTCGCGCCGGTTGGTAGCGGTCGATTTCAGGAATTTATTTACCGGTCTTCCTGCACCAATCCCGCACGGTGTCCGTTGTGACATCGTCTACATTGAACGCCACGCAAACCAACGCGGCCACTACGTCACGGCGGGGACGGCCGCAGAGCTCCTGCATTTTGTCGGACATGATCTGAGCGAAAAACCGCTGCCGCGCTCGCAGACCCCAGCGGGCGACGGGCGGAAACCTCTTAACATCCGATCGATGTTCGTCGTCTATCGATATGAGCCAGTCTGCCAGGGCCTGAAGAACACTGATCGTCGCGCCCATGGTATGCATCGCGGCTTCGTCGCTTGTCGGAGCAAGCACATTTCGCAAGCGGGTGACCACATATCGCAAATCAGTGGCCCAGGTAGCGCAGGTCAACAAGTTGTATCCCCTCAGTGGGTGCGGGTGATTTATCCATAACTTGTCTTGGTGCTGTTGGTATTTTCGCCAGGCTTCGCGCCGTTTTGACTGCGGGCGTGGCCGCCGCAGCGGAAACATTTCCAGTGCCTCGATGGCCGATGGAATGATTTCCGCGACGCCTTTCACGTTGCGCAGTTTTTCCCACACGTCGCGGCGCATTTTTTTGCCGTCGGTCGCGAGCCGTTTCAGCGCCTCGCGGACGTCTTTATCGAGGAACGGGTTTTTCCACATCTTCTCGATTGCCGGCTGCGCCTCCGCGGGAACCCAAGGTGGAATCGACAACGGATACGGTGGCGGACACTCGGCTTCGTGAAACTCAAAGTTCGCATCGTGGAAGCCGACGACGACGCCATTGCGTTTGGTTGTGGCCGCCTTCAGGGCTTTCATGGCAAGACCTTCCTGTCGCGCGGACTTCGCCACTTGCTGCTGCGCGAGTTCTTGCTTCAGCGCGGTGACCTCCTGCCTTAACCCGGTGATCTCTTGCCGTAATCCGGTACTGTCCTGAGCCTGCGCCTGCAGGGCTTTCAAGCCGGTCGCCGCTGGCTTCGTAACGTCACTTTTTGCCCGGTGCCGCCGCTGGCGCTCAGCTGGCGTCATCGCCCGGGCGCCAATCGGCGGACGGCCCATCAACGCAGCTCCTGAGTTTCGTGACAGAAACTCGTGTCACGAAATAAATGGGAGGTCAATCAGAACCCTCGATCATGACAGATCCAGAACCTGCGCGGTGCGCTGAGCCGCAGCGGCGGCCGCCGCCAGTCGCGCACGTGATGATGGTACGCTCGTCGCTCATCGCCGTTTCCCGCCCCAATCCTCCTCCGCCTCGCGCTTCACCGCAGGCGCTTCTGGGTTCTTGAACTTCAGCCAATCCTTCGATGGGCCGGAGCGGTAGCGCGATCCGAGCCGCTTCGACACGATGCCTTCGAGGCCCATCTTGCAGGCGTGGCGGAATACGCTCTCGCCATCGTGGGCGAGATGCTCGTTCAGACGAAGCCCCGGAAGGCTCCCACGCAGCAGGCTCGCAAGCGTCGCCTTGCGCGTCTCCAGCGGCTCGCGCCGCAGGTCTTGGCCATCCAGCTCAAGGAGGTCGAAGGCGTAGAGGAAGACATGCTTGCCCGTCGGCTTGCGCCGCAGCCGTTGGAACACCGCGAGCCCGTTCTCATCGCAGGCCACGGCCTCGCCGTCGATTAAGCAAGAGCGCGCCTTGAGCCGGTCAACGGCCTCG
>Ga0306924_10002761_pt1 | contig 16646 bp, 15 predicted proteins | sample sta12Can44000111_FD_203756 | JGI IMG/M metagenome (GOLD analysis project Ga0306924, IMG submission 203756) | Lab enrichment of tropical soil microbial communities from Luquillo Experimental Forest, Puerto Rico - statanox.12C.anox.44.000.111 (v2)... | ecosystem: Environmental > Terrestrial >... | reverse complement strand
CGCCGGCATCGGCAACGAGTTCTTCCGCGCCGCCCCCAAGCTCAAGCTCGTGCAGCTGACCAGCGCGGGCTACGACCGGGTCGACATCGAGGCCGCGCGCAAGGCGAAAGTGCCCATCGCCAACAACGGGGGCGCCAACGCGGTCGCGGTGGCGGAGCACGCGGTCATGCTGATGCTGGCCGTGCTCAAGAAGCTCGTCTATCACCACAACAACGTGGTCGCCGGTACTTGGCGCGCCAGCGACTTCGCCTTGATCCGGACGTACGAGCTCGAGGGCAAGCGCCTCGGGATCATCGGCCTGGGCAACATCGGCAAGAAGGTCGCGCGCCGCGTGCGCGGCTTCGACATGGACGTGCGCTACTACGACGTGGTGCGGCTCAGCGGGGACCAGGAGGATGCGCTGGGCGTCCGCTTCGCGCTGCTCGCCGAGCTGCTGCGCACCTCCGACATCGTGACGCTCCACGTGCCTCTGAACGACGTCACCCGCAAGATGATGTCGACGCGGCAGTTCGCGATGATGAAGAAGACGGCGATCCTCGTGAACACATGCCGGGGCCCGGTGGTGGACGAGGAGGCGCTCCACCAGGCCCTCACCTCGGGCACGATCGCCGGCGCCGGCCTCGACGTGATGGTCGAGGAGCCGCCAAAGTCCGCCCACCCGCTCTTCAAGCTCCCCAACGTCATCCTGACGCCGCACTCCGCCGGGCCGACGTGGGACAACTGGGCGAAGGCGTACCGCAACGGGTTCGACAACATCCAGCGGATGGAGGCCGGCCAGGCGCCGCTTTGGGTCGTTCCGGAGCTGCAGAGCCCGCTTGTTTAACGGCAGTCAATCCCACTCCAGAGGAGGAGCCCCATGGACGTGACGCGACGTGAGGCGATCGCGGCAGGCGCAGTGACCCTCGGAGCGGTCGGTGCAGCGTTTCTGTTCAGCGGCTCCGCGGGGGCGCAGTCCGGCGACGAGGTGGCTGTGACGGATACCATCGAGGTTCTGCGCAAGGGGACGCTCGAGGCCGACAAGGCGAAGCTGTTGCAGGTAACCGCCGAGCAGCTCAGCTATGGCCACTCCAGCAACCGGGTGGAGACCAAGGAGCAGTTCATCAACGGGGTGCTGACGCGCAAGGCGGTCGTCAAGTCGCTCGCGTTCCCCGAGCTCAAGGTCGCCGTGGTCGGCAACAACGCGATCGCTCGCCACATCTACCTTGCCGAGTCCGAGCAGGACGGAAAGGCGACGACCACGCGCATCGGTGTCCTGCAGGTTTGGCAGAAGCAGGACGGCGCCTGGAAGCTGCTGGCCCGGCAGGGGTTCACGCTGCCCGCCTAGATGGCATTCCGTCTCGAAGAGGCGACGATCGACGATTTGCACGCGGCGATCAGGGCGGGCGAGATCAGCTGCGTGCAGGTCGTCCAGCACTACCTCGACCGCGCCCGCGCGTACAACGGCGTGGCCAGTGTCCTGGTCACCGAGGATGGCATGCCGGTCGACAAGGCAACGGGTGTCGTGCGGGCGGGCGCGCCGCTCCTCTTTCCAACCGAGACAGTCGCCGCGAGGACGCTGCTTCCCGATCTGGACAAGTACCGGGGCACGCCGCTCGAGCTGGGCCGCATGGAGGCGACGGCGTCGGATCCGACGGTCCAACAGCAGTACGGCATGATCACGGGGATCCGGGACGCCGGACAGGTCAACGCGCTGGCGACGCTCAACGTCCGGGGCGAGCGATCGGTCACCTGCCGCGGCGAATTCGATCGGCATCCGTCGGTGGGTCCCCTGCCGATCGGCGCGCCCCCCGTTTGCGAGATCTTCCGTCATTACCCGGACGCGCTGGAGCGCGCGGCCGAGCTCGATGCCACGTACGGGCGGAATCCCGATCTTGCGACGATGCCAATGTACGGCGTCGTCTTCTCGTTCAAGGACCCATTCGACACGAAGGACATGCGCAGCACCAGCGGCGGCGATGCCGCCTACGACATCGACTTCCCCGCGCGCGACCACGTCCTGGTCGAGCAGCTCCGAAGCAAGGGCGCGATCATCTACGCCAAGGCGCTGGCCACCGAGTACAACGGTCGCGCCGGCAACCCTGGCGGCCGGCATGAGCCGCGGGCCGTGTTGCCTTCGACGTTGGGCTACCAGCGCAGCACGTGGGGCGGCAATCCCGCGAATCCCTACGACACCACGCGCTCGGCCTCGCTCGGATCGAGCTCGGGCTCCGGCGTGTCCGTCAGCACCAACCTCGTCATGGTGAGCCTGGGCGAGGAGACGCGCGCCTCGACCCGCGGCCCCGCCAACCACAACGCGGTGGCTCTGATCCTGCCGCACAAGGCGATGCTCGGCTTCGTCGGCGGCGCCATTGGCGCCGACATCTACTGTGACCGCACCGGGATCCTCTGTCGCACCATCGCCGACTGCGCGAAAGTGCTCGACGCCCTCAAGGATCCCGTGGACGGCTACTACGACCCGCGCGACCCGTTCACCACGGTCCCACGCTCGTCCATCCTCCCTACACCCTACGCGAGCCACGCGAGGATGCCGGGCTCGCCGGGCACTCTGGCGGGCCTGCGCTTGGGCGTCGTTCGCGAGTCGATGGTCCATCCGCCGAACTCCTTGACGGAGGTGCCGATCGTCACGGCGGCGGCCAGGGAGATCAAGGCCGTCCTCGGCGGCACGCTCGGCGCGGCGCTGGTGGAGTCGACCGATCCCCTCTGGACTCACGACCCGGACGTCGAGGTCATGAAGACCGACTTCCGGCGCGCGCTGGCACGGCTCGTGCCGCTCTTCATGCCGGACCTGCTGTTCCGTCTGGGGCCGGACGGCCGGCCGCTGTTCAAAGAGTTCGCGGCAGCGATCGAGCCCACGGAGTTCCTCCCGGGCCAGCGGTTTGGCAGCGGCACAATGAAGCCCATTGACTACTGTGTCGCGCTGGCCGAAGGTCGGACCGAGCCCCCCGCGAACCTCGACATTGCGACGATCCAGGAGCAGGAGCTCGCGCCGATGTTCCGCTTCCAGGTCCCGCAGTATCTGACCCGGCGCGCGGCGGACTGGAAGGCTCGGGGGTTCCGCGAGACCCTCGTCGACTTCGCGCAGCTCAACGCGCGCTCGAAGTTCTGGGGGGACGATCAGCGTGCCGCATTCCAAAACTGGGAGGAGCTGGCCGACCCGCGCAATCCGCTGGACGGCCGCCAGGGCGTGAACGAGCGCATCATGCTGCGCGAGCTGCTACGGCGGGTCGACATGATGGTAATCCTCGAGAACCGCCTCGATGCCCTGGTACGCCTGCACACGCCGTGGCCGCCGGGCAAGATCGGCGGCGCGCACCAACCCCGTGGGGGACCGAGCAACCTCAGCCGCGAGTCGCTCTATGGCCCGAATGCGGGACTGACCGAGGTGCTCGTCCCCGCCGGCTACGTCACCACGGTCTACGACCCGGTGTTCGCACTGTCGCCCGACGGGATGCGATACGTCCCCGCGCCCTCGCGGACACCCACCACGATCCCGGAGCCCGGGCTGCCCTTCTCGCTGGTCTTCCGTTGCGAGCCGGGTAAGGAGGACGTCGTGCTCAAGATCGCCTCGGCCTACGAGGCGGCGTCGAGGCGCCGGATCCCGCCGCCGGCCTTCGGTCCCTTGCCGCGGCGGTCGTGATTCTCGGGGGGAAAACGGCATGAGCAACGCGGACCTCAAGGGACTGGCGCTCTCGACCACGTCGGCGGACGCTATCGCCGCCTACGAGCGCGGCGTCGATCTGTTCCTGCGGTGGCGCGGAGGTGCGCTCGACGCGCTGGACGCGGCAGCGAAGTTCGATCCGCGCTTTGCGCTGGTCCACTGCACGAAGGCCTACATCACGTCGCGGATGGGGCGGGCGGACCTGGCCACCGCCGCGGGACGTGCGGCGCTGGCCCTCGCCGACGGCGCCCGCGACGAGCGCGAGCGGCTGCACGTGGGCGCCGTCGCGGCGATGCAACGTGGCGACCAGGTGGCGGCCCACGACGCCCTGGGGCGGATCGCCGCCGAGTATCCGCGCGACCGCATCGCCGTGCGCCTCGCAGGGCTGAACTGCATCACGCGAGGTGACTACCGCGGGGGCATCGACATCGCCCGGCAGAGCCTCGCCGCCGATCCGGGCGAGCCGCAGTACGAGACGATGCTCGGCTTCTTCCTCGAGCAGTCCGGCTTCAACGACGAGGGCCTCGAGATGAGCCGGCGGTCCCTGGCGCGCGATCCGACGAGCCTGTACACGTACCACGCGGTGGGCCACGCGTATCAGGCGCGCGGCGACTACCGGAACGCGCTGGAGACCTTCGAGCGCGCCCTGTCACTGGAGCGCTACGTGCACCTGGTCTGGCACCTCGCGGAGGCGCAGGCGATCCTGGGCCACGAGAGGCTGACCCGCGACTACTGGTTATCGGGAGGTCCGCCGCTGCCGCTGCACGAGCGCATCGAGCTTCTGTGGCGGCTCGAGGTGCTGCGGGGACGGCCCACCGACGACGCAACATGGCGGGACCTGGCCCGCGAGGCCGACCGCGCGCTGGAGCATCCCGAGGTCCAGACGACGTGGATGCACCACTGGTTCGGCGTCGCGTTCGGTCGGGCCGGGCACCCGGACAAGGCCCTGCGGCAGATCGAGCGATTGCGCCGGCTCCCGGAGGGGCGCGCCGGCGGCCACTGGTCGACGCTGGGCGCGTCGATTCTCGAGGGCGAGCTCGCCATGATTCGCGGCGATCTCGCGGAGGCGGTAGAGCAGATGGCGCCGGGCGTGGCACAGATCCACAGCTTGGGTGGCGGCAGCCGGGAGCAGAAGGACATCTTCCGCGACGTGTTCATGGAGTTGCACCGCCGTCTCGGGCGCGCGGATGTCGTCGTGGCGCTGGCGCAGGAGCGCCTGCTCGCCAATCCCTACCACGTGCCCTCGCTCGCCGCGATGGCGTGGGCCTACGAAGAGACGGGAGACGCGGCGCGGCAGCGTCAGGCCTGTCGCCAGCTGGTACAGCGCGCGGAGGCGGTGGGCGCGGCAGACGACGCGGAGGAGCTGGTGGCAGCGCGAGGAGTCTTGCAGGCGTCCGTTTGATCGTGGCGCTGCGGTGAGGACGCCGCTGCTCGTCACTCAGGGCTCTCACTTCGGCGCTGACTCGCACGACACCGCGGGCACAGACCCTGTTCCGTGCGGCCCTGGACTCCAAGTTACTTCCGCCGTCGCCGGGGCCCAGGTCCCGGGAGCGCATACCGTGCCCAGCCTCGTACAACCGCTCATGAGGATCGCGCCGGCGAACACCACCGCGAGCACGCCCCACCGCCTGGGCCGCCGGCCAACCCACACCCGGATCATTTTCCTGCGGATCCCATGAACGCCTCCGCAGCTACCCGTGGAGCCAGATGGAAGCAGAGTACACGGCTTCTTATCCCTTAGGCTCGTCGATCAGGCCGAGACGGCCCGAGGGCGACCACCGACCTCAACCGCGACCTTGGTCGATTCACGTTCGTCCGCAGGGGAAGCCTGTCACACGTCCTCGGGTATAACTAGGGCCGAAGAAGTGTCGCCATTCGACCGAGTGCTTGGTCGAGTGGGCGGTCAGCCGGAGTCATCAGATCAATGAGGCGAGGCGATGGCGAGGGCTCGGGATCGCCACCGGCAGTGGGCGAATCCCTCAGCAATACGGACAGACTGACCTTGCTGTCGGGGCGTCGATCACCTATGATCCCGACCGGCACGAGACCGAAGGAATGGCCGTGCGTTCCCTCTCACGTCCGTCAGACCATCGGGTCATTTCATTTCTCGGGCAGCGTGAATACCCCGTTCATGAGGTGAACATGAAGGTACTGGTAAAGAGCGCGTGGGGCTCTGATGATCCGACCAAGGCGGCCTTCCCATTCCTGCATGCGAACGCGCTGGCGGAGGCCGGCCATGACGCCCAGATCTTTCTGCTTGGCGAAGCCGTTTCGCTCATGCGCGATCCCGTGGCACACGCGGTGGTGCCGGTGGGCTGGCCACCGTTAGCGGAGAGCCTTCGAGCAACTGTGGGACTCGGCATTCCCATTCATGTCTGAGGTGCCTGTTCGAGGGCTCGTGGAGTCCTCGAGGCGGGTCTGGAAGGGAAGAAAGCATCCTTCGCCAATCCTGCAATTCTCGTTCAGCTCATCGAGTGGGCGGACAAGTTGCTCTCTGAATGAAGGGCACTCGCGGCAGCGCTGTTCCCGCGATTCGAACTCCGCCTCGCTAGGCACGCGCCCTTCCGCTCGTCACCTCACCGCATCGGATCCCTTCACGACGCGGCTCGCATCGACCCACAGGCACAGGCAGAAACCGTGCGCATATGCCTTCACTCCGCCGCCCAGGATCGACTCGTTTTGAATCTTGCCAGGCCGGATCACTCGCTGACAGACGACACATGTCTGCTCTCGGGTCGCCCTCCCGACCCGCACCTGCCTGGGCGCAGAGGGGAGTGTCCCCTGCTCGAGCCGCTCGCGGACTTCCTGATAGAGGGACGACTCTCGCTTGTATCCGGTATTCGCGCTCTTGGACGCTTCCATCGGCACGCTCTACTCGAGTCTCCTTTGAGGCCCACGTGATGGCGACCCAATGGGTAGCTCGAGAGCAAGCGCCGCGCCAAACTCTGTAGCAGCATCAAGTCAATGTCTTAGATCAGCCTCGCCGGGTCGTCGCTCGGCAAGGGTAAGATTCGCCGACGCCGCTGCAGCGGTGCAAACGGGCGCCCAATGGTCTTGTCCGGTGTGCTTTCTGTAACTGCGAGCGTTGCCGCCAGACGCCTTCGTGGGAGTGGTCCGGGAAGGGACAGCTGACGTTGCGGTTAGCCGCGTGAAGGTGCCATATTCCGGCATCCGGGCGGCGCCACCGCTTGGTACGACAGCCGATCGTGGATGAAGACCAGGAGGCACCGCGATGAACCCCACTCGAGACCCATCCCAGCCGGATCCGGCGCTGCCCGGCGATCCGAGGTCTGCCGTTTCCGTGGCCCCGGTTGACCTGGCCGGCGTGCTGGAGGCCCTGCGCGTCAGCCTGGCGCAGGCCGTCCGCCATCCGGTGGTCGTGGGCGTGCCAGATGGACGACAGTCTGGAATCTACGTCTGGCCGTGGCCGTTCGGTGTCGATGACACCGTGCGCGCTCCGATCCCACCTGGGCCAGGCCCCGGAGGGCCACCGCGGACATCGGTCCGGAAGGTGGTCGATATCCTGGTGCTGGTGGAGCCGGCGACGGGCGCGGACTGGCTCGCATTGCTCGACGGCGCACTGGGGGCGCTGCATGACTCGCCCGTCCTGACGGTTGGCGCGACGACCGCCAGCATCGTCCTCACGCAACTTTCCGCGAACGATCTCGGCGCGATCTTCGAAGCGTCCGGGGTACGCCTGCTGCCCGTGGTGAGTGCCTCCATCCGCTTGGCATCGGCGTGACGCGCGGTTCGGCTCCGCGCAAACCGCGGCCACACTGCCTCTACATCGATCCGCGTGGCCGCAGCGCGCTGTGGGTCGGTGGATTCTCGTGGATGGCGGCCCTTCTGCCGTGGTACTGGGCGCTGCGCCATCGACAGTTGCGCATGGGGCTCGCCCTGCTGGCGTCCACAGTTGTCATGCTGGCGCTCGAGGCGGCGATCCCGTTTCGTTCCTTACGCGTGACGCTGGAGCTGCCCTGGCTGGCGATCCAGGCCTGGCTGACGGGATCGCGGGCGCGGGAGTGGCTGCGCAACGACCTGCTGCGCCGGGGCTATCTGCTGGTGGCGCAGGAGCCAGTGAGCGCCACGCTGCCGCCTACAGCTGGCGCCGCCGCAGATCACTAGCTCCCCTGAGATGGTTGACTGCTTCTACCGGGCCGCGCTCTTCCAGGCCGATGCGCTCGGTTCCACCCTGTCCAATGCCGCGATGGGCGCGCTGTTGTTCGCGCCGCCGATCGGCTGGGTGGCCCTGCGCCTGTTCCGCCGGCGGATGTTGGCCGGCATGCGGTTGCGGCAGTTGGCGCCGGTGCCGGCTGCCTGGTGGCAGAGGCGTGCGGCATCGCGAAGCAGGAACGGCGCGCCCCATGGACCGGATGTTGCCAGCCCGCCGCAGACGGGCCTCCGCGAAACGATGCAGGCCCGCCGCCAGCGGATCGTGCGCGCGACCTGGGCTGCTTACGCGGCCCTGGTCCTGCTGACGGCGGCCATCGCGCTCGCTTCAGTGCGCGTGGACCTACATCCCATCACTGGCTTCACCTTCCTCGCCGCTGTGCTCGCCCTGGGAGCGGTCACTGTCAACCTGCGCCCCGAGATCACCCGCCGGAACCTGGGGGTGACGCTGCTGCCCTTGCCGGCACTGCTCCTGCTGCAGGGATTGTTCACCTGGGTCTCACACTACGTCGACGTGCGGGCGCTGCAGCCGCTCACCGGAACCTTGCCGGTCGCGCAGACGCTGGGGGGTGTCGCCGCTGTGTCGGCTCTAACCGCCGCTGGACTAGAGCGGCGATTGCGCGCGGTCCTGCTGCCGTCCACCCTGGTGGCGTTCTGGATCTGCTTGTTCTTCTTTTCGATCAATTCGACGCGGCCACCGTGTCCCACGATCAGAGACGCCTTGCCGGGATCGGGCCTCATGCACGGGCTCTTGTTCAGCAGCGTGCTGGCCTTGCTGGCCTGGGCCTTCGTGCGGCTCGGGATCCAGCTCCTGCGCGGCCTGGTGGTCTTCTACCGACGCGGTCTCACGAGCGACATCTCGCTGACCGCTGCCGCCGATGTCGCAATGCTGGGTTACATGCTCGGCGTCTCGATCGAATACGACCACGGCGGAATGGCCCTCGGCACCCTGCAGGCGCTGACGGTACTCGGCGGAACCCTCGCGACGTATGCAATCGTGCTGGGCCACCGCGCGCCAAGCACGCCGGCACCGGTCCTGCTGGTCCTACGCGTCTTCGCCAAGGGGACGCACTCGCAGCGCCTGCTCGATGCGATCCAGCAGCGCTGGCGCCTGGCCGGGCCGGTGCTGGAGATCGGCGGGCCCGACCTGATCGCGCTCTCGGCTGACCTGCACGACATCGCTACCTGGTATGCCGGCAATGCCCATGACCTGTTCCTGCCCGAGGTGCCGTCGGTCGAGGCACTGTCCGGCGTCCTGGAACTGGCCCCTGACCGCGAGGGGCGCTTTCGCATCAGCGAAGTGTTCTGCATCGACACCTCGTGGGAAGGCACGGTGTCGCAGCTGATCGACGTGTCGCACGTGATCCTGCTCGACCTGCGCGGGTTCTCCGGGCAACGCGCAGGCGTACGCACGGAAATCGGGCTGCTCTTGCGCCAGCGGGCGATCCACAAGGTGGTGGCGCTGGTCGACCCGGACACCGACCGCGCCCTGGTGGATACGCTGCTCGATGACAAGCCGCGTACCGCACCAGGGTGGGCGTTGCGCGAAGTTCCCCGTTACTCGCGTTGGCCCTGGCACGACGTGCGGCCAGAACCGCTATTCGAGGACCTCCTGGCGGTGGCTGGCCGATAGCCGGCGGCCCAGTCGCGCTGAAGCGGCGCGGCCCTCGGCCGTCCCCTCAACGGCAATTCGGCGCAACCGGCCGACGCAAGGGCGGGGCGGTCGCGACTCCCCTGGCGTCACCGGTTGACAAACTGATAGAGGCGTTCATCGTAGGGCGCTCCGATGGTCGCCTGGAGATTGCTCCGAAAGTCTACCGAGTGCTGAGCGCTCACGTGGTCATCGAATGCCTGCTGGTTCGCGAAGACCTCGATGAGCTGAAAGTGGTTCGTGGTCGGCGTCCAGCTCAACATCGCAAACGTTTGGACCCCGGGATCTCCGGTGCTGTCCCTCACGAATTGGTCGAGCACCGGGCGGGCCTGGTCGACGAACGTGGGGATGATATCGAGGTGCGTGATCACGAAGATCTGACGAGCCGCGGCGTGGCCGCTGCGAGGCGTGACGCTGCCCTCGAGCAAATTGCCGTCCCGTTCATCGAGGGGCGCCTCGAGGAGAGGTCCGAGCTGGGCAAGGATGGCCTGGGTGGCCGACGAGCTTTTGTACGCCGTGTATGTCTGCGCGCTGGTCCAGATCTCGAAGAGGGCGAAGAAGTTCGGGCGATCGACCTGTTGCAACACGTCGAAGCGGATGGAGCCAGCACTGTTGAGGCCCTGCGCGGCCAGATCGGCGAGTACTCGATTTCCCGCCTTGGTATCCGAGGGCTTGAACTCCACATAAATGACCACGTACTGCTGCTGAACCGGCTGAGCCCAGGCCGGGCTGGCGAAGATAGAAAGCGCGGCCACGAGCAGAAACACGAAGCTCCATCGCGTGTTGGACATGTAATGTCCCTCCATTGAAGGTGGATTCCCTGAGTCGTCATGGCCCCGCCCGCGCCTAGCGAAGCTTATCTCATTGGCCGTGCTCCTTTTAGGGGTACCGGTCCTTGGCTCTCTCGGCGATCATGAGCCATGACCGGTCCTGCCTAGGTCATCCCAGGAAGTGTCTCGCGAGCGCGGCATTCACCTCGCCGGCCTTCTCCATCTGCACCATGTGACCGGCGCCCTCGATGATCTGCCTCGTGGCGGAAGGCGGGGTGTGGGCGGCATGCGTGGCCGGGATGATCCGGTCCCCGGCGCCCCATACGACCAGCACGCGTTTTCCCGTCTCTCCGAGCCGCCGGCCGGGCTGCTCGCGCTGTTGGCCGCCCGCGAAGAGGCCTCCCCCGAGCTCGCTCAGCAGCTCACTGACGCCATCGAGACGCTTGTACTTCAGGATATCGTCCAGAAGCTGGCGCGTGACGAGCTCGGGCCGAGCGAAGAGCTGCTCCACGAGCGGCTTCAGCTCGCGCCGCGACTGCGCCGCGACGAATCCCTCCGTGTAGCCGGTGTCGATCTGATCGCCTAACCCTGCGCTGGCGATGAGGGCTAGGGACTCCACCCGGTCGGGATCGTCGAGCGCCATCTGCGCGGCGATGGCTCCGCCCAGGGAATGGCCGACGAGATGGGCGCGACGGATCTCCACCGCATCGAGGAAGCGGATGACGAAGCGCGCTAACTCACCGAGCGTCCGGCCGGGCAGGGTGCGATCGGACTGGCCGTGCCCGGGCAAGTCGAGAGCCACCACCGTGCTCTGCTGGCTCAGCGCATCGATATTGAAGAGCCAGTTGTCGAGATCGCCCCCGAAGCCGTGGATGAGCAGCACGGTCCGAGGGCCGTCGCCCCTCCGCGCATAGCGAACCCGGATACCGCCGACATCGACGAACTGGTAAGCGGACGAGGCCGCGCCTTCTTCTTCCTCCGCCTCGACCGGCACCACATAGCCGGCCACGAAGCCATCGATGTCCGCATCGGACACCTCGGGCGGAGCCATGACGCCCAGCAAGGCCTTGACGGGGAGAGTCTGGCCGGCCGACGCGATCCGGCGGCGCAACAACCCCGCATCGCTGGCTTCCACCTCGCCCGTGATCTTGTCCGTCTCCACTTCCATGATGGCCTGGCCGACGCGGATTTCGCCTCCCTCGTCGACGAGCCATTAGTTCACGGTCCCCTCCTTCATGGAGAGGCCCCACTTGGGCATCACGATCGGCGTGATGGCCGGCATCAGCGCGGGGCGCCGCTCATGGCGCGGTGCACGGCCTCGGCGATCTGCTTGGCGCTGGGGATGTACAGATCCTCGAGGACGGGCGAAAAGGGCACCGGCGTGTGCGGCGCCGTCACCATCTCGATCTGCGCGCGCAGCGAGGGAAACGCACGCTGGACGACCTGGGCGGAGATGTCCGCGGCGATGCTGCAGCGAGGATGGGCCTCGTCCACGCACACCAGGTGACCGGTTTTCTCGACACTTTCGATCACCGTATCGAGATCGAGCGGAGAGAGCGAGCGCAGATCAACCACCTCGCAGTCCACCCCTTCCTTGGCCAGCGCGGCCGCGGCCTCGGTGGCTCGATGCACCATCATGCCGTAGGTGACGATCGAGCAACTCCGGCCCTCGCGGACCACCGTGGCTTCGCCGAGGGGAATCGCGTAGGGCGCCTCGGGGACGTCTCCCTCCAGGCCATAGAGCGCTTTGTGCTCGCAGAAGATAACCGGGTCGTCATCGCGGATGGACTGAATGAGCAGGCCCTTGGCGTCGTAGGGCGTCGACGGGCACACGACCTTGAGCCCAGGGATGTGCGTGAAGATCGGCGTGAGCATCTGGCTGTGCTGAGCCGCCGCTCGGAAGCCGGCGCCTACCATGGTTCGGATGACCACCGGCGTCCTGGCTTTGCCTCCGAACATGTACTTGAACTTCGCGGCCTGGTTGAAGAGCTGATCGAAGCACACGCCCATGAAATCGATGAACATCAGCTCGGCCACTGGGCGCATCCCGCAGCAGGCGGCGCCGATGGCCGCCCCCACGTAGGCCGATTCCGAGAGGGGCGTGTCGAGCAGGCGGTCGGAATACTTCGCGTACAGTCCCTTGGTGACGCCGAGCACGCCGCCCCAGGCATCGCGCTCGCCAGGACTCCCCGCGCCGCCCACGATGTCTTCCCCCATCACGATCACGCTCGGATCGCGGGCCATCTCCTGATCGAGCGCCTCGTGGATCGCGTCCTTGATGCTGATCTTTCGCGCCATGGCGTGGTCCCTCTCAATACCTGACGTAGACGTCGGTGAGCAGATCCTGCGCGGTCGGCGCAGGCGCCGCCTTCGCTTCGGTCACCGCGCGCTCGATCAACTCCTTGGCCTCCCTGTCGATCGCCTCGAGCTCCGCCGGCTTGACGACACCGGCGCCGACCACCTGGGCATTGAACTTCTTGATGCAGTCCTGGTTGGCGCGCAGGTCCTCGACCTCGCCGCGGCCCCGGTAGGTCTGCTGATCGCCCTCGAAGTGGCCGAAGAAGCGGATCATCTTGCACTCGAGCAGCGCGGGGCCACCTCCCCCGCGGGCGCGCCGGATGACCTCGCCGGCTGCCTCGTAGACGCCGAAGAAGTCCGTCCCGTCCACGGTGACCCCGGGCAGGCCGAATCCGGCCGCGCGATCCACGTAGCTGTCCACCGCGACCGCGTAGTCGCGCGAGGTCGACTCCGCGTAGCCGTTGTTCTCGACGACGAAGATCGCGGGCAGGTTCCACACCGCGGCCAGGTTCAAGCTCTCCAGGAACATGCCCTGGTTGGAGGCGCCGTCGCCCACGAAGCTGATGGCGACCTCGCCCTTCCCGCGGTACTTGGCGGCTAGGGCCGCCCCGCATGCGAGCGGGGCCCCCGCGCCCAGGATGCCGTTGGCCCCCATCATGCCCCGGTCCAGATCGGCGATGTGCATAGAGCCGCCTTTACCCTGACAGGCCCCGCCCTTCTTCCCGTAGATCTCCTTCATCATCTCCGCCACATCCACGCCCTTGGCGATGCAGTGGCCGTGGCCCCGGTGAGTGCTGGCGATGCGGTCACCATCGTTGAGGTGCAGCATGATCCCGGTGGCCGCCGCCTCCTCGCCGGCGTAGAGGTGCACGAAGCCGGGAATGTCGCCCCGCGCGAAGTCGACGTGGAGTCGCTCTTCGAACTCGCGGATGGTGCGCATCGTGCGATAGGCACGCAGCAGGTCTTCCCTCTTCATTGGAAACGGGTCAGCCATGTTCACTCCTTTCTTCGAAGGGGCCTCGACGGCCCCTCTCGAGGCTCCCCCCGGACAGGATTGCGCGGGCGAAGCCCGCGCTCCAAGCGTCCCGTCATCTCGTTTTCGGTGAACTAGCTCCTCTACGGCGCGAGAACGCGCAGAAGCCCCTCGGCCGCCGCGATCTGCAGGCAGCGCGATACATCGAGCGTGCGAAAGGCGTCCTCGCGCAGCGTGATGGTCACCACGTCGCCCGGATCGAAGGTGAGCTCGCGTTCCCCATCGAGGGCCACCACACCGGCCTGCTGCTCGACCCGGAACGTCTGATCGGCCCCCATCCTCTGCCAGCCGCTGATGCCAACGGCGCGCACCATCCCGGGCGCAATCGGCGCGAGCAGGGTCAGCTTCGGAGCGTCCGAGGCTGGGCAGAGCTCGACCGCGCAGCCACCGGGCTCGCGCCGGCCGACGGGCTCGAGCAGCCCGGCGATGGCGGACATGCCGATGGCCTCGGGATCGGCGTAGGTCACGTACAGCCAGCGCAGGCTCTCCGTCCGCCACAGGGCACGCGCGCCGACGTAGCGGTCGGTGGAGATCACCGCGTCCACCAATGCAATGTCGCGGCGCGCGCCATGGTCGACCTGGACCTCGAGGATCTTGTTTGGCACCAGAGCCTGCTCGGCCGGGAGACGGCCGGATGCGTAGAGGCCCACGGCCATGCCCGTGATGGTGGGCTCTCGCATCTCGGGAAAGGCGTTGTTGGTGCCCGTGGAGAGACCGGCGATGGGCACGTCACCGCACTCCCGGGCCACCGCGCGGTGAGTGCCGTCGCCACCTAGCACGACGATGGCGGCGACGCCAGCCGCGCGCATCCGTCGCGCCGCCCCGAACGTATCCTCGACCGTCGAGTGCACGGGCATTTCGAGGAACTCCACCTCGGGGAAGTCATGATTCATCACTCGTTCGTGCCCGAGGCTGCGCGAGAGCATGGCGCTGATCCCGCCCGTATCCGGCATCATGAGCACCCGCCCTACCCCGCAGCTTCCTGCCGCGGCGAGCATGCGCAGGACGATGTTGACGCGATCGGCGGTCTGGAGATTGTTCGCGTTCGCGACGATCCGGCGGATGTCGCGGGCCGACACCGGGTTGGCGATGAGGCCGATGGTGGGCGGCGGAGCCGCCATGAAGACCTCCTCCAGGCGCCTCACTGCCACCGACGGTAGTGGCAGGCTCACTCGCGGCCGAATCTATCACAGATGAGCGCGACCGCGCCCGGAACCAGCCCGCCGCGGGCCGTAGCCGGCACGGCGTTCGCTCGGAGCCCGTGCGTTGCGATCGCTTGTCCCCCACGCCTCGGCAGGATAGAGTGTGCATGGGGACGTGGCTTTCCGTGATTCTTCCGCTCGTTGGCTTGACGATTGTCGCTGCACTTGCCTCTAGTGCCTCGCCCGAGGCGGGGTGACGGGACGGCGTATGCTCGAGCCAGTCTCCTAGGAGGAATGCGATGCTTGGACCACAAGACATCTGGATCGCGCTGGCGCTTGGCGTGTTCTTCTTTGGCGCCAAGAAGCTTCCCGAACTTTCACGCTCGCTCGGTCAGGCCATGAGCGAATTCAAAAAGGGCCTGGCCACGGGCGGGCAGGACGAGGCGCCGCGAGCGGCAGAGGCGGCGGCCAAGCCTGAAGGGACGTCCGAGGAGGAGATGGGCAAGAATAAGCCTCAGGCGTGATCGCCCTGTAGAAGAATCAGCGTTGCATGGCTGGATCGTCCGCGTCACGGTTGCCAACGCAGAAACTGTAGCGGCGCCTTGGGCTTCATTCCCGCCACGTAAACTGCCTCGACCGGCCATGGAGTTCGCCCTTCGGAATCTGGTAGGGTGTGGCCGCGCGCGACTCCGTGCGGGCCGGCGCGATATCGACCTCGCTGAGTTGCCTCCCGATCCGGCATAAGGCAGACAGGAGCGAACGACGGCCGCCGGGTCCGGGACCGCGTCCCTCGCCTCAAGGGAGGCCCACGGCGGCGAATCAACATGATGCACTGGCTGGAGAGCCTGACCAACCCGTGAGGAACGGAGGAACGTCCCGATGGCGATCATCGATTCCCAAGTCCACGCCTACGAGGCGAACACCCCGAAACGGCCCTGGCACATTGTTCCGAATTGGCCCGACCATGTCACCGGTGACGAGATGGTGGCGGCCATGGGCACGGTCGGCGTCGACGGGGCAATCTTCATCTCTGCCTTTTCCATGTACCGCTATGACGCGAGCTATGCGGTGGAAGTGCAACGGGCTCATCCGGGCCGGTTCGCCCTCGTCAAGCCGGTCGATCCGGATGATCCGGCGGTGGCCGATGTCATCGCGGACTGGAAGAAGACGCCAGGCGCCGTCGGCATCCGGATCATGATGACGAAAGAGGCCGGGCGCGATCCGAACGACCCGGGCCTCGACCGGATTTTGCGCGCGGCCGTTCGGCACGACTTTCCGGTCAACATGCTGTGCTGGGGCAACGTGGACGCGGGCGCGGCGCTCATCGATCGCCACCCCGACACACGATTCATCATCGACCATCTGGCCATCATGCAGCCTCGAACATCGCCCGCCGCCCCGCAGCCCTGGGCCGATCTGCCGAAGGTGCTGAACCTCGCCCGGCGCCGAAACGCGGTGATCAAGGTCAGCGGTGCCTGCACGCTGTCCCACCAACCCTATCCATTCCCGGACATCTGGGACCCTCTCGCCCGCGTCTTCGACGCCTGGGGTTTCGAACGCTGCCTGTGGGGCACCGACTGGACTCGCGCTTTTGCCGTCGTCAACTACGAGCAGGCCGTCGAGACCTTCCGCCAAACCAACCGCCTGAACGACAGTGAACGCGCAATGCTGATGGGCGGTGCGTGCGCCAAGGCGTATGGCTGGTCTCCGACGAAGGCGTGATCAACCAGGGAGGAGGACCCGCGGTTGGCCGAGCCCGGAGTTAGTCGGTGGCGTCGACTCTCCCGACATGCGCTCGCCGCCTCTTGATTCCGGATGGCGCCGTGGTGCTGGCTGACCGACGGCCATAGATCTCTCGCAGCGTCGGAGTACAGAGGGAAAGGACGGTCATCACGCAAAAAGCGAGACCCGGCAGCGCGAGCAT
>Ga0306924_10002760_pt1 | contig 16649 bp, 16 predicted proteins | sample sta12Can44000111_FD_203756 | JGI IMG/M metagenome (GOLD analysis project Ga0306924, IMG submission 203756) | Lab enrichment of tropical soil microbial communities from Luquillo Experimental Forest, Puerto Rico - statanox.12C.anox.44.000.111 (v2)... | ecosystem: Environmental > Terrestrial >... | reverse complement strand
GTCCGGGCCGCGAGCTGATCGAGGAAGTCCCGGATCGGCTGGCCCAGGAACGAGCTCACGACAGTGCCATCACGACAGGCCGACGATCAGGCCGTCCTCGTCGAGGTCGATGCGGGCCGCGGCCGGGTTCGAGCTGAGCCCCGGCATGGTCCGCATGTCGCCGCAGATCGGGTACACGAAGCCCGCGCCGACCGACGCCCGTACCTCGCGGACGGGCAGGGTCCACCCGGTCGGCGCGCCCTTGAGCGCGGGGTCGGAGGAGATCGACAGGTGCGTCTTGGCGATGCACACCGGCAGGTGCCCGAAGCCGGCCCGCTCGTAGGTGTCCAGCTGCCTGGCGGCCTGGGTGGAGTAGCTGACCCCGTCCGCGCCGTAGACCTGCGTGGCCACGGCCGCGATCTTGTCCCGCAGGCTGGCCGCGTCGGGGTAGAGGAAGCGGAAGGCCGACGGCTCTTCCGCGGCCTCGCTCACCGCCTCGGCCAGCTCGACGGCGCCCCGGCCGCCGTCGGCGAAGTGCGTGCACACCGCCGACCGTGCCCCCATCGCCGTGGCGATGTCCCTGATCACCTGGTGCTCGCTAGCGTGGTCGGTGGGGAAGCTGTTGATCGCCACCACGGGGGAGACCCCGTGCAGGCGGATGTTCTCGATCTGCTTGCGCAGGTTCGCCGCGCCCGCGGCGACGTCGTCGGGGTTCTCGCGGAGCAGGTCCCCGGGCAGCGGCCGGCCGGCCACGATCTTGTACTTGCCGGAGTGCGCCTTGAGCGCGCGGACGGTGGCGACGACGACCGCGGCGTCGGGGCGCAGGCCCGAGGTCCGGCACTTGATGTTGAAGAACCGTTCGGCGCCCATGTCCGCGCCGAAGCCGGCCTCGGTGACGAGGTAGTCGCCGGCGTGGATGCCGATCAGGTCGGCGATCACGGAGGAGTTCCCGGTCGCGATGTTCCCGAACGGGCCCGCGTGCACCAGTACCGGCGTGTTCTCCAGCGTCTGGAGCAGGTTCGGCTTGACGGCGTCCCGCAGCAGGACGGCCATCGACCCGGCCGCGGCCAGCTGCTCGGCGGTGACGGGCGTCCCGTCCCCGGTGTAGCCGATCACGATCCGGCCCAGCCGGGCGCGCAGGTCGGCCAGCGAGCCCGCCAGGGCCAGGGTCGCCATGACCTCGGAGGCGGCGGTGATGTCGAAGCCGCTCTGCCGCGGTACCCCGTCCGCCCGCCCGCCCAGGCCGATGACGATGTTGCGCAGCGCCCGGTCGTTGACGTCGAGCACCCGCCGCCAGGTGATGTTGTGCGGGTCGATGCCGAGCGTGTTCCCCTGGTAGAGGTGGTTGTCGATCATCGCGGCCAGCAGGTTGTGGGCCGCGGTGACCGCGTGCATGTCGCCGGTCAGGTGCAGGTTGAGCACCTCCATGGGGATGACCTGGCTGTACCCGCCGCCGGCCGCGCCGCCCTTGATGCCGAACGTGGGCCCCATCGACGGCTGCCGGATCGCGACCGTGGCCCGCTTCCCGATGTGCTTGAACCCCTGCCCGAGGCCCACCGTCGTGGTGGTCTTGCCCTCGCCGAGCGGCGTGGGGGTGATCGCGCTCACCACCACGTACCGGGCGGCCGGCCGGCCGGCCAGCTCCTCGATGGCCTCGAGCTTGATCTTCATCACCTCCTCGCCGTGCGGCTCGAGCAGGTGGCTGCTGATGCCCATCGCGTCCGCGACGTCTTCGAGTGGCTTGAGGGCCGCGCCGCGGGCGATCTCCAGGTCGCTCGGGAAGTCCATGGGAGTCCTCTTCTCGGGAGAGCTCAGCCTGAGCTTCACCGGCCGTCCGACTATAGGATTGTCCGACAATCCTGGGTAAGATTACCTCCCCCTCCGCCACAAGATCCCCGCCCTACATCCCCGCCCTCGCCACAATTTCCCGTCTCATTGCCCGCATTATGGAAATCGGCTGGTCCGGTGGCCAGACAAAATCCAGGAAGCAGGCCCCGATGGCAGCTCAGCACGGGCCGGCCGGGATGGTGGGCACCGGCAACATGGGCGGCCGGATGACCCGCCGGATGGTCGGGGCCGGGCACCACGTGCTGGCCGTCGACGCCGACCCCGCCCGGATTCCCGCCTGCGGCGCCACGCCAGCGAAAGACCTGGCCGAGCTGGCCGCCCGCTGCGACGTGATCATGCTCTCGCTGCCGGACAGCACGGTGATCGAAACCGTGATCCGGGGACCGGACGGCCTGCTCGAGCACGCCCGCGACGGGCAGGTCATCGTGGACCTCAGCACGGCGAACCCGGCCTCCACCCGCGACCTGCACGACGAGCTGGCCGCCCGCGGCGTGCGCTACCTGGACGCCGGGATCTCCGGCGGCGCCGCGGCCGCGGACCAGGGCACGCTGACCCTGATGGTCGGCGGCGACGAAACCGCGCTGGCCGAGGTACGCCCGCTGCTCGACACGTTCAGCGCCCACGTGCACCACATGGGCGGCAGCGGCGCGGGCCACGTGACCAAGGTGCTCAACAACTTCCTCAACGGCGTCACGCTGGCCGCGACCGCCGAGGTCATGGTGGCGGGCAAGAAAGCCGGGCTCGACCTGGCCCAGCTGCTGGAGGTCATCAACACCTCCAGCGGCGTCAGCTACGCCTCCCTCAACCGGTTCCCGCACATCATCAGGGGCGACTACCTGGAGGGCGGGCTGACCGGCCGGCTGATGGCCAAGGACGTCCGGCTCTACCTGGTGCTGGCCGAGGACCTCGGCGTGGCCACGCTCGTCGGCCCGGGCGCGCTGACCGCCTTCCAGGTGTCCAACGCGCTCGGCTACGGCGAGATGATCAGCAACCGCGTCGTCGACGCGCTCGGCGACCTGGCCGGCGGGATCCGCGTCTCGGACCAGGAGGAGTGAACCAGTGCACATCAGCCACGGCCGGTCCGGCCGGCCGTCGGAGCAGCGCACCGCCACCTTCACCGGGACGGTGCACATGGACCCGGTCCTGACCGCCCCCGGGGTGATGATCAACACCGTGATCTTCACCCCGGGAGCCCGCACCTACTGGCACCGGCACCCCGGCGGCCAGCTGCTCGTCGTCACCGCGGGCCGCGGCGTCGTGGCCACCCGGGACCAGGGCCAGGTCATCACCGGCGGCGACGTGATCTGGACCGAGCCGGGCGAGGAACACTGGCACGGCGCCTGCGGTGACTCGCTGATGACCCACCTGGCCGTCTCCCACGGCACCACCGAATGGGGCGGCGAAGTCGGGGAGGGCGACTACACCGCCGCGCAACCCTAGGTTGATCCCATGAGCGAACGGTACGAGGTGCTGGCGGTCCGCTACGGAACCCGGCAGGCCAGCGCGGCCGAGGTCTTCCTGAACTACCACGCCTACCACGAGCCGGACCGGCCGCTCGGCATGGACTACTTCTTCTGGGTGGCCCGCAGCCCGGCGCGCACGGTCGTCGTCGACACCGGCTTCTCGCCGGCCGGCGGCGCCGCCCGCGGCCGCACCATGCTCATGGACACCGTGCCCGCCCTGCGGGCGGCCGGGACGACCCCGGACGCGGTGAGCCAGGTCGTGCTCACCCACGCCCACTACGACCACATCGGCGGGCTGCCCGCCTTCCCCGCCGCCGAGATCCTCATGACCGCGGACGAGTACGACTTCTGGACCGGCCCGATGGGCCGCCGCGGCCAGTTCGCCCACACCACCGAGGCCGGCGAGCTGAACCGGCTGCGCGAGCTGCGCCAGGCCGGACGGCTCACGCTGACCGGCCCGGCCCGCACGGTCGCGCCCGGCATCGAGCTGATCCAGGTCGGCGGGCACACCCCCGGCCAGGCCATCGTCACCGTCGCGACGGCCGCCGGCCCGGTCGTCCTGGCCTCGGACGCGGTCCACTACTACGAGGAGCTCGAGCGGGACCGGCCGTTCTCCACCGTGGCCAACCTCGCGGACATGTACGCCGCCTTCGACCAGATCCGCGAGCTGGCCGGCGGCGGCGCCCGCCTGGTCGCCGGGCACGACCCGCTGGTCGCCGGGCGGTTCCGCGGCCGCGCGGGATCGCAGGACGTGATCAGGGTTTCCGATGATTAGGCCCGGCGCGACGGTCGGCTTCGTCGGGCTCGGCCAGATGGGCGGCCCGATGGCCACCCGGCTGGCCGAGGCCGGCTACCGGGTACAGGGGTACGACGTCAGCGAGCAGGCGGTCAATTCATGGGCCGAACGGGCCGAGGGTGCCCGCCCCGCCGCCAGCCTGGGCGCCGCGGCCGCGGGGGCCGCCGCGGTCATCCTCATGCTGCCCGACTCCGCCGTGGTGCGCGGCGTCCTGGCCGGCCTGGTGCCCGCCCCCGGCGCCGTGGTGGTCGACATGAGCTCGTCGGAGCCGCTGGTGACCAGGGAACTCGCGGCGGAGATCGCCCGCGGCGGGGCCACCCTGGTGGACGCGCCGGTGTCCGGCGGCGTGGCCGGCGCGGTCAGCGGGCGGCTGACCATCATGGCCGGCGGCGCGCCCGCCGACATCGAGCGCGTCCGCCCGCTGCTCGACGTGCTCGGCGCGCGGATCGTGCGCGTCGGCGACGTCGGGGCCGGGCACGCGGTCAAGGCGCTGAACAACCTGCTGTCCGCCACGCACCTGCTCGTCACGTCCGAGGCGATGACGGCGGCGGCGGGGTTCGGCCTCGACGTGCCCACGGTCCTGGCCGCCATCAACACCTCCAGCGGCCGTAGCGGGTCGACCGAGAACAAGTGGCCGAACTTCATCGTCCCGCGCACCTTCGACTCCGGCTTCTCGCTGCGCCTGACACATATGTAGCCAGGTTCACGTGGCCGGAACGACTGGAGATCGTGGCCGCGTTGCCCGTCACCAAGATGGGCAAGCTGGACAAGAAGGCGCTCCGTGAACGGCTGAGGAGGAGCACAGCATGACCGACACCGAGACCCGTTCCGCATCAGAGAGCTTTGACAGTGCGGAGCACCAGGCCAGGCTGCGAGAGCTGTACCGCGACTTCGAGGCGGCCGGGATGACCCCGCTCTGGCTGACCCGCGAGAGCCTGATGCCCTTCCACCCCCAGCCCCGGGCGGTGCCGCACCGGTGGCGCTGGGCGGACCTGCTGCCGCTGGCCGCGCGCAGCGCCGAGCTCGTCCCGGTGGGCCGCGGCGGCGAGCGCCGCGCGATCAGCCTCGGCAACCCGGGCCTGCCCGGCGACCCGTACACCACGCCCACCCTGTGGGCGGCGATCCAGTACCTGGCCCCGCGCGAGGACGCCCCCGAGCACCGGCACACCCAGTCGGCGTTCCGGTTCGTGCTGGAGGGCGAGGGGGTGTGGACGGTCGTCGACGGGGACCCGGTGGCGATGCGCCGGGGCGACCTGCTGCTGACGCCCGGCTGGGCCTTCCACGGCCACCAGAACGTCTCCGACACCCCGATGGCCTGGCTGGACGGGCTCGACATCCCGCTGGTCGCAGAGACCGACCAGGGCTTCTTCGAGTTCGGCCCGGATCAGGTGCGGACCAGGGCCACACCCGACCGTTCGGCCTCCGAACGACTCTGGGGCCAGCCCGGGCTCACCCCGGTCGCGCTGGCCGGGACCCGTCCGGCCTCGCCGCTGGTCGCCTACCGCTGGGCGCACACCGACGCGGCCCTGGCGGGCCAGCTCGAGCTGGAGGCGCAGGGCCTCCCCGGGGTGCTCGAGCCGGGCCACGCCGCCGTCCGGTTCACCAACCCGACCAGCGGCGGGGACGCGCTGACCACCATGCGGACCGAGTTCCACCGGCTGGCCGCGGGCGCGGTCACCGGCCGGTCCCGCACCTCGGCGTCCTCGGTCTGGCAGGTCTTCGACGGCACCGGCTCGGTCCGGCTGAACGATTCCGCGCACCGGCTGGAGCGCGGCGACATCGTCGCGGTCCCGGCCTGGACCGAGTTCTCCCTCACCGCCACTAGCCAGCTGGACCTGTTCACCTTCTCCGACGCGCCCGTGTTCGAGAAGCTGAACCTGCTGCGAACCGAAATCAGCTGAGCACCGGGGAACGGGCGGCGGTCCCGCGGCATTTAACGGGCCGTGGCCATCCTCACGAGGTTCGCCCAGGCCCTCCGCACCCCGGACCTGCGCAACAAGCTGCTGTTCACCCTGGGGATCATCGCCTTGTTCCGGTTCGGCTCGACGCTGCCCGCACCGGGCATCTCGGCCGCGAACGTCCGGTACTGCTCCGGCCTGGAAGCCAGCCGGGGCACCGCCGCGAACGTCTACGCGGTGCTCAACCTGTTCAGCGGCAACTCGCTGCTGCACGTGACGGTCTTCTCGCTGGGCATCATGCCCTACATCACCGCCGGCATCATCGTGCAGCTGCTCACCCAGGTCATCCCGCGGCTGGAGACGCTGAAGCAGGAGGGCCAGGCCGGCCAGGCCAAGCTCACCCAGTACACCAGGTACCTCACCGTGCTGCTCGCCGTGGCGGTGTCGGCCGGTTACGTGGAGCTGGCCCGCTCGGGGAACCTGTTCCCCGGCACGGACTGCTCGGCGGTCAGCCATCCGCTGATCCCCGACCCCTCGGTGCTCACCATCGCCACCATGATGACCACGATGGTGGCGGGCACCGCGGTGATCATGTGGATGGGCGAGCTCATCACCGACCGCGGCATCGGCAACGGCATGTCGGTGATGATCTTCACCAGCGTCATCGCCGTGTTCTGCGGCGAACTCGAGCAGATCTACCTGACCAGGGAAATCTCGCTGACCCTGGCGGTGATCGCGGTGGTCGTCGCCGTCGTCGCCTTCGTGGTCTTCATCGAGCAGGCCCAGCGGCGCATCCCGGTCCAGTACGCGCGGCGGATGACCGGCCGCCGGGTGTACGGCGGGGCGACCACGTACATCCCGGTGAAGGTCAACCAGGCCGGCGTGGTCCCGGTCATCTTCGCCTCGTCGCTGCTGTACATCCCGCAGCTCGCCGCGTCGCTGCTCGGCAACCCGAACCACCCGGAGGGCTGGATAGCCTGGACGGACCGTTACCTCGTCCCGAGCGTGAAGGTCTTCCCGGTCTACTACCTCGCGTTCTTCGCGCTGATCGTCGCGTTCACCTACTTCTACACCTCGATCACGTTCAACCCGGCCGAGGTGGCCGGCCACACCAGCAAGTACGGCGGCTTCGTGCCGGGCCTGCGGCCCGGACCGCCGACCGCCCGCTACCTGGGCTACGTGCTCACCCGCCTGACCGCGGCGGGGGCGGTGTACCTGGCGGTGATCGCGATGCTCCCGATGGTCGCGCTGGGCAAGATCGGCATCGGCAGCCAGGCCCTGTTCAGCGGGGTCAGCGTGCTGATCATGGTCGGAGTCGGGCTCGACACGGTCAAGCAGATCGAGAGCCAGCTGCAGCAGCATCACTATGAGGGCTTCCTGCGCCAGCCCGCCAGGCCCGGCGGGGAACTCGCGGGAACCTCGGGCGGTCCTGCGGCATTGACCGTGTCGTGAGGCGGATACGAGGTGCTCCGGCGGGCCGCGAGGCGGAGTTCACCGAGTTCGTCGGGTCGGCGTCGGCGCGGCTGCTGCGGGGGGCCCTCGTGCTGCTCGACACCCGGGAGGAGGCCGAGGACGCCCTGCAGCTGACGTTGCTGCGGACCTTCCGTCGCTGGGACCACGCGAGGCAGGCCCCCGAGGCCTACAGCCGGACGGTGCTGGTCAACGTCTGCCGGGAGCGCTGGCGGCACCGGGCGCGCCATCCGGAGGTGACCGGCCTGCTCACCGAGACCGGGCCGCGGGCGGTGGTCACGTCGTTCACCGAGGCGGTCGACCGCCGTCACGTGCTCGTCCGCGTGCTGCGCCGCCTGCCCGCCGTCCAGCGCGAGGTGCTCGTATTCCGCTACATGCTCGACGCCTCGGTGGCCGACACCGCGGCCGCCCTCGGCATCGCCGAGGGCACCGTGAAGTCCGCGGCCAGCCGGGGGCTTGACCAGTTGCGGATGCTGCTGTCCGCCGAATATGCCGAATATGAAGACAAGAGGGTTCGCCGTGTCCAGCCACGCTGATGACGAGTTCATCCTCAGGCTCTCGCTGATGAGCGAACTGGACGATGTGACACCCCGCGACGGGCTCGCCGATCTGGTCATCGCGCGTTACCGGAGGGGCCGCCGGCGCCGCTTCGCCGGGGTGTTCGGCCTCTTCTTGGTCTTCGCCGGCATCGGGGTGCCGATCGGCGTCGCGAGCGCGTCGGGCGGTACCCCGGCCCGGCCCGGCCCGGTCGTGCTCCGGCTCGGCTCGTACGCGCTGGCGCTTCCCGACCGGTACCACCGCACCGACGTCGATGCCTCCCCGTGCGCCGCGGGGGCGGCGGCCGTGGCGCGTCCGGCCGGGGAGGAGCACGGCCCGGCCGTCGCGGCCGCCTCGTCTGGCGTCTGCATCCTGATGTTCCTCGCGCCGCTGTCCGGCGCGGGACGGGCCGACCCGAACGTGCCGCGCGACGCGGAACCCCTCGCCGTCGGGCACTACCGGGCCTGGCTCGCGCCGCGTGGCTACTCCCCGGCCGGCGACGGGACCGCCCTGGTCATCGAGGGGGATGGCCGGGACCTCGTGATCGGCGCAGCCGGGTTGCCGCGGTCCGCGCTGGTCTCGCTCGTCTCGGCCGGCCTGTCCGCGGCCTGAGACCCCCGGGGCTACGCCCCGGACCGGACGGCTACCATCGAGCCGATGCGACGTAATGCCAGCACCGTGGTGGTCCTGGCCGGCCCGGCGCCCGGCGAGGTCCTAGCCGCTCTCGGCCGGTCCATGAACGTGGCCCTGATCAGGCCAGCAGAGATCAGGCCCGAAGAGAACACCGATGGCCTCGCGTCCGCCGCGGAGGCGCTGCAGCGAGCCGGCCGGGCCACGTCGCCCTACGCTCTGGTGCCCGCCGACCCGCTCACGGCGGTGGCCGCGAGCTGGCGTGAGATGTGGGACGTGTCGCGGCAGGAGGGGCCGGCCGGCTTCGAGCAGGAGGCGGCGAAGGTCCTGGCCGCGTGGCGGGCGGGCCGGTTCGAGCTGCCGGACTACTACCTGGTGCTCGCCGGGCAGGAGGGGCCGGACTTCCACCTCGGGCCGCTGCGCTCGGCCCGGGCGCACCGCGTCGTGCTCGTCCCCGAGCAGGAGCCCGCCCAGCAGGCCGCCGGGGTCCTGCACGCCCTCGGCACGCTGCGGCATGGCCCGTGGTGGCCGGGCCTGGACGAGGTGATCGAGGTGGCCCGCCGGTTCTACCCGGACAGCCTGGCCGAACAGGGCGCCGCCCTCGGGCAGGCCCGGCGAGACGGACTCAGCGACGCGGGCTCAGCGACACCGGGAGGTGCGCGGGGCCGCGCAGGTTGATCCGGCCGTTCCAGGTGACCTCGCCGTCCAGGGCGAGCCCGGGGAACCGGGTGGTCAGCCGGGCCAGGGCGATCGAGGTCTCCAGCCTGGCCAGCGACGCGCCCAGGCAGTGGTGCGGCCCGGCCCCGAACGAGACGTGCTGCCGCGCGTTCTCCCGGTCGAGCCTGAGCTCGGCGGCGTCAGGACCCCAGTAGCTCTCGTCCCGGTTGGCCGAGCCCAGCAGGGCCATGACGAAGGCCCCGGCGGGGATCGTGACGCCGGAGAAGGTGGCCGGCTCCAGGGTGACCCGCCTGGTCGCCTGCACCGGGCTGTCGTAGCGGAGCAGCTCCTCCACCGCGCTGGCGATCAGGCCGGGGTCCTCGCGCAGCAGCGCGAGCTGGTCCGGGTAGCGGAGCAGGGCGAGGGTCCCGCCCGCGATGAGGTTGACCGTCGTCTCGTGCCCGGCGATGTACAGCAGCAGGGTCTGCGCGATCAGCTCGTCGTCGTCGAGCACGTCGCCGTCGTCCTCGGCGCTGATCAGCGCGGTGAGCAGGTCCCCGGCCGGGTTGGCACGTTTCCACGCGATCATCTCCGCGGCGATCTGGGTCAGTTCGGCGTCGGCGGCCGCGATGGCCGCGATCATGGCCGGGTCGTTGACCGGCTCGAGCGAGCGGACAATCGTGCCGCTCAGCTGCCTGATCCGCTCGTGGTCGGCCGGCGGCGTGCCGAGCATCTCCGCGATCACGGCGAACGGCAGCGGGAAGGCCAGGGCGTCGACCAGATCGACCCGGGCCCCGTGACCCTGACGTTCCGCCGCGTCGAGCATCTCGTCGACCAGCCCGGCGATGCGCGGCCGCAGCGCCTCCACGGCCCGCGGCGTGAACGCCTTCGACACCAGCCGGCGCAGCCGGGTGTGGTCCGGCGGGTCGCGGTCGAGCATGGAAATGCCGCGGGGGCGGGCGCCCTCCTCGCCGTACATCTGCTCGCGCAGCTCGATCAGGTCGCGGTCGGTGATGCTGCGATCCTCGACCGACATGCCCGCCCGAAGCAGCCCGGACACGTCCTCGTAGCGGGTGAGCAGCCAGAACCCGAGCGGGTGCCGGCCAGCGGGCGCCCCGCTCCGCAACGTCGCGTACTGCGGGTAAGGGTCGTCGGTGAAGCCGGGCGCGAACGGGTCGAACACCGGCGGGGGCATGGTCTGGGACATGGCAGTGTTTCCCTTCCCGGCCTGTCATCCACATACACCGTGCTTGTCACATACTCTGTGTATGTTACTACACTCTACGCATGCAACAAGTCAGGAGCCGGCGGGAGCTTTACTCCGAGGCCACCCGGGCGGCGCTGCTCGACGAGGCGACCCGCCTGTTCGCCACGCGCGGGTACGCCGGGACGTCCCTGGAGGACGTGGCGGCGGCCAGCCGGGTGACCCGGGGCGCGGTGTACCACCACTTCGACGGGAAGCAGGCCCTGTTCGAGGCCGTGCTCGACGCGCAGGAGATGCGGGCCATCGGGGAGATCACCGGAGCCGCAACCGCCGCCGATCCGCTGGAGGCGGCGCTCCAGGCTCTCGACGCGTTCCTCGACCAGTGCTGCGACCCGGTCTACGGGCGCCTGGTATGGCTGGAAGGGCCGACCGCGCTCGGCTGGCACCGCTGGCGGGAGTGCGAGCAGAAGTACGCCTACGGCCTGGTCGAGCGCTACATCACCGCGCTGGTCGACGCCGGTTACCTGGCGGACCGGGCGCTGGGCAGCCTGGTCAGGTTCTCCTTCTGGATGCTCGGCGGCGCCGGGCTCGCGCTCGCCGAGGCGCCCGAAGCCGACAAGCCCCGGCTGCGCGAGGAATGGAACTACCTCATCCGCCGCACCATCTCCGGCCTCCGCGCCAGCTAGCCCGCCGCCGTGCCGGTGTCCCGGGCACGGTATGAATGTGGCACTGTGCACGAAAGAATGTGCACAGCGCCACATTCATGCAATCCTTCCCCCGGCCGCATGTGGCCGGCAGGGCCGTCACCAGGTCGGAAGCGCGTCGAGGTACACGCCACGTGACCTGCACGTCATGCCGGGCGCAGCCGGCCGAGCAACTCGTCAAGCATCTGCTGCTGGCGGTCCGGGGTGACCCGGTCGGGGTAGAGCACCCGCTCGGCGCTGAGCCCGTCGATCAGGACGAGCAGCTGGTGGGCGGCCAGATCGACGTCCGCGCCGTCGCGGAGCTCGCCGCCCTTCTCCGCCTCGACGAGATGCCCGCGCAGCCGGTCGGCGAAGCGGTCGAACTCGGCGTGCTAGAGCTGGCGCAGCGCCGGATTGCCCAGCGCCCGGCCCCAGAAGCTGATCTCGATCTGGGCCTCGAGGTCCCGCTAATATCCGGAATTAGTGTACCGCAGCGACTCCGACGGGCTTCAGGCAGCTCGCGCGCAGCTCGTCAGCTACAGCGCACGCCTGCTTGACGACGGGCTGGCCGTCGGCAGCGCGGGCAACATGAGCATTCGCGCCGGGGACCTCGTGGCGATCACGCCGTCCGGGATCAGCTACGCCGAGATGCGCCCGGAGGACGTCTGCCTGGTCACCTTCGACGGCACCGAGCCGGCCGGCCTCGTCCAGGAGACGCCGTCCTCGGAAACCCCGATGCACCTGGCCATCTACGCGGCGACCAAGGCGGGCGCCGTGGTCCACACGCACTCGCCCGAGGTCATCGCGCTGTCCGCGGCCCGCGAGGAGCTCCCGGCCATCCACTACGCGATCACCGGCCTGGGCGGCCCGGTCCGGGTCGCACCCTACGTGCGCTTCGGGTCGGCGGGCCTGGCCGCGGCGGCCGTGGCGGCGCTGGACGGCCGCAGCGCCGTCATCCTGCGCAACCACGGGGCGGTCACCTACGGCCGCGACCTGGCCCAGGCCTACGACCGGGCGCTGCTGCTCGAGTGGCTGGCCCGCACCTACCGGCTGGCGCTGAGCTACGGGGAACCCTCGATCCTGTCGGCCGCCGAACTCGACGAGGTCACCGCCGAGACCCGGCGCCGCCGCTACGGCGAGCGACGCGGCGGCCAGCCATGAGCGAGCCGAAGGGGCGGCAAGGCGAGAAGGGTGCCGATCGCGATCGCCCCGGCGAAGATCTTGTCCCGCCGTTCGGTATAGGCCTGGACTGACGCCGAGAGCATGGCGTGGCGGGAGTCGATGACGGCAGCTACGCGATCCACGATGCGCGAGGTGTTGGCCACGCTCTCGGCCAGCGCGGCGACCCGGCGCAGCGACGAGTGATAGCTCTCGATCAGAAGCTCGGGTATCAGCACGACGTCGGCGTACGCCTCGATGCCGAAGCTTAGATCCAGCCGGAGCTGGTTGAGCCGGTCCGACAGGTCCGCGATCAGCGTGCGGATCTCCGGGGCGGACCCGGCGGCCGACGTCTCGTTGACCCGAAGGGCCTCGAGCGACTGCAGCCGGACCCGGTTGACCACGCCCGCGGCGTTCACCAGGCCCGCGGCGGCGATCCCGAACGCGTTCTCGACCGGCTCGGTCCAGCCGGTGATCAGCGACACGCCCCGGCCGTGTGCCACCACGGTCTCGCCGGGGTTGTTGAGGGCCGTCGGCCGCCGGATGCCGAGATCACTGCCGCGCTTCGCGCTCATCGTCCCGCGGAAGACCACGGTGACGACGTCGGCCGAGCTCATCCCGGACTTTCTGTTGCGCCTGAGTAGCTGGCGGGCCAGCCAGCCTCCCGCGAAGACGCACTGATGCAGGTTCTGTCCGAACGCCAGTGGCTTGTTCCCGTCGGCCCGGACCTGGTCGAGGCGCCGGGCCAGCCAGTCGAGCAGGCCGGTGTCTCCGACGCGCAGCTCGGATCGCCACCGCCAGGTGGCGTAGAGGAATTCGGCGACCTCCGGCGCGCCCGGCTGACCGGCCAGTTCGACGTCGAGGATTAACAGCCCGTCCCGGCGCGGGTAATCGGCCTTCTCAGCCCGCAGGAGATGGACGAGGATAGGGTCGAATGACGAGAGGGCGTATTCGCCGTCACAGGTTTTCAGGCTGTCGAGGACGCCCTTCACCAGGGCCCGGGGATCGGACGGCCCCTGGCGCTTGAGCTCGATCAGCAGCGGTACCCGCCCGTGCACGCAGTCCGTCACCTGCGCCAGGGTAGGCACGTGCTCGTCGCTGCCGAACAGCCGGGTACGCGGCAGGTCGGCCACGGTCAGCGTCGCGACCGGCCGGGCCACGCCCGTGGCCCGGCCGAGGTCGTAGTCGTGCAGGACGACGAGCTCGCCGCTGTCGGTCCGGTGCACGTCCAGCTCGCACGGATAGCCGGCCGTGGCCGCGGCGTCGAACGCCGCCAGCGAGTTCTCCGGCCGCCCGGCCGCCAGGTCGTACAGGCCGCGGTGGGCGATCGGCTGCGACGTGAGCCAGGTCTGGTGCGGTGGCACTTCCACCACACCATGGTGACAGGTGCTAGAAGGAAGGCACCGGCCCTACCGGGCCGGTGATCGGCAGCACCACCAGGCAGGGGACGCGCACCGGGTGGGCCGGGTCGAGCGCGTTCAGCACGTCGGCCAGCGCGACCGGGTCCGCCGCGATCTCCAGGTGGTCGCTCTGGTCCAGCACGCACTGGTTCTGCAGCGTGATGCCGGTGACGCCGGGGCCGGACAGGAACGCCGACGTGAACGGCGTGACCACCTCGTCGTTCCTCGACTCGATGACCGTGTAGCTCACCCCGGCCACGGTGTCACCGCCCGCGTTCAGGCTGGCCAGGAACGACGAGCCGGCCTCCTGCTGCACGCACGCGGTGCACAGCGCGTTCAGCGTGCCGGTCACCAGGCCGGACCCGAAGACCGCGCCGAGCGCGGTGGCCAGGGCGGTCAGCCCGTCCAGGGTGGTGCCGTGGTTGCTCGGGGCCAGCGCGACCAGCTTGTTCACGTGAGCGGCGCCGCCGAGGAACTTCAGGTAGTACCGCGGCATCATGCCGCCCTGGGAGTGACCCACCAGGTCGGCCTTTACCGCGCCGGTCGCCGCGAGCACCCGGGTCACGAACGCGCCGAGCTGGCCCGCCGAGGCGGCGATGTCCCCGGTGCCCTGGACGACCGCCGACGGCGAGGTCCCGCCGTAGTTGAAGGCGAAGACGCAGTAGCCGTGGTTGGCCAGCAGCGGCGAGGCGGCCTGCCAGTTGTCGTCCTGGTTCGCGAACGTTCCGTTGACCAGGATGACCGGGTCCGGGTGCGCGGACGACGGCTGGCAGCCGAAGTTGTCCGCCCCCGGCGGCGGCGTCTGCGGGAACAGGAACCCGGCCAGCGCTCCCGTGGCGAAGTCGTAGTTCACGGGAAGGGCGCGGGCCTGGGCGGACAGGGGGGCCGCGACGAGCGCGGCCCCCGCGACGAATAGCGCGGCGGCGGGCCGCCAGAAGGCAGGAAAGCGGGCCATGCTGGGAGTACACGTCGTGCCGTGTCGGGTTCCTATGCGCCCGCGCCACGATTCAGCGCCGCAATTTATCAATCTCGGACAAATTACTCCCGAACGGGCTGGGTTCCTGCCCCGCTCGCGAGAACCGCATCGACCCGTCATCGATCTTGCCGTGCCGCAGGATCACCACGTCGTGCGCGTAGCTCATACCCAGTCGCCACGGGGCCCGCGATCCGGCCCGCGGGAACTGATCGATGGACCTGAGCACGTAGCCGGCCTGGAAGTCGAGCAGCGGCTGCGGGGTGACGGCCGGGTCGTCGTTGACCGGCACGCACGTGTCGTAGCCGCGGGAGTCCATGTACTTGAGCAGGCGGCAGGCGAACTCGCTGACCAGGTCCGCCTTGAGCGTCCAGGACGCGTTGGTGTAGCCGAGGGTGAACGCGAAGTTCGGCACGCCGCTCAGCATCATGCCCTTGTAGGCCATCGTCTCGGGCAGGTGCACGGGCCGGCCGTCCACGGTGAGTTCGGTGCCGCCGAACGCGAGCAGCTGCAGGCCGGTCGCGGTCACCACGATGTCGGCCCCCAGCTCGGCGCCGGATTCGAGTACCACGGCCCGTTCGGTGAAATCGGTGATCCTATCGGTGACCACAGACGCCCGCCCGTCCCGGATGGCCCGGAACAGGTCGCCGTCGGGCACCAGGCACAGCCGCTGGTCCCACGGGTTGTACACCGGCTTGAAGTGGGTGTCGACGTCGTACCCGTCCGGCAGCTGCTTGATCGCCATCTGGCGGATCCAGCCGCGGATCATGTCGGGCCGGCGTCGGCTGAGCTTGTAGATCAGCGTCATCATCGCGACGTTCTTCCACCGGGTCACCGCGTACCCGCGCCGCGCGCCGAGCAGCTTGCGCAGCTGGACGGCGACGACGTCCTCGGCCGGCATGGTCAGGATGTAGGTGGGGGAGCGCTGCAGCATGGTGACGTGCCCGGCCGTCTCGGCCAGCGCCGGGACCAGCGTCACCGCGGTCGCCCCGCTGCCGATCACCACGACCCGCTTCCCCGCGTAGTCCAGGTCGGCGGGCCAGTGCTGCGGGTGAACGACCTGCCCACCGAAGTTCCCGAGGCCGGGCAACAACGGCAGGTAGCCATGGTCGTAGCGGTAGTAGCCGCTGCACATCAGCAGGAAACCGCAGGTCAGCGTCGTCGTCTCGCCGCCGGGCCGTTCGGCCTCCACCGTCCAGCGCGCCTGGTCGCCCGACCAGCCGGCCCGCGTCACCCGGTGGCCGAAGCGGATGTGCCGCTCGATCCCCGCCTCGGCCGCGGTGGCCCGGACGTAGCCGAGGATCGACGGGCCGTCCGCGATCGCCTTGGCCTCGGTCCACGGCCGGAACCGGTAGCCGAGCGTGAACATGTCCGAGTCCGACCGCACGCCCGGGTAGCGGAACAGGTCCCAGGTGCCGCCGATGGCGTCCCTGGCCTCCAGGATCGCGTAGGTCTTGGCCGGGAACGCGGCCTGCAGGTGGTGGGCGGCGCCGATCCCGGACAGCCCCGCCCCGACGATCAGGACGTCGTAGTGTTCGATCATGCCGGGCTCGGTCATCGGGCCGCTCGCAGCCGCTTCTCCAGCACCAGCATCACGTCGTAGTAGTGGGTGGGGGCGACCCGGGCCAGGGCGTCGAAGACGTAGGCGTCGGGGCCGACCAGGATGCGGGCCTTGCCCCGGTCGACGCCGCGACAGATGATCTCGGCCGCCCTGTCCGGCGTGGTCCGCAGCAGCGCCTCGAACTCGGCCGCCATCTGCTCGTGGGTGCGCCCGCGGCCCTGCGGGTCCTTCCTGACCCGCGCGTTGCGGGCGATGTTGGTCTTGATGCCGCCCGGGTGGACGGTCACCGCGCGGACGCCGGTGCCGCGCAGTTCCTGGCGCAGCGAGTCGGTGAACCCGCGCACGGCGAACTTCGACGCGCAATAGGCGCTCTGGTAGGGCATGCCCGCCAG
>Ga0306924_10002758_pt1 | contig 16658 bp, 17 predicted proteins | sample sta12Can44000111_FD_203756 | JGI IMG/M metagenome (GOLD analysis project Ga0306924, IMG submission 203756) | Lab enrichment of tropical soil microbial communities from Luquillo Experimental Forest, Puerto Rico - statanox.12C.anox.44.000.111 (v2)... | ecosystem: Environmental > Terrestrial >... | reverse complement strand
CGACAACGACATGTCGATTGCGCCGCCGGTCGGCGCCATGTCGGCCTATTTGTCCCGGCTGTATTCCGGCAAGACCTATCGCACGCTACGCGAGGCGGCAAAACAGCTCGGCAAGCATTTGCCGAAGATCATCGCCAACCGCGCCAACCGCGTCGAAGAATATTCGCGCGGTTTCATGATGGACGGCGGCACGCTGTTCGAGGAACTCGGCTTCTACTATGTCGGCCCGATCGACGGCCATAACCTCGATCACCTGCTGCCGGTGTTGAGGAACGTGCGCGACATGGAGACCGGACCGATCATGGTCCACGTCGTGACCCAGAAGGGCAAGGGCTATGGGCCGGCGGAAGCCTCCGCCGACAAGTATCACGCGGTGGTCAAATTCGATGTCGCCACCGGCGCGCAGGCCAAGGCCAAGCCGAACGCGCCGGCCTACCAGAACGTGTTCGGCCAGAGCCTCGTCAAGGAAGCGCAGAAGGACGAAAAGATCGTCGGCATCACCGCGGCAATGCCGTCGGGAACCGGCATCGATATTTTCGCGAAATCCTTCCCTAACCGCGCCTTCGACGTCGGCATTGCCGAACAGCACGCGGTGACCTTTGCCGCGGGGCTCGCCACCGAAGGTTTCAAGCCGTTCTGCGCGATCTATTCGACCTTCCTGCAGCGCGGCTACGACCAGGTCGTCCACGACGTGGCGATCCAGAGCCTCCCGGTCCGCTTTGCCATCGACCGCGCCGGCCTCGTCGGCGCCGACGGCGCAACCCACGCCGGTTCCTTCGACAACGCCTATCTCGGCTGTCTGCCCAATTTCGTCATCATGGCGGCTTCCGACGAGGCCGAGCTCGTGCACATGGTCGCAACCCAGGTGACGATCAACGACCGCCCGAGCGCGCTGCGCTATCCGCGCGGCGAAGGCCGCGGCGTTGAAATGCCGGAAGTCGGCATTCCCTTTGAAATCGGCAAGGGCCGTATCATTCGCCAGGGCAGCAAGATCGCCTTGTTCTCGTTCGGAACCCGCCTCGGCGAATGCGAGAAGGCGGCCGATGAGCTGGCCGCCCATGGCCTGTCCACCACCATCGCCGACGCGCGCTTCATGAAGCCGCTCGACGTCGATTTGCTTTTGAAGCTGGCGCGCGAGCATGAAATCCTGATCACGGTCGAGGAAGGCGCGATCGGCGGTTTCGGTTCCCACGTCATGCAGGCGTTGGCCGAGCACGGCATGCTCGACAGCGGCCTGTTGAAGTTCCGTTCGATGGTGCTGCCCGACGTGTTCCTTGACCACGACAGTCCGGGCGCGATGTATGCGCGCGCCGGACTTGATGCCAAGGGCATCGTGGCCAAGGTGTTCGAGGCGCTGGGCAAGGACTTCAAGACCGAAGCCGTGAAGCTGGCCTGACGCTGTTGCCGGGCCGGTTTTCGTAACGCCGAGCGGTTGCTTGCCGGATCAAGTCCGCCGCAAGCTTTCAGACGAAAACGCCATGCGCGCTCCAGCCATGAAGATCTATCTGGCAGGGCCGGACGTGTTCCTGCCGGATGCGCTTGAAGTCGGAAAGCGCAAGCTGGAGGTTTGCGCTCGCCACGGCTTGAGCGGCCTCTTTCCACTCGACAACACGGTCGATCTCGCCGCCGAACGCGCCTCACTGGCCATATTCAGGGGCTGCGAAGCGATGATGGACGCAGCCGACGCGATCATTGCCAACCTCACCCCGTTCCGCGGGCCGGGCGCCGATCCCGGCACCGCCTACGAGCTCGGCTACATGGCCGCGCGCGGAAAACTCTGCCTCGGCTATTCCAACGATCCGGCGCATTATGCCGCGCGGGTACGGCGATCGGGCGCCGTGAATACACGGGACGGCCATCTCGTCGACGCCGACGGGCTTTCGGTTGAAGATTTTGGCCTGGCCGATAATCTGATGTTGATCCATGCCCTCGATCTCCACGGTTGCCCGCTGGTCGTGCCGAAGCAGGCGCCCGTCGATCTCTGGCATGATTTGACGGCCTTCGAATTTTGCGTTCGCAAGGCTGCCGAGCAGCTTGTGCCATAGCGTTTTCGAGCGAAGTGCACGGCGGTTCGCGTGAAGAAAACGCGTCAAAACATGAGATTAGAGCCCTTGGTTCTGATTCAATCAGAACCCAAAGGGCGCTAAGTTCGGAAAGAGAGCTGATGTCGCCTGCCGCCAAGCGCGTGGACGTGTTGTTGGTCGAGCGTGGCCTGTTCGAGAGCCGTGCGCGGGCGCGTGCGGCGATCGAGGCCGGCCTCGTCACCGCAGACGACAAGCAGGTTCGCAAGCCTTCGGAGCTGCTGCCCGCTGACGCAGCCCTCAAGGCGCAGCCCGCCCACCCCTACGTCTCGCGCGGCGGCGTCAAGCTCGCCGGCGCGCTGGAGCATTATCCGATCGATATCGAAGGCCATATCTGTCTCGATGTCGGTGCCTCGACCGGCGGGTTCACCGAGGTGCTGCTCGCCAACGGCGCAGCGCTTGTGTTTGCGATCGATGTCGGGCGCGAACAGCTGCATCGCTCGCTGCGCGGCCATCCCAAGGTCGTATCCATGGAGCAGACCGATATCCGCAAGTTCGAGGGCAAGCGCCTGCCGGCGCGGCCCGACGTCGTCGTGATCGATGTCAGCTTCATTTCGCTGAAAGCCGTGCTGCCGGTCGCACTCTCGCTTGCGGCCGCGCCGATGCATCTGCTGGCTCTCGTCAAGCCGCAATTCGAGGCGCAGGGAAAGCATGCCAAGGGCGGCATTATTCGCGACGCCGTTGTCCACAAAGCGGTGTGCGAGGACATCGCTACGCTTGCAGCCTCGTTGGGCTGTGAGGACATCAAGATTTTCCCATCATCGATTGCGGGCGGCGACGGTAACGCCGAATTCTTTCTTGGCGCGCGCCGTGGTTGAACGCCTGCTGATCGATCACGTCGGCCATCGCGGCGACGGGGTCGCTCTCGCCGAGGGCGGTGCCGTCTATGTGCCCTATACGCTTGGCGGCGAAACGGTCGAGGTGGCCGAGGTGGGCGGTCATCCCGACCGCAGGCGCCTGCTCGCGATCGAGATCGCGAGCACGGAGCGGATCGCGCCGTTTTGTCCGCATTTTGGCGTCTGCGGCGGCTGCGCGATCCAGCATTGGAAGGCTGATGCCTACCGGGCCTGGAAGCGCGGCATCGTGGTCGAGACGCTGAAGCAGGCGGGACTCGCATGCGAGGTGGCACCGCTGATCGATGCCCACGGTCTCGGTCGCCGCCGGATCACACTGCACGGACGCATGGGCACCCATGAGGTGCTGCGAGTGGGCTTCGCCGCGGCCAACTCGCACGAAATCGTGCCTGTGGACCGCTGCCCGATCCTCGATCCCGCTTTGTCAGGCGCGCTGGAAGCCGCCTGGGCGTTGACCGAAGCGATGATCGGAAACACCAAGCCGCTCGACATTCAGATCACGGCAACCATGGGCGGCCTCGACGTCGATGTGCGCGGCTCCGGACCGCTGGCGCCGGCCATGATCGCGACCTTGTCCGGTCTTGCCGAACAGCATTCTCTGGCGCGGCTGACGCGGCACGGCGAACTGGTGCTGATGCGCAATCCTCCGACCATCGTCATGGGTCCCGCACGGTTGACGCTGCCGCCCGGCTCGTTCCTGCAAGCGACAACGGCGGGCGAGGAGACCTTGGCGGCGCTGGTGGTAGAGCGCTGCGGGCGGGCAAAACATATCGCCGATCTGTTCTGCGGGGTCGGTCCGTTCGCGCTGCGGCTAGCGGAAAAGACTGGGGTTGCAGCCTTCGACAGCGACGCCAGCGCGGTCGCAGCCTTGCAGAAGGCGGCAGCCAGGACCGCCAGGCTCAAACCGGTCAAGGCCGAGACGCGCGACCTGTTCCGCCGCCCGCTGGTGGTCCAGGAATTGCGCGAATTTGATACGATCGTGTTCGATCCGCCGCGCCAGGGCGCGCAGGCCCAGGCGCTCCAACTAGCGGCAAGCAAGGTCGCCGCCGTCGTTGCCGTGTCCTGCAATGTCGCGACCTTCGCCCGCGACGCGCGCATCCTGGTCGATGGCGGTTACCGTATCGAAGGCGTGAGCCCGGTTGACCAGTTCCGCCACACGCCGCATGTCGAGCTAGTGGCGCGATTTTCGCGCTGAAGTGAAAGCCCGCGATGCCGCACGAGCCGCTTTTGCAGCGCCTGATTGCTCCGCTCTCCAAAGTGCGCGGCCTGGTCGCGATCGCGCTCGGCGGCTCCCGCGCGCGCGGCACCGCGCACGCGACCTCCGACTACGACATCGGGCTGTATTTTTCGCAAACGACTGCGAGCAGACGCATATTGCTGGCTGCGCCTACCACGCGCTGGCCTGCATCGGACAGGTGCTGTTCGCGCTCAACGAGCGCTACCTGATCAATGAGAAGGGCGCGCTGCGGGAAGCCGCAAGGTTTCCGTTGACGATTGCGAAACTGACCGGCCGACGATGTCTGGCGGCATATCGGAAACGGGGAATTCACGCCGGCGCTCTCGTTACTGCGCACGCTCGATAAGGATTTGCAGGCGATCGCCGATCGTCCCGGCGCAGATTAGCGCGCATATCCCGCGCAGCAAGCCGAAAGCTCGAAAACCGCAATCGACGCAGGTCGGATCGGCATTGCCGACGAGGTCGATGCCGAACCCCACGACCACGCGCAGGCTCTGTGACAGCGAGATAAAGATTGTGCGGCGAAACTTTGATCGCGCCAAACGCCGCTGCGCGATTTTGAGTTGGTACCGATGACGAATCTCGCAACAAAAAAATTGTTGGCGGCTGCGCGCGTGCCCAGCGGAATAAAACAGCAAGCCAGGCGTCTATCCCCTTTGCCATCGTGTCGATGGCGGCGGCACACGGTATCGAAGCCGTTCGCCAGATGCTGCATGCGCCGACTAACTTCAATGTCATCTTCTTAGGAGGACGAGATCATGGTACGCCTACCCAAGCTGTTCGGCTCTTCTTCCAGCCGTCGTTCATTCCTGCGCTCCAGCCTCGCGGCGCCGGCCGTGATCGGCGCTGGCCTGGCGGCCCATCCGTCAACAGCTGCATTCGCCGATGATGGCGGGCCGACGTTCGGAGACATCAGCATTCTCCGATTCCTTGCGGCGCTCGAAATAATCGAAAACGATCTGTGGGAGCAGTACAACGAACTCGGCGGCATTCAGGACAAGGAAGAGCCGAACGGCAGCGGAAACAAGCCCTATACCGCGCTGCTTGCGAATATCGACAACGATATGTCGCAATATATTCACGACAACACCGAGGACGAGTTCACTCACTTCAATTTCATCAATGAATATCTCAAATCGAAGGGCGCGAAGCCCGTCGACCTCGAGAAATTCCGCACCCTGCCAGGCAGCACGGCTGACGGCTCGTCGGGCAAGATGCGGCTGACCAATCTCATGGAGCTCACGGTGGACGCTTCCTGGTGGGGGCGCTATCGCAGTCGGCATGCCAACCCCGATCTCGGCGATACAAATTTTCCCAATCCGGTCCCGGGATTGCTCAATGGCAAATTTCCCGCGATCCCGAGGACCAATGACGACACCAAGGACCCGAACCATCTGCTCGCCATCGTCAACACCGCCGCATTTCATTTCGGTACCATCGAGCAGGGCGGCAGCAGCCTCTATCCCGCGCTCGCGCAGCGCGTCACGAACGTGGAGGTGTTGCGCATCCTGCTCAGCATCGGCCCGACGGAAACGATGCACTTCCAGGTGTGGCACGACAAGGCGGGCAACATCACGCCGGTGACCGACCCCACCAACGGGCTGACCTTCCCGGATCCGGCAAAGTTCCTGGGCAACGAGGACCTCCAAGCCAACCTGATCATGCCGGAGCCGACCAACTTCCTGAGCCCCAATCTTCCGGTCTGCTCGATCATTCGTCCGACCGCGACGCAGGGAGCGGCAGCAGCAGCCGTGCGCGCGCTCACCGACGATGGATTGTTCAGGAACCAGAAGCCGGGTTTCTTTACGGAGCTCAACGAACTTGCGGCGCTCGCAGACCAGGCGCAGCGCCGAATCTGAGCCTGCCGGACCGTGCAGCTTCATACGGTCCAAATGTACCCCGGGCGAAGCAAAAGCGCTTCGCCCGGTTTGCTGCCCATGACAGGCTCTGCGTCGTCCGTGTAGGTCGGGTGAATGCCCGCCCCCCTCCGAGATCGTAGCCCCTCACCCTAACGCTCGCGCGCGCAAGTCGGGCCTGCCCGACTCGCGCCAGTTAAGCATGCGCAACCGGGTAAACTCCGGTGCGGTTACGGTCCAACCGACGCCTGCACGCGCCACCGCCCCGACGAGATCCGCTTCCCGCCCCGCCCGCCGAGCCAAAAATACCATTCCGGCAGGCATTTTTGTCGTGGACTGATCCGCAGTTCGTGACAGAATTGCTACATTGACATGTCAGTTCGGTTACGCTGGGGCGGCCAATGCGTCTGGTTTGGCAGGCACGGTCAAATCCACTGGCCTGGTGGTGGGGTCTGCTGATCCTGGTCAGCACAGCGAACGTCACACTTTGGTTCCTGCTCTACCGCGAGTTCCGCCCTACAGGCGCCTTTACCGGCCATTCCGATATCGAGTCGATGTTGCTCTTGTGCGCGGCCTATGTTTTCGGCTGCGCGTTCAGGTCGTTCCTGCCGCGTGCGGATGTTCAGCGCATCTGCCTGTTCGATACCTGGCTATCTAGCGTCCTCGTCGGCCGATCGGTGGCGACGGTGGCGGAGCTCTGCTTTGCGGCGCAGTGGGCGATCATCCTGAGCCAGCTTGGCGGGATCGCCGGCGCGGACACCACGTTGAACGCCGCGTGGGCGGTCGTGCCGCTGATCCTCGTTGCCGAATGCTTCTCCTGGTACGCGGTCCTGACCAGAAACTACCTCGGCAACGCGGTCGAAAATTCGATCTGGGCGATTGCTTTCGTGATGGTCGCCATCGCCCTTTGCCGGTTACTGCCGGAGTTCCAGGGTCTGGTTCGCTGGGCGCTGATTGTCGCGATCGGCGGGATTGCGTTCTATCTGGCGTTTCTTGTGACCATCGATGTGCCGATGTATCTGAGCCGTTGGCGGACAGACCTTGCCGACGGCAACAGGCTTCTCGGGCTCATCGAGGGACTTCGCGATGTCAGCACGCGTTGGATCGTGACCCACGATCTCACCCACTGGAGGGGTGAGATTGCCTGGATGTCGCTCTATTTCAGCGCCGCGGTCTGGGCCAGCCTTGCATTGTGCGCGTGCTCCGCACTCGGGGATCGCCTTCCGCACTATCGCACTGAGGCGGCGGTCCTGAATTGGTCGACGCGCATGTTGGCCGCAGACCTCAGGCAGGGCGCATCCAACCAAGTTCCCGTCTCAATTACTGAACGACGTCGAGTTTGACCTTCGCGGTGCCCGCTCCCACCATGCCGAGCGCCGAGGCCGCGGAGTAGGACACATCGACCACACGACCAGCAACGTAGGGACCGCGGTCGTTGACCCGGACCGTGACAGAGCGTCCCGTCGTCGTGTTGGTGACGCGCAACTTCGTGCCGAACGGCAAGGTCGGATGCGCCGCGGTCAATTCGCCCGGATTGTATCTCTCGCCGCTCGCGGTCTCCGTTCCTTCCGTGTAAAAGCTGGCAACGCCGTGCGAGGCGAGCTTCAACCCACCTGCGTTCTCCTCGGTTGCGGCAGGAACATGCCGCCGCACGATCGATACATGTTCGGTTGTGGCAGGCACATGCCGCCGCACAATCGATACATGTTCGATCGCGGCGATGCGCCTGTGGTGCTCGATGGCAGCCTGCCTGACGGCGGGGGAAAATTCGGATTTCCTCGATACGACCTGGGACTGCGCGCAGGCGGCAAGCGATGCTGCCGCCAGCGTAAGGCCCAAAAAACGGACCGCGCTCCGATGGCTTGCGACCGATATGCTGCAGATGGATGGCATGTTGATTCCGCCTCCGACCCAGCCCGCGCGAAGTTCCGCTGGGCATGCGGGCAGAACCGTGGCCGGAAGAAGCCACCGTTGCCACAATCAAGCGCTTTGTCGCTGAATGTTGCCATCGCGCAACAATTTTGCCGGGCAATGCAGCGCATTACCGACGGTAAATCCGCTTTACGTGAGCGCGGATCGCTGTCGCACGCGACGACAAGTGACTGGTATTAACCGCTCAGCGTCCCCAGCGATCCTGCCAGATTTTCTCGCCGATCAGGCACGACACCCTCGGCTCCTTTTCGGCCACCGGCACCGTGGGGCGTTCTGGCGTGCGGCCGGCGACCTCCAGAAGCAGTTTGGTGCGGATCGCTTCCTTGAACTTTTCGCGGTCCTTGATCGGCACCACGAACGAGCCGGGGCCTCCGATCACGCAGTCCTCGTAGTACCAATCGAGGTTGTCGATATCCATGGTCGAATAGGAAGGCTCCTTCACCATGATCGGCAGGCCGTTTATGACGATGCCCTTTGAAAGAGCCTCGTCGCGCGCGGGCGTGATCGGCGCGCCGTTGTTGTTCGGGCCATCACCGGAAATGTCGATCACGCGACGCAATCCATGATAGGGGTTCTCGTCGAATAGCGGCATGGCGAAGTAGATCGCGCCCGAGATTGAGGTGCGTGAGGCGCGGCGGATCGGCGTCTTCATGATTTCGGTGGCGACCGCGTCGGCGGTCTCCGGCCCGTCGATCACCCGCCAGGGAATAATGATCTTCTGGTCGCTGGAGGCTGCCCATTCGAAATAGGTGACCGCCACCTTGCCGTGCGGACCGGTCCTCAGCGCCTGCAGGAATTCCGTCGACATGATCGCCTGCGCATAGCCTTCGCGCTGAACCGCGAGCTCGTCCATGTCCATGGAATAGGAGACGTCGACGGCAATGATCAGCTCCACATCGACGGTGGCCGCAGCATCCCCTTCCGCGACCTGCCGTTCGATCTCACCTCCCTGTCCCGGCGCGCCAATTCCGGCGCTGCCGCCGGCCGCAAGCGCGCCGGCAATTAACACGGCTCCGATCGACAGCAACCGGCGCATGAGCTGCCCTCCTGGAATGCAAAGGGATCGTGACACGCAAATGAGGCGGCGCAAAGTGGGAACGGAACTTGTTTTTCACTTTCGAGTTAGCGGGCCTCCTCTCATCGTCGTTCTCCGCTCGCGGGGCCCCGTGCACCGTGCTACGGGCACCTTGTGCCGTTTGCAACGACGCCATCACAAAACTGCTGGTTCCGCGGCACCTTAGGAGACGTTATTCTCCTTATCCCTGCTTTTCGCGTTCATGAGCTTTCGGGATTGTCGGACAAGGCCCTCTAATGAGCGACGTCGTCACCAGGCCCAAAACGCGCGTCAAGACCAAGACCAAGACCGAGCGGCCGCGGTTGCACAAGGTCATCCTGATCAACGACGACTATACGCCGCGCGAATTTGTCGTCACCGTGCTGAAGGCCGAATTCCGCATGACCGAGGACCAGGCCTACAAGGTCATGATCACGGCTCACCGGCTCGGCGTCTGCGTCGTCGCCGTCTTCACCAAGGACGTGGCGGAGACCAAGGCGACGCGCGCCACCGACGCCGGTCGCGCCAAGGGCTATCCGCTGCTGTTCACGACCGAGCCGGAGGAATGATGCTGGCGGGCGGCCCTCGCCCGGTTTTCCGCCGTGATTTCGAAAATGACGGCGCCCATGACCAGGGCGCCGCCGACGAGCGCACGGATTGACGGCACCTCCTGAAAGGCGAGCCAGACCCAGAATGGCATCAACGGGGTCTCAAGTGTTGCGATGAGGGAAGCCTGTCCCGACGGCAAGTACCTTGAACCGACCGAGAAGAAAGTGAGGCCGAGCCCAACCTGGAACAGGCCGAACATCGCGAGCACGACCAGGTCCGCCTGGCTGACCGCGCCGATCTTCTGCGCGAAGGGGATGCTGACCAGGCTGCCCAAAAAGTTCGACATCGCGGCGGCCGCGACCATCGAGCTGTCCCTGTAGCGTCGGATCGCCACCGTCATTGCGGAGATCGCGAGCAACATCAGGCAGGCGAGCGCGATCCCTCGATAATCCGCAATCCCCGCCGCACCGCTCACGATGACGACGATGCCGGCGAGTGCCACGAAGCTGGCCAGCAATGTCCTCGGCGAAGCTGCCTCGCGCAGCCAGAGCCAGGCGATGGCTGCGACTGCGAATGGCTGCGCGGCGATGATGATCGCCACGTTTGCCACGTTCGTCAGCTGCAGCGCCGGGATAAAGTTCACCATGCCGAGTGTCGAGAGCAACGCGACGAGCCACGCGTTCGGTTTCATCGCGATCAGGCTGCGAACGCCGTGCGCGCCCTGGGTGAGAACCAAAAACAGCGCAATAAAGCCGCCGCCGAACAGCCCGCGCCAGAACAGGATGGTCCAGGAGTCGTATTGAAGCAGCCGAGTGAAGAATGGCGCCGTGCTCCAGGCCACCGCCGCGGCGATGATGAGCGCAACACCCTTGCGATGCTGGCGATCAGCTTGCGGCACCAACCGAAGCCTCCTCGCGCAGGCCGAACACGCGTTGCGCCTTCGAGAAGCCGGCAATCGGAAATTCGCCGAGATCGGTCCAGAGCGAGGTGGCTACGTCGGCAAAGGCGGCTGATGCCACAACGGTGCGGCCCGATCTGGCCGCGATTTTTTCCAGCCTCGCCGCCAGATTGACAGCCGGCCCGATGCAGGTGAAGTCGAGCCGGCTCATGCCGCCGATATTGCCGAACAAAATCTCGCCGATATGAAGCGCCACGCCGAAGCGGAACTGCTCGACGCTCTGCCCGCTCGGGTAACGCATGGCGTCGACCAGCGCGCTGGCCTCGCGCGCCGCATCCAGCACACGTGCGCAAACCTCGCCGAGATTGCCGCCGTCCTCGGCGATCGGAAACACCGCAAGCAGCCCGTCACCCATGAATTTCAGGATTTCGCCGCCATGCTTGCGGATCGCCGGCACCTGGCAATCGAAATACTGGTTGAGGATGTCGACCACGGCACCTGCTGCCACCCGGTCGGAGAGCGCGGTAAAGCCGCGCAAATCCGACAGCCAGATCGCGGCGTGCATGGCCTCGGCATGGCCGCGTCGAATTTCGCCTGCGAGAATTCGCTCGCCCGCGCGATTGCCCACATAGGTGTCGAGCAGCGCGGTCGCCGTGCGGCGCAGCGCCCAGATCTCGCCAAGCCGGCTGAAGGGTGGAATGATCGACCGCAACGCCGCCAGGTGTTGATCGGTGAAACCACCAGGCTCCCTTGTGGTCCAGCTTGACGCGTGCGTCGAACCGTCGGTGAAGGGCAAGGGCAGCGCGATGTAGTCGGTGACGCCTTCGGCGCGCATGTCGTCGAAAAACGGAAAGCGCCTGCTCTCCGAATCGTCGAGCCGATAACGTACCTCGTGCCCACTGGCATAAAGCATCGCCAATGGGCTGCGGATGAACTCCGCCGATTCCGGCAGGTCGAAACCGGCGGTGCCGACGACGACTTCGGCGCCCTGTCGCCAGACAAAACTGCGGCCATAGACATCCGGATGCAACGTGCGCACGAAGGCGGCTGCGCGCCAGAGCGGCAGGCCGGCGGCAACCAGGCGCTCGCCTGTCTCCTCCAACAGCGCCATCGGCGTTCGCGTCGATCTCGCGCCGTCCGTCAGCCAATCGATCAGTTCCTTGAGCCTGCGCGGGTCCATGGCGCCTATCGTCCGACCTGGCCGCGGTGGCGCAAGAAATGGTCGGCGAGCACGCAGGCCATCATGGCTTCGCCGACCGGAACGGCGCGGATGCCGACGCAGGGGTCGTGGCGGCCCTTGGTCATGATCTCCGTCTCCTGACCCCCGCGATCGATCGTGCGGCGCGGAGTGAGGATCGAGGAGGTCGGCTTCACCGCAAAGCGCACCACCACCGGCTGGCCGGTGGAAATGCCGCCCAGGATGCCGCCGGCATGGTTGGACAAGAATTTCGGACCTTGGTTGCTCATGCGTATCTCGTCGGCATTTTCCTCGCCCGACAATTCGGCTGCGCCAAAGCCCGCGCCGATCTCGACCCCCTTGACCGCGTTGATGCTCATCATCGCGCTAGCGAGATCCGCGTCGAGCTTGGCATAGATCGGCGCGCCGAGACCCGCGGGCACGCCGTCAGCGACGATCTCGATCACGGCGCCGATCGACGAGCCCTTCTTGCGGATGCCATCGAGATAATCCTCGAAGAACGCGGCGCTGTCCTTGTCGGGACAGAAGAAAGGATTTCTGGCAACCTCGTCCCAGTCCCACTTGCTGCGGTCGATCCTGTGCGGCCCCATCTGCACCAGCGCGCCGCGCACGGTCACCTCGGGCATGATCTTGCGTGCAATCGCGCCGGCTGCAACGCGCGTCGCGGTCTCGCGCGCTGAGGAGCGGCCGCCGCCGCGATAGTCGCGCAACCCGTACTTGGCTTCATAGGTGAAGTCGGCATGGCCGGGACGAAACTTGTCCTTGATGTCGGAGTAATCCTTCGAGCGCTGGTCGACATTGTCGATCAGGAGCCCGATCGGCGCACCCGTCGTCACCTGCACGCCGCTCTCCGGATGCGGCATCACGCCGGACAGGATCTTGACCGCATCCGGCTCCTGACGCTGTGTGGTGAAGCGCGATTGGCCGGGGCGGCGACGGTCCAGGTCGCGCTGGATGTCGTCGGCCTCGAGCGGAATCAGCGGCGGGCAGCCGTCGACCACGCAGCCGATCGCAACCCCATGGCTTTCGCCAAAGGTGGTGACGCGGAACAAATGGCCGAAGGTGTTGAAGGACATGATGTCAGTATAACGCGTTATGTTGACTGTCGGTATATGACGGCGGAAGGCATTAACTATACTTCGTCAGCTGTCCCTCGCTGAACACGTGGACCACGCCCTGCTCGATATAGAGGTCCGCGGCGTCGTGCGGCGTCCGGAAACCCAGAATAACCATCAGCGCCCGCGCTGTGCCGCCATGGGCAACCACAATGGTGTCCGCGCCGAGCCCTGCGTACCAGCCGCTCACCCGCGCCTGAACCGCCGCGTAGCTCTCGCCGCCGGGTGCCGCGACAACCCATTTGTCGGCGAGGCGTTTTGCAAAGACCTCGGGGTCGCGCTCTTCCGCCTGCTCCATCGTCAAGCCCTCCCATTTGCCGTAGGCGATTTCGCGCAGTCGGTCGTCAACTGCATATTGCTGCGGCGGCAATTGCAGTGCGCGGCGCACGATTTCCATGGTCTCACGCGCGCGACGAAGCGGACTGGCGACAAAATCGAACGAGGAGGCTTGGCGCCCATCGCGCGCGAGTAGCCCTGCGAGAATTGTGGCGGCATTGGCTGACTGCTCACGGCCGCGATCGTTCAGTGGAACGTCGATCGTGCCCTGCAGCTTGCCCAGAACATTCCATTCCGTCTCACCGTGGCGGATAAAGTAGAGGGCCGGCCTTGACATCGAAAAGTCAGGTTCACTCCCTGTTGAGCGAGATATCCGGCGCGTCCGGCCGTTTCATGCCGACGACGTGATAGCCGCTATCGACGTGATGCACCTCGCCGGTGACGCCGCGCGACAAATCCGACAGCAGGTACAGCGCGCTGTCACCGACTTCCTCGATGGTGACCGTGCGGCGCATCGGTGCGTTGTATTCGTTCCATTTCAGGATATAGCGAAAATCGCCGATGCCGGCGGCGGCCAGCGTCTTGATCGGTCCCGCCGAAATCGCGTTGACGCGGATGTTCTTCTCGCCGAGATCGGCGGCAAGATAGCGCACGCTGGCCTCTAGTGCCGCCTTCGCGACCCCCATGACATTGTAGTGCGGCATCCATTTCTCGGCGCCGTAATAGGTCAGTGTCAGGATCGAGCCGCCCTCGGTCAGAAGCCTTTCAGCGCGCTGCGCGATCGCCGTGAGCGAGTAGCAGCTGATCAGCATGGTCCTGGTGAAATTGTCCGCCGTGGTCTCGAGATACCGCCCGTCGAGCTGATCCTTGTCCGAGAATGCGATGGCGTGCACGACGAAATCGATTTTACCCCACCTCTCGCGCAGCAAGTCGAAGGCGGCATCGATGGTTGCAGGATCGGTGACGTCGCAATGACCGAGCAATTCACCATTGAGCTCCTTCGCCAGCGGCTCGACGCGCTTTTTAAGCGCGTCGCCTTGCCAGGTCAGCGCAATCTCCGCGCCTGCCGCGCGGCACGCCTTGGCAATACCCCAGGCGATGGAGCGGTTATTGGCAACGCCGAGAACCACCCCGCGCTTGCCCTGCATCAGAGTAGAATTTTGCGTCATTGGTCTGGTCCGTCGCGCTTTGGTCAGAGAATTTTTGGGTACACCAGCCGTCAACCGCGGTACAGTGCAAATCGGCGCGCCGCTCGCTCGTTTACCCAAACCTTAACGAACGGAATAGTTTAGGCGTTGCGGGGTTAGGTCGATCGAGGCGTCCGCATGGTGCAACGCCGGCCGTTTGAACGGTGGGAGCGGGCAGCAATGAGTGCGTTTCGCCAGGGTGTCGAAGCCATGATTCCGGCGCTGCGGCGCTACGCGCGCGCGCTCGCCCGCGATGCCGACATCGCTGACGACCTGGTGCAGGACACGCTGGTTCGCGCGCTGCGTTCGGAACGGCTTTTCATCGGTGGCGATATCCGGAGCTGGCTTTACACGATCCTGACCAACCTCAACAAGAACCGGAGGCGATCGCTGGCGCGCCGGCCGCAATTCATGCCGCTCCTGGAGAACAACCCCGATGCCAGCGGCACAGAGGCCGAAGGCCGCGACATTGCGCGGGCGCTGGCAACGCTGGTAGAGGAGCAACGCGCCGTGCTGCTTCTCGTCATGCTGGAGGGCTTGAGCTATCGCGAGGTCGCCGACATTCAGGGCGTGCCGATCGGTACCGTCATGTCCCGCCTCGCGCGAGCGCGCGCGCACGTGAAAGCTTCACTTGAAGGCGAACGTCCAGCGCTACGGCGCGTCAAATAATTTTTAGTAGCAAGACTTTACGTAAACATTTTCAGCGCGGAACGAGAGACGACGACAATGACCGATCCAAGAATTCCCGTAACCGAGGACGAACTCCACGCTTACGTCGACAATGAGCTGCCGGGTGAACGCCGCGGCGACGTCGAGGCGTGGCTTGCGACGCATCCTGAGTGTGCCGAGCGGGTACAGGCGTGGCGCACGATGGCGGAGGCGCTGCATGCCCGCTACGATTCGATCGCCAACGAGCCGGTGCCGAAGCGGCTCGACATCGATCGGCTGGTGCGAGAGCCGCGCAGATGGATTTACGGCACAATCGCCGCGAGCCTGATGGCGTTCGTTGCCGGCAGCGGCGTCGGCTGGATGGCGCATGGCGCGGCCGTCACGCCGTCGGCGTTTCAGAGTTTTACGCTCGATGCGCTGGACGCGCACCGCCTCTACGTGGTCGAGGTGCGCCATCCCGTCGAGGTCCCTGGGAACGAGCGCGCCCATCTGCAGGCCTGGCTCACCAAGCGCTGCGGCTGGGACGTTCGCGCGCCGGAATTGGGCGCAACCGGCCTCAAGCTGGTCGGCGGGCGGCTGTTGCCGGGACCGAGCGGACCGGCGTCCTTCCTGATGTATGAGAGCGCCTCGGGTGAACGCTTTACGGTCTATACCGCCAAGACCGCGACCGAGGCGACGCAGATGCGCTACACCAGCAACGACAATGAAGGCGCGTTGTTCTGGGCCGATCGCGGCGTCGGCTATGTCGTGAGCGGCGGCGCCGACCGCGACCGGCTGACCCAGGTCGCTCGGCTGGTGTACGACCAGGCGGATAAGGATCAAAAAGTCCAATAAAAACAAATAATTGTTATAAAGTCTGAAACGGAGAACGCGCCGCTGCCGTGCTGGCGCGCGGATGGGGGTGGCATCAGATTTTGTCGGCTTTTTCTGCGCCGTGCGGACACTGGCAGTCGGATAATGCCGTTCCCGGTTGGGCACTCGAAAATCGATGACTCAAGCGATTCCTAGGCCGCGAAGATTGCAAACAACAGCATGCCGTTGCAGGAAATGACCCAGACAACCGAAATTGCAAGCAGCCAAAAATTGCGTTTCATGTGGGCTCAATGCTCGTTCCATATGCACGCAAAGGAACCAAACCGAGACTTAGTCGGTTTGCTTTGCGAACGCCCCTTGGTCGCTCCCGCCATATCCCCGGTTCAAGATTTGGGTTGCCGCCAGAAGCGCGAGAGCATGTCTGCCAAGGGCAATCAACGGATGCTCAGGTGTTTGGATGCCACCACCCGAATATCGCAACACCCAGGCATCCAACCACGAGACTTATCTGGATGCCGATTTGTATCCAGTAACGGACCGGCGTGGTGTCTCTTTGAACAACCTTGATCGACTCGTCCAGAAACGAGTCTAGAATCCAGTTCATAAAATCAGCACTGAACATCCTGATTTTTCTTTCGACAAGGCCATTCCGTAGTTCGCGGTAGCATTCGACGCACAAATAGATTGCGACGATGCGAGCGACGATTTCATAAAGGAAAAACTGCATTCAAACATCCGTTCATCAAGTGCCCGGACTACTCATCAATCGGCAGGGCAGTCCTAGCCCTGTCTGTTTGGTACTTGGCACGCCACTTTGGGCCGGGCCCGCGCATGTAATGGAGTTCCGGTTGATAAGGATCGCAGACGGTTTCGATCAACTTCTGCCAGCGCGTCGCGATGGCACTCCGCGCAGCACTAGATAAAATGACGGTCGCGGCC
>Ga0306924_10002757_pt1 | contig 16658 bp, 16 predicted proteins | sample sta12Can44000111_FD_203756 | JGI IMG/M metagenome (GOLD analysis project Ga0306924, IMG submission 203756) | Lab enrichment of tropical soil microbial communities from Luquillo Experimental Forest, Puerto Rico - statanox.12C.anox.44.000.111 (v2)... | ecosystem: Environmental > Terrestrial >... | reverse complement strand
CAACCATCGGGCAGGAACTCGGGCTCGTATTCGATCGGCCCTTTCAGGTGCGGGTCCTCAGCCAGGAGCTTCGCAACCGCGAGCTCGTTCACCCGTTCGGTAATCTGCCGGTCATCCCGATTCGGATCAGCGCGACACGCGCCGGCAGCGGCCTCAAATTGCTGCCAGAGGAAGTTGCCGCGACGAATCCGAGCGGTGATAAGCTCTCGGTAGATTGCCCGAACCTCCTCGACGAATTTGTCGAGCTCCGTGGTCTCACGGATGACGCGAACAAGATGGCTCACTTTCCGGATCATGCCCCGGGTTGCGGGCGTGTCGGGAAGCTCTTTGATGCGACCGATGCGGTTGAGGCCGAGGCCGATCAGGATCGCCCGCTGATCTCCGGGACGCCGGATCGGACTTCGGGTCTGCTGAACCGTGATCCAGGAGTTACTCATCTCCGGGTGCCGACGAGCGCGGTGATTGGCTCAGCGCGAACCTAGCCGAGGCCGAGCGCGCGGTCGCGATCTATCGGAAGCAGCGCAACGAATATCGGCGGGCCGTCACGCAGCCCGGTTGCATGGATTTGAGCATGGGCAAGGCGCAGAAATAGACTGAAAACCCAACATTATCAAAGGTCAGGGCCCGCGCGACTTGGCGGTCTTGGCGTTGATGGTCATCTCAAATTTGGTCGGCAGTTGGACGGGAAGCTCCGCCGGCTTTGCGCCACGGAGAATGCGATCGACGTAGGATGCTGATCGGCGAAAGATATCCACTCTATCGGCTCCGTAAGAAAGCAAACCGCCGTCTCTGGCAAAGACAGATTGCGAATAGATCACCGGTACATTGTTTCGCGCTGCGAACAATATGATTTGCCCGCGATGGGTCTCCACAAAAATGTCTGGCATAACAACGAGGCTACCCCCCGGCTCGCGGCCAAGCGAGGTTATGACCGTTTCGATTTCGGCGACGCTACGAACGCGCGCTGCGATGGGCTCGACTTTGAGCTTTCGGGCTGCGGCATCGAATGAGGGCAGATAATATGATCCGCCACCGGGAGCCGTGTCGGGATTGAACATGATTGCGGCTCGCTTGACGCCGGGCGCGATCTCCGTCAGCAGCTCCAGCCACTTGCCCGCAAATGCCCCTTCCATGTTGATGAAGCCGGTGAGATTCCCGCCCGGACGGGACAGGCTCGCAACGAAGCCAGCGCCGACCGGGTCAGAGATGCCCGCAAATACGATCGGGATCGTCCGCGTCGCCTGCTGAAGCGCAGCGGTCGACGGAGTCGAAGTTGCGAGGATCGCCTCCGGTTGCAGATCCACCAACTCTTTCGCGAACATCCGCAGGCGGTCAACGTTGCCGCCCGCCCAACGAACCCTCCGTCCGCACGTTGCCGCCATCGGTCCAACCCAATTCCGCGAGCCCCTGCATGAAAGCAGCAAGGAAGGTCTTTATTTCAGGATCGCTTTCGTCCCAGGACATGAGCACGCCGATCTGCCGCGACCGTTCCACCTGCTGCGCCCGCACCGCAAGCGGCCACGCGGCAGCGCCACCGAGCAGCGCGGTCAGTTTGCGGCGGTTCATTCAATGACCTCGTCGGCGGCAACGAGCAGCGCTGGCGGGAGAGCTAGGCCGAGCGCCTTTGCAGTTTTGAGGTTAATGACGAGTTCGAATTTTGTTGGTTGCACTACCGGCAGATCAGCTGGTCTTTCGCCTTTTAGAATGCGGCCCGCATAAATCCCGACCCAACGATAGCCGTCAGGAACACTTGCGCCATAAGCCATCAGCCCCCCAATCTCTACTGACTCTCGGGCATCAAAGATTGTTGGAATGGCTAAGCGGTCAGCCATTGCTACAATCTTTTCTCGTCTGCTGTAGAAGAATGGCCCAGAAGAGATCGTGACAGCGTCGAACTCAGTCCGACTCATGCCCGCTAACGTTGCGTCTAGTTCAGTGTCATTGTTGATGGGCAGAACTCGCAACTTCTTGTTCAGAGAAGCGGCAGCCCGTTGGACCTCGGGCAGTGTGAGGTTCGCGGTCCAAAAGTTGGGATCAAACAATAGCGCAATAGTCCTCGCGGTCGGCATAAGCTCAATAAGCATCTCAAATCGCTTAGCTTCGAGGGTCGTACTGAAAAGACTCACTCCTGTCGCGTTTCCGCCAGGTCTATTGAGACTTCTCACAAGACCTTCGCTGACGGGCTCGCCTGGGGTTGTGAAGACAATCGGGACTGACGAGGTGGCTGCTTTCGCGATGACGTGAGCCCCTCCGGCCGCAACCATCAAATTCACTGGACGTTGCAGCAGATCGGCAGCCAAAAGAGGTAATTGATCGAACCTTCCTTCCGCCCAACGGAACTCGATTTTTAAGTTTCGGCCTTCTTGAAAACCGGTCTCCGCCAACCCCGTCCGAAAGGCCGCCACAAGATGAGCGAAAGTCGTTGGTGATTGGCCGTTGAGGAACCCGATCACGGGCATCGCTGGCGGCTGCTGGGCATGCGTCGCGAGTGGTAACGCCGCGGCCCCGCCGATAAACGCGATAAACTCGCGTCGCTTCAGTCGATCAAATTGCATCCGCAGCCCCACCGGCCAGGGTCACAGCATACCTGATTGTAGCGTTGCCGCAGTGCGGCATTTCGATCCGGCCTAAGTCAGCTCGGGGTCACCTCCGGACCTCGCCGTCTGGACTCTTATGTCAGCTCCCACCAGCAGCGGACATTCCGCTGCCTACTCGATGACCTCGTCGGCAAGCGCGAGCAGCTTGGGCGGAATTTCGACGCCGAGCGCCTTCGCCGCTTTGAGGTTGATCACCAGTTCGAATTTGGTCGGCTGCATGATCGGCAGGTCGGCGGGTCTGGCGCCCTTAAGAATGCGGCCGGCATAGACGCCCACTTGGCGATAGGCCTCTGCGCGGTTGATGCCATAAGTCATAAGACCGCCAGCCGCTGCGAACTCGCGCCATGGCGAGATCGTGGGGATTCGATAGCGTGCTGCCAGGGCGGTTATCTGATCGCGACGGCTAAACAGGAACGCGTCGACACAGACGACTAGTCCGCCCGTCCGCTCTTGCGTAAGTGTCGCAAATTTTTCGTCCAAGTCGTGTTCCGAGACCACTGACAGTACGACGGCCTGCATACCAAGTCGGGTCGCCGCGTCTTGCAGCTCGTTCACCTGGGACTCGGTCGTGGGATATGTCGGGTTGGTGAGCACGGCAGTCGCTGTAGCGCGGGGCATCAGCTCTCGCAGCAACTCCAGGCGCTTCGCCCCGAGCTGCGAGCTGAACGTGCTCACACCAGTAATATTGCCTACCGGTCGGTTGAGGCTGGTGACGAGACCGAGCTTCGTGGGATCGGTGGCGGTATTGAACACGATCGGGATCGTCTCGGTCGCCGCTCTCGCCGCGATGAGCGGAGGGTCGCCCCCTCCCGTGACGATTACCGATACCCGGCGACGAACCAGGTCGGCAGCCAATGCGGGCAGCTCATCGTATCGACCTTCGGCCCAGTGAAACTCAACTGTGACGTTCTGGCCGTCAACGAAGCCACTTTCCACGAGACCGCGATGGAATGCCGTCACTATGATCGGCTCGGGGGTGATACTGCTAAGATACCCGACGACTGGCATTTCCCCTTGCTGCTGCGCGCGCGCCGCGAGCGGCCAAGTCGTTGCGCCGCCGAGCAGCGTGATGAACTGGCGGCGTCTCACTCGATGACCTCGTCGGCGCGGGCGAGTAGCGTCGGGGGCACGTCAATGCCGAGGGCCTTGGCGGTCTCAGGTTAATCACAAGTTCGTATTTGGTCGGCGCCTGCACCGGCAAGTCGGCGGGCTTCTCGCCCTTGAGAATCCGGTCAATGTAGGCGGCGGCGCGCCGGTACTGATCGATCGTCTCGGGTCCGTACGACACCAGGCCGCCGCCGGCAGGGTACATGCGGTTCCAGTAAACCGTGGGCAGTCGGTGTGTTGCCGCAGTCGCAATGATCCTCTCGCGATGCACGATCACCGGCCCGCCCGACGTTACGATCAGCCCGCTGTTCGGCGAGCGGGCGAACTCGGCAACCCCGCGCTCGATCTCGCCGGCATTGCGCACGCCAATCGGCGTCAACTCCACTCCACGGGACGGTGCTACCGATTGGATGGCACCCCACTGGCCGATTCCGGCGGGATCGGTGGCATCGCGAAGGACCGCTGCTCGCGTCACAGCCGGCGCGAGCTCCTTGAGCAGCTCCAGCCATTTTCCGCCGATGCCGTATTCGGTGAACAAAAAGCCAGTGGCGTTGCCGCCTGGCCGCGCCAAGCTTGCTACGAAGCCGGCGCCGACCGGGTCGTTGACCAACACGAACACGATCGGCACGGTTTGGGTTTCCTGCAGCAGCCGTCCCGCGTAGACACCGGTCGCAAGGATCACGTTCGGCGCGAGCGCGACCAATTCCGCCGCATATTGGTGAGCTTCCGCGTCGCCGCGGGGCCAACGAACCTCGATCCGCGCGTTGACACCGTCGGTCCAGCCCAATTGCTGCAGCCCGCCCAGAAATGCCGCGAAGCGGGCCTTCCCTTCCGGGTCGTCCGCAGCCGTGGACATCAGCATGCCGATCACGGGCATCGCCGCCTGCTGCGCGCGCGCAGCCAGCGGCCAAGCTGTCGCGCCGCCGAGCAGCGTGATGAACTCGCGCCGCTTCAGTCGAGTAAATTGCATCCGCTGCCCCCAAGCTAAGGTCAGAGCATAACAAATCGGTGGGCAGCAAAGTCTCGCCGCAGTGCGGCATTTTGATCCGGCCTATGTCCGCTGGGGGTCAAAACGCGACTTGCCTTCCAACAGCCTAATGTCAGCTTCCGCCGGCTGCAGACATTGGTCCGAGAAACCGCACCCGGCCTTGGAGCCTCCTGTTGCAGGCTTCGCTGGGAGCGAGCTCATCGATCAATCGCCTATTACGCGATGTGCCTCTGCGAGCGCCTGCTCGCACGCGCTTCGATCGCCAGCAAGGTCGGCCTCGCGTGCGCGATCTATGGCTGCCATACCTGCCTTAACAGCTTCTGATAGCCCACCAAGTTCGATTTCAGCGTCCGCCACCGATCTCGGCGTGGGCTGGCGATGCATACCGGCCTGGGGGCCTTGAGCGGCACTGGCGGGCGGCACTGTGCGCGCCACGGCTTCAAGCTTGGCATTAATGCGGGCCATCGTCTGAGCGATCTCGTCCGCACAGGGTCCCGCATAAGCCGCCGCAGTCGATGCGGCAAGCAACAGAGCAAGAGCAATTCGTTGGGCTTTCATGGCCAAATCCCTCGATCTCTTGGTGGTCGCGTATCTGGATCGAGGCTCAACTCTACCCAAGACCTGATCTCCAGGCGACACGATGATGGCCGTTTGCTCTCAGGCTGGCCGCTCGCCTAGAGCGAAACGCTGCGGGCGCGCGCCCGCGCACAAGCCTCATTCTCGACGAGGACGCCGCCCTTCACGCGATGGCGGCGCGCGCGGCCTCGGCGAAAGGGCCGCTGCTGATCCGCCGCACCGCGGCGGGGAATTGACGCCGAACCGCGCAGCGATCTAGCGCCCGCCCTCACTGCACCCTGCCCGCCGTGGCGGTTGGAGAACCACCTCGTACACCACCTCGGTCTCGCCCATCACCTGCTCCGTCCCCAAGTGCTCGACGAGACTGTCAAGGCTCAACGCCTCCCTGGCTCCTTTCCTGCTGTCACCGTAAGCCCAGCTCCACAGCCGGCCGGTGTTGTCCTTGACATAAGCGATCCAATATTTTCCGTACCACCGAGCGAGCGCCGTGAGCACATCTTCTGTCTCTTCGGGAGGAACCTCTGCTGTCAGCGTACCTGCCCTCAGTCTCAGCGTGACTAGGCGCTTTTGAGTCATGCCGGTGTCTACCAGCTACGGAGCACGGTTTTGGTGGCAGCCGGCGACAGTCCACAGAATGATTTCGCCCCAGGATGGGTGCCACGCGCTTTCCTGCTGGCGGGCTACCGATAACCCTGGCCGGCTGTAAGCCCGAGTGCTTTGATGAGCCTGAACCGCATCCTGTGATGGTTGTAGCTCGACCCGAGCTGCCGGGCTGGGCGGGCCTATAAAGGGGCGGCACCTCCCAATCTAAAGCCATTACCAGGATTTAATCCTGCCGCCAGCACTGGGTAATTAATATCGCCGTATGGCTTTTGTGCTGGCGCACAACCCTCGTCAGCCGCCTTTACGGCAGGGTGCAAGAAGTTGATCTGCCCCTGCCGTTTTTTATAACGACAGACATTGGTCGGGGAAGCCCACCTGCTTGTCAGGCTCACGTTGCGTGGCGGCGCGACATGGCGCTCGACCTCCGTGAGTGCGCATGGACTAGCAATGTGCGGGCGTGCGAAGGCAGCGCTGACACGCTTAGCGCGGATAGGGCGCTAGCTCCACGGTCCCCTCGCGGATTAATGCCTAGGCCGCCGAGATGTCAGGCCCGCCCTCAATAAACGCCTGCAACTCTTCTGCGCTGGCATTCTCGATCCAGCTCGCTACCGCATTTTCGCCCAAGGGTCGGACGGTTTTTGCTCAGGAACGCCGTGGAGTGCATCCTTGTACGCCTTCGCTGCGGCGGCCCTTTCCTTCATTTCTTTTTGCTTGTCCGGAGCCTGGGGCTCATTTGAATACGTTCCCATGCGCTGATTCGCTCCCAGGCTCTGAGCACCGACGGGTGAAATTAGGAGCGGATTGCCGACAAAGTTACCATTAATCTGCGCATTGCCGTCTCCAGCCTATACTCTCCTAGCGTGTCCTTACCTGCTCCTGTCGGCAAAAGTTTGGCATTCAGTCCGCTTCCACCGGCTGCGGACAAAGCAAGGCGCGCATGTTGCGTGGGCCACGTGCATTGCAGCTTGACGTTTCCCGTAGCTGCGGCGGGCGAACAACGCGCAGGCCGTGTGAAGCCGAAGTGTCAACTGGATTGTTGAGGGTGGATTTTTTTTTGCGGTAGAGCGTGGGGGTGGCCAGATTTCAGACGCCGTGGCCCATGCCCCCGGCGGCCGGCGCACTTGAGCGTCCTGTTGAAGGAGCTGAGTGCGGCAAACCCGGTGGCCTCTGTCGCTGCTGCAATGAGGCCCCGGCCTGGACCCAACCTTGGACCCAATAGGCGCAAAACCCCTTATAATGGGATACTACGGGACCGCACACGGGCGTCCGAAATGACCGCTAAATCCGAACAGGATTACATAGAGCCACACCAGGCGCTACGCACGGGTTCGTATTCGTATATCGGGCGCTCGGTGCCGCGGCCCAATCTCAGGCGTCTAGCGGCCGGCCGCGCGCAGTTCGTGAGCGACCTTCATCTGCCGCGCATGGCGCACGTTGCCTTCGCGCGCTCGCCCCATGCGCACGCGCGCATCACGCGGATCGAGCGCGCGGCGGCGCGCGCGTGCCCTGGCGTGATCGCCATAGTCACGGGTGCCGAGCTTGCGCAGGTGATCAGCCCGTGGATCGGCGTGCTCTCGCACCTCAAAGGCATCAAATCCGCGCCGCAGCACGCCATCGCGGTCGAACGCGCCTGCTGGCAGGGCGAGGCGGTGTGCGCGGTCGTGGCGCGCTCACGCGCGCATGCCGAGGACGCATGCGAGCTGGTCGAAGTGGGCTACGACCAATTACCCCCGGTGACCGACCCCGAGACGGCGCTCGCTGCCGGTACGCCGGTCATCCATCCCGAGCTCGGCGACAATCTCACCTTCGAGCGCACGCACGTCGCGGGGAATCCCGATCAGGGCTTCCTGACCGCGGACGCGGTCGTACAAGCGACCTTCGTGTTCGGCCGCCACACCGGCGTGACCAACGAGCCGCGCGCCATTGTCGCGGATTGGAATGGCGACGAAGCGCGGCTCACCGTCTACCAGGGCACGCAGGCGCCGCACATGATGCAGAACCTGTTCGCCAGGCATCTCGGCCTCGAGGAGCACCAGGTGCGCGTCGTCACCAAGGATGTCGGCGGCTCGTTCGGCATCAAGGTGCATGCCTACGCGGACGAGATGGCGACGGTCGCGCTCTCGAAACTGCTGGGACGGCCGATCAAGTTCGTTGCCGATCGCATCGAGAGCTTCGTTACCGACATTCACGCGCGCGACCACCGCGTCACGGCGAAGATCGGCGTGCAGAATGACGGCACCATCACCGCCTGGGAGATTGATGACCTCACCGGCATCGGCCCCTATTCGGTCTATCCGCGCACCTCCGGTATCGAAGCCAATCAGGTCGTCAATCTCGTCGGCGGTCCCTACGCCTGCCCAAATTATCGCGCCCGCGCGCGCGTGGTGTTCCAGAACAAGAACGTCATGTGCCAGTACCGCGCCGTCGGCCATCCTATTGCAACCGCGGTGACCGAGGGACTGGTCGAGCTCGCCGCCACCAGGATCGGCATGGATCCGCTGGAAATACGGCGGCGTAACCTCATTGCGGACGACGCGCATCCCTCCAGCGGCCCATCAGGAATCAAGTTCGAGGCACTGTCGCACCATGAGTGTCTCGCGCACCTCGACGCCATGATGAACTACGCCGGATTGCGCGCCGAGCAGCAACGGCTGCGCGCGAGCGGCATCCATCGCGGCATCGGCTTTGCGAGCTTCATCGAGGTGACCAATCCGTCCGCCGCCTTCTACGGCATCGGCGGCGCGAAGATATCCGCCCAGGACGGCGTGACGATCAAGCTTGACGCGCAAGGAGCCATCATCTGCCAGACCGGGGTGACCGAGCAGGGCCAGGGCGCGGAAGCCGTCATCGCGCAGGTCGCGGCGTCCTCGTTCGGCGTGCCGATCGAGCGCGTGCGCGTGATCACCGGCGATACCGACAACACGCCCTATGGCGGCGGGACCTGGGCGTCGCGCGCGGCCGGCATCGGCGGGGAGGCCGCCTGGCAGGCCGGCAAGGCGCTGCGCGCCAACGTGCTCGCCTGCGCCGCATCGATTCTGCAGGCAAAGCCCGAAGATCTCGATATCAGGAACGGCACCATCGTTGATGCCGCGAGCGCAAGCGAGCGGCTGGCTCTGAGCGAGCTTGCGCGCATCGCCTATTTTCGCCCCGATACCTTGCCGCCGGGCTTTCAGGCCGAGCTTGTCGCGACGCGCCACTACGTGCCGCGCAAATGGCCGTTCGCATTCACCAACGGCATCCAGGCAAGCTATCTCGAAGTCGACACGGACAGCGGCTTTGTCACCTTGCTCAAGCACTGGTGCGTGGAGGATTGCGGCACCGTGATCAACCCGCAGCTCGTCGACGAGCAGATCAGGGGCGGCGTGGTGCAGGGGATCGGCGCTGCGCTGTTCGAGCAGTGCGTCTACGACGAACGCGGCCAGCTCATCAACGGCAACATGGCCGATTATCTCGTTCCGATGGCCGCCGAGATGCCCGATATCGAAGTCGGCCACGTGGTGACGCCGACGGCGGACAGCGAGCTCGGCGCCAAGGGCGCCGGCGAAGCCGGCACCGCCGGCGCGCCGGGCGCCGTCATGAATGCCATCAACGATGCGCTGCGCCCGCTCGGCGCGAAGCCCCTCACCGAGATGCCGTTCACGCCCGGCCGCATTCTCGCCGCGCTCGGAAAGGTGTGAATGGCATGCCCGCGTTCGTGGTGCCCCGAGTGCTCGAGTCACGCACGCCACGGATCGACGACCGGCACCGCGAGATCATCGAAATGTCGGATATTGCGCGTCGCCAGCGTTGCGCGTTGCGCGAGCGCGATGCCGGCGATCATGGTGTCGCGCAAGTCGCCCCGGCGCCCCAGCCGATGGCGCGCGCCCATCAATAAAGCCGTTTCCTCTGCCGCGGCATGGTCGAACTGGAGCACGCGGCCCTCAAAATTCTCATCTATGAGCCTCGCAAATGCTGCCTCTTGCTGCGTACGGCGGCGTCCGCTCGCCATGATTGTCAGTCCGTAGCAGATTTCCAAAATGGTAATCGCGGTCGTCCAGAGCGATGTCCACGCCTGACGATCAAGCCAGTGGATGACAGCCGCTTCAGGCTCCGCATCCATCAGCTCCGACACCACGTTGGTGTCGAGGATCATCATCAATCAGAGTCGAACTTGGGCGGTTTTATCGTGTATCCGCGCAGTTCCCGAATAGGTTCGGTAAGCCCGATCCCGCGAAACAACTTGACTGCTTCGGTCCCGAAGCCCGCACGGCGGCGGGTATCGTCCTTGACGGCGTCGCGCAGAATTTCGCGGATCTCCTCCTCCATGGAATGACCATTGCGGACAGCGCGGCGCTTGAGCCTGCGCTTAAGCTCTTCGTCCAGATTGCGAACAATGACCTGAGCCACGCTTCCTCCGCTATCCCTACGAATGGACACGAAGTGATCATTCATCGAATTCTATTGGCCTGATCGGAAACCCGCGCAATTCCTGAATCGGTTCTTTGAGACCAATGCCCTTGAACAACTCCGCGATTTCGCTGCCCAATCCCTTCCGAGCGCGCCCTTCACTTTTGACAGCATTCCGCAAAATCGAGCGGATTTCTTCCTCCATGGAATGCCCATGGCGGGCGGCGCGCCGCTTGAGCTTGCGCTTGACCGCCTCTTCCAGGTTGCGAACAATCACTTGAGCCATATCGACCTCTTGCTATCATGATAGCAAGAACGGCTGCTCATTCAAGCCGGGTGGAGGATTTCGTCCGATGGGCATCAAGGTAGGAAAGCAGGCGATTGCAGAGGCGGCGAAAAAGCTCAGCAACTGGGGCCGCTGGGGCAAGGACGACCAGATCGGCACGCTCAATCACGTGACGCCGCAGGACGTGGTCAGAGCCGCCGGCCTGATCCGCACCGGGCGGGTGTTCGCGCTCGGCATCCCGCTCGACAGCAACGGTCCGCAGACCGGCCTGTTCGGAGGACGCTTCAACCCCATCCACCAGATGCTCGCCACCGGCACCGACGCCGTCGCCGGCCGGCAGGACTGGAACAGGATCCGCTACGCGGACGACACGCTCAATCTGTGCGTCCAGGGCGCCACCCACTGGGACGCGCTTGGCCACGTCTTCTACGAGGAGAAGACCTACAACGGTTATGACGCCACGCTCATCGACGCCAGGGGACTGAGCGTGCTCGGCATCGAGCATTCAAAGAGCCGCATGGTGGGACGCGGCGTGCTGCTCGACATCGCGCGCTTTCGCCGCATCGATTGGCTCAAGGACGGGGAAGGCATCGGCAACGACGAGCTCGACGCCTGCGCGAAGGCGCAGAAGGTCGACATCCGGCGCGGCGATTTCGTCATCATCCGCACCGGGCAGATGGAGCGATGCCTCGCCGAGAAGCAATGGGGCGGCTATGCCGGCGGCGATGCGCCCGGCGTGCGGTTCGAGAACTGCTACTGGTGCCAGGAGAAGGAAATAGCGGCCATCTGCTCCGATACCTGGGGTGTCGAGGTGCGGCCGAACGAGACGACGGAAGCGAACCAGCCCTGGCATTGGGTGGTGATTCCGGCCATGGGCCTGTGCATGGGAGAAATCTTCTACCTCAAGGACCTCGCCGCCGACTGCGCCGGCGACGGCGTCTATGAATTCTTCTTCTGCGGGCCGCCGCTCGTCATCACCGGGGGAACCGGATCGCCGATCAATCCGCAGGCAATCAAGTAGACCGCCGATCGAGCGTTTCAGGCGTGCTCGGCGGCGCTTGCCGACATCGCAGCGTCCTGTTGCGCGGCTTCGACGCTGCGCACGCCATTGAAGAAGAGATTGAGCAGGACTGAAACAATCGCCGCCAGCAGGATTCCCGATTCCAGCAGCGGATGCAGCGCGTCCGGCGTGTAACGGAAGAAGTTGGGCGCGACCAGCGGAATCATGCCGAACCCGACCGAAATCGCGACAATGAACAGATTGAAACGGTTGGTCTTGAAATCGACGCCGGTGAGGATGCGCGCGCCGGTGGCGGCGACCATGCCGAACATCACAAGGCCGGCACCGCCGAGCACGACCTGGGGCAAAGCCTCGACCAGCGCCGACATCTTGGGAAGGAGGCCGAGCGCCAGCATGATCACGCCGCCGGTGGCGGTCACCCACCTGGACCGAATGCCGGTGACGCCGACGAGCCCGACATTTTGCGAGAAGGACGTGTAAGGAAAGGTGTTGAAGATGCCGCCCAATATGGTGCCGACCCCGTCGGCCCGCAGACCGCGCGCGATTGCCTCCGCATCGATCTTTCGCCCGGTCATCTCGCTGAGCGCGAGGAACATACCGGTCGATTCGATCATGACGACCACCATCACGATGCACATGGTGACGATCGGCACCAATTGAAATTTGGGAATGCCGAACCGCAACGGCATGACCATATCGACCCACGGCGCCGTCATTACCCGGTCGAAATGCATCACCCCCAGCGCCGACGCCAGCACCGCGCCGGCGATAATGCCGAGCAGCACCGACACATTGGCGATGAAGCCGGTAAACCAGCGAATCAGGCCAAGGATGACGAGCAGCACGAACAGCGCGATGCCCAAGCCCTCAAGCTGGCCGTAGCCCGGGTTGAGAAAGGCCCCGGGCTGCCCATCAACAACCTTGGTCAGCGTGGGCAGGCCGCCGCCCGCCCAGTTGATGCCGATCCGCATCAGCGAGATGCCGATGACGAGAATGATTGTGCCGGTCACCACAGGCGGAAACAGGGGCAGCAGCCTGCCGATGAAGGGCGCGACCAAGACCGTAAAAATGCCGGCCGCTATCACCGATCCGTAGATTCCCAGAAGGCCTACATCGGGTGCTGCCGCCATTGCCAGCATCGGGCCGACCGATGCGAAAGTGACCCCCATCATGACCGGCAGACGGATGCCGACGCCGGGAAAGCCCACGCATTGCACCAGCGTCGCAAGTCCGCAGGCGAACAGGTCGGCGCTGATCAAGAACGCCACATCCTCCGGCGGCAATTTGAGGGCGCGGCCAAGAATGAGCGGCACCGCCACGGCACCGGCGTACATCACCAGGACATGCTGAAGCCCGAGCGTCAGCAGCATCGGGATGGGCAGGAACTCGTCGACCGGATGAACGTCCTTGCGCATCGTCGCCCCCACAAATGTGTTGCCTGATGACCAACTGCTCGAGAATTGTGCCAAGGTTCTACCGCGTCGCCGCCGATCGAGACGAATGCCGATCGCAATTTCCAACCCCGGCCCGGGTCCGTATTGGAAACGCCTTTTCATGGAATTTTGCAAGCATTCGCAGCGCGGGGTCGGCCGCCTGACAACCGCCCTCCATGAGCGGAGGCAGCGCTTTGCAGTGATTGGTGAACGCGCCGCAAACCGGCATGACCTGCCTATCGAAAGAGCACCCGATCCGGTTCGCCGATGGGTGCCCACGTTTGTGCGACCCCATATGATCGGTTACGTTTGCGTAGCCCGAGAGTCGCCCAAGCCGGGATATCCACCGCAGATCGAACAGCCGTAGCGCAATGAAATCAGCCATTGTGGTCTTTCCCGGCAGCAATCGCGAGCGCGACATGGCGCGCGCGCTCAAGCTCGTCACCGGCCACGAGCCCGCGATGCTGTGGCATGCGGACACCGCGTTGCCGGCAGGTACCGATCTGATCGTGCTGCCGGGCGGTTTCTCATACGGGGACTATCTGCGCTGCGGCGGCATTGCGGCGCACGCGCCGATCATGCAGGCCGTGCGCGCGCACGCCGGCAAGGGCGGCCTCGTGCTTGCGGTGTGCAATGGCTTTCAGATCGCATGCGAGGCGGGACTCCTGCCCGGCGTCCTGATGCGCAACGTGCAGCTGCGCTTTCTCTGCCGCGATGTTCATCTGCGCATTGAGCGTTCGGATTCGCCCTTCACGCGCGGCTACAATGCCGGGGAAGTGATAAAAGTGCCGACCGCTCATGGCGAGGGTAATTATGTCGCCGATGCAGACACCATCGCGCGCCTGGAAGGCGAGGGCCGCGTGCTGTTTCGCTACTGCGCGCCGGACGGCACCCTCGATGCCGCCTGGAATCACAACGGCTCGACCAACGCGATTGCCGGCATCGTCAACGAGGGCCGCAACGTGCTCGGCATCATGCCGCATCCGGAAAATCACGTGGAGGCCAGCATGGGCTCGACCGACGGCCGCGGGCTCTTCGCCGGCCTCGCCAGTCACGTGGCGGACAACCGACAAGCTGCCTGAAGCCGTCGATCCCTCGTGCAGGGATGTCAATCGACCTGCATCGCGCTTACGCTCGAGCGCAAATGCGTGTCACTCTTCGTCGTACTCCATCGAGATATCCTGGCCGGTGTAGTCCGGCATCAGGGCGGCCGCCACAAAGCTGATAACCGCGCAGACGAGAATATAGACGGCGATCGCAAACCCGGTTTTGTAGGCGGCAAACAGCGCCGTGGCGATGATGGGCGCCGGCCCGCCGGCAAGGATGGACGCCAATTGATAGCCGAGCGAGGCGCCGCTGTAGCGCAGGCGCGGCGTGAACGCCTCGGCAATGAGCGCCGCCTGCGGCCCGTACTGGAGATCGTGCGGGATAAGGGAGAGCACGATGGCGATGAACACTACCGACGGGATCGCCGTATCCACCATGCCGAAATACAGGAATCCGAACAGGCCCGTGACGACGACGCCGATCAGGTACATCTTCTTGCGGCCGATGCGGTCGGAGATATGGCCGGAGAGCGGAATGGTGATGAACGAGACGCAAGCCCCCACCATCACCGCTGCCAAAATCAGGTCTCGCGACATATGCAGGGTGCCGACCGCATACGCGAAGATGAAGGCGGTAAAGATATAGAACGGCGCCTGCTCGGATATGCGCAGCAACGCCGAAAGGATGATCTCTCGCGGCTGCTTTCGGCAGACTTCGAGGATCGGGGCCTTCTCGATCTTGTTGTTGTCGAGGAGCTGCTGGAAGACCGGCGTCTCGAAAATGCCGAGCCGAATCCAGAGGCCGACGCCGACGAGGATGATGGAAAGCGCAAACGGAATCCGCCAGCCCCAGGTCAGGAATTGATCCCCTGACCATGCGCTGAAGGCAAGGACCGCCAGGTTTGACAACAGCAAGCCGCAAGGCACCCCGAATTGCGGCCATGAGGCGATCAGCCCGCGCTGGCCATGGGTGCGCGACCACTCCATTGCCAGCAGCACCGAGCCGCCCCATTCGCCGCCAACCCCGATCCCTTGAATCGCCCGCAGGAGGGTGAGGATGACCGCGCCCCAGATGCCGATCGACTCATACGTCGGCACGAAAGCGACGGCGAAAGTGGCAAGCCCCATTAAAAGCAAGGTTGCGATGAGCGTCGCCTTGCGGCCGATGCGATCGCCGTAATGGCCGAAGATGGCGGCGCCGACCGGCCGGGCCACGAAGCCGATGAAATAAGTCCCAAAGGCGAGAAGCGTCGCGGTCAACCAGTCCTGATTGGGAAAATAGAGCTTTCCGAAAATGAGACCGGCGGCCGTCCCGTAAAGGAAAAAGTCGTACCACTCGATCGCCGTGCCGACCGTCGATGCGATGACTGCCTTGCGCAGCTGTAAGCTGTGTTCGCTATCCGACAGTACCCCATGCGTCGTCGTTGTTGCGACTGCCATGACTTTCCTCCCATCCGGCTTTGTTCCAATCCCGTTGGGATTGCGCGGCTTCATCGGCTTTAATTTGCGTCAGCGGCGCATTTCAAGTTTCAATACGCTCGCAGAAATATCCTAGCGGTTTGCTCGATCGGCGCAATAACCTGCAACCTGTCGAGGGCCGGCGAAGGCCGGCTTTCGCTCGCCGGTCAAGTTGATTGCCGGCAGGATATCCCCATTGTAATCTGCCGCTTCCCCTCCTCCCGCTTTCCAATAAGTTTGAGCCAAGTGCACTACCTGCCGCTTACGCCGCCATTCTTCTTCATTCTGGTCGGGCTGTTCGTTGCGCTGCTCGTGCTGATCCAGATTGGGGTGCTGCGCTATGCCTATATGCGGCTCGGCATCAGCTCGGGTGCGGCATTGCTGCTGCTGTTTGGCTCTCTCATTGGCAGCTATTTCAATATTCCAGTCGCCTATCTCCCGGAGCAACGGGTACTGTCGCAGCAGGAGATTGACTTCTTCGGAATGCGCTATGTCGTTCCGTTCGTGGCCCAATCGCCGGGAACACTGATTGCCCTAAATGTCGGCGGGGCAGTGATCCCCACCATCACATCCATCTACCTGCTCCTCAAAACCCGGCTGTGGGTGGAAGCTGTCGTGGCCACGACCGTCGTCGCGGCGGTTTGCTACTGGCTGTCCCGCCCGATGCCCGGCCTTGGCATCGCCGAACCGGTGTTCGTGCCGGCGTTGACGACGGCGATCGTGGCATTGTTGCTCTCGCGCGAGCGGGCACCTTCGCTTGCCTACATCGGCGGCAGCCTGGGCACGCTGATCGGCGCGGACCTGCTCAACCTCGGCAGCATCCGCGGACTTGGCGCTCCGGTGGCGTCCATCGGGGGCGCCGGGACCTTTGACGGCATTTTTCTGATCGGGATCGTCTCGGTGCTGATCGCAAGCCTCTCCGAGTCATGGAGCAGGCGCAGATCCGCATGAATGACGCTCCGTCGCCCGGCGCGCGCAGGCCGCCTAGTGTGGCGGATTTGACGTTCCTACCAGCATTGCTGCGAGTCATTCGTAGGAACGTCAAATCCAAAGCCACACTAGAACCAAATAGTTGCTAGTGTCCCTTTGGTTCCGACGTTTGTACAAGCGCGTGCTGCAAATGGATACAAACGTCGGAACCGGGACACTAGTGTGGC
>Ga0306924_10002756_pt1 | contig 16662 bp, 14 predicted proteins | sample sta12Can44000111_FD_203756 | JGI IMG/M metagenome (GOLD analysis project Ga0306924, IMG submission 203756) | Lab enrichment of tropical soil microbial communities from Luquillo Experimental Forest, Puerto Rico - statanox.12C.anox.44.000.111 (v2)... | ecosystem: Environmental > Terrestrial >... | reverse complement strand
CAACTCGGCCGACGATCTCACGTAGCGCAAGCGGCCCAAGTGGCTCATCCGCACCGGGTTCTCGGCCGGCGGCAACATGCACCCGTTCGGCGAGTACGCGGCCACGGTCCTCGGCTACAAGAAGGTCGTGACGGTCGGCCTCGACTATGCCTTCGGCTGGGAGACGGTCGGCGGCTTCCACAAGTCGTTCGAGGACAACGGCGGCCAGATCGTGCAGAAGCTCTGGGTCCCGCTGAACATCCAGGACTACTCGCCCTATCTCGCCCAGATCAAGAAGGATGCCGACGCCGTCTTCGTGGTCGCGCTGGGCCGGTGGACGCTCCTCTTTGCGCACCAGTACGCGGCCAGCGGCTTGCGTGGTCGACTTCCGCTCATCGCCGGCGGCACGTACACGGACGAGCACGTCCTGCCCCAGCTCGGCGACGAGTCGATCGGCGTCGTGAGCGCGCACCACTACTCGGCCTCGCTCGACACGCCGGCCAACAAGCGTTTCCGCGCCGCGTTCGAGAAAGCCTACAACCGCATTCCGTCCTTCTATTCGGAGAACTGCTACACGGGGGCCCGCATCATCAACGAGGCAGTCCGCGCGATCGCCGGCAAGGTCGAAGACCGACGCGCCTTCATGGAGGCCCTCCGCAAGGTGGCGATCACCGATGCCCCGCGCGGCCCCGTGCAGATGGACGCCTACGGTAACCCGACCCAGAACATCTACATCCGCAAGGTCGAGCGCGTGGGCGGTAAGCTCCAGAACACCGTCATCTATACGTATCCGGCCGTCAGCCAGTTCTGGAAGTACAACCCCAAGGAATTCTTGAAGCAGCCGGTCTACTCGCGGGACTTCCCGCCGTGCCGGCATTGCTGAGGACCCGACCATGTCGCGAGCGACCCTGAACGGCATCGAGATCGACTACACGGTGAGTGGACGCGGGCGCCCGGTGATCCTGAGCCACGGCTACGGCGCCACCGGCCGCATGTGGGATGGCCAGCGGCGAGCACTCGGCGACCGCTATCGGCTCATCACCTGGGACATGCGCGGCCACGGCCAGACGGCCAGCCCGAGCGATCCGGCGCAGTTCTCGACCGAGCTGACGGTGGCCGACATCCAGGCACTCCTCGGCTCGCTCGGCGCGACTCGCGCCGTGGTGGGCGGGCTCTCGCTCGGCGGCTACATGTCGCTCGCGTTCTACCTCGCGCACCCCGAGATGGTCGACGCGCTGATCATCTGCGACTCCGGGCCGGGTTACCGCAACGCCGAGGCGCGGAACGCGTGGAACCAGCGGGCCACTGAGCGCGCCGGCAACCTGGAATCGCGTGGGCTCGAGGCACTCGGCGGGCGCAGCCGCGAGGTCCGTGACGCGCTCGGCCACCACAAGAGCGCCCAGGGGCTCGCGCACGCCGCGCGGGGCATGCTGGCGCAGCAGGATTCCCGCGTGATCGACGGCCTCGCGTCGATCCGCGTGCCCACACTCGTGATCGTCGGCGACCAGGACACGCCCTTCCTCGCGCCGTGCGAGTACATGGCGAAGAAGATCCCGGGCGCTCGCCTCGAGGTCATCGCCGGGGCGGGGCACGCCTCCAACCTCGATCAGCCGGAGTCCTTCGACCGCGCGCTGCTCCGCTTCCTCGACTCGCTGCCGGCCTGAGCCCGGAGGCAGCCGGTCGGCGCCGGCGGCTCAGCCGCGCGGCAGCCCGAGCACGCGCTCGCCGATGATGTTGCGCTGGATCTCACTGGTGCCGGCCGAGATCGTGTACTGGCGCGCGGCGAGCACGCGGTTGAACCAGCGCGGCGCGTCCGGCACGGTCGGCGACGCCTGATTCACGAGCACGTGCATGCCGAGGAGCTCGCCGGCGGCGTCGGCGATGCGCACGCCGAGCTCCGAGCCTGAGAGCTTGAGCACCGAGCCCTCGGGCCCGGGCGGGTCGCCGCGCAGCTGGCGGGTGAGGCTGCGGAGGCGCGCGTACTTGAGCGCCTCGGAGTCGATGGCGAGCTGCGCCAGGCGCTGCCGGATCGTTGGATGCTCCCACGCCGGGCGCCCGTCGATCTGCACCTGTCGCGCCAGCGCCATCAGGCGCGCGATCTGCGCCGTGTGGCTCCGCCCGCCGGCCGAGTGACGCTCGTACATGAGCGTCGTCGTCGAGACCTTCCACCCCTGGTTGACCGGTCCGAGCAGGTTCGCCTTCGGTACGACGACGTCGGTGAAGAAGACCTCGTTGAAGTGATGGTGCCCGGTCATCAGAACCAGCGGCCGCACGGTGATGCCCGGGGTCGTCATCGGAACGAGCAGACAGCTGATCCCCTGGTGCTTCGGCACGTCGGGGTTCGTGCGTACGAGCAAGATGATCCAGTGGGCGAAGTGCGCGCCCGACGTCCACACCTTCTGTCCGTTGACGACGAAATGATCGCCCTGGTCGACGGCGCGCGTTCTGAGGCTCGCCAGATCGGAGCCGGCGCCGGGCTCGGAGAATCCCTGGCACCAGATCTCGTCGGCGTTGAGGATCGCGGGCAGGTGGCGGCGCTTCTGCTCGGGCGTGCCCCAGTGGACGATGGTCGGGCCGACCAGGCTCAGCCCCATGTTCCCGGGCAAAACGGGCGCGCGGGCGGCGGTGTACTCCTCGTCCCAGATCACCCGCTCGATCAGCCCGGCGTCGCGGCCCCCGTACTCCTTGGGCCAGGTGATGCCGACCCAGCCCGCCGCATGCATCGTCTTCTGCCACACGCACCGGCGCTCGAAGGTCTCGCGATCGGACGCGACGCGGTCGTCGGACGCATCGTCCAGACAGAGATCGGGCGGCAGGTTCGCGGCCAGCCAGCCGCGAAATTCCTTGCGAAGGCTCTCGTGCTCGGCGGCGAACTCGAAATCCATGGCGCGCGAGTCGAGGCTAGTCGGCGAGCCCGGCCGCTGTCAAGCGCGCGCCGTGATCACGCGCTCCGCGAGCCGCCGGCGTCGCCGAATGCGTTCCCGCGCGGGGCACGGGGCGCGAAATTCGGCGCGCGGCGCGCTCGACCGGTCGCGTCACGGCAAAATTTTCTCGATCGCCGGCGCGCGTGGCCCGCTCGCGCGATGTGAAAATCGATTCACTCTTGAATGTTCACGAGCGTGAGAGTAGAGTGCGCTTCGATCACTCACACGATGAAGCGTGACGAAGGCTGGGGAAGTCTAGCGACACCGTAATGCATCTCTTGCTCCTCCGTTCGCTGTTCCGCGAGATGATCTCCGACCTCGCCGGACCCGCGCCCACGGGGGACGAACCGAACCGAGGCGGCATGACGCGATATCTGATCGTTGTCGCGCGGACGGAGCCAGCGGTCTACGAACATCTCCGCAATCGCCATCTCGGCGATGCCAAGGTCCGGGTCATGCTCGACCGGCGCGGCGCCGTCGAGTACGAATCGTCGGAGAGCCCGCCGTCGGTCGATCGTCGTCGCCGTCGCTCGTCGCTGATGACCGGCGCGTCCCACGAGCTGGTCGCGCTCGCGCCCGAAGTACTCGCGCCCGGAGTGCCCGCCGAGACCCCAGCGTCTAACCCGCAACCACGCGCCCGCTACGAGGAGGCACCACGCCAGATGAGCCACATGGAGACCGTCGACGACGCGCAGCGGACCACCCGCTGGCTCGCTGAAAGCCAGTATCAGCTCAGCCATGTGATTCCGTCGCTGGTCGAGGAGCGCGACCGCCTGCGGCGCGCGCTCGAAGCGCGTGAGCAGGAGTGCGAGCGGCTCGGCGGCGAGCTCGGCGAGCTGCGCCGCATCCACGGCGCGCTCCAGGGCGAGCTCGATGCATTGCGGGGCGAGCGCACGGCGGTGGCCGAGGCCTTCGGCGGCGTCGTGGACATGCTCGGGCAGATGCATCGGCCCCTGGCCGACATCGCGCGGCGGCTACAGACCACGCCGCCGATTCCCGTCTCGCAGCAGGACTAGCGTCCGCGCGGCCCCGCCGACGGCGCGGGGGCGCGGAGCGGCGGCGACCGGAGGCGCTTCAGGATCGCTGCCGACACGCCGCGGGTGTCCTCTTTGCCGGGAGACTCGGCGGGCGCGACGTCAGCGCGTCTAGCCGGTCGGCGGCGCGTCCCGTATGATGCGGGCATGGAACGAACGACAACCAGACGACCGCGGCGGCGCCGCCCGACAAAGGCGGCCGTCCCCGTCGAGGTCCCCGCCGCCAGTCCCGAGCCGCCTGCACCACCTCCACCGCCCGTCGCCGAGCCCCGGCCGTCGTTGCCCCTCGTTGTCCCCGAGCCCGTCTTCGCCACGCGCATCCCGCCCCCGGCGCCCGAACGGCTTCGGCCCGCGAGCCGCCACGCGATCTTCTTCGACGTCGAGAACACCAGCAACCCTGCGCACATCGAGCGGGTGGTCGGGCGCCTCGTCATCGATCACGTCAAGGAGAGCACCGAGTTCTTCGCCGTCGGCAACTGGCGTGTGATCGGCCACGAGACCGGCCGCGTGCTCGCCCGCTTCGGCGCCCAGCTCCTGCACAGTGCGCCGTCCACCGGGGTCCGCGACTGGAGCGATCTCCGGATCGCCGTGAGTGCGGGCGTGTGGCTCGCCGGCGCGCGCCCGGGCGACGTGCTCGAGATCGTGTCGGACGACCGGGCCTTCGACGCGGTCGGCGACGTCGCCGCGGCGCTCGGCATCACGTTCCACCGGCTCACCGCGCGGTCGCTCTCGGGCGTGCCGCCGGCCGAGCCGAGCCGTCCCGCGTCCGGCGGCGACCGCGGCCGGCGCCGTGGGCGCCGGGGTCGGGGCGGCGGGCGGACGAGCGGAGCCGAGACGGAGCCCCGCCGGGTCGAACCGGTGCGCCACCCGCCGGCGCCGACGTTCGCGGAGCCCGATGAGGCGCACAGCGCGCCACACGATGAGCTCGTGATGGTCGTGCGTGAGCTGGCGGAGCGCTCGCCCAACGGCGCCGTCCTCATCGACAACGTGGCCCGCACGCTCAAGGCGCGCGGTTTCAGCCGGCCACCCGGATCGCCGCGGCTCGTGACCAGGCTGCGGCGCATCAAGGAGCTTTCGGTGAGCCCGACGGGGATGATCTCGCTGTTACCCGGCGCGATGATGCGCGCCGAGCCGGCCCCGCCCGAGCCGCCGGTCGAGGAAGCGATCGAGGCGGAGGCAGCGGTCGAGGCGGGGCCGGAGCCCGCCGCGGCTCCGCGGCGAGGCCGCCGCCGCTCCCGCCGCGGCGGTCGCCGGCGCCGTCGCGCGAGCCCGGCCGCGGGCGCCTGAGCGTCAGGACACGAGTATCGCCTTGGCGCGGTCGCGGATCGCGTCGGGCAGTGGCGCCGGACGCCGCGCGTCCATGTCGAGGTGCACTCCCAGCTGCTCGAGCGTGGCCACCCGCTCGCCGGTGCGCTCGTTCGTCATCACGTGGAAGAGCCGCATCGAGGAGTTGCCGACGTGGACGAGCGCCGAGCGCACGCGGACCGGGTCGCCCGGCCGGAGCACGCCGTCGAGCTCGAGCTGGAATTCGAAGGTCGAGAAGCCGCGGTGCTCGGTGCGCATGTAGCCCGGCGTGATTCCGAACACGGCGGTCGCATGGCCGTTGGCGGCCGAGAAGCGGTGGATGTAGTGCATGAGGGCCACCTGGCCGAGCACGTCGACCTCGTCCGGCTTCACCGTGTCGCGCGAGCTCTCGTGGAACCCCTCGAGCCCGCTCGGCCGCGGGCGGCGCTCGCGCGCGGGCACGTCCCACTCGATCCGGCGCGCCTCGGCCGCCCGTCGCGGCGCGGCGAGCAAGGGCCGGGCGGCGCGCCGCCGCGCGTCCACGTGGCGGAGGCGCTGCTCGACGGTGGTGCAGACGTCGCCGGTCTCGGAATTGAAGAGCTTGTGTCCGAGCACGAGGGCGTCGCGCTCGTGCGCGATCACCCCGCTCGCGACGTGCATGATGTCGCCCACCCGGAGCTCGCGCACGTAGCGCACGTAGCAGTCGGCCGTGATGCAGAGGCTTCCGCGGCGCCGGGTGTAGGCGGCGCCGAGGCCGAGCGAGTCGAGCAGCGCGAGCGTGGCGTCACCGAGCCGGGCGAAATAGAACGCGACCGTCAGATGATCGTTGTGGTCGACCTCCCACCGATAGACGATCCCGCGGTAGGTCTCGAGCCAGTCGTTCACGATGTCGTCCTCCTCGATGCGGCGGCGCCGCCGGCGCCGCGATCCGAGTAAGCCTACACGAGTCGACCCGGGCCGGGCGCCGGGTGTTAAGCTGGTCTTGTCGGAATCGACTGAACGACCCGGGCTACAGGGGCCCGACGCTGGCGTCTCGAACGGGTCGGGCGATGACCGAATCGCGAAGACTAGTAACGCTCTGGCAGCTGGCCCTCCTCACGCTGGCCTACTTCGTCGCGGGCAAATTCGGTCTCACCCTGGCCGTCGTCAACGCGAGCGTGTCACCGGTGTGGCCGCCCAGCGGGATCGCGTTCGCGTCGTTCCTGCTGCTCGGGTCGCGGGCCTGGCCGGCCATCTTCATCGGCGCATTCCTGGTGAACTTCACGACCACCGGCGCGATCGCCCCCTCGATCGGCATCGCGATCGGCAACACCTTCGAAGGCCGCCTGAGCGCCGAGCTGGTGCGGCTCTTCGCGAACGGCAGCGCCGTCTTCAACCGCGCGCGGGACGTCTTCAAGTTCGTCGTACTGGCCGGGCTCTTGAGCACGGCCGTGAGCGCCACGATCGGCGCGTGCAGCCTGACGCTGGGCGGCCACGCCGACTGGCGCGAGTACCCCGCGATCTGGTTCACGTGGTGGCTCGGCGATGCGGTGGGCGCGCTGGTCGTCGGACCGGTCCTCGTGCTGTGGTGCACGCGCGGCGCCGTGCCACCCGGCCGCCGGCTGGAAGGCGTGGGACTCTTCGCGACGGTCATCACGGTCGGTACGCTCGTGTTCTTCGGCCACGTCGGCCAGCCCCTCACGTTCCTCTGCCTGCCACCCCTGGTCTGGGCCGCGTTTCGCTTCGGCCGGCGCGGCACCGCGACCGCGATCGCGCTCCTGTCGAGCCTGGCGATCTGGGGCACCGTCCGGGGCCTGGGGCCGTTCGCCGACGGCCCGCCGAACGAGTCGCTGCTGCTCCTGCAGGCATTCCTCGGCACGACGGCGGTGATGACCACCCTGATCGCGGCGGTCGTGGCGGAGCGCAAGGGCGACGAGGCGGCGCTGTCGCACCTGGCATCGATCGTGGAGTTCTCCGACGACGCCATCGTGAGCGGAACGCTCGAGGGCGTCGTCACGAGCTGGAACGCCGGCGCCGAGCGGCTCTACGGCTACTCGGCCGCGGAGGCCATCGGCCGGCCGATCTCCATCATCATTCCCCCCGACCATCCCAACGAGCTGCTCCGCGTCCTGGCCCGCCTCAAGCGAGGCGAGCACATCCAGCCCTACGAGACCGCGCGGCTCCGGAAGGACGGCACACGGGTGCAGATCTCAGTGGCGGTGTCGCCGCTCCGGGGCCCGACGGGCGCCGTCATCGGCGCCTCCGCGATCGGTCGCGACATCACCGAGAAGAAGCGCGCGGAAGCGGCGCTGCGCGACGCGGAGACGGTCCGGTCGGTGGCGAGCCTGGCGGTGGCTGCGGCCCACGAGATCAATAATCCGCTCACCGTCGTCGGGGGAGAGCTTCAGCTGCTGGCCCGGGAGGCCGGGTCGTCTTGGAGCAGCCGGATCGGGAGGATGCTCGAGGCGCTCGAGCGGATCAGAGAGGTGGTGCTGCGCCTGAACCAGATCACCCGGCTCGTGCCTGCCGAGCGCCAGCGTCACCTTCCGGAAATGCTCGACCTCGGCAAGTCGAGCGGACGCACCCAGCCGCCCGCGGGCGACCCGGATCGGCCGTCCTAGATGTGCACGCCCTTCATCTGCGGCTCGGGATAGCGCGTCCCGGCGGCAGCCCCGGCAGGGATCGCCTCGGCGATCCGCGCGACGTCGCGCGCGTCCAGGCGCAGCGAGGCGGCCTTCACGTTCTCCTCGAGCCGCTCCTTGCGCTTGGTGCCGGGGATGGGCATGACGTCCGGGCCCTGCGCCAGCAGCCACGCGAGCGCCAGCTGGCCCGGCGTGCAGTCCTTCTCCTTCGCGATCGGCTCGATCCGGCGCACCAGCTCGAGGTTCTTCGTGAAGTTGGCTTCCTGGAAGCGCGGGTGATCGCGCCGCCGATCGTCCGACGGGATCGCGCCGAGGCTCTCGACGCGCCCGGTGAGCCAGCTTCGGCCGAGCGGAGAGTACGCGACGAACGAGATGCCGAGCTCGCGCAGGGTCGGCAGGATGCCCTCGGCCTCGACTCGGTAGAGCAGTGAGAACTCGCTCTGCAGCGCGCTCAGCGGATGGATCCGGTGCGCGCGCCGGACGGTCGCCGGCGCCGCCTCGCAGAGACCGATGGCCCGCACCTTGCCCTGCTCGATGAGCCGGCTCATCGCGCCCACCGTGTCCTCGATCGGCACGGTCGGGTCGACCCGGTGCTGGTAATAGAGGTCGATCACCTCGACGCTCAGGCGCTTCAAGCTCGCGTCGCAGGCCTGGGCGACGTAGTCGGGCCGGCCGTTGACCGTCATACGCCCTTCAGGCGTCCGGACCTGACCGAACTTGGTCGAGACCACCACCCGATCCCGCTGCCCGCGGATCGCCCGTCCGAGGAGCTCCTCGTTGTGGCCGAAGCCGTACATGTCCGACGAATCGAGGAAGTTCACGCCGAGGTCGAGCGCTCGGTGCACCACGTCGATCGACTGCGCATCGTCGTGCTTGCCGTACGTGCCGGACATCGACATGCATCCCAGGCCGAGCGCCGGCACCGAGAGCGAGCTGTGGCCAAGCTGGCGGTGATCCATGGGGTCCTCCGTCGCGCGATTCTACACCACCGGACCTCGGAGCCGGCTGGCGCGGCTTGCTACAATAACGACATGCTTGCATCCACCCGCGGGCTCCTGGAACGGTCGGCTGACCTTCAGGTTGCGCTCAAGACCGACCCGGACAGCTTTCCGTTCAAGAGCGAGCTGAGCCTGGCGCCCCTGCTCGCCTTCTGGGGCAAGAAGTTCACCGATGACACCTCCGCCAAGGGAGCCTTCATCCGGACGGTCCGCGAGCAGATCTCGCAGGTGCCCGAGCTCCTGAATCCGATCACCGATCTGCGCGTGATCGAGCGCCACAAGGCCCTGGTGGACGTGCTCATGGCGGGCATCTTCCCGCCGGCCTTCTTCGAGCAGGAGTTCACCGCGGTCCTGGTCCCGTTCCTGTTGAAGAGCTTCTACGCCACGCCTCCCTTCGAACGGCTCCTGCGCGGCGAGGACGGCTCGCTGCGCGGCCGTGTGAACCTCGACGCCTCGATGATCAGCGCGATGCGGGTCTTCTTCGCGTACGCGCTCATCCTGGAGCGCGTCTACGGGGTCAATCTCGACGTCGACTATCCGCTGATCCTTACTGCGACCGACGGCGAGACAGGCCTCGAGCGCCACTTCAAGATGGAGTTCGACTGGCGGTTCGTCGAGGTGGAGACCGTCGGACCCGTTCCGGTGCTGACCGACGCGATGCGGCGGCGGCTGCACGGCGAGCTGTTCGAGACGGCGGCGTTCCGCGAGATCCTGCCGTCGGACCGCTTCGTGTTCCGGGGCTTCACGATCTTCCGCGCGATCGAGGTCACCGACCAGGAAGTGCTGTCCTCGCTCGAGCGCGACCTGATCGACAAGGAATCGATCGTCTCGCACACGCGCTTCAAGGCGTTGCAGGACAAGCTCCGCACCCTCTTCCGGCGGCCCGAGCTGCGCTTCGGGCTGGCCGCCCTCGACGGCGACCAGGTGCTCGTCCTCAACTACGGCGCGGAGTGCGAGCACGCCTGCATCTTCGCCGACTCGCGCCATCACACCGTCGAGGAGTTCCGCGGATCGGTCTACGAGCGCGCGGTCAAACAGGGAGGCCCGCTCATCGTCGAGGACCTCACCGAGATGCCGGGGCGCACGCCGGCGGACGACGAGATCATCGAGTGGGGGCTGCGCAACATCATCGTCGCGCCGCTCTACTACCAGGACCGCGTGATCGGCACGCTCGAGCTCGGCTCGCCCCGGCCCGGCGACCTCGACTGGACGCACCTGCCGAAGCTCATGCAGATCCTGCCGCTCTTCTCCATGGCCGTACAGCGGAGCATGGAAGAGCTGAACGCGCGCATCCAGGCGGTCATCAAGGAGAAGGCCACCGCGATCCATCCGGTGGTCGAGTGGCGCTTCCGCAAGGCGGTGCTCAAGGGCATCGAGAGCCGACGCGAGGACGCCGACGACTCGGTGGTCGAGATGGAGCCGATCGTGTTCGAGCGGATCTATCCGCTGTACGCGCTGTCGGACATCCGCGGCTCCTCGACCCAGCGGAGCCTGGCGATCCAGTCCGACCTCCTCACGCAGCTCAAGCTCGCGCGGGACGTCATCCGCTGGGCGCACGACGCGCGGCCGCTGCCCGGCCTGCACCAGCTCCTCTATCGCATCGACAAGCACGCGGCCAAGATCGAGACCAACCTCAACTCGGGCGACGAGGTCTCGGTCATCGCGTTCCTTCGAGGCGACGTGGAGTCGCTGTTCGACCACCTGCAGACCTTCGGGCCCGGCGTGCGCGAGCGGGTCGAGGCCTATCGCGCTGCGCTCGATCCGCGAATCGGGACCGTGTACGACCGGCGCCGGCTGTTCGAGGACAGCGTGACCCGCATCGCCGACGGGATCTCGTCCTACCTCGACCTGGAGGAGCAGACGGCGCAGGCGATGTTCCCGCACTACTTCGAGAAGCAGAAGACGGACGGCGTCGACCACCAGATCTACGTCGGCGCCTCGCTGCTCGAGGACGGCAAGTTCGACCCGCTCTACCTCAAGAGCCTGCGCCTCTGGCAGCTGATGGTGACGTGCGGCGTGGCGCTGAAGGTCAACCGGCTCAAGGACAGGCTCTCGGTCCCGCTCGAGGTGACGCACCTGGTGCTGGTCCAGCACGCGCCGCTCTCGATCCGCTTCCGGTTCGACGAGAAGCGCTTCGACGTCGACGGCGCCTATGACATCCGCTACGAGATCGTCAAGAAGCGGATCGACAAGGCCGTCATCAAGGGGACCGCCGAGCGGATCACGCAGCCCGGGCAGATCGCGATCGTCTACTCGCACTCCGCCGAGGGCAACGAGTACCGCGGCTACATCGAGTATCTGAGGTCGCTCGGCTACTTCACCGGCGAGGTCGAGGACGTCGAGCTCGAGGAGCTGCAGGGTGTGCACGGCCTGCGGGCGCTCCGGGTCACCATCGACCTGCGCAACCCGCGCATCGACCGCCGCGTCGCCCCCGGCGATCTGCAGCCCTCCGCAGCCCCGAACCCGTCGCGCAACTAGCGCAGGTACACTCGTACGCCTCGCGGGCGGTCTTCGGGCGCCGCCTCGCATCTGCCCCTTAGCCGCCACCTGCTCGAGATTTCATCCGGTCGCGCGTGACGCCCTCCGCCAGCAACGCAACGACCTCCGCATTCGAGAAGCCGAGCTCGCCGAGGATCGCGCGCGTCTCCGAGCCGAACGGCGCCGTCGCCGGCGCCGGCACGAACCCGCCGCCGTCCATCCCGACCGGCGGGGCCAGGACACGCACCGGTCCGAGGACCGGATGGGTCAGGTCGTGGAGCATCCCGTTGGCGAGCGGCTGCTCGTCGTCCAGGAGCTCGAGCGGCAGCTTGACGCCGGCCGCCGGCACTCCCGCCGCTTCGAGCGCCGCCTGCCACTCGGCGGTGGTGCGCGCGGCCACGATCGCCTCGACCTGGCGGCGCAGCGCCAGGTAGTGCGCGACCTCCTTGGCCCGGTCGGTGATGGGCCGGTCGAGCGCGTCGTCGCTGAGCCCGAGCGTGCGGATGAACGCGCGGCGGAGCGCCGGGCTCCCGCACGCGACGGCGAGCGCGGCGTCGCGCGTTGCGTAGGTGCGGTAGTAGACGTTGACGGTGCCCGGCGGGCGGATCTGCGGGGTCAGCGCCGCCTGCTCGGCGTACGGCCGCCCGGCGGTCCTGAGCTCGGCGAGGCGGGCGCGCACCGCGGTGTGGGTCGCGCGATCCGCCGAATCGATGCGCACCATGTTGTTGTTCTGGATCAGCAGCGCCGACATCAGGAGCGACGCGTCGACCTCACCCCCGCGGCCCGTGCGCTCCCGGCGCAGCAGCGCGGAGGCGATGCCAAACGCGAGGGTCATCGCGCACATGTAGTCGACCACTGGATTCTCGCCGCCCGTCGGCACGCCGTCGTTGACGTGGCCGCCCGCGGCGAGGAGCCCACTGCGTGCCTGCACGACGAGATCCATCCCGGCCAGGCGTGCAGCCGGCCCGCGGCGGCCGAACGCGCTGACGTTGCCGACGACGAGACGCGGGAAGCGGGGCGCGAGGCTCGGCCAGTCGAGGCCGAGCTCGGCGGCCAGCCCGGGGCGAAAGTTCGTCAGCACGACGTCGGCACGGGCGAGCAGGCGCTCGACGACCCGCGCCGCCGACGGATGCCGGAGATCGAGCGGCAGCGAGTGCTTGCCGCGGTTGCGTGAGACGAAGTGGCGGGTCTCGCCCGGGGCCAGCGGCGCCAGCTGGCGCACCGGATCGCCCTCGACCGATTCGATCTTGATGACGTGCGCGCCGCCCTCGGAGAGCACCTGGGCGCAGAAGGGGACGGCGATGAACTGGCCGAACTCGACGACCTCGATGCCGGCGAACGGGCGCGCGTTGTCCATGGATTTTGTATGCGCGCCTCGGCCGGCGGGGCTCCAGCCCCCCGCGACGCCCCGCAGCGCGTACCCCCCCGGCGGGCTAGCGTAGCCGCGAATCTGCTATGTTCCAAGGGGCCCGGCCATGAACGCGATCGCGGCGGTGATCTTCGACATCGGCGGCGTCGTGCAGGACTCGCCGCTGCACGTCATCGCGCGCTACGAGCGCGAGCGCGGCCTCGAGGCCGACGCCATCAACCGGGTCGTCGTCGAGATGGGGGAGCGGGGCGCCTGGGCGCGGCTCGAGCGCGGCGAGCTGACGATGCAGACCTTCTACGCGCCCTTCGAGGCCGACTGCCGCGCGCAGGGCATCGAGGTGGACGCCCGGCACCTCATGGCGCGGATCGCGGAGGCGAGCGTGCCGCGGCCGCGCATGCTCGAGGCGATCCGGCGAATCCGCGCCGGCGGCCGGCGGGTTGCCGCCCTCACCAACAACTGGGTGACCGACACGCCTCGGCCGCCGGGCGGAGAGACCGCGCGCTCGCGCCTCGACCCGCACTTCGACGTCTTTGTCGAGTCGGCGGTGGTCGGTCTCCGCAAGCCCGATCCGCGGATCTACGCGTTGGTCTGCGAGAAGCTCGGCGTGGCGCCGCCGCGCGTGGCGTTTCTCGACGATATCGGCCGCAATCTCAAGCCGGCACGGGAGCTCGGGATGGCGACGATCAAGGTCGGCGACCCGGAGCAGGCGCTGCGCGAGCTCGGGGCGCTGCTCGAGCTCGACCTGATCTCCTGAGCGCGAGGGCCGATCGCCCCGAGGCGGCCGGCGATCGCCGGACCGCGGACGCGGTCAGAAGCGCAGGCGCACGCCGCCGCGGAACTGGAACGGCTCGCCGATCGAGATGACGCCGTCGGTGGTCCGCCCGGTCGTGTAGACGCGGTCGAGGATGTTCTCCGCCGCCACGTAGAGCTCGACGTTCCTGGTGATCGCGCGCGAGATCATGGCGTCCAGCGTGAAGTAGCCGCCGAGCGGCAGCGTGTTCAGGTCGTCCTCGTACTGCGGGCCGACGTAGCGTCCCGTGAGACTCGCGTCGAACCACGACGGCCGCGAGAAGCGCACGATGGCGGTCACGGCGTTCTCCGGCACCTGCGCCAGGCGCTTGCCCTCGAGGGCGGGCTGCTGCGGCGCGTCCACCACGCGCGCGTCGGCGAAGAGATAGCTCACCAGGAAGCGCCAGTCGCGGTGGGGGCGCAGCTCCAGCTCTGTCTCGAACCCCCGGATGCGCGCCAGGTCGAGGTTCTGGCGCTGCCGGCACGTCGTCCCCGCCGGGCAGTCGGGGAGGCGCGAGGTGAGCGTGACGTTCGCGATCAAATCGTGCACGTCGTTCCAGTAGGCGGTGATCCGCCCCTCGAGCGGCCCCCAGCGCTGCTGCACGCCGAGCTCGCCGCCGACCAGCTGCTCGGGCTTGAGCGACTCGTTGGCGACGGTCACGTCGCTGCGGACATGCGGGTGACGGTGACCACGACCGGCTCGAGTCGAGTCGCCTCGTCGGGTGTCTGCGCCGAGGGCGGCGTGGCGGGCGCTTGCGCCGTGGCGAGCGAGGCGCCGCCGAGTCCGGCCGCGAGCCCCAGGAGGACCGCCGCGAAGCGGCGCCTCACCGGGCGTCGAGCCCGCGCGTCGAATGCGTCGTCGGCATCGTCGGCCGAGCATGCTACACACGCCTCCCAGCCTTGACAAGGCACGGTGTGGGACGTATCGTCCGGCCGCAACGTCGAACAAAAGGGAGGCCTTCATGCTGCGCATCACCATGACGTGGCTCGTGGTCGCCGTGGCCCTCGTGCTCGCGTTCGGGCCGCTCGTGCAGGCTCAGCAGCCGGCGGCGCCGCCGACTTGGAAGCAAGGTCAGCCCTCGTCGATGGCGGATTCCACCCTGGCGCCGATCGCGCAGCCACCCGCGCCGAAGGCGGCCGGCGAGATCCGGGTCGACAAGATCAAGGTCCCCGCCGGGTTCAAGGTCTCGCTCTGGGCGCACGGTATCAACAACGCGCGCGAGATGACCTGGGGCGACAAGGGCACCCTGTTCGTCTCCAGCCGCACGGCCGGCAACGTCTACGCCGTCCTCGACAAGGGCGATTCGCGCGAGGTGAAGGTGATCGCCAAGGGGCTCAACCTGCCCAACGGCATCGCGTTCAAGAACGGCACGCTCTACATCGCCGAGATCTCGCGGATCACCAAGATGGTCGGCATCGAGGACACGCTCGACAACCCGCCGGCGATGGAGGTCGTCTACGAGACGTTACCGAAGGACCTGCCGCACGGCTGGAAGCACCTGGCGTTCGGCCCGGACGGCAAGCTCTACTTCAACATCGGCGCGCCGTGCAACATCTGCCTCCCGCCCGACACCCACGCCAACCTCTCGCGCGTGAACCCTGACGGCACCGGTTTCGAGTACGTGGCGCACGGCGTGCGGAACAGCGTGGGCTTCGACTGGCACCCGGTGACGAAGCGCCTCTACTTCACCACGCACGCGCGCGACTGGCTCGGCGACGACCTGCCGAGCGATCGGTTCGACGTCGTGACGAAGAAGGGACAGCACTTCGGGTTCCCCTACTGCCACCAGGGCGACATCCTCGACCCCGAGTTCGGCAAGGGGAAGAGCTGCAACGACTACGTCAAGCCACTGCTCAAGACCGGGCCGCACGTCGCGGGCAACGGCGTCGAGTTCTACACGGGGTCGATGTTCCCGGGCGAGTACAAGAACCGCGCGTTCCTGGCCCAGCGCGGCTCGTGGAACCGCAGCAAGAAGTCCGGCTTCCGCGTGATGATGGTCACGATCGATTCGAAGGGCGGCGTCTCCAAGTACGAGCCGTTCGCCGAGGGCTGGCTGCAGGGCGAGGAGATCTGGGGCCGGCCGGTGTACACGCGGCAGATGCCCGATGGGTCGCTGCTCATCGCCGACGATTACGCGGGCGCGATCTACCGCGTCAGCTACCAGCGCTGAGGCTCACTCGCACGCTCGCGGGCGCCTCGGTCGCCGCCGCGCTCCTGGCGGTGGCGTCCGCGGCGCCCGCGCGGGCCGCCGACCTCGAAGCCGGGCGAAGGAAAGCCGAGCCGTGCAAGGCCTGCCACGGCGCCGACGGCAACGCGTCGATTCCGGGCACGCCGTCGATCGCGGGACAGCCCGTGTACTTCACGCACTGGCAGCTCATCAAGTTCCGCGACGGCCGGCGCAAGGATCCGCAGATGACGCCGTTCGCGGTGAACCTCTCCGATACCGACATGGCCGACCTGGCCGCCTTCTACGCCGAGCAGCGTCCGACGGCGCGCCCGGCCGTGACCGATCCGGCGAAGGTCGACGCCGGGCGGGAGCTGGCCCAGCAGCATCACTGCGTGTCCTGCCACCGGCCCGGGCTCGTCGGCCACGAGCAGATTCCGCGACTGGCCGGCCAGAACCTGGCCTACCTGGTGAAGCTCCTGCGGGGATTCAAGGCGCAGACGGCGGGAGACCTCGACGGCACGATGACCACCGCGGCCCAGCCGCTCAGCGAGGCGGACATCGAGAACCTCGCGCACTATATGGCGAGTTTGCCCCCGGTGCCCCCGCGTTGATTGGCTCTGTCGGTACGCGGGCCAATGGCTCTTTCCCCGCCGGTGGCCGCCGTGTACACAAGGGTGGGGCGGCAAGCCTCATCGTGGCGCCGCCGGGAGGAAGCGCATGAGAACCGAGCACCCCAGCGTGTGCCCGCTCGACTGTCCCGACACCTGCAGCCTGACCGTCACCGTCGACGACGAGAAGATCGTCTCGATCAAGGGCTCGCGCGCGAACCCCTATACCGCGGGCGTCCTCTGCGCGAAAGTTCCCGAGTTCTATCCGGGCTTCGTTCACGGTGAGGGCCGGCTCCGGACGCCGCTTCGCCGGACCGGCGCCAAGGGCGAGGGACGCTTCGAGCGGATCTCGTGGTCCGAGGCCCTCGACCTCGTCCACGCGCGGTTCACGGCCGTCATCGCCGCGCACG
>Ga0306924_10002749_pt1 | contig 16680 bp, 14 predicted proteins | sample sta12Can44000111_FD_203756 | JGI IMG/M metagenome (GOLD analysis project Ga0306924, IMG submission 203756) | Lab enrichment of tropical soil microbial communities from Luquillo Experimental Forest, Puerto Rico - statanox.12C.anox.44.000.111 (v2)... | ecosystem: Environmental > Terrestrial >... | reverse complement strand
GGTGGCCCCCCCCGCCCCGCAGACTTGCCCCCCCCCCCCCTGGGGGGGGGGGGGGGCCGCGCGGGGGGGGGGGGGGGGCCGCCACATTCATACCCGGCAACTTTGCGCCGTGCCGCCACCCACTCGTCACGCCGCCTCGCGCATGTAGCCGAGCCAGGCCTTGTATTGCGCGCGCACCACCATCTCGTGGGTGGCAAGCGCGCGGGTGGCGTTGAGCTCGCGGTCAGGCTCCTCATCGCCGAGCCCGCGCGAGATGTCGACCCAGTCGGTGAGCGTGCTGGCGAGGCCCTTCTGCGCGCGCACGAAGGATTCGAGATCGTCGGTCTGCACGAACGACGCGGCCGCGTGCGTGACATTGAGCAGGCGGATGTTGCCGGCGTTCATCGCCGCCGGCGCGCCGACGAGGCGAACGGGAAAGATCGTGACCTCGGTGCGGTCGACCGCAACCGGCTTGATCACCCGCACATGGATGTTCAGCCCCATGATCGACATGTTGGGATAGATCAGCGAGTTGTGCAGGCGCGGGGTGAGAATCTCTCGCGCGCGCCCGGCACCGACCTTCTCCGCCAGCGCGCGCCGGTAGGCGTCATAGGCCGGGCTCGAGCGCTTGCCCTCGTCGAGCGAGGTGTTGCTGGTCCAGCCATGACCGTTGCCGGCGATGTAGCTCTTGCGCTCCTTCCAGGAGGCCGCCGTCTCCTTCTTCTCGGTCTCCACGACCGCCGCCCCCCGGCGGTCGCCTTCCCGGCGCGCGAACTGCACCCCCTGCTTGTTGACGGTCGAGGCATGGCCGAACGGCACGTGATAGGAGTCGAGCACGTTCTCGACCTGCAGCTTCCAGTTCCCGGCATAGGTGTAGCGGTGCATGCCCGCATCGAGCGCGAGCTCGCCGTCCGGTGCGCGGTCGACGAGGTCATCGATGTTGCGCTTCATGGGGCCGATGTGGTCCTCGAAGCTTGGCCCTTTGGCGGCGAGGCTCGCGAACACGAAGCCGCGGTACTCGCCCACGCGCGGCGCGCGCGCGAGCGCGAACGCCGCCTTGTCGAAACCGGCCGCGCAGCCCTCGGCAACCGGCACCGCGGCGAGCCGGCCATCGGTGTCGAAGCTCCAGCCGTGATAGCAGCAGGTCAGGCGCGGCGCGCTGCCCTTGCGGTCGTTGACGACCTTGGCGCCGCGGTGGGTGCAGCGGTTGAGCAGCACGTGCACGGCGCCGTCGCGATGCCGCACCATGATCACCGGCTGGCGGCCGAGCTCGGTGGTGATGTAGTCGCCGGCCTGCGGCACCTGGCTCGCATGCCCCACATAGAGCCAGGCGCGGCCGAAGATGCGTTCCATCTCCAGCTCGAAGAGGTCGGGGTCGGTGTAGACGCCGCGGTGCACGCGCCCGGGCTCGATCAGGCTCGCGATGCGATCGGCGTCTCCATTGCGCATGGGGGTCCTCGGTCGACCTGTAGGGTGGGCAAAATCGTTTACGCGGGATCATCCGCGTGGGCACGGCGCGCATTTAGATTTTGCCCACGCGGAAAGATTTGTGTGAGCGCGCCTTTGCCCACCCTACACGCTACACGTTTTGCGGCTCACTCCGCCGCCTGGTGGGCGTAGTGCTGCACCTCGACATTGACGAGGTCGAGGGGCGAGGCGGTCTCCTCCAGCATGCCCCAGCTCTTGAGCCAGTCGTAGGTGCGCTGCATCTCGTCGGCGGGGATGGGAGCAGGATCGCAGACGACAAGGCGGCTCTCCGGCAGGTCCTCGACCTTGAGCGCGGCGATCTCCGGATCCTTCCTGGCGTAGTAGTCGATGAAATAATGCAGGTAGGCGCGCTTGTTGGCGTTGATCCGGCGCACCGCCTCGCGCACCGCGCGATTGAACGCGCCATAGGTTTCGGCGTCGACCCGCGCCGAGGCGACCTCGGTGCCGTGGAAGAACGCCGAGCAAATGGTCCGGCAGCCCTTCTTCTCCGCCAGCGTGATGTGCGGCTCGGTCAAGGTGGTGGCATCCACCTCCCCGCGCAGGAGCGCATCGAGCCGGTAGCGCGAACCGTTGGGCGCGTTGCAGAGCTTGATCATCTCGCGCGGCAGGAAACCCTCGAGCAGATGCAGCGCGATGTAGTGGGTGCCGAAATAGAACGGCACGCCGATCACCTTGTTGGCGAGCTGCTGGGGAGTGAACACGGCTGAGTCGGGCGCGACGACGAGTGCCGAGTAGGCAATGATCGCGCGCCGGCCGATCTGGCGGCTGCCGGCGCCGGTGTCCTGCACGCGGCAGTAGTTTCCCCACTCGCAGGCATTGTACATGTCGGCCTTGCCCTGCTCGAACAGCTTGCCGTGGCTGGCGAACGGGTTGACGCCCTTCGGGCTGGTGACACCGGGGTCAACCTTCTTCTCCACCCCCTGCTCGCGATCGGCCCATTCGACGAGCAGCCCCTCCTTCTCGAACAGGCCCTCGTCATAGGCGACGAGCTCAGGGAGGCCCTGGAACGGGGCCGTGGTCTCCAGCACGAGCTTTTTCATTGGGGGTCTCCAGCATCCTCGCAGATGGCGGATTACGCTTCGCTAATCCGCCCTACGCATGTCGTCCCGTAGGGCGGGTCAGGCGCATCCTTGCGCCGTAACCCGCCGCTGCGAAGTGAATACGACCGCAGCCGAGGCCGATCAAGCGCGCTGGCGCAGGCGCTGGATCTGCAACTGGGCGAGAAAAGGCACGAGCGGATGGGCGCCCATCTTCACCATGGAGGGAAGATCGAGATTGATCAGCGCCTCGCGCTGCTCGGCCGGCAGCTTGAACCGGTCGGCGAAGGCGGGAGCGTCGGCAAGATATTGCGCGCGCAGCCCGGCATCGTGGGCAAGCCCGTGCAGCGCCGAGGTGAGCTCGACCAGCTCCGGCCTGATGGCGGGATAATGCGCGGCGCGCGGCGCCTGCGCGTCCCCTCCGGTCCAGCCCAGAGAGACGTAATTGTGGTGCCAGCTCGGGTCCATGGACACGATATCGGGCGTGCGCTCGCCGAGGGCGCCCGCCGCGCACGCCCAGCAGCGCAGCTCGATGTTGCCGGTATCGTCGAGCTCCGCCTCGTCATAGCCGATCAGCGATTTGAGGTTGCCGGCGCGCAGCTTTTCGACCGCGCGCGTGTCCCACGCCACCTCCGGGTTGGAGTAGCGGTCGGTGCCGGGGAAATGCGACATGCCGCCGCTGGCAAGCGCCACGGTCTTGAGCCCGAGCGCGGTTACGGTGCGCGCGACCGCCTCGCCGAAGGCGTAGCAGCGCTCCATGGTGGGCTGCGGCGGCAGATACGCATTGACGTAGATCGGCAGCACCGGACCGGTGTGGCCGAGATGGGTGAGCGGAATGCCGATGGCGTAATCGATCTTGGCCGTGCTGGTGAAGGCGGGGTCGAAATTCTGCCGGTAGAGCGAGCGCACGATCTCAAAGCCGATCTCGCTCGGGATTTTCCAGCGGAACTTCCGGCCGGCGAACTCGCCGGTCGCCTCGCCCCCGACATGGACCGTGAAAGGGGGTGCGGCGTTGTGGAAGAACTGCTCGGCGTGGTCATTGGAGAAGATGATCCAGAGGTCGGGCCTGAGCGCGCGCAGCTTGTCGCCGATCTCGCTCGCCACGGCGCGCACATGCTCCACGTTCTTCTTCTCCTCGGTCTCGGGCATGGTGAAGAATTGCGGGGCATGGGGCAGCATGGCGCCGCCGAGCACGGTGGACATCATTTTCTTGTTCTCCTTCTCTCCGAACCTCATCCTGAGGAGGGTGCTTGCGCGAGGGCAGCCAAGGACACAATCCGCTCGTAGCACCCGTCTCGAAGGATGAGGGCGGCCCGCCCACGGGCCTCATGCTTCGAGACGCGTCGCAGCGCAGCCAAGTTTACGCAGGCTGCGCAACCTTGCCGGCGTGCGCTGCGACGCTCCTCAGCATGAGGCAGACCGCCCGCGAGCCATATTGTCTCTTGGAAAATACCGTGCGAGTGAAACCCCAACAAGTCACGACGCAAGGAGCCCAGATGGTCGAGGTGCCCATTACCATTGCCTGCGGCAATTACGACCGCTGCCGCGCGATCCTCGACGGGCGCGTGCGCGTCGAAGGCTGCGCGGTCACGTATCTGCCGCTCTATCCCGAGGAAATCTTCTTTCGCGCCTTCCGCTACCAGGAGTTCGACGTCTCCGAGCTCTCGTTCTCGAGCTATATCCGCACGGTGGCGGCGGGCACCGCGGCCTATGTCGGCATCCCGGCCTTCGTGTCGCGCCTGTTCCGCCATTCCGGCATGTATGTGCGCGCCGATTCCGGGATCGCGTCCCCAACCGACCTGCGCGGCAAGCGCATCGGGCTGCCGGAATACCAGATCACCGCCGTGGTGTGGATGCGCGGCATCCTCCAGCACGAGTACGGCGTGGCGCCCACCGAGATCCATTGGCGCAGCGGCGGGCAGGAGGAGACAGGCCGCGACGAGCGCACCGCGCTCAAGCCGATCCCGGGCCTCGACCTTGCGCCCATCGGCAAGGACGAGACGCTGGTCGGCATGCTGCGCGAAGGCAAGCTCGATGCGCTGTTCACGGCGCGCGCCCCCTCCTCGTTCCTGCGCGGCGAGGCGCACATCAAACGGCTGTTCGCCAATACCCGGGAGGCGGAGCAGGCCTACTACAAAAAGACCCGCATGTTCCCGATCATGCATCTCGTCGGCATTCGCAAGGAGCTGGTGGCGAAATATCCCTGGCTGCCGACGAGCGTCTACAAGGCGTTCTGCCAGGCCAAGGCGCTCGCGATCACCGACCTGCTCGACGTCAACGCGCTCATGGTGACACTGCCCTGGATGATCCCGGAGACGCAGGAGACCATGGCGCTGATGGGCAGCGACTACTGGGCCTACGGGATCGAGGAGAACATGCGCGAGATCACCGCGCTCGCAGGATATCTGCACGAGCAGGGGCTGATCGAGCGCAAAGTCGCGGTCCAGGAGCTTTTCCACCCCTCCATGTTCGAGATCTCGAAGGTGTAGCGAGCGATTTTGAAGTTCGAATCATATTGGCACCCAACCTCGTCCTGAGGAGCCCGCACAGCGGGCGTCTCGAAGGACGGCCGCACGCGAGATCGCGCCAGCCGCCATCCTTCGAGACGGCAGCGCAGCCAAGTTTACGCAGGCTGCGCAAGCTTGCCTGCGTGCGCCTCCTCAGGATGAGGTCCGTGGGTGCAATATTGATCGGTTTTATGGAAGCGCGCCTTACTTCAACAGCTCGCCCCATTTCTCCTCGGTCGCGCGCAGCTCCTCCTGCGAGAGCGCCGAGGTGGGCGGAAACCGGTCGCGCCAGGAGAACGGCCGGCAGGCCTCGACAATGAGCTTGGAATGCGCGGTGGTTCCGGCGAGCTTGGCATCGGGGTGGATGCGCGGATCGAGCGCCGAGCTCCACGCATTGCGGATGATGTCGACCTGCTCGGACGGCTCGCAACGGGTGGCGACCGCCCACATCACATCATTGAGGTTTGAGGGATCGACGTCCTCGTCCACCACCACGACCAGGCGCGCCATGTAGCTGTGTGCGGCGGCAACCAGCGCGGCACGCTTGGCATGGCCGTCGTAACGGGCCCGCAGCGCCACGACGGTCATGAGCTGGGAGACATGCTGCCAGACGCCGACAACGTCGGTCACCCCCGCGGCATCGAGATTCTGCCAGATGGTGGCGGCGCGCAGCGGCAGACCGAAATGAAAGCGCGGCGGCTTCATCGGCGGCGAGCCGAGCAGGATGGGATCATTGCGATGAAAGACGCCGGTGACCTGCATGACCGGCGCCGGCCGCGCCTCCGCGGCATAGTAGCCGGTGAACTCGCCGAACGGCCCTTCCGGGAGCGTCTTATCGCTCATCGGCAGGAGGTGGCCTTCGAGCACGATCTCGGCATGCGCCGGCAGCGGCAGGCCGGTCTGCGGGCCGGGATGGACCTCGACCGGCGCGCCCTTGATGGCGCCGGCAAACTCGTATTCCGACTGCCCGGCCGGCAGGTATTCGAAACCGGCGATGAACAGCGCGGGATCCTCGCCGGCCACCACCGCCAGCGGACAGGGCTTGCCCTGCTCCCAGTATTTTCTCGCAATGATGGCACCATGCCGGCCGGCATGATCGAACTGCACGGTGACCGAGCGCGGTCCCTGCACCTGGATGCGATAGATCGAAGCGTTGATCCAGCCGCTGTCGGGATCGCGCATCACCACGATCGAGCCCGAGCCAATGAACGGGCCGCCATCGCCCCGGTGCCAAATGGGCGCGGGGAATTGGGCAAGATCGACGGCATCGCCGGTGAGCGAATTCTGCAGGAAGGCCGCATCCGGCACCGGCGCGGGCGCATGCGGCGCGAGCGTCCTGCGCTTCTCCATCCACGCCTTGAGCGCATCGAGCGGTCGCAGGGCCGGATCGATGCCGAGTGCGAGCGCGGCGCGCTGCGGGCTGGTTACGGCATTGGTGAAGATGCGCCGGCCGCGCGGGAATTCCTTGATGGCGTCGAACAGGAGCGCGGGCGAACCCGGCATGCCGGCGGCGAGCTCGGTGATGGCGCCGATCTCGAAGTGCGCGTCGGCGCCCTCGATGCGGCGCAGCGACTGGAGCTTGTCGACGAGCGTGATGAACTCGCGCAGATCCCTGTACATAGGAGTGTGGCCGCTCCGCTTGTCCCGAGACGCGATTGGCCGCTATTCTTCGCTAGCCCCCGTTCAATACACAAGGACCAGAGATCATGGCCAAGCTTCGCCACATCGCGCTCATCGTGCCCGATCCGGAAAAGGCCGCCAAATTTTTCGAGGAGGCCTTCGAGATGAAGGTCGCCGGCAAGGCGCGGCGCGGGCTCTACGTCTCCGACGGCGTCATGAATGTCGCGCTCCTCAAGCAGGAAGGGGATGAGAAGGTCGGCATCTATCATTTCGGGATGTGGGTGGATGATCTCGACGAGGCGGAGAAGAAGGTGGTGGAGGCGGGCGGCAGCTATCTCGCCGGTCGGCCGACCTCGCCCCAGTCCTATTACGAGGCCAAATATCAGGATCCGCTTGGGATCGTTTTCGACCTCACCCATACCGGCTGGGTCGGCGCGGTGAAGGACGTGGTGGCAAAAGATTCGCGCGCGCCGTCCTCGTCCTGAGAGAGCGCCGCCCGAAGCCGGGAGCGCCTCGAACGACGGTGACCAACATCCATGCTTCGAGGCGCACGCTGCGCGTGCTCCTCAGCATGAGGTCCAGTAACGCTGCAAGCCATGCAACGCGAGCGCGAGCGGGTGATCGTCATCGGTGCCGGGCCGGTCGGGCTCTGCCTGGCGCTGGCGTTGGCGCAGGAAGACATCCGGGTGGTCGTGGTGGAGACGCTCGGCGCCAACAATTTCCTTGAGCAGGTGCCGCGGGCGGGAACCAATCATCCCGCCACTCTCGAGCTCTACGACCGCATCGGGCTCTATGCCAGGATCGAGCCGCGCGGGATCATCGCGCCGCTGGTCCATTACTGGGATCGCCATGAGCGGAAGCTGATCGCGGAATTCGACCATCGCCATCTCAAGGACGACACGCGCTTTCCATATGTGCTCCAATGCGAGCGCATCAAGATCGTGGAGGAGGCGCTCAAGCTTGCCGGCGACCATCCCAACATCGATCTGCGGCTTGCCACCACCTTCACCTCATTCGCGCAGGATGGCGAGGGGGTGACCGCCTCGGTTCAGAACCCTGCGGCCGAGACCGAGGAGCTGCGCGGCGGCTACCTCGTGAGCTGCGAAGGCGCGCGCAGCCTCGTGCGCAAGGACCTCGGCATCGCGTTCGATGGTTTCACCTATCCCGATCGCACGCTGAACATCGAGGTCGCTTACGATTTCCGGCAGCACGGCTATACCGAGCGTAACTACATCTCCGATCCCGACGAATGGTCGAACCTGTTTCACTGGAAAGGCCCGCCCGACCGCTGGCGCATCCATTTCCCGACCTCGCCGGACGACAGCGAGGAGGCGCTCACGCGCCCGGACGCGCTGCAGGCGCGGCTGCAGCGCTTCCTGCCGACCGGGCAGCCGTTCGACATCGTGGGCACCAATCTTTATGTCGTGCACCAGCGGGTGGCGAAGAAATTCCGCAGCGGACGCGCGATCCTCGCCGGCGATTCCGCCCACGTGAACAGCCCGATCGGGGCGATGGGGATGAACAGCGGCGTCCACGACGCCTTCAATCTCGCGGAGAAGCTCGTGCGCATCCTGCGTGGCGAAGCGGACGAGAGCGTGCTCGACCGCTACGAGCGCCAGCGCCGTCACGTGGCCGTTGAGCACACGCAGGCGCAGACCATACGCAACAAGCGCCTGTTGGCGGAGAAGGACCCTGCGGTACGCCGGAAGAACCACGAAGAGCTGCGTCGCACGGCCGAGGACCCCAGGCTCGCGCGCGCCTTCCTGCTGCGCAGCTCGCTCATTGCTAGCCTCCGCGAGGCCGAGCGGATCGAGTGATCAATAAGGAACGACGGGATGAGCAAGCTGCGCCTGACTTTCGCCTGCGGGCCCTACGACCGCACGCTCGCGCTGCGCGACGGCACCATCCAGCCCGAGGGCATCGAGCTCAACTACATCGCCTCGCAGCCGCCCGACATCTTCTGGCGCATGCTCCAGTTCAAGGAGTTCGAGATCTCCGAGATGTCGCTCTCCAACCACGCGACGCTGGTGAGCGCCGGCGAAGCGCCGTTTGTCGCCATCCCGGTCTTCCCCTCGCGCGTGTTCCGGCACGGTTATTTCTTCGTGAACACGGACAAGGGCATCAAGAGCCCGGCGGACCTCAGGGGCAAGCGCGGGGGCGTGCCGGAATACACCATGACGGCTGCCGTCTACATGCGCGGTCTTCTGCAGCACGAATACGGCGTCAAGCCTGCCGACATCGAATGGGTGCAGGGGCGCGCCGACCGGCTGGGACGCAAGCTGCCCCCCGACATCCGCCTGCGCCAGGCGCCGCCCGGGACCGAGCTCGGCGACCTTCTTGAGCGCGGCGAGATCGACTTCATGATGAGCGCGAACAATCCGCTCGCGTTCCGCCGCGGCTCGCCCAGGGTGAAGCGCCTGTTTCCCAACTACGCCGAGGTCGAGAAGGATTATTACCGGCGCACGAAGATCTATCCCATCATGCATACCGTGGTGATCCGCCGCGACGTGCACGAGCGCAACCCATGGGTTGCGCTCAGCATGTACAAGGCGCTTTGCCGGGCCAAGGAGCATGCCTATGCGCTGCTTGCGGACATGGGCTCGCCCAAGGTCTCCTCGGCCTGGCTGCAGCCGCTGATCGAGGAGGAAAAAGCAATCATCGGGCCCGACTGGTATCCCTACGGGATCGAGCCCAACCGGCCCTCCATCGACGCGCTGCTGCAATATGTCCACGAGCACGGCCTCACCGACCGCCGCCTGAAGCTCGAGGAGCTGTTCGCGCCGAGCACGCTGCGCGATATCCCGCTCAGCGAAGGCCAGCACGTCTAGGGCCGGCGCCGGCCCGGGTGGCCTTGACCTTGGGCTTGACCCGGCGGTGGAGAACGGCTTTCCGATCATGATAATGCTTCAGGCGCAGGAGGAGCGCCCATGACCATACCGCAGCTGATGCCCTGGATCGGAGGAGCGACAAAGTTCGACGCTCAATTCTCCGCCCTGGTATGTCCTATCGACGACAAGATCGAATCGGAGATCATCGAATCCGACGCCAAGGTGATCGATGCCGCGGTCCGGCATGCGCACGCAGCCTTTCTCAAGCATCGCGACGCCACCGTCGCCAAGCGGGTCGAGTGGCTCAACGCCGCCGCTGACGCCATTGACAGGATCGAGGGCGAGCTGGTCCGCTCGCTCATTCGCTTCATCGGCAAGCCGCGGCGGGCGGCGACCTTCGAGGCAAAACGCGTCGGTGCCTTCATCCGCGCCTGCGCCGCCCAGCTCCCGCATCTTGGCGGAGAAGTGCTTCCGCTCGATGCGGCTCTTACCGGGGCTGGCCGGTTCGGCTTCACCACCCGCGTGCCTTATGGCGTGGTGGCGGCGGTGACCCCGTTCAACGGCCCCGCCAACCTCCTGATCCAGAAGGTCGCGCCCGCGCTCGCGGCGGGCAACGCCATCGTCGTGAAGCCCTCGCCGCCCGGCACCGAGGTCGCGCTTCTGCTGGCAGAAGCCGTGAAAAAAGCCGGCATTCCGGACGGGCTTTTCAACGTGGTGCCGGGCGGGCGCGAGGCGGCAAAACTGCTTGCCGCGCATCCGCTCGTCGCGCTCGTCACCGTCACCGGCAGCACGGCCGCAGGCAACGAGCTCGCGCGCGCAGCGGGTGCAAAGAAATTTGTCGGCGAGCTTGGCTCGAACGCGGCAAATATCGTGTGCGCCGACGCCGACCTCGCGGATGCGGCCACGCGCATCGCGGGCGCCGCCTTCGAGGCGAGCGGCCAGCAATGCATCTCGGCCCAGCGCGTGATCGTCGAGCAGGCGGTGTTCGACCGTTTCCTCGATCTCTTCGTCGCCGCGGCGAAGAAGCTCAAGGTCGGCGATCCCGAGGATGCCGCAACCGATGTCGGTCCAATGGTGAGCAGCGCGGCCGCCGACCGGGTGGCGCAGATGATCGACGATGCGGTCGGCAAAGGCGGCAAGCTCATGCTCAAGCCGCAACGCCAGGGAGCGATCTTGGGACCAGCCATTGTGGCGAATGCACCTCCAGAGGCGCGGCTCATGCGCGAGGAGGCGTTCGGCCCGGTTGTGGTCGTGCAGAGCGTCCCCAATGTCGAGGCCGCCATCGAGCTTGCCAACTCATCCGAGTTCGGATTGCAGGGCGCCTGTTTCACGGCAAGCCTCGAGACCGCCTTCAAGGTGTCGCGCCGGCTGCAGGTGGGCTCGCTCTGGATCAACGATGCCAGCCGCTTCCGGCTCGACAGCTATCCCTTCGGCGGCGTCGGCGCGAGCGGCTTCGGCCGCGAAGGCGTGCGCTATGCCATGGAGGAGCTCTCGCAATGGAAGTTCACGGGCCTGCGCCTCAACGTGCAGTGACAACGTCAGACGATCTGAAAAACACATGACCTGGGTGGGTCTCATCGGATGCGGCGGAATCGCGCAGGACGTGGTAGCGGCGCTGCGTGAGAAAGATATGGACGCGGAGGTCGAGATCGTGGGCCTGCTGGCCCGGCCCGGGCGCTCGGAAATTGCCCGGCAGAAATTTCCCGAGCTTGAAATCTTCGAGGCCATCGAGGACCTGCTGTCGGAAGGCCCGGATATCATTGCCGAGGTCGCCAGCCAGCAGGCGGTGGCCGAATACGGGGAGCAGGTTCTCCGCGATGGCATCGACCTGCTCGTGATCTCGATCGGGGCGCTCGCAGATGCGGAGCTCTACGAGCGCCTGGAGACGGCAGCGGATGCGGGCAACAGCCGCATGCTGCTGCCGGCCGGCGCAATCGGCGGGATCGATGCGATCACGGCAATGCGCATCGGCGGGCTAAGCTCCGTGCGTTATCGTTCGCGCAAGCCGCCCGCCGCATGGCGCGGGTCGCCGGCCGAGAAGGTCGTCGATCTCCGCAGCCTCGCAAAGCCCGCCGTGCTCTATACCGGCACCGCGCGCGAGGCGGCGCTGCTCTATCCGCAGAATGCCAACGTTGCCGCCGCCGTGGCGCTGGCCGGGCTCGGATTCGAGGAGACCCAGGTCGAGCTCGTCGCCGATCCGGAGGCACCGGGCAATGTGCACGAGATCGAGGCGGAAGGCGCCGCCGGAAAGTTTGCGATCAGGCTCGAGGGCCGCCCTTCGCGCAGCAATCCCAAGACCTCGGCATTGGCGGCATTGAGCGTGGCGCGCGCGCTGCTGAACGAGGAAGCGGCCATCGTCATCTGATATGCAGCAAAAGCGCGCGACCAACGCCCTGGTCGGAACCCCGATCGAACGGCTCGAGGATTTTCGATTCCTCAAGGGACGCGGACAGTACGTCGATGACCTCGCATCCGAGGGCATGCTGCATGCCGTGATCGTGCGCAGCCCGGTCGCGCATGGCCGCATCCGCGCAATCGACAAGCGCGCGGCGCGCGCCTGCCCTGGCGTGCATGCCGTCATCACCGCGGCCGATATCGGCTCCCCCATCCCCACCATTCCGTTGCGCCAGGAGTCGGATCCGGCTTTCCGGGATTTCGAGCAACCGGTCATCGCCCATGACAAGGTCCGCTATGTGGGCGAGCCAGTCGCGGTCGTCCTCGCCCGCTCGCAGGCTGCGGCCGAGGACGCGCTCGATGCGATGATTCTCGATATCGCTCCCCTGCCCGCCGTCACCGACTGTGCCACGGCGGCGAAAGCAGACGTGCTCCTGTTCGAGAGCGCGGGCCGCAATGTCGCGCTGACGCTGAGCGGGGTGCGCGGCAATGCAGACGCCGCCTTCAGGGCCGCCCCCTACACACGCCGCGAGCGCTTCAAGGTCCAGCGTCACGGTGCCGTGCCGCTGGAGACGCGCGGGCTGCTCGCCTATTGGAATGCGGAGGAGGGTCGGCTGACCGTCCACGGCGCGGCCAAGGTCGCCTTCGTCAACCGCCGCGTGCTGGCAAAGCAGATGGGGCTGTCGCAGAGCGCGATCCGCATGGTCGAGGATGACGTCGGCGGCGGCTTCGGCGCGCGCGGGGAGTTCTATCCCGAGGACTATCTGATTCCGTTCGCCGCCCGTCTCACCGGCAGTCCCGTGAGATGGATCGAGGACCGCAGGGAGCATCTGCTTGCCACCAACCATGCGCGCGATGCCGAGTGTGAGCTGGAGATCGCCTGCGAGCGTGACGGCACCATCGTCGCCCTGCGCGCGCGCGCCGCAACCGACCAGGGCGCCTATATCCGCACCAATGGCCCGACGCCCGCGCGCAACATCGCGCAGGTGCTCGCTGGCCCCTACCGCATTCCGCACGTTCGCATCGACGTGTCGCTGATGATGACCAACAAGACGCCGGTCGGGACCTATCGCGGGCCGGGCCGCTTCGAGGCCGATTTCTTCCGCGAACGTCTCTTCGACATCGTCGCCGGTGAGCTCGGCATCGACCGCATCGAGCTGCGGCGCCGCAACCTTATCGCATCAGCGGATCACCCTTATCCTCTGCCGACGGTGGCGCCGCTCGACATCGCGTCTGAGACCGACAGCGGGGATTATCGCGCGACGCTCGAGCGTTGCCTCGACGAGATCGATTGGGCAGGGAAGACGGCAATCGACGGCAGGCTGATCGATGGGCGATATCGCGGCACGGCCGTGGGCTGCTATCTCGAAGGCGGCGCCTCCGGCCCCAAGGAGGGCGCGCGCCTCGTCCTCGAGGACGACGGCAAAATCAGCGTCCATGTCGGGTCCTCATCAATCGGTCAGGGGTTGGAAACAGTCTGCGCGCAGATCGCCGCCGATGCGCTCGAGCTGCCGCTCGCCGCGATCGCGGGCGTCCGTCACGGCTCGACCGATTGCGTCAAGGAGGGCTACGGCTCCTACAGCTCGCGGTCGGTCGTCATGGGCGGGAACGCAATCCTCATGGCCGCCCAAGAGCTGCGTCGGATGATCCGCGCGGCCGCCGCGGAGAAGCTTGAATGCGCACCGGATGAGGTCGAGATCGACTCCGGGATGGCGCGCACCCGCGATGGCCGGTCGCTGGCGCTCGCCGCGCTCGCCGGCCTTTGCGCTGAGGCAAGCTTCGCCAGCAGCAAGCGCACCTACAGATACGGAGCGCATGCCGCCCATGTCGCGGTCGATCCCAGGACCGGCCACGTGGAGCTGATCGATTATGTCGCGGTCGAGGACGTTGGCCGGATCATCAATCCGCTGACGCTGCATGGCCAGGCGGTCGGCGCGGTGGTGCAGGGACTGGGCGGCGCATTTCTTGAACATCTCATCTATGACGAGGACGGCCAGTTGCTGACCGGCTCGTTTGCAGACTATCTGATGCCCACGGCAAGCGACTTCCCCAGCATCCGGGCAGTCGCAGTCGAGGAATGGCCCTCCCCGAACAATCCTCTTGGTGCCAAGGGCGCCGGCGAGGGCGGGATCATCCCGGTTGGTGGCGTCATCGCCAACGCGGTCGCCGCGGCGCTCGCGCCGCTGGGCATCGTACCCCGCGAGCTGCCGCTCTCGCCGCCGCGGGTCTGGGAGCTGATCAATGCCGCGCCAGCGCCCAAGGGCTGATGCATCAACGGTCTTTCTCCAACTCGGCGAGAAGCAGCTTCTCCGTATCATCGGGCACGGGGACGCGCCTGATGATGATCGGCCACAGGTCAATCGGTGGTGAGGCGATAAGGGCGCTGCTGAGCGTCACGATCTGGAGGTCGTCATTGAGGTGTTGACGCTTGCCGCAACTGCGGGCGCGGCAGAGTACGCGCTGAAAACATTCCCGATACCGGCAAATTCGCCCGATGTAGCGGCCGTTCTCATCGGCCAGGAAGACGTCGCCGCCGAGATTTATTCTCTGCCCTGCGCCCTTGAGTTGCCGCCCAATACGCGCGAGCAAATCCAATTCCATGTCGGCATCGATCGAGACGAGCACATCAGCATCTTTCGGTATCGGCTTCTCCGTTGTGAGCGAGCCCACCAGCGAAATCCGCCGGACGCCGGGACACGATCTGGCCGCGCGCACAAAGGCGAGCACGGCGACGAGCAAGTGCTGCCGCGGATCGGAAACTGACGGCCGAGGTCCGACCGGAGCTCTCTTTGCACGACGTCGCATGGACGTCCCCATTTTACAGCCGAACGATGCGGACCCAGTTTGACGGCCGCATCCGCCCGATGATAGCTGTCCACGCATGAAGATGCCGCCCTTCGACTATGCGTGTCCGACGACGCTGTTGGAGGCTGTTGCGCTGCTCGCCTCGCGCGATGACGCCAAGGCGCTGGCCGGTGGCCAGAGCCTCGTCCCGATGCTGGCCTTTCGTCTCGCGCAGCCGGCGCTCTTGGTTGATCTGCGCAAGCTCGCCGAGCTGCGCAAGATCACGATCTCCGCCGACGGCGTGCGGCTAGGCGCCATGGTGCGCTGGCGCGACATCCTCGATGACGATCGGCTCACGACCGCGCAGCCCCTGCTCAAGGCCGCGGTCGCGGAGGTTGCGCACTACCAGATCCGCAATCGCGGCACGGTGGGCGGCAGTCTAGCGCATGCCGATCCGGCAGCCGAGATGCCGGGCATTGCGGTGACCTGCGAGGCCGAGATCCACGTCCGGGGAAAATCCGGAAGCCGCATGATCAAGGCTGGCGAATTCTTTGTCGGCCCGCTGATGACCGCGCTTGCTGCCGACGAGATCATTGTCGAGGTGCGGCTGCCGGCCTGGCCGGCAGGGCGGCGCTGGGGATTTCAGGAATTCGCCCGCCGTCGCGGCGATTTTGCGCTCGCAGCGGCCGCCGTCTTCTACGACGAGGAAGACGGCGGCAAGATCTGCAATGCCCATGCGGGGGCGATCGGCGTGGCCGACCGTCCGCTGCGCTTGCATGCGGTCGAAAACATTCTGAACGGGCGGCGCCTCGATGATGACACCATGGCGAAGGCAGATGCCGCAGCATGCGCTGCGGTCAACCCGGACGGCGACATCCACGCCAGCGCCGCCTATCGCCGCGCGCTCGTTGGAACCATGGTCGAACGCGCGTTGAAAGCGGCCCATTCGCGCCAAATCGTGTAGGGGCGAGGCATGCCTCGCCCCTACCAACGACCAATGGTCACAGAGCCCCATGTCTATCCGGTTTGAGGTCAACGGCAAGAAGGTTGAGGTCGACGTCGAGCCGCGCATGACGCTGGCGGATTGCCTGCGGCATGTACTGCGACTGACCGGCACCCATGTCGGTTGTGAGCATGGGGTGTGCGGCGCCTGCACCATCATCGTTGATGGCGCGGCCGTGCGTTCCTGCCTTATGCTCGCCGTGCAGGCCGAGGGCAGCCAGATCTTGACCGTGGAGGGCCTTTGCGATGGCGAGGATCTCTCGCCATTGCAGCAGTCATTCCGCAAGCATCACGCGCTGCAATGCGGCTTCTGCACGCCGGGCATGCTCATTACCGCCCACGCGCTCCTTTCCGAAGAGCCCGACTGCGATGCCGCGCGCGTGCGCGAGGTGCTGTCCGGCAATCTCTGCCGCTGCACGGGGTATATCTCCATCGTCGAGGCCGTGCTCGACGCGCGCGTCGCGTACCGGGACAACGCCGGCCGCGTTGCAGGCAAGGCATGAGGACGGTCAACTCTCTGATCGGCAGCCCGATCGAACGTCGGGAGGACCTGCGTTTCCTGCGCGGCCGCGGAGAATATGTCGATGATCTTCTACGCGAGGGCCTGCTGTACGCAGCGGTGCTGCGCAGCTCCGTCGCGCACGGGCACATACGCTCCCTCGATGTGTCGGCTGCGCGCGCGCTTGCCGGCGTGCACACCGTCGTCACCGCCGCAGAAGTGCGGTCCGGATCGCCGGAGAACCGGATTCCGCGCGTGCCCATGCGGCTGCAACCGTTGCCGGAGTTCGAGCCGGTCGGACAGCCGGTCATTGCGGAGACGAAGGTCCGCTACGTCGGCGAGGCGCTCGCCGTCGTGCTCGCAAGCAGCGCTGCCATTGCCGAGGACGCGCTGGGATTGATCGAGGTCGACATCGAGCCGCTGCCTGCAGTCGCCGGCCGCCGCGCATCGGCGAAAGGCGAGGCGTTCCTATTCGAGGAGAGAGCCAGCAATCTCGCAATGAAGTTCCACGCCGTGCGCGGGGATACGGCGATCGCATTCAA
>Ga0306924_10002748_pt1 | contig 16681 bp, 29 predicted proteins | sample sta12Can44000111_FD_203756 | JGI IMG/M metagenome (GOLD analysis project Ga0306924, IMG submission 203756) | Lab enrichment of tropical soil microbial communities from Luquillo Experimental Forest, Puerto Rico - statanox.12C.anox.44.000.111 (v2)... | ecosystem: Environmental > Terrestrial >... | reverse complement strand
TCGGTGACCATCGCGAGATGCTGCCGGCTACGGGCGTCACCTATCGCGCCTTCGTCGACCCGTCTGGCGGCAGCGAGGACGCCATGACGCTGGCCATTGCGCACGGGAGCACAAGGCCGGACGAACGCGTTTCGCGGTCTTTACCGCCAGCGCGCCAAGTAGGTTTGGTGTGTCCTGTGATTTCAAAGTGTTAGCTGTGGCAGAAATGTCGCATTTGACAACCTCTGCGTGATCGAAAACGAGCTTCAAGCCGCGATGACGAACCCACTGCTTCGTGGTCTCGTTGATCTCCTCCGCCCTTCGGTGCACGGCCTTGCGTTCTCACTGCGTCTCGTCGCACCGTGATCATGCGAGCGGACCTCCCGACCTTGCAACGATCTCCAATGCCGCGACAGCGGCTTAGTTCAACGGGATTTCTGGAATGTCGGCGCGACGATGACAGCCTATTCCGCCCTGATCCGCGCGGCCGAGCGCTGGCGCGGCTTGCGCATGACCGAATTTGAACGCCGCCAGCTGACCGCTATTCGCAATGAGCTTGATCGCGCTCACGCTGAACGCACTGCGCCCGTTAATGCACCACAAACTCGTTTATCCAGCAAGGTTCGGACTTGACCAGCAAGGGTGTGGGCCTCCACTGGCGACCATCAGCATGCCAGGAGCTCCGAACTATTTCGCCTTGCAAAGCGGTACTAATCTACGGCAACGGGAGCAGCCGTGCTTGAACCGTGTTCGTGTTTGTAATCACGCTTGCGGTTCTGCCAGCAGCCGCGTTCCCGCGCTTCCCAACGCGCAAACTGCCTTGTTGATATGCCCGACGGCTTGATGTGCCCTGCAAGTGGTTCGTCGGCCATTTTCCAGTCTTATGTGATTTTGTCACACTGAGCAGGACCGCTACCCGCTCGAACTCCCCCGAGAGATAAGGGGCGCTTCCTCGATGGCGCGTTTCGCTTGAACCATAAAGCGTTCCAAAGCATAGCGAGGAATTTCGACCGTTAGGAACTCTTCATTCGCGAGCAGCCAGCTCAAGCGAGCGGTATTCGGCTCGTTCTTAGGAATTTTCACGGTTAGCGACTTGGCCTTCACCTGACGCAATAGCTGATACTTCGGCATCGCGGTTCCTCATCTTGAGACTCATTTCGGCGAGTGTGGTCGCAGCTTGGTCACCGATTCAATTAGCCATGAAGCTTGTCCGTTTCCAGCAATTTCATGAGTGATTAGCTCCGGTAGCCTTTCTATCATGACCGCAGGCTATCTCGCTCCGGGGCTAATCTGGAATGCAACGCTGGTTTTTGCGCGCTTTCTTATTTTCTTCCAATCAATCATGGCTTTAGGCCGTTCGGCGACGAGACAGGAGGATAGCAGCATAATTTCTGATGGCAGGAGCCCCTATGGGTAGTGTACGCCAATACCTTCAAAAAGTGATGGAGGGTTAGCCAACCGATCGCACATTGCAACTGTCGCCATGCTCACGTGAGGAAGCGATAGACTCTGACCACGAAGACAACGAAGTGATCGGTTGTTATCACCTCAAACGCTTGCGCGTGTTGGCGCATGACAGAACGAATGCCTCCGGTGGTGAAATATGGACCTCTGACCACGATTTTGCTGACAGTCTTTTCCAAATTGATTAGCGCTTCAAATTTCAGGCCCAAAAAGGACTAATTTTCGGCTCGGTCTAGGACGATGGATTCGGCACGAGTTTCCATCTCCATCGTTCGTTAAATTTTGAGGTGTAAAGGCGCTAACAACTCGTTTCGGTTAAGTGGGGGCTCAATGACTGCGATCTCGCTCGGACTAGCCGCTCGCCCCAGCCGGCTCGGTATGAGGGCCATCACCGCCGCGACCAAGGTTGGTCAATTACCGAGAGATAGCGACAGATATTTAGTTTGCTCGGTTCAGTTAGGCGAGCAGTTCGAGCGGGGCAATGTCGCTTCGCGGCCGCAAGAATGTGCCGGTGGGTTTGTCGATTTTCTCCTGGGCAGGGGCGCCCGCCATCCTCGATGATACTTTCTCGGCCCGAGGATTGGCGCCTTGAATGCTCAAAGGAGCCGACGGCCCGGCGTCAGCGTCCCCCGCGATTAAATCCACCGAGCTGATCCAAAGCCGGAGGTGTTGTCCGCGATTTGCGGTCAGTCTATTTCCTTCTTACCGTCCCGATACCGAGGCGCTCGGGTCATCACCGCAGATACGCTGCGTATATCCCTCGTGTTGGAGGTATCGAGTCGCGAGCAAGAGCGCGAGTAAGGCGGCGAGGATTACCCAAATGTTGAGGCGCATCGTGAGGAACCTCTGGCGCCGAGGCATTGGGAGCTGCGTCTCGCAGCTCAAACGCGAATTGTCTCCATGGCTGGAGTTGCAAATCTGTCCGATCCTTCAAAGGGATACTTTGCGCCGACATTTCCGAGCTTTCGCGTTGGTCAGCGCGTGCGCATAACCGTGAATCCGGCCGATAAAGGAGCCCTGAGGTCGTGTACCAGCGATGCGACAGTCGCATTTACTGGGCCTGGGCCATCATCTCCTCTCGCTGGCATCGGAGGTATGTCTCCGTCCCCCGCTGGCTCTTCCAAGAGAGGCGATTATCTTTGACGCTCAGGCTGACGTTTGCGGTCCAGCGCTCGTGCGAGTTGGAGCACCTTGCGACCACGTCCCAGCCAAGTTTCGTCTGCCTCTTGCTCTCGAAGGCGCACAAAGTCTCGCCAGCCCGAGCGCCATCAGTATCGATGACAGTGAGCAAGAAGCCGCTCCGATCGAGCGCGGAGCAAGCCCTAGCGTCGGCAGCCCATACGCCGACGAAAGACATGTTGACGGCGTCGTCGGTCAACAATTTATTCTCGCGTGTCCCTTCACTATCGGCCACTGGCACGTTCCGTCCCGGACGAATGTCATCTGCTGGGGGCTCAATCAGACCATCCGATTCTGCAGCGTTGCGCGGACCGGGCTCGCTTAACCCTTCGCGTCCGCGTGGCACTGGGCGCGGCTCTGGCCCAGGGCGAGACAGGTCTGATGCTAACCAGTGGGCGAATGCGATTGGCTGGGATGTTTTAACGAGAGCCGACACGGCGGCAGGCAGCGGAGTTTCAACGAGAACCGATACGGCGGGAGGCTGAGGCATTTCAACTGGAGCCGAAATGGCGGTTAGCTGGGACATTTCAACCGGAGCCGACACCGCCGCTTGCGGTGCGCTATCTGCTGGGCTGGGCAAGCCAGCCCTACGGTTTGGCGCAACAGTAAAGAGGGACGGCATTACAACGACTGCAAAGCAGGCTAACAACGCCACCGTGGCGAGCATGTTCCCCGGGTTGAAGTAACGAGACATATGAGGTAGCGGGCTAGAACCCTCACGAGATTTTCCGTCCAATGAAATCCCCCGTCGTCTTCGTCAGTGATACGCGTAATTGGCGTCAACATCCGTCCGTTTCTGGCGCAGGGGCAAAAACCGCGGTCCGCAGTTGGCGAAAGCCGACGTAAGCTCCGTGCCTCAGGCATTGGTTTCTCTTTATTCAGGCCGTCGATAATTTCAAAATAGGTCTCTTCGTTCCGGGCTCCGTGCTCACACCTACGGGGCAAGTTTCCTTTCCCGCCCGAAGAGCTGCTCGCAGCTTTTGGCAGAATTCGTCATCCTGCTCCCGATTTATCCGAACCATAAGGTCTTCGTCAGCTCTATCAGAAACAGCTTCGTTCCATTTAATCATGAGGCCCCCTTCCCCATTGGTGCGTTTAGGCGCATTTGCCATCGTTGCTGAGGAGCGCGGTTTTCTGAAACTCCTCCCGTGCGCTCAAGCTCATAACTCAACGGCGGTTCTTTTGCGGCGGCAGTTTGCTGTTATCAGGCCGCGTCATTCATCTAGACGGCGATAGTTTGATATTGGAACCGCATTCCAGCGGCCATCACGTACCGCTTCCCTATTGCGCTTACGGGTCTGATCAGCCCCTTCGGCAATAGAGCCGTTGGGAGCCGCGACTTGGTACGCGCGTGGCTGGCGAGCCGCGAAAGTCGCAATCGGCCGATCAAGGGCCTGCCTCGTCACGAAGTAGAGCATGCTCTCGGTATTAGGAATTGGTCGTACTTGCGCTAGCACGGCACGATCCGTGAGACACCAGTTGGGTTAGTGTCCTAATCAAATCGGATCAAATCGGAACAGTACATTCAGTTGAGCGGGTTGAGCCGTTTAGCTAACGATGTCATGCTAGGCTAGCCAGGCTGAGGGAGGGTCCGATGGCGAACGCCGAGCCGCAAATGCCGGAGCATGTAGAGGCGGCCTACAGGGATGCGGTGGACAACATACTTTTTCTGAAGAGACAGCAGTGGCTGGCAACCAACTATGTCCTACTTCTATATGCGGCTATTTTCGTAATCTCAGCTTACTACTTTAGCCGGACTGACGTTGCACGAAATTGGCTTGGCGTAATTACAATTGCTGCGTTTGTTGTCCACTGGTGGATGTTGCACTTATTTCAACGCTCGATCGAGAATTTTAGAAATCGCCTGGTTTGGATTTACAGGACCTATTTCAGCGAAAAGGAGCGCGTGGGATTGGACCTGCGGTTGGAACCAAGGTCATATTGGTATCAACCCGAGGTTTACATTGGCCTCTTAGCCGTCTCATTTGTCGGAGCTGTCTTGACTGCGATTTATTTGTGGTCAGTCCGCTGACCGGCGAATACCGGGGTCAGGCTGATAGGACGTGTACTCATAAATCGCGATTGCTCGGCAACCGCTGGCTGCCGCAAACGACGTGCGCCGGAGTCCGCGCTCAGCGTCCGTACTTCCCGACGTGAGCCTTCCTGCCGGTCTCAGGATCCGGCGGCGTCCAGAACCGGCGCTGTACCTCAACTCCGACACGCGCGATGTGGCCGTCACCCAGGAGCTCGGGGTGTTTGGCGAGCTCGACGGCGACAGCTTCGAGAAACGGCCCGCGGTCGACGCGTGCCAGTGGCCAGCTTAAGCGGTGGAGCGTGTCGAGCTGGGCGTCGGTAAGGCGCAACGGAACCATTGGGGCGGTCTCTTCGGAACGGGAAGGCGAAGCCATGTCGGTGGTCCTGGAGAGCGTCGGAGGCGGGGTGTTTCATGATAGTTGAGCCGAGGACAAAGCGGGAGAGGCGGCGGTCGTTCCCATGCGTTTTGTGGAAAAATTTTCTGTCCACAAATTTTTGCGAGCATGCATTATTTCAAGCGCCGCAAGCGCCGAGGAAATGCCCCTCCTCGAAAAATTTTCGTCCGCCCCCTGCCCCTGGAACCTTTGCGGTACTTACGGCGAGCGACGCGTCCCGCCTATCCCGTGCCGAGCTCCTGCGCTCAACGGTCGGCAAGTACCACCGCCAGGTTCGACGCATGGGCTAGGATGGCCGCCGCCGTCCCAACAAGCCAAGGCTCGCCCTAATGCCTCCGCTCGCGCTCAGCGATGCGCAGCTGACGTCGTCTACCGGCTCGCGTGGCCGCTCGCACCGCTTGATCGCAGCCCCTTCCTGGAGCTTGTGGCGCAACGGCTGCAGGAGCAGACGACAGTCAGCGATGGAACTGTTCACCGTATCGCCGTCGAATGTCAGCGCCGGTTCTTCGCTCCTCCCCCCGCCCCGGATCGCGGTTAGACGAGCGGAGCATGGCGAACTTCTGAGCTTGTTACAATGGCGACGGGGAGATCATGCTCACACCGCTATCTCGACCTTGATGTGCGGATGGGGGTCGTAGTCCTCGAGCGTGAAGCCATAACCGGCTGTGAGCAATCGCAGCAATGGTTGACTCCTCCATGTGAGAGCGCTCCGGGCAAGCCGCGAGCGTTGTCGCCGAAGTGCCGAGAAATCTTCGACGGAAGCGGAGCCGGTGAAGCAGCGCCAGCCGGGCCTGCGAGCGCGAACGCCATCCAGATCGTCAGAACGATCAAGACGATCGGCGCGATCACCGCTGCGGTTCCGAGGAATTTCATCGCGACCTAATTCATTCGCGGATCAAACGCTCGTTTGTCGGGTTTCACCGCTTCTTGGTCGCTTTGCCCCCCGTGCGGGTTTTGTTACTCTTCGCCAAACATTTGTTCGTCGCTGCCAGAACTGTGGGGCATGGACTGCACTCACCACGCGGCGCGCGCGACGGGCTCGGCACTTCGGCCGGCTTGGCAATCACTTGAAAGTGACGGTGATGCCAGGATGCGGACCTTCAGTGGACGCAATAACTGCCGCTTTAACTGCCGCTTTCGCGCCAGCCGGCCGGGCACCAACCGGCCATCCCTTGGCGGTTCACCCCACTCACTGGCAGCTTCATCATGTGGAAACGCTGCCCAGCAAGCGGGCGTGGGCGCGTAGAGCAGCGTCAAACCGGTAGCGGCCGCACCTTCGCAGCCATCAACTCGCCTCGAGCATTATCATCTGAAGCAACACGGGTGACGCGAGAACGCGAGGGGCGAGCGGGTCCCCTTTTTCACCCCGATTTCCAACCGATGCTTCCCCACCCCGACTTCGAAAAAGTCTCTAAAGCCCCCGCGTTGTTGTTTGATCTTCGCGTGTAGGCTCGGCATGGCCATCCTCAAAGATGCGATTTTGTCTATTGTGATCGCGGTCGTTGCGATGATCGGTGCCAAAGGGCTCGGATGGGTTTGGTACATCTTGGGGCTTCTGTGGTTCGGCCAATGAATGCGGCTCGTCCAGCCTGAAAGCTCGTAGGATGTCAATGACAACCTCAGAGCCGTATGGACCCTCGATGTCTATGCTCAGCCCTGCTCACGCAGCACGGCTTGGACTGCCCGGTTTCGACGGCGTCGTTCCGCTCGATGCTGCATAAAGCGCAGCGGCCATCAGATCGGCGACCACCTTGAGGAGCTTTTCGCGGACTTTGGGATTAGTCGTCCGCTCAGCAGCTTTGGTGCACTGCTTGGCATAGCGCAGATACTTGGCGGCTTCCGAACTCATGGAGCGGCGAGTGTCGATGTCCATAGTGGAACCTCACACATGTGGGGGCCGTTGCCTCACCCTCGCCCACTCTATGCCTTGGTTCGGACAGAGTGTGCAGAATAGAGACGCTGCTCGTGACGTTTAAATCGCAACGTTGCATATGAGCAACGGCGGCTACGGTCTGAACTTGGGAGCGGGCGCGTCAGCATACCCCCGCACCTCCTGAATAGTGCGCAAGACGTCTTGGAGTTGTCGCCATATCGAGTTGTCAACGCGGCGGAACTCATAGCGTTCTGAGAGATTGCCTTTGGCCTGTGAATGCGTGCGGTCGCAGGATTGACCGACGATCTGAAACTCGGGATCGGCTTCTGGATATGGCGCAGTTTGTATGGCAGTTGGGACAAAGCTGCGAACCGCGAAGGCGCAAACCCCTCACTGACGTGTGCGACCGTTAAAGCGAACGGCGCTGCTCGCAAAGCCCATGAACGGGATAAACGCGCCACAGAGACCCGATTGCGTGGCTGGGCCGACAGGTCTCGAACCTCTGAATGGAGTCGCGAACTATCCCTTTGAAATGTCGCACGAATTTCTGGCGATTCAGCTAAATTGAGGCACCAGAGACTTTTCGCCGAGGAGCCGCGAACAGCGAAGACCGCACCCGACCCGGCCCTTTGGGATGTGACGGTGCGGTTGGCATATTCGGACTCAAGCACGGTCTCTGGTTGGATTCGGGCACGGTCGGGGTGTCCGGCGGCATTTGTTTGTGGACTGCTTCCATACCGCCCGCCACGTGAGGGTGCGCGGTAGTGCATACTGCTGCAGATCGAATCAGTCCGAGACACTGAATGCCGCCCAAAGTCCGCAATCTTACCCTGACCCACTCACAGGCAGCCTGTCTGATCGCGCTCCGACGTTGCAAGGACTCGAAGACCAAAATTGCAATAGAAGCGAAGCTTGATCTCATCAAGACTGCCACTGCGCTCGGCGCACTAGGGAGGCTTGGATTGGCCAAACGAAACCAAGTGAACAAGTGGCATGCAACTGCCCGTGGGAAAACTTGCCGTTACGAGACCGTTCCGGATCGTCTGCGGCGCAATGGTGCAGTGCTCGGCGCCGGTGGCCGGCGTCTGCTTGCATTGTTAGATCGACCGATGCGGGGAAGAGAGATTGCAGAAAAATTAGGGGTCACCCATCAGAGAGTTCGCCAGCTTGTAGTCAAGCTGCACGCACAAGGTTATGTGAGCTTCTGTGATCAGGTGAACGCCTTTTGGATGGTGATGCGTGCTGGTGACAAAACTCGCTTTCTATCTCGCGACGAGGAGCGTGTGCTGTCGGCAATCCCGCGAGAATATGTGACGGATGCCATAAAGGTACGGCTCGCGGCGCGCGTGCCTGAAAACAAGGTAGAACAAATTCTCGAAAGCTTGATTGTCAGAAGACTCGTCGAAGCGTCCGAGGGATTGCGGGGAAACCGAGTTTATCGGATTACCGCGGCGGGTTTGAAGCACCCCCAACGCGCTCGATCTGCGCGTCGCGCACAAGAACCGCGTCTACCCGTTGAATCAGACCGCGTTCGCAAAGTGCTTTCAGCGATTTCTGGTTCGAGGGCACTGAGGATCAAGGACGTAACCGAAACGTTGCAAATACCGCACCAATCGATAAACGCGCTCATGCAGTATCTCAAGCGGAAGCATCTGGTTGAAAAAACCGGTCAAAATCTCCATGCGCCGTATTCATTGACGGAAACGGGGCATGCGGCATTAGCAGAAATGACGCGACGACAAGCTGCATAATATCCACATTGTGTCCCGGGCAGAGCCTTACATCTTCACAATTGCCGCAAAGCGCAAGAAGGCACGCGTGACCATGGAGTGACCAAGAGTGCGTCCCGCTTTCGGGGACCGGCGAGTCGCTAGCTCGCCAGCGGATAGGTAAGTGATCACTAGTCGCGTGATTCAGTCAGATTGCAGGGTATAGGTGCTTAAGTTTGGTGCGAGCATTTTTGGCGGTGAATTGCCAATCGGCCTTGGTGTGGTTGGCATTGCGGTCGTGCCCCAGACGGCGACTTCGTCGACGAGGATTTGTTTGTTGGGAATACGGCGCGCTGAGACGTGGTCCGCCATAATTATTGACGGCGTTCAGGAGTCGATCAGCCCGGCGCGGAGCTTTCTGCCGGCGCCGGTTACCGGTGCGCGACATTGGCGACGTGTAAAATATCGAAGTCGAGCGCGTCGAGGACTGAGCTGTCGCACGACCGGAACCCCAGCGTTCCGCGTGCGTTTTGCCATCTTAACTTCCTCGATGAAAACTTGGATTTCAGGGGGAAGGAGTGGGTCTCATGGAACCCGAAAGCGAAAACCGCGATCTCGTTCACGTAGAGGCGTCTTCGACCGAAACTGACGCGGATGTCGCGCCACTTGTTCGGAAGGTTGGAGCTATATCGATTGCGGAAATCGAAAAGCTGATCGGGGAGTTGCAAGCAAAAAAAATTACCTCCAATCCGAGGCGGATCGAATTGAACGAGAGACGGCTCGCTATATGAACCTCACTCAGATGGCTTCGGCCTCCGTAAAAATCATCTTTGATACCGTCTCCGGATGGCGCCAGGCCGGCCACCCCATGCGCGAATTCGAGATCATGCGCTCCGAGCCCAAGGACAGCACCGGTCGCACGGAACACCCCATGGATTAAGGGCAGAACCTACCTGTGACGCAGCAGATCGATCGATGGCTTCCAGGAAGCCCAAGACGATAGGTCCGACCCTGCTGCTGCGCGCGCGCCGCGAGCAGCCATGCGACCGTAGTGCCGCTGATGAGCGTGATGAACTCGCACCTCACCTCGTCCGCACGTAAGATTGAAAACGCTCTTCTCGTTAGAGCGACCGCAAGAAATCAATGACTTCCTGCTGCTCCTGAGTAGTCAGTCTAGTGAAATTTTTGATGACCTGATTTGCCTCGCTGCCATCGCTCCGGTGATCTCGGATGGCTTCCACCAGGTTGGTCGTCCGCCCATCATGGAGGAAGAAGACGCGTTGTCCGACGCCCCAGAGAGGAGCGGTTCGGAACTCGTCGGGGCCGGCGCCACCTTGCGTGATTCCGTCGGCGAGGCGTTTGCCCATGTGGTGCACCAAAAGGTCAGAGTAAAGATTCGCCGTCTGATCGGAAAGCGCATCGCTCGGGCTGGTTGAGGAGCCACTCGCGATCTTTGCGCCCGTGGTAAGCGAGGGGGTATGGCACTGGGCACAACCAATCCTTGCAAAAGTGGCGCGTCCTTTCTCGCTGGCCGGAGTGGCGGGTGCGGGAGTGGGTGGAGCCAGCATGCGCATGAAGTTGGCAAAGGCTTCGACGTCTGAGATGACCGCGGTGTTCGAATTGCCTGTAGTCGCGGGAGTAGGCGTGAAGTTGAGTGTGTCCTCAGGAGTGGCGTTAAAGAGGCAGCCAGGCGTTTCATCGCGCTCCTGCGGAAACAGTTGGTTCGTGATGCCCATCTCGACATTGTATGCCTCGCCCGCGAACATGAGAAGGGATTTGTTCTGTGCCTTCCACCCGAAACGCGTAATGGTCCCATCGTTTGCACTGCGGTTCACATTTCCGCTTAGGTGAGCATTCGCGTGCCCGGAAATACCCAATGCCGACTTCTCCGATCCGTTGGATTGCATGTTCGCAAGGATAGCCGAGTCTGGAATCGCTTCTATGAGCCCCGCGCCAAAGAGAGGAGTCGGGATTCGGAAAATAATGTTCGAATTCCCACCTTGGCCGGTTAAAGGATTTCCCGCTGGAAGGAAGTCGGGTTGGGCGGTGTTGCAACCAGGGGCGTCAGTTCGCCCGGTGATTACGAAGAGGTTGTGCACTTCGCCGTCACTCACCCCGTTGGCGCTCCGCTTGAACCGCGCTTCGCGGACCGGACCATTTTGCGTGATGAACCATGGCACAGTGTTCTTCGCACCATTCAAGGTGGCAACTGCGATCAAGGGATTTTGCGCTGGGCTCGATCCGCCTGCATCTGGCTGCGAGTGGCAAGAGAGACATTGGTTGGAGTTGAAGCGGGGACCGAGCCCGTTGTTCGAGCCTTTGGTCACGACCTCGACATCAGCGAACCTTGCCTGCCCATCCTGGAAGAACGCAGTTTCGTCTGCGGTGAGGCTCTTCAGCGGAGTGCCGGCGCCCGCTGGGCCACCCCGCACGCCTGGGTCTACTGGAGCTGAGCTGGTTTGACCAAAGGCGTAGACGCCTGTGGTCAAAGCCACAGCCACGATTCCGCCGAAACTCCTGCGTGCAATACTCCCGAGTATCATAACGATTACCCTCGTTCACCTAGGAATACTCCGGCGCGGGCTTTGCCATCTTCTGCGGACCCGCGCAGCGTCGCAAGCAGTCGGCGATCGGGCGCAGCTCGCCCTCACGATCGTTGCGAGGCCTATTTGTCGAGCGCGTATTCGACACTGGTGTCCGGGTGCCGACGTAATGGTAGCCATCTTGAAGTCGCTGTCATCGAGATCGATCATCTATTCACTTAGGCTCCTGCAGGTCCGGCACGAACAGGCCGTAGGGCATGCGCTCCTGAAAGTACCGGACCACCGCCGCCTCGCTTGAAGGGATCGAGATTGCCAACGTCTCGCCCGCAGCCGTTCTGAACTCGACGACATAGGTCCCATCGCTCTTAGGGCCGAAGATCATGATCCGGTTGTTGCCAGCCATTATCGCCGTCTCGTTTTGTGCTATTCTTCCTCCGCTTCGCGCTTCACGGCCGCCGCATCCGAGTTCTTCTTCTCACGGAACGTCCGGCACGACCAGCCCGTAAAGCATGCGCGCCTGGAAATGCTTGAGTACGCGGGTCTCTCCAGCCGGCACGCTGATCGCCAGCGACTCGCCGTCTGCCATGCGAAACTCGATGATGTAGGTGCGGTCGCTTTTCGGACCGTAGATCATGATGCGGTCCTGGCCGCCCGGCGGAGCGATGCTCATCTCCGGGGCTCCTTTGACCAATCCTCCTCGGCTTCCCGCTTCACGGCCGGCGCATCCGACGACGTAGCCGAGGTCCGCGGCTTGGGATTCCCCGGTGCGTGGGTCAAGCACTCGCCACCGAAGCGATTGCGGAATGCATCCGCAGTGGCAGTGTCTGGAAAGCAGAATCGAATATAGAATTGATCGGCCTCGTGTCGACTCCGGCCGCGACGGACTGGGATGCGTCGGTCACGGTGGAACGTATCAATCTCTAGGAAAACACTGCGAAAGCCTCCCGGCGGAACTGCGAGTTCGACCAGATGTGGGAAGTCCCGTTCGTTCGTAAGGCCGACGATCTCGCGCTTGCGACGAGTCATCTCGCCCAATCCTCTTGAAGGCACGGCGCGAAGAACCCGGCCGGGAGTCTATAGCCGCACATCTCAATCTATTTTATTTGCGCGTTTGAGACGCTCGCGGCTTGGAAATCACCAACTGAGGCGGGCTAAGGCGTTCTGTAAGCGCGGCTCAGTCAATGTCCGCTTCGCTCCGAAAGCGACCGAGTTTTCGCCGTGAATTGACGCGATGTGCCGATAGCGTCCTAACGCGCCATGTTCCGTCAGGTGGGCGTCTATACCAGCCGCATTCTCACGGCGCCAAGCCGGCGGACCTGCCGGTGGTGCAGTCGACCAAGTTCGAGCTGGTCATCAATGCCCAAACCGCGCGGTTACTCGATATCGCGATGCCGGCGTCGCTACTCGCCACCGCCGACGAGGTCATCGAATAGTCGGGGCCGGGGCCAGGTCTTTTTTCTAAGGGCTTTTTTGCGGGTCTTTGGCGTCGATGCTCGACGATGGCTCCGTTGGATTCTCAACCCGCCGCGACGATCCTTCAAACTGAGAGTTCTCGTCAATCGACAACAACCGATGAAAAATGTCACCTTCGACCGCACCTCCATTCTGCAGCTTGACGCGAACGGCACGGATAGTGCCCTTGACGCGGCCGCAGATTGTCACGTTCTGCGCAATGACGCTGCCCTCGACATGTGCGCCATCGCTGATCTGGAGATCCGAGGCGCGCAACTCGCCTTCGATTCGGCCGAAGACCTGAGCTGGACCTTCGCATTCGATCTTGCCGACGATCGACATGTCGGAGCCGATGCAAGAAGCCGTTCCCGCTTTTGTCAGCTCTGACCTCGCCCAGGTCTGGTCATGCGGCTGCACCGTCCTCCCCATGACTTCGGCTGCATTTGCCGCCGCATTCTTATCCTTCTCGGGTACGCCGCTCTTCGTACTATTCAACATCTCCACCTCCTTTATTTTGCCGGCACGCAGTGCAGGCACGGGCGGGCTCGCCGCGACCTGTTCAACGACCGAGTGTTGCTGCTGCACCATCCTCTCGATGACTTCGGCCGTATTTGCTGCCGCGTTCCTATCCTTCTCAGGTGCCTTGCTTTTGAAGAACATGTCCACCTCCGTTTTCGCCCGCATGCAGTGCAGAAAGCGCCTAAGGCTGTCGTGTCGCGACCAGCCGCAAGCGGAGGGGCTTTCAGGTTAGGATGCCGTTTGAGAATAGGACTGCGCAAACCAGAACTGCCACTACGATGGAGCCTACGAGTGCGAGCCATTCCGTGTACGGTGCCGTGTCAGGGATTTCATTTCCCAACGATTCGCGCATCGCACCACCACCCTTACGACGTTAAGTCTGCCATCTCTGTCCCGCGACTGTTTTGTGAAGAAAAATTCGGACAATTGTGGAGCAGGGGGGACGTGAACTTTCCAAAAAGTCGTATGGTGTAGCATTTCAGTCACACGAATGATCGGGAGCCCCGCCGCCACTCGAAAGATGTCAAGCGCCTCCAGCGTTTGCTGAACGCGCAGGCGTGGATACTTGCGACCGTCGCCGCATCAACCGGTAACCGGCATGGTCAAGCGCGCGGAGCACGGCTTTGCGGGCGCCTGTTCCGGCGTTCGTACTCAACAATCACGCTGCCGGTCATAGCGTTGAAATGGATCGCATGCACCGCGTCCAGCGAGGCCAGGCGGGCGCGAAGCATGGCGGCCCAGCCAGGCTTGTTCTTGAGCGCAGGCGCGACGAGCCGCAGGCGCCCTGGGATGTCATGGACCAGGACGGCCTCAATCACAGCCTCGATCGGGAAAAGCCCCCCTGTGCAGGGGCCAGACGATCGATGACGGCGGCCATCGGTGCCTCCCTTCGCTTAAGCTGTTGCTCAAGCTCTAGGTAGCTTTTCCCCCGTGCGGGACTTGTTGCACTCCGCCAAACATTTGTTCGTCGCTGCCAGAACTGTGTGGTATAGGCGGCAGTCATCGCGTGGCGAGCGCGACCGGGCCGACTGCAGCTGAAAATGCTCGCTTACGGGCCACCTCAACTGCGGTGTCGACGGCGTCTTCGAGATTGTCCGCGTAGTGCACCGTAGTCTCGTTTCCATCGCGGAAGTTCACGCTGGCGGTCGGTTGATTTCGACTCTGATGTTGCAGAAACAGCACACCGCAGCGAAAGGCGGCGTGCTATCGTTTTTAGGCGCTCGACTGGGGGGCTTCAATGAAAGGGCATTGCTGGCCACTGCCGCGGCTCGAAACCTCGCGCCCAGATCGGCTGCGAAGGAGGAATTCCCAATGAAAACCGTGCTGAGCGCGCCTCCCGTTGCCCCAGTCCCTACGTCGATGAGGAAACTTCTGCACCAAGTCGAGACCGCTCTCAGTGGCTTGCCTGAACTCGACACCGAGTTCGAGAATACGTTTCGCTCGGTGCCCCCTAATGTAACGCGCTCTATTGACGCTGCGGCACGGCTGATCGAAACCGAGCTTCCAGGCTGGTGGTGGAACTGCGGGCATTGCGCACTTAGGAATGGCGCGTCTCTCTATGTCCCTGGCTCCAGCCAAATTCGAGTGAACTTCCCCAGCGCGGGAATAGGTCCAGCCTTCGTTCGGCTGCTTCAAGACCCCAAGTGGGGTAAGCTCTTCGACGGCGGCTTCCATTGTGATCGCGCCGGTACGGTTGCGCTTGCGATGTTGGCCGTTTTCCTTGAGGCCAAGATCGCCTTGACGCTTGTCCAACGGGAAGCTTAGCGAATAAAGTAATCCGTTCGAACAAGTAGAAGAGTCAGAAGCGAGCCACACGCCCTCGAAGGAATGTACGAAAGCGCGAATAGGTGGGCGAACAACGCGCTTTAGAAACGTCTTTGCGATTATTTTTTGGACAAGCCGAATAAAATTATTTTTTGGATAAGCCGAATGAGGCGTTGCACGGCAGAGTTCCGCGCGCGTCTTATGCCTCATGAACTCTGACCGCGAAATCGCCGATGTTATCAAGGCGGCACAGCGTTTGCTGTGGCACACCTACGACCTTCCTGATGCCATGAAGGTTGTACGATTATGGAAATTTGTCCGTTCCCCCACCGTTCAATCTGCGTTGCAGCGCAGCAGCGACACGCTTCTCGCTTTCACGCTGCGCGCCGTCGAGCTTGTGATTGCGGATCAGTCGCGGACCGATCGCGAGATAATAAGGCGGCTCTGGGACATTCTCTTGAATAATCCACACCTGATCCAAGCCATGTGGCCACAGAACTCTCCATTTGAACCGACCTGGCTCTCAGTTAGGCCCGCACAAAAGGCCATGGCCCGTCGCTGATAGATCGGCGGGGCCGGGGCGCTTTCCTTGTTAGTCTCACAGACCGCGCGATAGAAGCGTGGTATCATTCCTCCATTGCATGAATGACCCCCGACCGGAGGGGTCACATGGCAAGCTACATCGGACGACGAAAATTCTTGGCCACGCTCGGCGGCGCGGCGGCTGCGTGGCCGCTCGCGGCGCGCGCGCAGCAGGCGGCGATGCCGGTCATCGGATTTCTGCAGTCAGGTTCGCCGGAGCCTAACGTCAATCGCGTAGCGGGATTCCGCAAAGGCTTAGGCGAGGCCGGTTATGTCGAGGGCAAGAACGTGGCGATCGAATACCGCTGGGCGGAAAGTCGATACGATCGTCTGCCAGCGATGGCGGCCGACCTGGCCAGCCGCAAGGTCGCCGTTATCGCCGCGCCGGCAAGCACACCGGCGGCTTTGGCGGCCAAAGCCGCGACCACGACCATTCCGATCGTGTTCGCTGTCGGCAGCGACCCGATCGCAATGGGTCTTGTCGCTAGCCTCAACCGGCCGGGCAGCAACGCCACCGGCGTGAGCTTCCAAACTGTGGAGCTTATGGCAAAGCGGCTCGGGATGTTGCGTGAGCTAGCGCCCGGAGCCAACCACTTCGTCGCGCTCGTCGACCCCAATACTGCGTATACCGAGGCCGAGGTCAAAGACCTGCAGGCAAGTGCTTCGGCGCTTGGACTTCCAATCGAAATCCTTCGCGCCAGCACCGGTCGCGAGATCGATGCGGCTTTCGCAAAGCTCGTGCAAAACCCCGGCGGTGCATTGTTGGTCGGTCCCGACACGGTTTTTACCAACCGGCGCGCGCAAATCGTCACGTTGGTGACGCGCCACGCAGTACCCGCGATCTATTACGCGCGTGAATTTGCCGAGATCGGCGGGCTGATGAGCTATGGGCCGAACATTGTCAATGTGTATCAACAGACTGGCATCTATGTGGGCCGCGTTCTCAAAGGCGAGAAGCCGGCCGAGATGCCGGTCGAGCAACCGACTAAATTCGAACTGGTCGTCAACCTCAACACCGCTAGGGCGCTCGGCGTTGCTATTCCGAACACGCTGCTCGCCCTTGCCGACGAGGTGATCGAATGAAGGAAGGCGCCAGGCAAAGCTGGCGCGATCAGTCGGTGCAAGTCCGACCCAGGTAAGGCCGTAGCGGGCCGCCTGGAAGCGAGTGTTGCGTGAGGCGGCGGTGAC
>Ga0306924_10002746_pt1 | contig 16688 bp, 16 predicted proteins | sample sta12Can44000111_FD_203756 | JGI IMG/M metagenome (GOLD analysis project Ga0306924, IMG submission 203756) | Lab enrichment of tropical soil microbial communities from Luquillo Experimental Forest, Puerto Rico - statanox.12C.anox.44.000.111 (v2)... | ecosystem: Environmental > Terrestrial >... | reverse complement strand
AGCTGCGGCACGCAAAGGCTATTGGATCGGGCATGTCGATGCACCGATCCCGAAGGCTACAAGGCGTATATGACCGCCGACATGGTGCCGTTTGGCAAATTTGCCGGGCGATTCCTGGTCCGGGGCGGCGAGCGTGAGGTGGTGGAGGGCAAAGTGCGCGCGCGCACTGTCGTGCTCGAGTTCCCAAGCTATCGTGCGGCGCTCGATTGTTATCGTTCGGCGGATTACCAAGCGGCGGCCGCGCTGCGAAAAGGCAAAGCCCAGCTCGATCTCTTGATCATCGAAGGCTGTGAGCCGCATCCATAGCGGATCGATTTGCCTGCCGCCGCCGAGCAAGCGCAGCCGGCCCATTACTTTCCTTCGTAACTGTGTCTCGGTATACCGGCAGCCGAGGTTGCTTGGAGAAATCCTCATGTCCGACATGCGGCTGATCGTGGCCGGCGCCGGCGGGCGCATGGGGCGCACGTTGATTCACGCCATCGCGGCGACGGATGGAGTCATCCTGGCGGGCGCGGTGGAGGCGGCCTCCTCGGCGGTGATCGGCCGCGACGCAGGCGAACTCGCGGGGCTCGGCCGGAACGGTGTTGCGGTTGGCACCGAAATCGAGCCCCTACTCGCTCAGGCCGATGGGCTCATCGATTTCACCGTGCCCGCCGCCAGCGTTGCCTTTGCCGAGCACACGGCGCGCAAGGGCTGCGTCCACGTCATCGGCACCACTGGGCTCTCGGGAGAAAATGAAACGCTGATCGCCCAAGCGGCAAAGCGCGCCGTGATCGTCAAATCCGGCAACATGAGCATGGGTGTCAACCTGCTAGCAGCGCTGGTGGGGCGCGTGGCGAAGACGCTCGATGAGGATTTCGACGTGGAAATCCTGGAGATGCACCACAATAAGAAGGTCGACGCGCCTTCCGGCACCGCGCTGATGCTCGGCCGCGCGGCGGCCGAGGGCCGCGGCATAGACCTCAATCAGCGTGCGGTGCGCGGCCGTGACGGCAATACCGGCGCGCGCTGCGCCGGCGATATCGGCTTTGCGTCGCTGCGCGGCGGCTCAGTGGTCGGCGATCACACGGTGATCTTCGCCGGGCCGGCCGAGCGGATCGAGCTCGCGCACAAGGCCGAGGATCGGATGATCTTTGCCCGCGGCGCGATGCGCGCCGCGCTATGGGCGCGCGGGCGCAAGCCTGGGCTTTATTCAATGGCCGACGTGCTGGGCCTGAGCGACATCTGATCGCTCGCTCGAAGCGCGCAGAAGAGACCGACCGGTCATCTCGCTCGGCTGGGGCAAGCCCATCAATTCCAGCAACGTGGGCGCGACGTCCGCGAGCCGCCCCGCTGCCAACGAAACATTGCCGTCGCCCAGCAGCAGCACCGGGACGGGGTTGGTGGTGTGAGCGGTGTGCGGGCCGCCGGTGGCGGGGTCGCGCATCATTTCGCAATTACCGTGGTCCGCAGTGACGAGCAAGGCGCCGCCGGCTCTGGTGATTGCCTCTGCGATGCGGCCGAGGCCGGTATCGACCGTCTCGACGGCTTTGACGGCGGCCGGCAAGCTGCCGGTGTGTCCGACCATGTCGGGATTGGCGTAGTTCAACACGATGAGGTCATATCGCCCCGAGCCGATCGCCTCCACCGCCTTATCTGTCAGTTCGGGGGCCGACATCTCCGGCTTGAGGTCATAGGTCGCAACTTTTGGCGAAGGGACCATGATGCGGTCCTCGCCGGGATACGAATCCTCCTCGCCGCCGTTGAGAAAATAGGTGACGTGCGGATACTTCTCCGTTTCGGCCATTCGCAGCTGAGTGCGGCCCGCGTCGGCGACGACTTGGCCAAGAACATGCGCTAGGCTTTGTGGCGGGAAAATCGTTCCCATCAACGCATCCAACTGCTCGCTATATTGCGTCATGCCGGCAGCGCCGGCGAAGCGGACGCTGCGCTGGCGGGGAAAGCCGGCGAAAGTCGGATCGAGCAACGCGGAAAGGATCTCGCGCACGCGGTCAGCGCGAAAATTGAAGCAAAGGATGCCGTCACCGTCCCGCATGCCGCGATAATCGCCAACCACCGCCGGCGCGACGAACTCGTCGGTAATGTCGTGCGCATAGGCGTCCGCAATGACGGCTGCGACGCTCGCGAAGCGCGGAGCTTCGGCGTCAACCATCGCATGATACGCCTTTGCCACGCGATCCCAACGCCTGTCGCGATCCATCGCATAGTACCGACCAATGACTGTGGCGATCGGGACGGATCGCGGCAGTGCCGCCACGAGGCGCGCAATGTCCTCGCCCGCCGACCGTGGCGGCGTATCGCGGCCGTCGGTAAACGCATGCACGACCGCGCGCACGGAAGCTCTCGCGAGAATATTGGCGAGCGCTGCGGCGTGATCTTGATGCGAATGCACCCCACCGGGGGAGGCCAAGCCCAAGACGTGGCATGTGCCCCCGGTCCGTCGCAAGGCCTCGATTAAGCTGTCGAGTGCGGACGCCCTTTCGATGTCGCCGGTAACGACCGCCGCGTCGATCCTGGGCAAGTCCTGCATCACCAGACGGCCCGCCCCGATGTTGAGATGGCCCACCTCGGAATTGCCCATTTGCCCCTCCGGCAAACCGACATCCTCGCCGGAGGTGCGCAAAAAGGCGTGGGGACAAGTTGCCCATAGTCGGTCGAAACTGGGAGTCTGGGCCTGGCGGATGGCATTGCCGGCGGCCTCCTCGCGCCAGCCCCAGCCGTCAAGGACGACGAGCATGACCGGACGACGCTTCTGCATCTCGTAACGTCCTCTGCATCTCGCCAGCGTTTGCCGACATTGTTTGCCGCCGTCGAGAACGGTACCCCGGCTCGTTGTGTGGGATTGCGGCCCCATCGTCAACCTGCGCAGGCCGTGCTCGCGATCGCACGCGCCGACTGAAGCCGTGCTTTTTGTGTCACACGAACGCAAATCTTGCTCTGCGCCGCAGTCGATCGTGTTGCCGACGATCAATTCGACCGCGTGATCGGATATACTAGGCCCGCACCGCTGTCAGATTCGGTCGGGGGGGCTGAGTTGACCGCTGAAAGGATCGTCGCCGGTTTGGCGACGCTCGTGACGCTCGGCGTGCTTTCGCCGGCGCAGGCCGGCGTTGATCGCCCGCCTCAGTTCGTGGTTATGGCATTCGACAATTGCACCGAGCTCGAGCGCTGGCAGGAACTGACCGACTTTGCTGCCGAGTTGAACAGGGATGGCGACCGTATTCACTTCACCTTGCTTCGTCAGCGGCAGCAATTTCATCGCCGACCCCAGTCGCAACATCTATGAAGGCCCGCACCAGCGTCGGGGGTATTCCCGCATCAGCTTCGGCGGCACGCCCGAGCAGGTTCGTAAACGCGTCGAATACGTGAACGCACTTTACCGCGACGGCCATGAGATTGCTTCGCACGCCGTCGGCCATTTCAACGGCGCCGCATGGTCGGTTGCTGACTGGGAGAAAGAGTTTCGCGCCTTTGGTGAGATCGTAAAGAAGGTTGGCCCGAACAATGGACTAGCCGACGCCAAATTGGCGTTTGCAGCCGGCGACGTGATCGGTTTCCGTGCCCCCTATTTGGCAAAGGGAACAGCGCTATACAGCGCGCTCAAGACGTTCGGCTTTCGTTACGACACCAGTGGGGTGGGGTATGCCGGTGCCTGGCCAGAAAAGATCGACGGACTGTGGCGGTATCGGGCATCATTTCACGAATTATGGCGGCGGCGCCTACAACGAGGCGTTAAAGTCATTCGCACGCGGGGTCTGCGGGTTGCCGGAAGTGCGCTGCGTGACCTATGCCAAGCTGGCCGATTTCATGGATCAGCAGAACGTGGAAACGCTCGCGGCTTATCGCAAGGGAGATTTTGCACACGTTGCGACACCGAAGTTGAACGTGGCGCAAGTGTTGCGATAGCCGCGACCGACGGCATGCTGGCTACCGGGCCGCCACCTTGTCGGCACGCTGGCTTGCCGTTCTTCCCGCCTCCCAGCCCAGCATCGCGCGTTTACGCGTCAGTCCCCAGTGATAGCCGGTGAGTTCGCCACGCTTGCCCAGCACGCGATGGCACGGCACCACGAACGAGAGCGGATTTTTGCCGACGGCGGCGCCCACGGCGCGCGCGGCTTTGGTTGCGCCGAGCTTCACGGCGATGTCCGAGTAGGTCATCGCTCGACCGATGGGAATTTTGAGCAGCATTTCCCACACCCGCACCTCGAAATCAGTCCCAATGAGCACGATGCGGAGCGGCTGATCGGCTCGCCACAGATCGGTATCGAAGATCCGCCGTGCGAGCGGCGCCGTACGCATGCGATCCTCGACAATATTCGCCTGCGGCCAGCGGCCTCTCATATGGACGAGCGCGGCCTGCTCCTCACCGGGATCGGCGAAGGCGAGGCCTGCGAGCCCGCGGTGGGTCGTCATCACGAGTGCGGTTCCGAACGGGGATGGGTGAAAGCCGTAGGCCACGGTTAGACCGGCGCCGCCTGATTTCCATTCGCCGGGCGACATTGCTTCGTGCGTGACGAAGAGATCGTGCAGCCGTCCCGGCCCAGACAGGCCGACTTCCAACGCAGCATCGAGCACACTCGCCGAGTCCCGCAACAGCCGGCGCGCGTGCTCGAGCGTGAGCGCCTGCACGAAAGCTTTAGGCGTGATTGCAGCCCAGCGGCGGAACAGATGGTGCAGCTCGGTTGCGCTCACTCCGGCCGCTGCGGCGATGGCGTCGATCTCCGGTTGGGCGCGCCAATGCTCGGAGACGAAGGCGATAGCGCGGCGCACGACGGCGTAATCGGCGGCGGCGCCGGTGAGCGGCTCGCGATCGCAGATCCGCTCGGGCGAGAGCATGGTTGTCTCCATCGTCTGCTCTCTCTCTCTCTCTCTCTCTCTCTCTCTCTCTCTCTCTAAGCGGGGGCCGACGGTTCGCCCACCCGATTTCTGTGTGCAAGTCGCTAATCAAAAACTGTCCGCGTCGGCCCCCGCTTGGCCTCCCTGAGCGCTGCCAACAGGGCAAGCGCGAAGCTTGCTTTTTCGTCGGGTCCCAAGAAGCCCGCAATCGCGAAGCGCTGCCCGCGCGAGACGAGGAACAACCGTTCGATGCCGAACTCTGCGTGCACCACGCGGTCGAGCTGGACCCAGAGTGGATTGAGCGTCCATTCGCTGACGCGGCCGCGGTGACTTACCTGGCGCACGGTGAGTTCGGAAGGAGTGACGGTCACCTGCTCGTATGCTCTGGCGCGGCGGTAGCTGACCTGAAGCGCGCAATAGAGGAGCAGCACGTCGAGCCCGCAAAAACCGAACACTGGCCAAGCGCCAGCGAGGAGGAATGTCGTCCCGGTCACCAGGCTGATCCCGCCGGCCACCAGCATCAATGCCAAAAACCCCTTGCGGCTGAGCGAGCGATGTGGGGTGAGCACTGCCGAAAAGATCGTGGGTTCTCGGGTCGGGTCGTTGTCGCCTGCCATGGAGCTCACTATACCGAAACGATGGCTCGCAAGACACCTCGCAGGACGGTCCGCCGGAACATCCGCAAGGCGCCGCGAAGAACCGCGCAGGGCCTGCGTCAAGCTCGCGCGCAACGCGAGGCGAAGCTGAAAAGTCCGGCCGCGCGTTCGGCGGCTGACCACGTCGCCGCTGCCGGCGCGCTGCCGCAATGGACAACCGCTGAGATCGAGGAAGCGTTCCGCCGCTTTAAGGCCGCCCGGCCCGAACCCAAGGGCGAGCTCCAGCACATCAATCCGTTCACGCTGCTCGTCGCGGTGGTGCTTTCGGCTCAGGCGACCGATGCCGGCGTCAACAAGGCGACGCCCGCTCTGTTTGCCGCTGCCGACACGCCGGAAAAGATGGCCGCCCTCGACGAGGACCGCGTGCGGGAGCTGATCAAGACCATCGGCCTCTTCCGCACCAAGGCAAAGAACCTCGTCGCGCTCTCAAAAAAAATCGTGCAGGACCATGGCGGCGACGTCCCACGCACGCGCGAGGCGCTGGAGGCGCTCCCCGGCGTCGGCCGCAAGACCGCAAATGTCGTGCTCAACGTTGCATTCGGTGAGCCGACCATCGCGGTCGATACCCACATCTTCCGTGTCGGCAATCGAACCGGCATGGCAACCGGCAAGACGCCCTTCGAGGTCGAGAGCAAGCTCGACCGCATAGTGCCGGCAAAGTACAAACGCCATGCCCATCATTGGCTCATTCTGCACGGCCGCTATGTCTGCCTGGCGCGCCGACCTCTGTGCGAGAAGTGTCTGATCGCCGATCTGTGCAGATGGCCGGGAAAGACCATAGTCAATCAGCCCTCGCCTAACAATTGACGCCCGTATCAGCGACCACGCCTTGCTGGCACCACGATCGAGGCGCAAGTAGAAACGGCGTCATTCCATAGGAAATAGCGACATGCATTTGCCATGGGGCAAGATTGCTCTCGGTATCCTGGTCGCCGTCGTGGCATTCGGCGGTGCGCTTTGGGCGCTGAACTTGCTTTGGCCCGGCTCAAAGGACCAGCGACCGACGCTCGTCAACGTGCCACCGCTGAAGCCGGTCGCCCGCAACTCGGTCATCGTGACCCCGGTAGCCATTGCGCTCTCCGCGATCCATTCTGCATTGGAGACGGCGGCGCCGCGCAACCTTGCGGGCAAGCGCGACAACCCATTTCCGCAAATGCTGTCCAACTCCGAACTCGACTGGACGGTCACGCGCGGTCCACTCGCCGTCGCCGGCCGTTCGGATGCGCTTGTCGTATCGACTCCACTTTCCGGAACCTTCCGTGCAACAGGGCAAGTCTCCGGCGAGGCGGGCAACCTGGCTGGCGCAATCGGAGGTCTGCTTGGCGGCCGCCTCGGGCAAGGGCTGCAGAACTTGCAGGGGAAAACACTCGATCAACGTGCCGACATCCGCGGCGAGGTCACGCTGGCGGCACGTCCGTCGCTGTTGCCGGCGTGGCGCGTTGAACCCAACCTCACCTCTCAGGTCGCACTCGCGGACGCCTCCCTACCGGTTATGGGCGTGAAGCTGAGTGTATCGAACGAGCTCAAGCCATTCCTTGATCGCGCCGTCAATGAACAGATGGGCGCTTTGGAGGCGCGCTTGCGCGACGATCCGTTCCTTGAACTCGCGGCACGGCGCGAATGGGCCAAGATGTGCCGCTCCATTTCGCTCGGCGCGGCAGCCGCTGGCATGCCAAATCTGTGGCTCGAAGTTCGTCCCACGCGCGCCTTTGCGGCGCAGCCACGCATAGACGCCGCCGCGCTCACGCTGACGATCGGCGTCGAGGCGCAGACGCGTATCGTGCCCACCGATACCAAGCCCAATTGCCCGTTCCCGGCAAAATTGGAGCTCGTTCCGCAGATCGAGCAGGGCCGGGTCAACATCGCCGTGCCGATCGACATTCCATTCACTGATGTCAATCGGCTGCTTGAGGCGCAGCTCAAGGGAAAGAGCTTCCCCGACGACAAGAGCAGCGCGTTCACCGCAACCATCCGCAGCGTCAATTTGGCGGCATCTGGGGACCGGTTGTTGCTGTCGCTGCAGGTCAAAGCCAACGAGAATAAGAGCTGGTTCGGTCTGGGTGCTGAAGCAACGATTCACGTGTGGGGTCGGCCTGTGCTGGACCACGCGCATCAGGTCCTGCGCCTCACCGATGTTGCTCTCGACGTCGAATCGCAGGCTGCCTTCGGCTTGCTGGGCGCCGCGGCGCGAGCCGCAGTGCCCTATTTGGAACGGGCGGTAGCGGAGAACGCCGTCGTCGATCTGGTGCCGCTGGCGGCCAATGCTCGCAAGAGCATCGATGCGGCGATCTCCGACTTCCGCAAGAGCGCCGACGGTGTTCGCGTCGACGCCGCCGTCACCGATCTGCGTCTCGTCGGCATCGAGTTTGACGCCAAGACGCTGCGCGTCGTCACGGAGGTCGACGGCACGGTCCAGGTCGCGGTGACCAAGCTGGCGGATAGATGAGACGCCACCGGGCGATAGTCGCGCACAACGAACAGACGCTTACGTTGTTGATCTATCGCCTCTATTTGTCTTCGTTATGCGGTGATGCACGTGCACCATGAGAGCCATGGCAAACAGTGGCGTGGCGAGATTGACGATCGGGATTGATACGAAGGCGGCGATCAATGTGCCGGCGAGAAAGACTTTGTTGTGATGGGCTCGACGCAGTTGTTTGGCCTGTTCGACCGGGTGATGGCGCATGGCGGCCAGCTCGAAATATTCGCGGCCGAGCAAGTAGGCGGTGGCGAGGAAAAAAATGACGGCGCCGGCGCCGGCAAAGAGCAGAAACGGCACGGCAATGAGGTAAACCAAGATGGCGAGCAAAGCCGTCTTGATCCCTTCGATCAGCGCGCGCGGCAGCGGCAGCGGCGTGCCGACGGACTCTTCGGGATAGTGCGTGCGTTCGACTTCGAGCGCAATGTCGTCGACGAAGAAGCTGCCGACCAACGCGGTGACGGCCGGCATCAAGAAAACCGAACCGACGATGATGCCGATACCGGCGGCAATCGAAATAATCCAGAGGAGGACGGAGACCGGCGCGGGCGCGCTGACGCCGAACATATTCTCGGCCCAATGCGCGCCGGCAGTTGTAAGCCAGACCAGCAGCCGATGCAGCACAATGTCGAAAAGCACGATCAGCGCGAGCGCGAGCCCAGCGGATTTGAACAACACCCCGCGGAACGGCGGCGAGAACATTTGCATGAGCGATTTGACGGCCGCATCGATCATTGTCCCGATCCTTTCTTCCGACCGCGCGCTGCTGGCATAATTCAGGAGCCCCGCTCAAAACGGCATCGCTATTGTGATACCGCAACCGCGGGGACGATGAAAAAGATTTTAGACATGCGCGGTACGCGTTCCATGATAGACCTCGTAAAGCTCAACACCCACGCGCGCCCATGCGACGTTTGACCCGCCGATCGTTTCTTGCGGCCTCCGCCGCGACCCTCACTGCCGCGCCTGCCCTTGGAGCGCCGCGTCCCGCGCCCGCGCCCGACGTGCCGCGCTCCGGCTGGGTCGACGCCGTCATCGTTGGTGCCGGCGCCGCCGGCATCGCGGCGGGGCGAAGACTCGCGGCGGGGGGCAAGCGGTTTGTGGTGCTCGAGGCCGCGGACAATGTCGGCGGACGCTGCATCACCGACACTAAGACATTCGGCGTGCCATATGATCGCGGCGCCCATTGGATCTACGCGGCCGACATCAATCCATTGGCGAAGCTCGCCATGCAAACAGGGCTCGAGGTCTATCCGGCACCGCCCGGCCAGCGCATGCGCATCGGACGGCGTTACGCCCGCGAAGGAGAGATGGAGGATTTTCTTGCGAGCCTCGTGCGCGCCAACACGGCCATCGCCGATGCGGCGCGCAAGAGCGACATCGCTTGCACCCAGGCGCTGCCCAAGGATCTCGGCGAATGGCGGTCGACGGTCGAGTTCGTGCTCGGCCCTTACGGCTGCAGCAAGGATCTATCGGATATATCGACCGCCGATCTGTCTCGCTCGGGAGAGCGCGACAACAACGCGTTCTGCCGCCAGGGGTACGGCACGCTGTTGGCGAAGCTTGCAGCGCCCCTGCCTCTTTTTTTGGGAACGCCGGTGAAAACGATTGAATGGTGGAGCCGGGCGCGCATCGAGGTCGACACACCGAAGGGCCAGTTCAAGACCGGCGCGGTCATCCTCACCGTCTCAACCAACGTGCTCACCGGCGGAAAAATCAAGCTCGCGCCCGATCTGCCAAAGCGGCATCTGGAGGCCGCCACCAAGCTCAAGCTCGGAAGCCGCGATCACGTGGCGCTGGAATTGACCGGCAATCCGCTTGGCTTGCGGTCCGACGAACTGGTGTTTGAGAAAACCGATGGCCGGCAGACCGCGGCGATCTTCGGCAACGCGTCGGGTTCGACAATTTGCATCGTCGATATTGGAGGGAATTTCGGGCGCGATCTCTCCGCCAAGGGCGAGGCGGGCATGATCGATTTTGCCATGACTTGGCTGGCCGGTCTTTACGGCACGGACATGAAAAGCATCGTCAAACGCCGCCACGCCACGCGCTGGAACCATGAGCCGTGGGTGCTTGGGGCCACGTCTGCTGCCGCGCCTGGCGCTCAATCCGCGCGTAAAGTGTTGGCCGAGCCGATCAGCGGCCGCATCTTCTTGGCCGGCGAAGCGACCCATGAGACGCGCTGGGGCACGGTCAACGGCGCCTGGGAATCGGGCGAGCGTGCGGGGGATGCGGTGGTGAAGCTGCTCGGCGGTCCCAGCAGGCGCACCTGAGTGTGCTAATCCCGCAACACGCCGCCTGTGCGCTTCCCGACCTCGGTGACGATCTTCCCCGCAACGGCCTCGATCTCGGCGTCGGTCATGGTCTTTTCCCGCGGCTGCAATGTCACCGCGATCGCGATCGATTTCTTGCCGGGCTCGATGCCCGCACCCTCGTAGACATCGAACACCGTGACATTCGTGATGAGCCTGCGGTCGACGCTCTGCGCCGCGCGTAAGATGTCGGCCGCATGGATGGCGCGATCGACCACAAAGGCGAAATCGCGCTCCACCGGTTGGAACGGGGAGAGCTCCAAGACCGGCCGTGCGCGCGTTGCCCTGGCCCGTGGTTCCGGGATTTTTTCCAGGATCACCTCGAACCCGACCAGCGGACCCTCGGCGTCGAGCGCTTCGAGCGCGCGGGGATGTAACTCGCCGAAATATCCGAGCACGTTCTGCGGCCCGATTTGGATCGTGCCGGAGCGTCCCGGATGCAACCAGGGCGCGCCTCCCGGCACCACCTGTAGCGCCTGCGCTGGGGCGCCGGCAGCAGCCAGCACGGCGAGCGCGTCGGCCTTGGCATCGAAAGCATCGACCTCGCCGCCACCGGACGACCAATGACGGCCGATGCCGCTTGCTTTGGCGAGCGCGCGGCGCACGCCGCTGGCGGCCGTGATCTGATCCTGCGGACGATCGCCGCGGAAGACCTGCCCGACCTCGAACAGCGCCGCGTTGGCAAAACCGCGGTCGGTGTTGTTCTGCGCGGCAGCAACGAGACCCGGGATCAAGCTTGGTCGCATGTCGGAAAGATCCGAGGCGATCGGGTTGGCGAGCGCCAGGTCGGGCGTTCCGCCGCCGAACAGCTCCGCCTGCCGCTTTGACACGAACGACCAGGTGACAGTCTCGAGCATGCCGCGGGTGGCGAGCGCGCGCTTGGCTTTGCGGGTGCGCAACTGGATGGGCGTGAGTACCGGCTTGCGCGGCGCCTCGCCGCGGCCAAACGGGGTCGCGGGAATCCGATCGACGCCGAGGATGCGCACGATCTCCTCCACAAGATCAGCCTTGCCCTCGATGTCTCCACGCCAGGTGGGGACGGTTACCGTCAGACTCCTGCCACTGCCAGTAACCGCGAAGCCGAGGCGGCCGAGCACGCGCTGGATTTCCTCCGGCTCAACGTGCAGCCCAGTGAGCCGCGGTACCTCGGCAGGCGGAAAATCGATGACCCGCGCGGGCACCTCCGGCGTACCCGCGACAAAAACCTCCGAGGGCTTGCCACCGCAGAGCTCGAGCACCATCGCTGTCGCAAGCTCAAGCCCTGGCAGCATGAAGGCGGGGTCGACCCCGCGCTCGAAGCGGTAGCGGGCATCCGATTGGATGCCGAGCTTGCGCCCTGTCTGGGCGATATTGACGGGGTCCCACAGGGCGGACTCGATCAGCACGTCGGTGGTGGCTTCCGAACAGCCGGTGTTCTCCCCGCCCATGATGCCCGCCAGCGATTCGACGCCGCGCTCGTCCGCGATCACGCAGATGGTCGGATCGAGCAAATAGCGCTCGCCGTCGAGCGCGAGCAGGCTCTCGCCTTCGCGCGCGCGGCGCACCGTGAGATTGCCCTGCACTTTCGCAGCGTCGAAGACGTGCAGCGGTCGGCCGCGGTCGTAGGTGATGAAGTTGGTGATATCGACCAGCGCATTGATGGGGCGCAGCCCGATGGCGGTCAGTCGGCGCTGCAGCCATGCCGGGGAGGGGCCATTCTTCACCCCGCGCACGAGCCGCAGGGCAAAAGCCGGACAGAGTGAAGGCGTGGTTCCGAAGTCGAGCGTCACTTTTACGGGGCACGGGGAATCCGCTTTTATCGGCCGAATGCTTTTGTCCCGCAACTTGCCGATATCGGCGGCGGCAAGATCGCGCGCGATGCCGTTGACGCCCGCGCAGTCCCCACGGTTGGGCGTGAGGTTGATCTCGATCACCGGATCGTCGAGGCCGGCCCATTGGGCATAATTCGCTGCGACCGGCGCATCGGCTGGAAGCTCGATGATGCCTTCGTGGTCGTCGGAGATTTGCAATTCGAATTCCGACACCAGCATGCCACGGCTCTCGACGCCGCGGATCTTGCCGATGCCCAACGTCATGTTTTTGCCCGGGATAAAGGCGCCGGGCGGCACGAACACGCCCTTCATGCCCGCGCGTGCGTTGGGCGCACCGCACACGACCTGCACCGGATCCCCTGTGCCGGTATCGACCATGCACACGCGCAGGCGGTCTGCATTCGGATGCTGTTCGGCCGAAATCACCCGCGCGATGGTGAACGGCGCGAGCAGACTACCGCGGTCGGCGACGCTCTCGACCTCAAGCCCGATCATGGGGAGCTTGTCGACAATGGCTGCCAGTGGCGCCTCGGTGTCGAGGTGCTCCTTCAGCCAAGCGAGGGTCAATTTCATCATTCCGCGGATCCGGGATTTATTCCCTCTCTGGCTTGCGGAGGAGGGTTAGCAAGTATGGACGGCAATCTCTTGCCTCGAACTGCAGTCGATGCGCGAGTGACTCATGATCTGCGAGGACGCGATCAACTGCTTAATCCTCCCGCCAACGTGGGGAAGTCGAGCGGACGGAAGCCATAGTGGGAGAGCCAGCGGACATCGGCCTCGAAGAACGCGCGCAGATCCGGCATGCCGTATTTGAGCATAGTGATTCGATCGATCCCCAGTCCCCACGCGAAGCCCTGATACTCGTCAGGATCGAGCCCGCAATTGCGCAGCACGTTCGGATGCACCATGCCGCAGCCGAGAATCTCCATCCAGTCGTCGCCCTCGCCAAATCTGATCTCGCCCTTGTCGCGTCGGCATTGAATGTCGACCTCGAGCGAGGGCTCGGTGAATGGAAAGAACGACGGGCGGAAGCGCATCTTCACATGATCGACTTCGAAAAAGGCCTTGCAGAACTCCTGCAGGATCCATTTCAGATGGCCAAGATGTGAACTCTTGTCGATCACAAGCCCCTCGACCTGGTGGAACATCGGTGTGTGGGTCTGATCGCTGTCGCTGCGATAGGTGCGGCCGGGAATGATGACTCGGATCGGCGGCTTCTGCGCCAACATCGTCCTGATCTGCACCGGCGAGGTATGCGTGCGCAGCAGCAGCCGCGAGCCGTCGGGCTTCGGATTGAAATAGAACGTATCGTGCATGTCGCGGGCGGGATGGCCTTCGGCAAAATTGAGCTTGGTGAAATTGTAGTCGTCAGTCTCGATGTCGGGCCCCTCGGCGATCGCAAAACCCATGTCGGCAAAAATGGCTGTCAGCTCATCGACGACCTGACTGATCGGATGAATGCGCCCGAGCTCCGCCGGTGGCTCGCTCACCGGCAAGGTCACGTCCAGCGTCTCGGTGTTGAGTCGCTGATCGAGCGCCAGCTTCTTCAGCGCCTCCTTGCGTGCGGTGATCGCCGCGGTGATGCGGTCCTTAAGACCGTTGATAAGAGCCCCTTGCTCCTTGCGCGCTTCCGGTGACATCGTGCCGAGCGTCTTCAGGAGCGCGGATATCGAGCCGCTGCGGCCCAACGACGCAACGCGAACGGCTTCGAGCGCCGGCTCGTCGTTCGCATTTGCCACGGCGGTGAGGAGCTCGGTCTCGAGCGCGCGAAGGTCGGCCATCGGTCTTCTCAACTGCGCCAGCGCAATGTTTTGGGTTCGAGCGGGTTGACGAAGGCGCGCCCTTCTTCCTGCGCTGCGATCCACTCATCCTTCACGCGCATCCACCAGCGCGCTTGCGTATCGGCATCGTTGATGAGCATGAGCCGGGGTCTATGCACGAGGCCCTCGCGCTGCTTGATCACCACTTGGCGATCCTGGTCGAGAAAGGTGTGCATGAAGGGTTTGAGCAACGGCGCGAGCGGCGCCACCCAGCCGGGCGAAGCCCAGAAGATCTGGTGGACTTCGGTCGCCTCGTCGCTGATCGGCGTAATCGCGGTCAACCCAACGACGGCATGCCGGTCCCCATGCACTTCCTCGATGCGCAACCCGGGCAGCTTGTACGAGATCTCGGTCTCGACGTGGCGCCCGAGCAGCTTGTAAACCAGGTTTTGCGGCGGCAGCGGATGCCGCACCATCCGCCAGCCGAGCTCGATCGGCTCGAAGTGCTTTTCCTTGGGCCGCAGTTTCGTGGGCTGATGTTTAAACCACCACGACGTGTGCACGAACCCGGCATGCGTCGGATCCATGAGACCGAATGCGGCGTGATCGGTCGAGCAGGGAAATGGCTGCATGATCGCCGCCGCAGGCGCAGCCTCGTCGGAAAAGACCGGCATGCGCGGTGGCCCAGCCGCGGGGGCCGCTTCATCCGATGCTGGGAAGTAGACCCATACGAGGCCCTGCCGCTCGACGCAGGTGTAGGTGCCGCAGCGAATCTTGCCAAGATCCATCTCCTGGCCGTCGCGTAGCGAGGGAATTTCCACGCAGGTGCCGTTCACGTCGAAACGCCAGCCGTGATAGCAGCACCTGATCGTGTCGCCATCGAAGCGGCCGTAGTGCAGCGGGATGCCCCGGTGCGGGCAAATGTCGCGCAACGCAAAGACCCGTCCGTCACGACCGCGCCCGATGAGGATCGGGTCGCCGAGCAGCGTTTTGTGCACGAGCCGGCCCGGTCGCACGTCATGGCCGACGAACGCGACATACCACAAGCCGCGCAGAAGTTGGGCCTTGAGATCCTGCATGGTCTTGTCCCCGGGAGCCCGCCCGTCGTTACGCTCGCATGAACGGCAGGTCCGTATCGCCAGGCTTGCCGCCCGCCTGCGTCAACATGCAATGCACCTGGCCGCGATGATGGGTCTGATGATTGAACATATGCGTGACCAGAAGCCATTTCGGTTTATGCACGTCCGCCTTGATCGCGCCGGAGTAATAAGCGAGTTCGCCGGCGAGCCATGTATCGTCGAGCCGGTCCGCCCAGTCGATCACGACTGCGTCGAAGGCTTTGCGCTCCCCCTTCAAGTCCTCCCAATCGCCGTAAAGCGATACCGATTCAGGAATGCCGCCCGCCGGGGCCGGCGTGCCGGCGAGGCGGCTCATCCAAATGCGATCAGCCCAGAGCAGGTGGCTGAGTGTTGCATGGATCGAGCCGAAAAATGCCCCGCGGTCGCGTCTCCTTTCGGCGTCGGAGAGCGTATCGGCGACCCCATAGAGATTGTCGTTTTGCCAGCGGTTGTAGCGCGCCATGCATTGAACATAGCCGAGATCGATCATCTTCGCGTTCGAAGGAGGCACATCATGGTTTTAATCGTGCGTCCTTCGTCCTCTTAAGTCTCATGCCGTCATCGCCGCCTTGGCCTTCTCGACGATCGCCGCGAAGGCCGCCGGCTCGCGGATTGCGAGGTCGGACAGAACCTTGCGGTCGACCACCAGTCCCGCCTTGCCGAGGGCACCTATGAACCGGCTGTAAGTGAGCCCGAAGGGGCGCACTGCCGCATTGAGCCGCTGGATCCAGAGGGCGCGGAAGGTGCGCTTGCGGCGCTTGCGGTCGCGGTAGGCGTATTGGTTCGCCTTCTCCACCGCTTGCTTGGCGATGCGAATGGTGTTCTTGCGTCGGCCGTAATAGCCCTTCGCGGCCTTGAAGACCTTCTTGTGCTTGGCGTGCCCGGTGACGCCGCGCTTGACGCGTGCCATGGCTGCTCTCCTGACTAGTTGCGTGCAACGATTGGGAACGGCTGGCCGCTGCGGCGGCCCCGAGATCAACCGTTGGGCAAAAAGAATTTTTTGATCTTCTCGCCGTCGGTCTTGAACAGCACGGCGGTACCGCGCAGTTGGCGGATCTGCTTGTTGGTGCGCTTGATCATGCCGTGGCGTTTGCGGGATTGCTGGTAGAGCACCTTCCCGCCCGCGGTCACTTTGAAGCGCTTTTTCGCGCCCGACTTGGTCTTCAACTTGGGCATTTGGCTCTCCTCTGCGGCGGCAGGCGCGAAAAACGGTCCGGCCGGCCGGCTTCTGCTCGTTCGAGCGTGCTGATTCCGTTGCCACGGCAGCCCTTTTTGGCCGGGCAGCGGAAGGCCGGCGTTATGACAGAGGCGGCCGCGAAATACAACCAAAACCCGGATTCATCGGCCCAACGGTCCTGCCGAGCGGGCAAAGGCGGGGATGAAGTGTGCGTCGTGCGAACGGCCAGGGCCGTTAGCGTCGGTGGAGGCGGAACGCAGGCTCGATCGGAAGTGCCCCGCCCCGCTATTACCTCGGCGCCAGCACCATCACCACCTGGCGCCCTTCGAAGCGCGGCTCCTGCTCGACCTTGGCCACTTTGGAGGTGTCGTCCCTCACCCGGTTAAGCAGCTGGTAGCCGAGTTCCTGGTGAGCCATCTCGCGACCGCGGAAGCGCAGCGTCACCTTCACCTTGTCGCCGTCTTCGAAAAAGCGCTGCATCGAGCGCATCTTCACGTCGTAATCGTGGTCGTCGATCATCGGCCGAAGCTTGATCTCTT